>Ga0315912_10004576_pt1 | contig 13059 bp, 7 predicted proteins | sample VfabasoilMG_FD_204469 | JGI IMG/M metagenome (GOLD analysis project Ga0315912, IMG submission 204469) | Garden soil microbial communities collected in Santa Monica, California, United States - V. faba soil | ecosystem: Environmental > Terrestrial > Soil > Garden | place: USA: California... | reverse complement strand
CGGGGCAGGTGGCGAGGGCGCGCGCGCAATGAAGCAGGCCATGCACGTGCTCGAGGTGCAGGCGCCCCATCGGGGGCTGATGGAAATCACCGATGAGGTACGTCGGTGGACGGGGCAGCAGCCCATCGCCTCGGGTCTGCTCACGCTCTTCTGCCGCCACACCTCGGCCTCTCTTCTCGTTCAGGAGAACGCCGCGCCGGCAGTTCGGCGCGACCTCGAAAACTTCTTCGATGGGCTCGCGCCCGAGGGCGCGGATCTCTACGAACACGATGACGAGGGTCCTGACGACATGCCGGCGCATCTCAAGACCGCGCTCACGCAGGTGCAGATCAGCATCCCGGTGATGTCGGGTAAGCTCGCGCTCGGCACCTGGCAGGGCATCTATCTTTTCGAGCATCGCGACCAGCCGTCGACGCGCGGCATCGTGCTGCATCTGATTGGCGAATAGTCCGAGGGGAGAGTTCATGACGATTCACCGGCGCGGGTTCCTGCAAGGCACGGCCGCCAGCGCGTTGGCGCTGTCCACTTCGATTGCGGGCGCGAAGGCGGAGTCGTCCGCCGATGCCTGGCAACGCGCCGCCGACATCGCGCGCAACGTGCGCGCACCCACCTTTCCCGACCGGCTGTTCGACATCACGAAGCACGGCGCCGTGCCCGACGGCAAGACGCTCAACACCGATGCCATCGCGGGGGCCATCGAAGAATGCGCGAAGTCGGGCGGCGGCCGCGTACTCGTGCCGGCGGGAACATTCCTGACCGGTGCGATCCATCTGAAATCCGATGTGGAGCTGCATGTCAGCGAAGGCGCCACGCTGCTGTTCGACACCAATCCTTCGAGTTATCCCCTGGTGTTCACGCGCTGGGAGGGTATGGAGTGCATGAACTACTCGCCTCTCATCTACGCGCGGAAGCAGAAGAACATCGCCGTCACGGGCAGAGGCACGCTCGATGGGCAGGGCAGCGAGAAGCACTGGTGGCCGTGGAAGGGCGTGTGGCGCGGCTCGGTGCCTTACGGCTGGAAGGAGGGCATGCCCAGCCAGCTGCCGGCACGAACGAAGCTCTTCGAGCTCGCCGAGGCCGGCGTTCCCGCGGAGAAGCGCGTGTTCGGCGACGGCTCCCTGCTGCGCCCGCCGCTCATCCAGCCCTATGACTGCGAGAACGTGCTGATCGAGGGCGTGCGCCTGCGCAACTCGCCGTTCTGGAACATCCATCCCGTGTTGTGCAGGAATGTCACGATGCGCGGGGTCGACGTCTATGGCCACGGCCCTAACAACGACGGCGTGGACCCCGAATCCGTCGACCACATGCTCATCGAGAATTGCTCCTTCGACACCGGCGACGATTGCATCGCCGTGAATTCCGGCCGCAACGCCGATGGCCGGCGGCTCGCGACGCCTTCCCAGAACATCCTGGTGCGCAACTGCCGCATGAAGGAAGGTCACGGTGGGGTGGTGGTGGGCAGCATGATCTCGGGCGGCGTTCGCTGGCTGTTCGCCGAGAACTGCCAAATGGACAGCCCCGATCTCTGGTACGCCATCCGCTTCAAGAACAACGCGCTGCGCGGTGGTTTGCTCGAGAACTTCTACTACCGCGATATCGAGGTGGGCCAGGTGGGCCGCGCGGCCATCACCTGCGATTTCAACTACGAGGAAGGCCCCAACGGCGCATTCACGCCCGAGCTTCGCAACGTCGTCGTCGAACGCCTGCGGGTGAAGAAAGCAATCCGTGTGCTTGATTCGCAAGGGCTGCCAAAGGCGCCGGTCAACGACCTCACGCTGCGCGACTGCTCGTTCGACGGGGTGACGCAGCCTTCGATCGTCAGATACACACGGAGCGTGACGCTGGACAGGGTGCGCGTGAACGAAAAACAGGTCGCCCGGCTAGACCTCAACCCCTAAAGGGTTCGCCGGAAAATTCCTACATTTTGCAGTGCGCCACGGCTTCCGCGGTCGGCGCTAGAGTCCTCATAGGCGGTCACGCGCGATCTCGCGCGCGCCTATCAAGGAAATGATGACCGAGGCTCGAACCCTTCCCGCCGTGCCTGACAGCACGCCGGCTCCTGCATTCATCGGCCCGCTGCTTCGCGACGATGCGAAGCTGCTCCGTTATGGAGCGGCCATTGCAGTGGTGCTGGTCATCGGCGGCATCCGCGCCGTGCTGGCGCCGTTGTTAGGTACCCAGGCGCCCCTGCTTCCCTTCGTACTGGGCGTGTTCGCCTGCGCGTATCTCGGCGGCCGCGGACCCGCGTTGCTCGCAAGCGTCCTGACGCCGGTGCTGGCCACCATCTTTTTCACGGACTGGCCGAAGGATGGGCCCCCCACGCAGTGGGTTGCCCACGTCGTGTTCTTCGTGCTGATCGGGGTGCTCTCGAGCGTCATCATGCACGAGCTCCAGAAGCGCTCGCGCACCGAGCGTGCGGCGCTCGCCATCGCGGCCGATCATGCGAGGGCTTTGCGCGAAGCCGACCGGCGCAAGGATGAATTCCTCGCCATGCTCGCGCACGAGCTGCGGAACCCCCTGGCTCCGATTCGCAATGTCGCTTACGTGCTCTCCAAGGGCGGCGTGGACCAGGCCACGGTTCGACAGTCGGGCCGGATGATCGAACGGCAGGCGAGCCAGCTCACGCGTCTCGTCGACGATCTGCTCGACGTGGCCCGCATTACGCGGGGCAGGGTGGCGTTGCATCGCGAAGTCCTGGGCTTCGACAGCGTGGTGGCGGCAGCCCTGGAAACGGTGCAGCCGGTGCTGGATGCGCGGCATCAATCAGTGTCGATCCGTGAGGCGGGCAAGGTTTTCGTCAACGGCGACAGCGTCCGGCTCTGCCAGGTGGTGGCCAACCTGCTCACCAACGCCAGCAAATATTCTCCGGAGCGCGCGCTCATCGAAATCGTGATCGACGGCACCGCCGCGGATGCCATCGTGGAAGTCCGGGACCCGGGCGTCGGCATCGACGCGCAACTGCTCCCGCACCTGTTCGATCTGTTCCTGCAGGGCGATCGTTCGCTCGATCGCTCCGAAGGCGGACTCGGCGTGGGCCTCACCATCGTGAAACTGTTAGTGGAGATGCATGGCGGCCGGGTCGAGGTGCATAGCGCGGGGCTCGGCAAAGGCAGCGAGTTCCGCATTCGCCTGCCTCGCACGCAGGCGGAGCCGTCAATTCCCGCGCCTCAGCCCGCGCTTGAAAGGCCCGTGGTGCGCTCGCGCCGCATCCTCATCATCGAAGACAACGCCGACGCGGCCGAGTCCCTGCGCACGCTCCTGCGCAGCGACGGGCATCAAGTGGAAATCGTCTACGACGGCGCGGCGGGGCTCGCGAAGCTCGAGGAGTTCCGCGCGGAGATCGTGCTGCTCGACATCGGTCTGCCGCGCCTGGACGGTTACATGGTGGCGCACGCGATTCGCGAACGGTTTGCGCTCGCGGGCCCCAAGCCGAAGCTGCTGGCCCTCACCGGCTATGGACGCGAGGACGATCGGAATGCCGCGCTCAAGGCGGGTTTCGACGGGCACCTGACCAAGCCCGTGGATCCTCGCCGCCTGCTGCAGATCGTTGCCGAGGAGCGCGAGATGCAGGCCACGAGGTTGTCGGGCTGATCGGAAGTCCTCAGGCCTTGCGCGCGGAATCGGTCTCCTCGTCGCTGCCAGTCGCATCCGGAACATCGCTCAGCAATTCATCGAGGACGCGTTCCACGTCAACGGGATCCACGGGCTTGGTCAGGTGCTCATCGAACCCGGCAGCCTTCGCGGCTTGTTTGTCCTGGTCCTGACCCCAACCGGTGAGCGCGATGAGTATCGCGTGCCGTCCCCACGCCTCGAGGCGCATGCGGCGCGCGACTTCGTGACCGCTCATGCCCGGCATTCCGATGTCGATGATGGCGGCGCGCGGCCGGTCCCGAGCCGCGATCTCGAGCGCCTCGGCGCCACCGAATGCGATGGACACTTCGTAGCCGGAGAACCGGAGCACCAGCGCCAGCGACTCGGCCGCGTCGCGATTGTCGTCGGCGACGAGAATGCGCCCGCGCCGCACGACGCTGGCGTTGGCCGCGCCGCTGGTGTCCTCCGAGATCGCGGCCGACGCGGGCGCGAGCACTTTGTGCGGAAGATGGACGATGAACTCACTGCCGCGGCCGAGGCCTTCGCTGCGCACTTCGACGCGTCCCCGGTGCAATGCCACGAGGCCCTTGACCAGCGCGAGGCCGATACCCAGGCCCCCTTCGGCCCGATCGATGGCCGAGTTCACCTGGGAGAACATCGTGAAGAGACCGGGCAGGGACTCGGGCGTGAGGCCGATGCCGTTGTCGCGGATGGAGATCACGAGCTCCGCATTCTCGATGCGCGCATGTAATGCGATCCGGCCTTCGGGATCGGTGTACTTGGCGGCATTGGTGAGCAGGTTGCCGATCACCTGCGAAAGCCGCAGCGGATCGGCTTCGAGCTTCACGCTGCCGGCGGGCAGGTTGACCGTGAGCTGGTGCTGCTTGGAGTCGAGCAGCGGGCGCGCCGTTTCGACGGCAATGCCAACGATCGATTTGAGATCGACGTAGTCCTTCTTGAGCTCGAGCTGTCCACGCGTGATGCGCGAGACGTCGAGCAGGTCATCGAGCAGCAGCGACATGCGCTGCACCTGGCGGGCGATGACCTCGCGGCCCCACTTGCGCTGCCGGTCATCGGCCGCGTCCGAATCGAGGATGCGCACGGCGTTGCGGATCGGCGCGAGCGGATTGCGCAGCTCGTGCGCGAGCGTCGCCAGGAATTCGTCCTTGCGGCGGTCGGCCTCGATGAGCGCGCGCTCGGTATTTTTCAGGCGGCTGATGTCGAGATTGATGCCGGCCCAGCGGTGGATGCGGCCGGCGTCGTCGCGGATGGGAACGCCCTGCGCGAGGATGGAATGGTATTTCCCGTCGACGCCCAACATGCGGTGCTCGCGATACCAGGCGCTGCCGGTACGCGCGGTTTCCTTCCACGCGGCCAGGGTGTCCTCGACATCGTCGGGGTGGAGCACGCTGCTCCAGCCATCGTCGGAAGCCTGGGCCATGGTCATGCCGAGCAGCCTCAGGAAGGAGTCGCTCGCGTAGATGCATCGGCCCTCGGCATCGGTGACCCAGACGCCGTAGTTGATGGATTCGCCGATGGCGCGATAGAGCTTCTCGCTGGTCTCGAGCGCGCGCGCGTGCGATTGCACTTCGTCGAGCATCTTGTTGAACGCGTCGACGACCACGCCGACCTCATCGTCGGTCATCTTCTCGGCGCGAAACGAGTAGTCACGCTTTTCCACGATGGCCTGGGCCACCATGGCCATCGACTCCATCGGGCGACTGACCACGCGGTGCATCCACGAAGCCGCGAGCAGGGCGGCAATGAGGCCGACGATCATCACGGCGCCGAGCACCCGGAGGTAGGCGGCCACGCGCCCCCCCAGATCGTATTCCGCGCGCAGGTAGATAGTGCCGAGAACTTCGCCGCCCTGCGCCACGGTTTTCATGACGATCACGCGTTCTCCGTCGACGCGCAGGCCGCCAGGCACCTGCGCGGGGACGGTGGGTGGCAGCGGGACTTGCCCCTCGCGCGTGAATTCGGCGAACCGGCTGCCGTCGCCCGCATAGAGCGCGGCGGCGTGAATCGCTTCGCGTGCCTGCAGCGCGTCCAGGCTGCGCTCGGCGTAGTCGTGGTCGTTGAACGAAAGCGCCGTGGTGACCGACAGTGCCAGGATGCCGGCCTCGGTGCGCAGGTCCTCGGCCCAGGCTGCACGGTTATCGCGCAGATCGGTGTACATGAGCGCGGCGCCGGCCGATGCGAGGGCGATGGTGGTGGTGACGAGCATCGCCACGATCAGCTTTCCGGCGAGACTGCGGCGCGCGTTTCGAATGGATAGAATCCCGCGCCAGGCCTGCGTCGTTTTGAAATTTTTACGCATCGTGTTCACGCTCACGCATCTTGCCTTCATATAGGAAATACGTTCCACTGCAATCGGCCTTTTCCTACAAGAACGAACCGGAGGAAGGTATTTGCAGTCAGTGACCCGCGCCGTACTCCTGATCGTCGGCGCGTTCCTTGGGGCATCGCTATCGCAGGCGGCGCAGTTCTCGGTGGACGCCGTCAAGGCGGCCTATCTATTCCGCTTCGCCCAGTACGTCGAATGGCCCGCGCTGCCCGCCGACGCCTCGTTCGTCATCGCGGTGAGCGGGGCCGAGGACGTGGCCGTGCATCTCGAGCACCTGTTGCCCGGCATGTCGGTCAAGGGCCACCGCGCCGAGGTCCGGCGCGTCACGCGCGCGCAGGAGCTCGAAGGCGTACACATTCTCTATATCGGTGCCGGCGCCTTCGCGCGTACCCGCACGTTGAGGGCGCAGGCAATCGAGCGGCCCATCCTCGTCGTGACCGACAACGAACGCGGGCTCGACGGGGGCGGCGTCATCAACTTCATCGAAGTCAATCGCAATCTGCGATTCGAGATTTCCCTGGTAGCCGCGGACCGCAGCGGGCTCAAGATCAATTCGGCCCTGTTGTCGGTGGCGGCGCGCGTCGAACGGCGTCCGCAGGGCGCGGTCAATTGCATCGATGGTAATCCCGGCCGACAGAGAGCGAACGCGTGCCGCATCAGGATGGCCGCCGCTGGATGGGCGAGAGGGAGATGAGGGGCTTGTCACCACGATTTTTCATCGCGGCCGCGTTCGCGTGCGCCGCGCCGGCCCATGCGCAACTTGCGGCCGATGCCAGTGATCCCTTGACCGAGCTCAGCCGCATGTCGCTCGAGGAGCTTTCGAAAGTGGAGGTGACCTCCGTCTCGAAATCCGCGCAGAGCCTTGCGGGCGCCCCGGCGTCGATCTATGTGATCACCCGCGAGGAGATCCTGCGCCATGGCGTGCTGAACTTGCCCGAAGCCCTGCGCCTCGCGCCGAATCTGCAGGTGACGCAGCTCACGTCGACCACCTATTCGAATGGGGCCCGCGGTTTCGCCGGCCGGCCCGACGTGCAGAACTTTTCCAACAAGATCCTCATGCTCATCGATGGCCGCAGCGTCTATTCGCCGCTGTTCTCCGGCATCGACTACGACATGCAGGACGTATTGCTGGATGACGTCGATCGCATCGAGGTCATTTCGGGTCCCGGCGCCACGCTGTGGGGCGCCAACGCCATGAACGGCGTCATCAACATCATCACGCGCAAGGCTGCCGACAGCCACGGTGCGCTGGTGCGTATCGATGCCGGGTCCGGGGAACAGGCGGCGGCGCTGCGCTATGGCGGAACCATGGGCGACGATGCGGCGTTCCGCGTTCATGCGAAGTGGTTCGAGCGGGATGAAACGGAATTCCCCGACGGTGAAGGCGCAGAGGATGACTGGAACAAGCTGCAGGTGGGATTCCGGATGGACGGCGGCACCGGCAGACACCACTTCACCGTGCAGGGCGACCACCAGACCGCGGAGGAGGGGTTCGCGGGGGTGAGCGACGTCGGCTTCGAAGGCACCAACGTGCTCGGCCGCTGGGAGCACGCGGGCGATCGCATCTCCACTCGCCTGCAGGTGTATTTCGATCGCGTGGATCGCGAGCGTACGCCCTCCGGCCTCGCCTACGACATCGACACCTACGACTTCGATTTCCAGCAGAGCGCCAGGGTGGGCGCGCGGCATGACCTCGTTTGGGGTCTGGGGCGGCGTCATACCGACTACCAGACCGTCAACAACGATCTGGCATTCGTGCCCGATCATCGCAACCTCGCGCTCACCAATCTCTTCGTGCAGGACTCCATCACGCTCACCGAGGAGCTGAAGCTCACGGCTGGCATCAAGTTCGAGGACAACAGCTATTCGGACTGGAGCACGCTGCCGGACGTGCGGCTCTCGTGGGCGCCGAATGACAAGACCATGTTCTGGATTGCCGGCTCGCGCGCCATTCGCTCGCCCACGCCGTTCGATACCGATGTGCAGGAGTTCGTCGGCGGCCAGCTGTTCGTGCTCGGCGATCCGGAATTCAAGACGGAGAAGGTCACGGCGTATGAGCTTGGATATCGCGGTAATCCCGATGCCAGGTTCTCGGTGTCGGCGAGCGCCTTCTACAACGAGTACGAGGATCTCCGCACCATCGAGATCACGCCGGCGGCTTTTCTTCCGTTGCGCTGGGGCAATCTCATGGAAGGCAGCGCGTACGGCTTCGAAGCGTGGGCCAACATCCAGCTGACGCCATGGTGGCGCCTGTCGCCGGGCGTGCGCACGCTGCACAAGCGGCTGGAATTCAGCGAGGGCTCCTCGCAAATCGTGAGCGTGGGCCAGGCGGGCAACGATCCGTCGTCTCGCTACTACCTCAAGTCGTCGATGGACATCCGCCGCTTCACTCTCGATCTCATGTTGCGCAAGGTCGGTGCGCTGCCCGAGCCCGCGCTCGACGAATACACCGAACTCAGCGCGCGTTTCGCATGGCGCGTGAGCGATCGGCTCGAAGTGGCCGTCAAAGGGTTCAATCTACTTAACGGAATACACCTCGAGTACCCGGAGCCCGAAGGTCGCGGGATCCGGCGCAACGTCATGGCGGAACTGCGTTACAACTACTGATCGATTTGGGACTTGGCTCACACGCTTTCGAGGCGCACTCGCGTGCACCGGCGCCGTGCGCTCATAGAATGATTGGCAGATGCCAGCCAGCAAACCCGAGCGACGCGAGAGCACCGAGAGACGTCGTTCCGTGATGCGAGCGTTATGGCGCGGCAACTTCTCGCGGCGAAGGGTTGCACCACGAAGAAGCGCGGAGCGCCATGCCGTTGTTACGGACTGGTTTCACCCGCAATGGCTCGCTCTCTCCGTCGCCATCCTCCTGCTTTCGGTCTTCGACGCGATCCTGACTTTGACGCTGATTTCCCACGGTGCCAGCGAGGTGAATCCGCTCATGGACCCTCTCGTGAGGGGTTCCGGGCACGCCTTCGGCTACTGGAAGATCGGCCTCACCGCCATGGGGGTGACCATGCTCACCCTGCTGGCCCGCTTGCGTTTCTGGGGAGGGGCGGTCGGAACCGTCCTTTATGTGGTTCTCGCCGGGTACGTCGCGCTGGTGGCGTATGAGCTCTTTCTTTTACGTAACATCCCCCTAGATTAAGCACTGTTCGCCTTCCGGCTAAGGGCGCCTTCGGCTAACATACCGCCCCCTTATCGCTCCAGGACCTTGAGTCCACAGGATTTTTTCTCGTATGGCCCCAAGCCTTCGCGAGTTGCTGGCTTCAACGCCGCTGTCTGGCGGCAATGCTCCCTACGTCGAAGCGCTCTACGAGCAGTTTCTCCAGGACCCCCAGAGTGTCGAGCCCGCGTGGCGCGAATACTTCCAGCATCTCCAGGATGGTGTGAAGACTCCGGACGGGGCTGCGGCGGAGCAGATCCACTCCACCATCCAGGCGGGCATCGTGAAGCGCGCGGGCGCGCCGCGGCTCGCCGCCGGAAGCGCCGGCAGCCTGAGTTCCGAGGCCGCCGCCAAGCAGGGCGCCGTATCGCGCCTCGTCCAGATCTACGCAAATCGTGGCCACCTCGTCGCGAAGCTCGACCCGCTCGGCATGCAAAAGCGCGAACGCCCGCGCGTGCTCGAGCTCGGCTACTTCGGTCTCACCGACGCCGACCTCGATACCGAATTCCTCACGGGTTCGCGCCCCACGGAGCTCGCGCCCAAGCTCAGGCTGCGGGAGATCATCGCCCAGCTCGAACATGCGTATTGCGGCTCCATCGGCGCGGAGTTCGCGCACGTGTCCAACACGGAAGAGCGCCTGTGGCTGCAGGACCAGTTCCTGGTCGGCCGCCTCAAGGGCAGGCTAACTACCGAAGAGCAGAAGAACGTGCTCTGGCAGCTCACCGCGGCCGAAGGCCTCGAGCGCTACCTGCACACCAAGTACGTCGGCCAGAAGCGCTTCTCGCTCGAAGGCGGCGATTCACTGATCCCGCTGCTCGACGATCTCATCCAGCAGGGTGGTCAGCACGGCATCGAAGAAGCCGTCATCGGCATGGCCCATCGGGGCCGCCTCAACGTGCTGGTGAACGTGCTCGGCAAATCGCCGTCGGTGCTGTTCAACGAATTTGAAGGCAAGTACGACACCGCTCACCTGCAGGGCTCGGGCGACGTGAAGTACCACAAGGGCTTCTCTGCCGACTTGCGCACGCCGGGCGGCAACGTCCACGTGGCGCTCGCGTTCAATCCTTCGCATCTCGAAGTCGTGAACCCCGTGGTCGAAGGTTCGGTGCGCGCGCGCCAGGAACGCCGTGGCGACACGCGTGGCGAACGCGTGCTGCCCATCCTCATCCACGGCGACTCGGCGTTCGCGGGCCAGGGCGTGGTCATGGAGACGCTGCAGCTCTCGCAGGCGCGCGCCTTCTTCACGGGCGGCACGGTGCACATCATCGTGAACAACCAGGTGGGTTTCACCACCTCGCGTCCGGACGACGTGCGCTCGACGATGTATTGCTCCGACGTCGCGAAGATGCTGGAAACACCGATCTTCCACGTCAACGGCGACGACCCGGAAGCCGTGGTTTTCGTCACGCGGCTCGCGCTCGCGTACCGGCTGCGTTTCCGCAAGGACGTGGTCATCGATCTCGTCTGCTATCGCCGTCACGGCCACAACGAAGCCGACGAGCCGGCCGCGACGCAGCCGATGATGTACCAGGTCATTCGCAAGCATCCGACTCCGCGGCAGCTCTACGCCGAGAAACTCGCCGCACAGAACGTGATCGGCAAGGACGAGTCGGCAGGCATCGTCGAACAATTCCGGCAAGGTCTCGATGCCGGCAAGCAACAGGCGCGCGCGTCGCTCGGCATGGTGGGCAACAAGTACACCGTGGACTGGAGCAAGTACGCGGCCAACGACTGGAGCGAACGCGTCAAGGGCGACGGCGATCTCGCGCGACTCAAGGCGCTCGGCGAACGCGCCGTGAAGTTTCCCGAGAATTTCGCGCTGCATCCGCGCGTCGCGCAGGTCATGGCCAATCGCGCCAAGATGTTCCGCGGCGAGATGCCGCTCGATTGGGGCGCTGCCGAAACTCTGGCCTATGCCAGCGTGATCGAAGAAGGCCACTCCATCCGCATCACCGGCCAGGATTCGGGCCGCGGCACGTTCTTCCACCGCCACGCCGTGCTGCACGAGCAGTCGACGGGTGAGTGCTACGTGCCGCTCCAACACCTGGCGGAGCGTCAGCCGTCTTTCCAGGTCATCGATTCGGTGCTCTCGGAAGAAGCCGTGGTCGGTTTCGAATACGGATACTCGACGACCGATCCTTCCGCGCTCGTCATCTGGGAAGGCCAGTTCGGCGACTTCGTGAACGGCGCGCAGGTCATCATCGACCAGTTCATCAGCTCCGGCGAAGCGAAGTGGGGCCGTCTGTGCGGTCTCGCGATGTTCCTGCCGCATGGCTACGAAGGCCAGGGGCCGGAGCATTCCTCCGCGCGCCTCGAGCGCTTCCTGCAGCTTTGCGCCGAGAACAACATGCAGGTGTGCGTGCCTTCGACGCCCGCGCAGATGTTCCACATGATCCGCCGGCAGATCCTTCGTGCCTTGCGCAAGCCACTCATCGTGATGACGCCGAAGTCGCTGCTGCGTCACGAGCTCTCGGTGTCGACGCTCGACGAACTCGCCAACGGCGAATTCGCCAACGTCATCGACGAAATCGACAAGCTCAATCCCGCCAGCGTGCGCCGCGTGGTCCTCTCGTCGGGCAAGGTGTACTTCGATCTGCTCAAGGCCCGACGGGCCACCCAGAAAGAAGGAAAAGGCGGCGAAGACGTTGCGCTCGTTCGAGTGGAACAGCTCTATCCATTTCCGGTGCAGGAGATGGAGGCGGTGCTCGCCAGGTACCCGAACGCGCGTGAAGTGGTGTGGTGCCAGGAAGAGCCGCAGAACCAGGGCGCGTGGTACCAGATCCGCCATCGCCTCGCGACGCTCGTGGGCAAACGCGAACTGCTCTACGCAGGCCGCGCGCCGGCCGCGGCTCCCGCGACCGGCATCAGCAAGATCCATGAAACCGAGCAACGCGGGCTCATCGATGCCGCATTGACGGCCACTAACAAAGAAGACGGGGCGCGCGAAACCAAGCGCCTCATGACGTCGGCGCCGCCGGTCGCGGCGGTCACGTCCAGATAGACAGATCACAGGAAAGAATCATGTCCATTGAAATCAAGGTTCCCCAATTGCCCGAGTCGGTCGCCGACGCGACGCTGGTCACCTGGCACAAACAGGTGGGTCAGGCGGTGAGCCGCGATGAAAATCTCGCCGACCTCGAGACCGACAAGGTGGTGCTCGAGGTGCCCGCGCCCGTGAATGGCGTGCTCAAAGAGCTGCGCATCGTTGCCGGCACCTCGGTGACCAGCGGGCAGGTGCTCGCGGTGCTCGAAGAGGGCGCCGCAGCCGCGGCACCCGCGAAGGCGGCTGCCGCCGCGCCCGCCCCGGCCGCGGCGAAGGCCGCGACGGTCGTCGCCCCCGCGGCTGCCAATGACGGCGGCAAACTCGCGCCTTCCGTGCGCCGCATGGTCGAAGAAAAGCAGTTGGACCCCTCGAAGATTCCGGCCACGGGCCGCGATGGACGCATCACCAAGGGTGATGTCGTGGAATATCTCGACAAGCCGGCCGCCAAGGCGCCCGCGGCCAAACCGGCCGTGCCTGCATCGGCGACCGTGAGCGCCGCGGGCAGACAGGATCAGCGAGTACCGATGACGCGCCTGCGCGCGCGCATCGCCGAGCGGCTGCTCGAAGCACAGCAGACGCAGGCTCAGCTCACCACGTTCAACGAGATCGATCTCAAGGCCGTGATGGACCTGCGTGCGAAGTACAAGGACGGCTTCGAGAAGAAACACGGCGTGAAGCTCGGCTTCATGTCCTTCTTCATCAAGGCAGCCGTCGAGGCGCTCAAGAAATTCCCCGTGGTGAATGCCTCGGTGGAAGGCAACGACATCGTGTACCACGAGTACTACGACATCGGTGTTGCGGTTTCGACCGAGAAGGGCCTCATGGTCCCGGTGCTGCGTGACGTGGATCCGCAGAGTTATGCCGATATCCAGAAGAACATCGGCGGCTTCGCCACCAAGGCGCGCGAAGGAAAGA
>Ga0315912_10004575_pt1 | contig 13062 bp, 10 predicted proteins | sample VfabasoilMG_FD_204469 | JGI IMG/M metagenome (GOLD analysis project Ga0315912, IMG submission 204469) | Garden soil microbial communities collected in Santa Monica, California, United States - V. faba soil | ecosystem: Environmental > Terrestrial > Soil > Garden | place: USA: California... | reverse complement strand
TGTGGGCGGCGAGACGCTGCAGGCAGGCTTCGCCGCTGTCGACCGTGTCAACGCTATAGCCCTCGTCGCGCAGGACTCCGCCAAGCGCGCTCCGCACGCCGGGCTCGTCATCGACGATCAGGATCGAGGGCATGAACCTAGCAGGGTAACTCAATCGCGAAGCACGTGCCTCGCGGCTGGTTGTCGGTCACGTCGATGCTGCCGCCATGTTCCGCGACGATGCGGCGGACGATGGCGAGACCGAGGCCACTCCCCCGCTGCTTGGTCGAGTAGTACGGCAGGAAGAGCTTTTCGCGCTCCGCGGGTGGAATTCCGGGACCGTTGTCGGCCACCACGACGCGAACCAGGTTGTGCGTCGCATCGTGGCGCGTCTCGATGTCGATGACGCCCCTGCGATCCATCGCCTCGATCGCGTTGTCCACGAGGTTGAGGATCACGCGGCGAATCTGTTCGGCGTCGATTGATACCTTCGGCAACGACGCGGCAAAGTGCGTCCGGATTTCGATCTCAGAGAGCAATCCACGATAGAGCGACAACGCGTCGTCGAGCACTGAGTGAAGGTCGGTGGGAACGGCGCGCGGTGCCGGCATGCGCGCAAACTGCGAGAACTCGTCCACCAGCCCCTTGAGCGACTCTACCTCGCCGACGATCGTGGTGGTGCACTCGTCAACGAGCTCGCGGGTCTGCGGCGGTGCCTGTGAGAAGTGACGTCGCAGCCGCTCGGCGCTCAATTGAATTGGCGTGAGCGGGTTCTTGATCTCATGGGCAAGCCGTCGCGCCACTTCCCGCCAGGCCGCCACCTTCTGCGCTCGGACGAGCGGCGTGACATCGTCGAACACCACCACCACGCCATCGGTCGTGTCGTCATCTCGCGTGAGCGGCGTCGTCATCACGGCGAGATGAACCTCGCGGCCCTCGCGCGTGATCGACACCTCCTGCGGACGCAGATCCTCACGGTGACGTCCGGCTTCATCGATGGCAATCGCCAGCGGCTTGAGATCTGACGACCCGAGTACGCTCGAGACCGCCTGTCCGGCGACGCGCTGCTCGATCCCCAGGAGACGAGAGGCAGCGGAGTTCCATGTCCTGATGCTGCCGCCTGTGTCCACTGACACGACACCGGTCGCAAGACGATCGAGGATCGTCTCCACATAGCGGCGACGGCTCTCGACGTCGCCGTGTTTGCGTTCGAGGTCAATCGACGAGCGCTCGAGCCGCCGGCGGCTGGCGGCCAGCTCGCCCGCCATGCGATTGAACGCATCAATCAGCGAGCCGAACTCGTCGTCTGCTTCCGCTTTCACACGATGATCCAGGTGACCGGCACCAATTTCGTCCGCGGCCGCAGCGAGCGTCTGCACTGGACGTGTGATGCGCTTGGCGAGGTAGAGCCCCATCCAGGTCGCGCCGACCAGAATCATCAGCGTCAGCATCAAGAAGAACGACAGATAGACGCCGGTGAGCGGCTGCTTCAGGACGCGCAACTGTTGATAGGCCTCGTAGGCCTCCGTCATCCCGCGTGCACGGGCCGCGAATTGATCCGTGAGGTACTCGCTCGCGACCACAACGCCAACGACGGGCCCGTTTGTCGAGGAGCGAATGGGCACAGCCGTGCGAATCAAATCTCCACCGGTCGAGAGTTGTTCGACGATGCGCGCTTCGGCGGCGCTTGCAGCCGTGCGTTCGGCCAGGCGGTCGGCAGACGCGCGCGAGTACTCGCGCGGAAGTGAGGGCGAGGCAACATCGACGACCGGCGTGACTTGCGAGCGGCCGTCCGCAGTCGTGAGCCGATAGACCTCGACGAGATCGATGCGCTCCTGGCGCACATCGGGCGCAACGAGGTCACGGACGTCGGAGGCATTTGCCGTCAAGTTGACCGAGCCAAGGGCCCGGGCGAATCGCTGCGCCTGCGCCGACACCAGAGTCTGTTGCTGCGCGTAGTAGTCGCCGGCAATGGCGTTCGCCGACGTCAGCATCACGTCCATCGGCTGGTTGAACCATCGATCGACGCTTGTACGAATGAGCTCGCTGCCAACGATCAGCACGAGCACGGCCGGCACAACCGCCATCCCGAGCAGCACCGCGACGAGCTTGGCTCTGAATCGCGCGAACGGCAGCGCCCGCCGCCGCTCCACCACCAGCTTGAGAATGTTTCGCGTCAGCACGAAGGCCAGCGCCACGAGAATCGTGAGGTTCGTCGCCGAGAGCGCGGACAGAACGAAATCGGTGAGGAAGTCGGGGGCGAGAGTGGACGAGCCGCGTCCGATGGCCAGCAGCACGGCCAGCGCCACGATCAACGCGACGATGCCCGCGAGCAACAGGGGTGTGTTGTCGAGAAACGGCTTCCGGCTCGATCGGGCAGCGCCCCGGCGCAGTGGTGGGACCACCGGCCTGCCTGTCGTCGATCGCTGTTGCAGTGAGATTGACACGGGCTGCCCTACAGCCTACCGCCTACTGCTTGCGCCTACTACTCCTTGGCATTGAGCAGGTCCTTGAGCTCCGTCATGAACTCGCTGATGTCGCGGAAATGCCGGTAAACAGAGGCGAACCTGACATAGGCCACCTTGTCCAGGCGCTTCAGTTCGTCCATGACAAGGGCGCCGACTTCGTCGGTGGCCATCTCCTTCTCCGGACGCTCCTGCAGCGTGGCCTCGACCTTGTCGGCAACACCTTCGATGGCGGCGATGCTGACGGGACGCTTCTCGCAGGCCTTGAGCAGGCCGGCAATGAGCTTCTGCCGCTCGAAGCGCTCACGCGTGCCGTCCTTCTTGATCACCATGTACGGGATCTCGTCGATCCGCTCGTAGCTGGTGAAGCGGCGGCCGCAGTCGAGACATTCCCTACGGCGGCGGATGACCTCGCCTTCCTTGCTCTCGCGCGAGTCGACGACCTTATCGCCGAGATGACCGCAGAATGGGCACTTCATTGGCGGTAGGCCCTTCCTTGTCGCGTGCTGAACTGGCCATATCCTCGAGACGGCCGAAGCTGAGCCCGTCCTGAGCCATGAACACGATGCCTCCCAGAACGGGAGGAATGAACGAGATCAGATGCGTCACGAGCGCAGCAGCGACAGCCTGATCGCCGGAGGCGCCGAAGAATGTGGTCACGCCAAGGCGATAGGCCTCGTGAAAGCTCCCAACACCGCCGGGCGTCGGCACCGCCACGCCGATGACCAGCATCGACTGCAGCAGGAACGAGCCGGTAAACGGCATCGGGATCCCGAACGCGATCGTGACCGCCCATGCCTGCGTCGCAATGAGCGTCCAGAGCGCGAAGGACCAGACCACCGCCATGAACAGAGAACGAACGTTGCGCGCGGCGGCGAACCCACTGCTGAATGTGCTCGCCAGATTTCCAACCCGATCGGAGAGCTTTCCGGGCAGCACACGCGCCAGCGCCGCTGCAATCCCGCCGATTCGCTCAGGATGAGTCGCCAGGATCCACATGATCACCAGCAGCGCTGCCGCCACACCACCCGCAATCGTGGCTGAGACCTTGATCGGATTGAGCAGTCGAGCCGGAAAGCTCGCTTCTCCGGCAAAACCCCACACGTAGGTCGCCATGAGCGTGAGCACGGCAATCAGATCCAGCACACGCTCCATGACCACAGTGGCGAACACCGAGGTCACCGGCATCCGTTCCTGACGCGCCAACAAATACGGCCTGATCACGTCGCCAACTCGGATCGGAAGCACGGCGAGCGCACCGAACCCAATCACCGTGGACCGGAACACCGTTCGAAATCGAGTCTCGCCAAGTGGGCCCAGAAGGTAGCGCCACCTGATCGTCCTCGCAAAAAAGACGAGGATCACGGCCACCCCTGATGTGAGTAGCAACTCGGGGCGGACTTGACGCACCTGGTTCCACACATCAGTGAAGTTGGTGCCGCGCAGAAACCACGCCAGCAGTCCGAGCGCGAGAAGTGTGACGATGCCGGTTCGTAAATTCATCAGTAGTGCGTGAACCCACAATATATCAGGCTCCTCCCGTACAACGGCCGGTGCTGTTGCGTACGGTTGCCTGTATCGTGTGAGGCCGGTAAGATTCTCCCTTTCCCTCGTGCCACTCGCCGCTCCCCTGATCGAAACGCGCCTGAACGACCTTGTTCCCCAACGGCAAGGTAAGGTTCGTGACATCTTCGATTGCGGAGACACATTGGTGATGGTGGCGACCGATCGCATCTCCGCGTTCGACTATGTTCTCGGCTCCGGCATTCCCGACAAGGGCAAGGTGCTGACGCAGCTCTCCGCGTTCTGGTTTCAGCGCACGACGGGAATCGTGCCGAATCATTTCCTGTCGGCCGATGTGCACTCGTATCCGGAGCCGTTGCAGCATCACGAAGAGATCCTCAGCGGCCGGTCGATGCTCGTGCGCAAGACGACGCCGGTTCCGATCGAGTGCGTGGCGCGTGGATATCTGTCGGGATCAGGTTGGAAGGAATATGTGGCGACCGGCTCAGTCTGCGGCGTGAGCTTACCGTCCGGCCTGCGCGAGTCTGATCGACTGCCGGCACCGATCTTCACGCCCGCGACGAAGGCCGACACCGGGCATGACATCAACATCAGCGAGCACGAGGCCGGCAGGCTTGTCGGCCTCGATCTGATCCGCACACTTCGCGAGCTGACGCTTGCGTTGTACGACCACGGCGCGAGGCATGCCGAAGCAGCCGGCATCATCCTGGCGGACACGAAGTTCGAATTCGGCGTGACTGATACCGGATCGATCCTGCTGATCGACGAGGTCATGACGCCTGACTCGTCGCGTTATTGGCCGAAGGATCAGTACGCGCCGGGCCGGGCGCAACCGAGCTTCGACAAGCAGTACGTGCGTGACTACCTCGAAGAGATCCGTTGGAACAAACAGCCACCGGTGCCCTCACTTCCGGAGCACGTAGTAGTCGGTACACGCGACAAATACCTCGAGGCCTTTCACCGGCTCACCGGCAAGGCCCTTCTGTGACATGCGTGTCGTAACGGGAGGCACTGCTCCTTCATGGTGTTGAAAGAACAGCTCGAACGCCTGATCGACGAAATGGTCGCGCGCGGCGTGTGCTTCGAGGACGCGCGGCGCGAGTTCGAGAAGAAGTTCATCTCTCATGTGCTCAGTAAGTCCGACGGCAACCTGTGCCAGGCCGCCGATGTTCTCGGCATCCATCGCAACACGCTGAGCCGGAAGATCACCGAGTACCGTCTTCGCCGACAGGCGTCTTGACACGATTTTTCACCCTCAACTACAATTGGCAGTCGCACGAACTGAGTGCTAGCGCACAGGAGAGCTCAGTGCCAGGGGCACCGGGTTCATGCCTGTGAAATCAAGAGCTTAGCCTTTTGGGGCCTCCGCCCTGAGAGGCCCTACCAGACAGCTGGAGTCGAAGAAATATGAAGGTGAGACCGCTACACGACCGCATCATCGTTCAGCGCATCGAGGAAGGTGAACAGAAGATCGGCGGCATCATCATCCCCGATAGCGCCAAAGAAAAGCCGCAGCAGGGGAAGGTGTTTGCCGTAGGCGCCGGAAAGGTCAAGGACGACGGCACCCGCCAGCCTCTCGACGTGAAGGACGGAGACACGATCCTCTTCGGGAAGTACTCCGGACAGGAAATCAAAATCGATGGTGAGGACTACCTCATCATGCGTGAGGACGAGGTCCTCGCGGTTCTCGCGTCCAAGTAGGAGCAAATCGAGATGGCAAAACAGATCATTTACGGCGAGCAGTCACGGCAGGCGATCCTGCGTGGCGTCAACCAGCTGGCCGACGCAGTGAAGGTTACCCTCGGTCCCAAGGGCCGCAACGTCGTCCTCGACAAGAAGTTCGGCTCCCCCACCATCACCAAGGACGGTGTGACGGTGGCCAAGGAGATCGATCTCAAGGACCCGCTCGAGAACATGGGCGCGCAGATGGTGCGCGAAGTCGCCAGCAAGACGTCGGACACCGCGGGTGACGGCACCACCACGGCAACCGTGCTCGCGCAGGCGATCTATCGCGAGGGCGCCAAGAACGTTGTGGCCGGCGCCAACCCGATGGAGCTGAAGCGCGGCATCGAGAAGGCTGTCGAAGTCGTCGTTGACGAGATCAAGAAGATGGCCCGCCCGGTCTCGGGCAACATGGTGGCGCAGGTCGGCACCATCTCGGCGAACAGCGATTCGACGATTGGCAAGATCATCGCCGAAGCGATGGACAAGGTCGGCAAGGACGGTGTCATCACCGTTGAAGAGGCCAAGACTCTCGAGACCTCGCTCGACGTCGTCGAAGGTATGCAGTTCGACCGCGGTTACCTCTCGGCGTACTTCGTGACGGATCCGGAGCGCATGGAAGTGGTGCTCGAGAACCCGGTGATTCTCATTCACGAGAAGAAGATCTCGTCGATGAAGGATCTCCTCCCCGTCCTCGAACAGGTCGCTCGCCTCGGTCGTCCGCTCCTCATCATCGCGGAGGACATCGAGGGCGAGGCGCTGGCCACGCTCGTCGTGAACAAGCTGCGCGGCACGCTGCAGGCTGCGGCCGTGAAGGCGCCTGGCTTCGGCGATCGTCGCAAGGCGATGCTCGAAGACATCGCGATCCTCACGGGTGGACGCGCGATCACCGAGGACCTCGGGATCAAGCTCGAGAACATCAAGCTCGAAGATCTCGGCAAGGCCAAGAAGGTCACCATCGACAAGGACAACACGACGATCGTCGAGGGCTCCGGCACTTCCAACTCAATCGAGGGACGCGTCAAGCAGATTCGCGCGCAGGTCGAGGACACAACCTCCGACTACGACCGCGAGAAGCTGCAGGAGCGGCTTGCGAAGCTGGTGGGCGGCGTCGCCGTCATCAAGGTCGGTGCGGCAACCGAGACCGAGATGAAGGAGAAGAAGGCGCGCGTCGAGGACGCGATGCACGCAACCAAGGCGGCTGTCGAAGAGGGCATCGTGCCCGGCGGCGGTGTCGCTCTGGTGCGCTCGGGCAAGGCGCTCGAGAAGCTGAAGCTCGATGGCGACCAGGGTGTCGGCCTCCAGATCATCAAGCGCGCGATCGAAGAGCCGATGCGGTGGATCGCCATGAACGCGGGCCAGGAAGGCTCCATCATCGTCTCCAAGGTCAAGGAGATGAAGAACAACGATGAGGGCTTCAACGCCGCGACCGAGACCTACGAGGACCTGGTGAAGGCCGGCGTCATCGACCCAGCCAAGGTTGTCCGCAACGCGCTGCAGAACGCCTCGTCGATCGCGTCACTGCTGCTCACGACCGAAGCCCTCGTCTCCGAGATTCCCGAGGAGAAGAAGGAAGCGGCCGGTGGTCACTCTCACGGTGGCCCGGGCGGCATGGGCGGGATGTACTAAGGTCGAAGGACGAAGTTCAAAGTACGGAAGGAAGTCGGTAAGTGAAACGGGGCGGGCCTCCACGGCTCGCCCCGTTTTGCTTTCCCCAGCCACCCCGCTACCCCACCAACCGTCAACCTCCCGGCACCGGTGTCGGATAGCCGACCCCCCTTAAGGCCAACCAGCGGTTTTTCCTAACGTTTCGTCGCGAGAGAGCCCGACTGAACCGCGGCACCTCTCTTGCCGATTTAGCGGCATGCACCGATCCGTCCGGGTCCCGGACGTTGCTGCAGCCGTGTGCGTCATCAGCCGAGACGAGATTCGCTGGTCCGGCATGACCTCCATTCAGGAGTGGCGGCGGTCTGCGGTGGTGTGGCGCTTCTAACGTGCAACGGCAACGTTCTTTTCCGGAAGTGAAGCAGGCCATCGTCGCCCTCGTTGCGATGCTGGCCCTCGTGCGTACTGGGCTCGACGCCCAGGCCGTGACGCAGCCTGCCCTCCGCGCCGCGTTCCTCTACAACTTTGCGAAGTTCGCCGAGTGGCCGGCCGACAGCCTGCCAACCGGCTCCCTGACGCTATGCGTCATCGACGACAGTGCGGTCGAAGGCGCCCTCACTGAGCTCGTGGGCAACAGCACGATCAACGGGCGTATGGTCGCGATCTCGCGAAACGCGTCGGGCGCACGCCTGCGTGCCTGTCATCTCTTGTACGTCGGCGAAGCGCCTGCCGGCCGTGCAGCCGCGATCCTCGACGAACTGCTCGGAGCGCCGGTGCTCACCGTCAGCAACGGCGACGACTTCATTCGCCTCGGCGGCATTGTCGGCCTCTTCGTCGAAGACGGCCGCATGCGATTTGCCGTCAACCCGGACGCCGCACAGCGCGCCAATATTCGACTGAGCTCACGCCTCCTGCAGCTCGCCAGAATCTTCAAGGACGACCGACATGACAAGCCATAGCCCTTGGCTTCCTCGGGTCGTCGCCTGGCACGCCAGGCTCTCGCTGGCGCGGAAGCTCACCTTCCTCGGCGTCCTGACAAGTATCGTGTCGCTCGTCATCGCGATGACGGCCGTGCTCGCATGGGATCTGTCGAGCGCACGCACACGGCTCGTTCGCGATACGGGCATGCTTGCCGACGTCATCGGTTCTAACAGCATCGCGGCGGTCACGTTCGCCGACGCAAAAGCCGCTACCGACATGCTTCGCGCCTTGAACGTCAACGAGAGCATCGTCTCCGCTGGGATCTGGACCAAGAACGGCGAACGGCTTGCGCGATTCGAACGAGCGTCGCGGCAGGCGGTGGAGCGGAAGCTTCCGGCGCGCGCGTTCGACATCGAGCCGCACAATCAGTGGAGCGAGTTCACCGACGGCGCGTTGCTGCTTGCTCGTCCCATCGTGCTCGACGGCGAAGTGGTCGGCACCGTCGTCATCGAGTCCGACCTCTCGGTTCTCTGGTCGCAGGCGACGACATCCGGGCTCGTGGTGGCGCTCGTACTGTTCGCAACCTTCGGCCTCTCGGTCATTCTGGCGTCGCGCATGCAGCGCACGATCTCGTCTCCCCTGCTGCGCCTGACGTCCGTGACACGCGCGGTGACTCGAGACAAGGTTTACGACGTTCGCGTCGAGAGTCAGGGCGAAGGCCGCAACGAGATCGCGGAGCTCATCGACGGCTTCAACAAGATGCTCGCGGAGATCCATCGGCGCGATGTCGAGCTCGTGCAGCACAAGGAAGGGCTCGAGCGGACGGTCGAAGCGAGAACCGCCGAACTATCTGCGGTGAACGCCGACCTCACGATCGCGCGCGACAAGGCAATGGAAGCCAGCCGCGCGAAGAGCGAGTTCCTTGCGAACATGAGCCACGAAATCCGAACGCCGATGAACGGCATCATCGGTATGACGGAGCTTGCGCTCGGCACGCCGCTGACGCCGGAGCAGCAGGACTATCTGCAGACGGTTCGGACGTCAGCCGGATCGTTGCTCGAGATCCTCAACGACATCCTCGACTTCTCGAAGATTGAGTCTCGACGTCTTCGCCTCGAGTCTGTCGCGTTCGTGCTCTCCGACGTCGTCAACGAGGCGTTACGCCCGCTGGCCGTGCGCGCCGATCAGAAGGCGCTGGAGCTGCTCGTCGAAGTCGATCCCGCGGTTCCAACGACGCTGGTCGGTGATCCGCTCCGCCTGCGTCAGATTCTCGTGAACCTCGTTGGCAATGCGATCAAGTTCACGGAAAAGGGTCACGTGCTGGTCGCGATCAGGCGCGAATCGGATCACGATGAGCCGGGCATGCTGCGGTTCTCCGTGACCGACACCGGAATCGGCATCGCTCCCGAGCACCAGGACGCGATCTTCGAGGCCTTCAGCCAGGCTGATGGCTCAACGACGCGCAGGTTCGGCGGCACAGGCCTCGGCCTCGCCATTTCCTCGACGCTCGTGTCGATGATGAACGGCCGCATCTGGGTCGATAGCGCGGCGGGCGATGGCAGCACGTTCAGCTTCACGGCACACTTCGGCGTCAGCCCCGAGGCGATGCCCTCGCGCGAACGGAGGCTTCCACCAGGGCTTCGCGTGCTGGTCGTGGACGACAACCCCGTCAATCGCCGGATCCTCGTCGGCCAGTTGACGCGTTGGGATGTGTCCCCAATCGTCGTGGCCAGTGGACACGAGGCGCTCGACGCGCTCGCGAGCCTTACCCAGAAGGGTCAGCGAGTGGACCTCATCCTGGTCGACGCGCAGATGCCGGGCATGGATGGCTTCGAGCTGGCCAAACAGATCGGCTCACACCAGGGCCTGACTGGCGCTACCATCATGATGCTGACTTCGTCGGGCCGGTACGACGATGCCGGGCTGTGTCGCGAGCTCGGCATTGCCGCGTGCCTGACGAAGCCGATCGCATCCTTCGATCTCCATGCCGCGATCTGTGCTGTCCTCGACGCCGAAGCATCACGGGCCAAGAAGGCCGAAGAGCGTCCAGCCTCGTCCGCTGCACCGACGGTTCGGGCGCGTAAAGTGCTGCTCGCTGAAGACAACATCGTCAATCAGCGCGTCGCCGTGGGTCTGCTCAAGCGACGAGGCCATCACGTGACGGTTGTCGAAAACGGGCAAGAGGCCGTTGACGCGGTTGAACGCGAACAGTTCGATATCGTGCTGATGGACCTCCAGATGCCCGTGATGGGCGGCCTCGAGGCCACCAAGGCTATCCGTGAGCGGGAACGCGAGACCTCGCGCCTGCATCTGCGGATCGTTGCGATGACGGCGCATGCCATGACCGGCGACCGCGAGCGCTGCCTGGCCGCTGGAATGGATGGTTATTTGTCGAAGCCGACCGAATCCCGCACGCTCTTTGCCGAAGTCGAGGGAGATGCCGGCACGTCGGCGGCCCCGCCGATCGACGAGAACGATCTCGTCAGCCGCCTGCACGGCGACAAGGAGCTCGCAGCCGAGATCGTGCGCCTGTTTGCCGAGGAATGTCCCATGCTTCTGGACGGCGTGCGAACCGCGCTGGATCAGCGCGACTCTGCTGGCGTTCGACGAGCGGCACACACGCTCAAGGGCGCTGCCTCGACCGCTGCCGCCGTCGGCGTCACGGAAGCTGCGGCGCTGCTCGAAGTGCTGGCCGCCGAAAGTGACTTCGACGCACTCGAAGGCGCATGGCTGCGCGTCACGACGGAAGCCCACGCGTTTCACGCCGCGCGAGTCAACTTCGACCGTGAACTGACGGAGATCCCATGCGAGCCCTGATAGCCGACGATGATCCAGTTGCTGCGATGGCCGTATCGCGCAGCATGTCGAACTGGGGCTTCGAGACGACGGTCGTTCATGATGGGCTCGCCGCGTGGGAGCACCTCACGTCCAGCGACCCGGCATCGCTGGCGATCGTGGATTGGGAGATGCCCGGGCTCGAGGGCCCGGAGTTGTGTCGGCGCGTGCGCTCGGACACGGAGCGGGCCCATCTCTACTTGATATTGCTGACGGCGCGAAACAGTTCAACTGATCTGGTTGCCGGGCTCGAAGCCGGCGCCGACGACTATCTGATCAAACCGGTGGATCTCAACGAGCTGAAGGCGCGAGTGCAAGTGGGCGTGCGCGTCGTCTCGCTCCAGGCGCGGCTCGCGGAAAAGGTCACGGAGCTCCAGGCCACGCTCGACAACGTCAGGCACCTGCGAGGGTTGCTGCCGATCTGCGCCTATTGCAAACGCATCCGTGACGACCGGAACTACTGGCAGCGAGTCGAAGTCTACGTGTCAGAGCATACCGACGCGACGTTCACGCACGGCATCTGCCCCTCCTGCCTCGAAGAGGCGAAGGCGCAGCTGAACACGTAGCTACGCGTCGCGAGCGACGGTCGCCACGGCCGTCTCTCCCCCATCAAGGGTTCGTCGAACGAGCCTCGCCAGTTCGATCAGGCTGAAAGGCTTCGCGATGTAGGCGTCGGAGTGGCGCGAGATGTCTTCGCGGCTCAAGTCGGCCAGATACCCGCTCGTGTAGATCACTTTGAGCTCCGGCCGATGGTTGCGCAGGCGCTCTGCCAGTTCCACGCCGTTCATACCGTCCGGCATCACGATATCGGTGATGAGCAGGTCAACTTCATCGCCTCGTTGTTTCCACACATCCAAGGCATGAGGGCCACTCTGCGCCTGAAGCAGACGATAACCGAGGCCCTGGAGCAGCTTGATCACGAGTGCGCGCACACCGGCCTCGTCTTCGACGACCAGGATCGTTTCCTTACCTCGAGGAGGTGGCGCGGGGATTGCGACCGGAGTGGCCTCCGGCATCTCTGTTCCCACCCTCGGGAAGAACACTCGAAACTCCGTGCCGCGCCCGATCTCGCTGTCCACCTCGATCCAGCCGCCGTGCTGCTGAACGATTCCGTAGGTCGTCGCAAGGCCAAGCCCGGTACCCTTGCCGATGTCTTTCGTCGTGAAAAACGGCTCGAAGATGTGTGGCAAATGCTCGGCGGCGATGCCGACACCGTTGTCGCTGACTCGCAGACACGCCCAGCTTCCCGCAGAGGCCGCGCGCGAGGGATCCGGCTCTGACAAGTCGATCAGCGACGTATCAATCGACAGTCGCCCACCCGTGGGCATCGCATCCCGCGCATTGACCGCAAGATTCAGAAGCACCTGCTCAATCATCCCAGGGTCCGCGCGAACCGCGAGCGGCTGCTCCGAGTATGCGAAGGTGACGACGATGTCCTCGCCAAGGACGCGATGCAGGAGCCGAGTGACATTCGTCACGACGCTGTTGAGATCGACGTCGCGAACTTCGATCGCCTGGCGGCGGCTGAACGCCAGGAGCTGTCGGGTGAGCGCCGTCGCTCGCTGGGCATTCTGTGAGAGGTCGGCAACGGCGTCGCGCAGGTCCACTGGGACACGTTCGTCTGAGGCGACCTCCTCGGTACGGCCGAGGATGACCGTGAGGATGTTGTTGAAGTCGTGCGCCACGCCGCCGGCCAGTCTGCCGATCGCCTCGAGCTTCTGGGCCTGACGCAGCTCCTGCTCGAGACGCTGGCGGTCAGCCTGCGCCGTGAGCGTTGACAGCAGATTCGCAACTGCCAGCGCGAAGGTCTGTTCATCCGGCATCCATCGCCGCGGTTCGCCGACGTGCTTGCAGGAGAGCACACCAACCGTCGCGCCACGCGATCGAATCGGCACGCACATCACGGATGCAATGCCATAGGGCACCAGCAATGACTCCGCGAGTTCAACGGTCCGCGCGTCGGCCTTCGCATTGGTGACAGCGAGCACGTCGGGACCAGCCAGTGCGCGGA
>Ga0315912_10004574_pt1 | contig 13064 bp, 9 predicted proteins | sample VfabasoilMG_FD_204469 | JGI IMG/M metagenome (GOLD analysis project Ga0315912, IMG submission 204469) | Garden soil microbial communities collected in Santa Monica, California, United States - V. faba soil | ecosystem: Environmental > Terrestrial > Soil > Garden | place: USA: California... | reverse complement strand
CGCCGCGACGCCGATGCCTGAAACAAAATCCAGGTACGAGCGGCCGTGTTCGTCGAACAGCCGCGCGCCCGAGCCGCGCTCGAACACTACCGGCAGCCGCTTGTAGGTTTGCAGAACGTGCCGCGCTTCAAGCGCCTTCACATCAGTCGTTGTCGTCGTCATTCCTCGCTCCTACGTTCACAATCTCGCTGTACGGAGCCCCGGGTCTTTAGACCCGGGGCCACCGGCGACTTTTTCTGAAATGACCAGCGTCGTGCCCGGCGCCTCATCCACGCCGTGTGACGCGTCAAACGCGCGTCCGTCCACGATGCGGACGCTGGACACGCCCTCGAGCAGCGCCGTCCGGCACGCCGAAAGTTTCGCGACCATGCCGGCAGTGGCGGTGCCGCTGGCGATCACGGCTTCGATGCCCGCGGCATCCAGCGACGCGATCGAATCGCCGTTGTTGTCCAGCACGCCCGGCGTGCCGCCCGCGATCACCAGGTCGCTTTCGCCGATCGCGGCGGCAATCCTGCACGCCATGACATCCGCGTTCACGTTCAGAATCACGGCATCGTCTGACTGGCCGCCGATTCCGAGGCTCGCGATCACCGGCACGTAGCCGTGGACGAGCAGCAGTTCGATCACCGACGTGTCTGCCTCCGCCGGATCGCCTACGTAGCCCAGATCCACGACCGATCCGGAGGTTGAACGGTACGCGTTTGTCGGCGTCGCCCGACCGAGGCCGGCATCCACGCCGGTCAACCCAATCGCCGCGATGCCCTTGGCGACAAGCGCGGCCACGAGCTCGGTGTTCGACGTGCCTGCGAGCACGGACACGACCACGTCCAGCGTGGGGCGGTCGGTGATGCGCAGGCCGTCCACTTTCTTCGGCGTGATCGCGCGACGATCCAGCTCGGCATCGATCGCGCGGCCGCCGCCGTGAATGATCACGAGCGGACGATGCGCGGCGATGGCGCCGGCGAGCGACGCGATCCGCGCACGGTCGGCCGGGCTCTCGAGCAACTCACCGCCGAGTTTCAAAATCAGCGGCCCGTTCACAGCAATCCCGTCCGTTCGTCAACGCCGCACGCGACGTTGAAATTCTGGAGCGCCTGTCCGGCGGCGCCCTTCACCAGGTTGTCCAGCACCGACACCAGCACCAGGCGGTTCGTGGACTTGTCGAAGCGCCAGCCGATGTCGCAGAAATTCGTCCACGCCACGTGCTTGATTTCCGGCAACGTGTCGTTGGTGAGACGAATGAACGGCTCGGACTTGAACGCGGCCGTGAACGCATCGGCAATGCGTTCGGCCGTGGCACCATCGTTCGTCTTCACGTAAATCGTTTCCAGGATGCCGCGGTCAAGCGGCACCAGGTGCGGCACGAACGTTACCGCCGCTTTCAGCTCCTGCTCCATCTCCGCCACGTGGCGATGATTGAACACGCCATACGCGGAGACCGACCCGTGGTTCTCGGAGAAGTGCGTGCGATCGCTCGGCGCGCGGCCGGCGCCTGAGATGCCGGACTTTGCGTCGATGATCACGCCCGCGCTTCCGTCAATCAGCCCCGCTCGCACCAGCGGCAGGAGCGAGAGCAGCGCCGCGGTGGGATAGCAGCCCGGGTTCGCGACAAGGCGCGCGGTGCGCACTTCGTCCTTGAAGAACTCGGTCAATCCGTACGCCGCGCCGTTCGGCAGACTCTTCGTCGCCGGATACCACTTCGCGCGCGCGGCCTCGTTTCGAATGCGAAACGCGCCGGACAGATCGATCACGCGCACACCCTTTTCCACGAGCGGCGGCGCGAGTTCCGCGGCTGCCTGTTCGGGCACCGCAAGAAACGCGACCTCAACATCAGACGCGAGCTTCGCAACGTTCAACGGTTCAACCTGGCCGTCCCACATGCGCGCCAACCGGGGCAGCGGACGGGCCGCGGAGTCCGCACTCGACGACATCGCGGTGGTCAGTTGAAGACCCGGATGCCGGGCCATTAGCGCGATCAGTTCCTGCCCCGCGTAACCAGTGGCTCCAGCGATGCCGACACGTATAGCCGATGAATAACTATTCACTTCAAAGTCTAGTTATACAGATTGAGTCTGGCCATGTCAATGCACTTTTAGTACGATGTTTACGGTACCAACTCGCTGGATCGGCGTTATGCACTCAATGTATAATTATGACCTGGCTGGATAAGTATGAAGTCCTGGAGGCAGTCCCAGATCCTCGACGTCATCGACCACGACGCCATCGCGTCGCAGGAAGAGCTGCGCCAGCGCCTGCACCAACGCGGCATTGACGCGACCCAGGCCACTATCTCCCGTGATCTCAAGGAGTTAGGGCTCGTGAAGCGCGCGGGCGATGGCGCGTACGTGCGGCCCGGCGCCGAGCGACCGCAGGTGGGTGACCTCCAGTTGCGCCGGTCCGTCACGTCCCTGATGCGCGCCCTCGAGCGCGTGGACTCCATGCTCGTGATCCGCACAGACCGTGGCCAGGCACAAGGCCTGGCCGAATGGATCGATCGCGCGCAGCTTCCTGAAGTCGCCGGCACGATTGGTGGCGACGACACGATCTTGCTCATCTGCAGAGGCGCCGCCGCGGCAGAAGCCCTCGAGCGCCGCCTCAGCTCGATGGCGAAAGGTTCGAAGGGCACCTGATGCGAATTGTTCTCGCGTACTCCGGCGGACTGGAAACATCGGTCGCAATTCCTTACCTGGCCGAGAAGTACAAGGCCGAGATCGTCACCGTGACGATGGATCTCGGCCAGGGCAAGGAGCTGGACGACGTGCGCGAGCGCGCGCTCGCGAGCGGCGCGTTACGCGCGCACGTGATCGATCTGCGTGAAGAGTTCGCGCGCGATTTCGTGTTGCCCGCGTTACAAGCCGGCGCGGTGTACGAAGGACGCTATCCGCTGGCGACCGCGCTCGGTCGTCCGCTGATCGCGAAGCACCTGGTGCACCTGGCGCACATCGAAGGGGCCACGGCGATCGCGCATGGATCGACAGGGCAGGGCAACGACCAGGTGCGCATGGACGTGTCCGCGCGCGCGCTCGATCCGGGCCTCACAATCATCGGCCCCGCGCGCGAGTGGGGCCTCTCACGCGAAGGCGAAGTGGGATTCGCGCGCGAGCGCGGCATTCCGATTCCAGCGGAGATGGAAGGCCCCTACAACATCGACGTGAATCTCTGGGGCCGCTCGATCGCGGGCGGCTCGCTCGACGATCCATGGACTGAAGCGCCGGAGAGCCTGTTTCAGCTGACGAAATCACCGCTCGAGGCGCCGGACACGCCCGCGGTGGTCGACATCGACTTCGATCGCGGCGTGCCGTCGAAGATCAACGGCGTGGCGATGGGACTTGTTGAACTGATCAACAGCCTCGAAACGATCGCCGGCGTGCACGGCGTGGGCCGCATCGACATGGTGGAAAACCGCACCGGCGGCGACAAGTCGCGCGAAATCTACGAAGCGCCCGCCGCCGTCGTCCTGCACACCGCACACCGGGAATTGCAGGCGTTCGTCACGCCGCGCGACCTCGAGCGCCTCACGTCCGACCTCGGCGTTCGCTACGCGGACCTGGTCTACAAAGGGCTGTGGTTCACCGCCACGCGCGAAGCGATCGATGCGATCGTGCAGCACGTGCAGATGCGCGTGACCGGCACGATTCGCGTGAAGTTGTTTAAGGGCGAGTGCCGCGTTGTGGGAAGACAGTCGCCCTACGCGGATCTGAAGAAGCGCCCGAAGGCACCGAAGACCTGACGGAGAACCCCGGGTCTAAAGACCCGGGGCTCCGTACTGCTAGGACCGCAGCACTGTCGTTGGATGCACCTGCGTGGCGCGACGCGCGGGCAGTAACGTCGCCGCCAGCGACACCGCGATCACCAGCGCGGCGACGGACGCATACACCACCGGGTCCCGGCCGCTCACATTGAACAGCACGTTCTGCAAGCCGCTGCCGATTGCGGCGGCCAGACCGAACGCCAACGCAAGTCCGAGGGACACGCCGATTCCCACTTGGACGCCGCTCTGGCGCAGGACCATGCCAAGAATCCTGCGCGCGTCGGCGCCGAGCGCCATGCGCACGCCGAATTCCTGCGTGCGCTGGCTGACGGAGAACGACATCACGCCGTAAATTCCGACGGCGGCGAGCACGACGGCCACCACGCCAAAGATCGTGAACATTGTGGCGATGATGCGGTTCGGCGCCACGAAACCGTCCATCTGCGACTGCGGCGTGCTGACGAAATACAGCGGCAGGTTCGGATCCACCTTCTTGACCGTCTCACGCAGGATGTTCGGCAGCGACGCCACGTCCTGGCCCGGCCGCGGTTTGGCCGCGATCGTCGCGAACTGACTCGCAACGGGTGTGGTCGCCAGCGGTCCGGCCGGCGACGCGAAGAACGGCACGTAATAGCCGGTTTCATCCACGCCCGGGTTGTTGAATGGTCCCAGCATCCGCACGGTGGTGACCACGCCAACCACGGTGCGCCACGGGCCCGGCTGCGATCCATTCTGGTTGACCGTTCGGAACCGGCGGCCCAGCGCGCCTTCGCGCGGGAAATGTTTCTCGACAAACGCGGAGTTCACGATCGCCACGGGCTGGTGGCTGTCCAGATCGTCAACCGTGAACTGACGGCCGTCGAGCAGCTTCTGCGACGTCACATTGAAGTAACCGGCGGTGACCTGCTCGAAGTTCACGTTCGGGCGATCGGCGTTCGTCTGATACGTGCGGCCGTCGATCTCGATGCGCGTGTTGCCGGAGAAGACCATGCGGAACCGGTTGGTGAGGCCCACGCCGCCCAGCTGCGGATTCTCTTCAAGCGCCGGCAGCAGCCGATCGTAGAAGGCCTTGCGCGCTTCGGGCGTGGGGTAGTCGCCCTCCATCAGTCCCATCCGGGCACCGATGACGCCCCTGGTGTCGTAGCCGTAATCGATCGAGCCTTGATTGACGATCGAGCGCAGCTGCAGCAGCGAGCCAATCAGCAGCACGCAGGTGAGCACGAGCTGGAACACCACGAGGCCGCGGGAGATCAATCCGACCGAGCGGCCCGTGGTGCCGCGGCCACCGTCGCGCAGCACTGCGTTCGCGTTAGCGCGCGACGACATCAGCGCCGGCAGCGTGCCCGAGATAATCGCGGCCAGGAACGTCGCGCCGATCGTGGCGAACAGCACCGCCGCGTCCAGATCAAATGTGATCCACGCCGGCGGCGGCGTTTCCAGGCTGCGAATCGCGCGCGTCAGCGCGCCAGTCGCCAGATACGCCAGCGGCACGCCAACGGCCGCGCCGAAAAACGCCACGAGCAGGCTTTCTGTCAGCATCTGGCGAATCAGGCGCATCCGCGATCCGCCGAGCGACGACCGGATCGCCAGTTCCTTGATGCGAATCGTCGCGCGCGCGAACTGCATGTTCATGACGTTGACGCACGCAATCAGCAGCACGCCCACGCAGAACGCCAGCATCGTCCACAGCGTGCCGCGGAGCTGCGCCGGCGTGAACCGATCGATCAGCGGAAGGGCCTGGCCGGCATTGAAATCCTTGTTGGTGTCCGGGAACGCGGTCGCGAAACGCTTGGCCACGGCGCTGAGTTCCATCGTCGCCTGATCGAACGAGACGCCCGGCTTGAGCAAGCCGAGCACGGCGGGGAAGTTCTCCTGCGGATCGCCGCGCGGCCTGGGCGGAAAGTCCGTGTAGAGCGGCACCCACAGTTCTTCGTTGGTCGGAAACGCGAAGCCCTGCGGCATGATGCCGACGATCGTCGCCGGCTTGCCGTTGATGCGAATCACACGGCTCTGGTAGTTCTCGTCGCCGCCGAAATCGCGTTGCCACAACCCGTAGCTCAGCAGCGCCACTTTCTCGGCGCCCACTTTGTTGTCGTCCGCCGTGAAGTCGCGGCCTTTGAACGGCCGCACACCAAGAATCTTCAGAAAGTCGTGGCCCACGTACGAGCCCGTGTAGCGACGCGGCTGACCGTCGATTGTGACGTTCACCGTCGAGCCTGACAGATACTGCGCCATCATCTCGAACGACTGCTGTTGCTGCATCAATTCCTGAAAGTCCGTCGTCGACACGCGGCCGTTGACGCCGAAGAACGTCTGGCTCGTCGGGTCGATGAAGTTCGCGCCGGCCAGGCGCGACTCGTTCGGGAACGAGAAGCCCCGCAGCATCACGCCGTTGACCACGCTGAACATCGTCGTCACGCCGCAGATACCCAGCGCCAGCGCGGTGACGGCCAGCGCGCAGAACGACCGGTCTTTGATGAGCAGGCGGAAACCGACCTTGAAATCGCGGAGGAGTCCTTCTAGGAACATGGCTAATCGTTCTTATACGGATGGGGAACCCGGGCGTTCCCGGGTTGCGCCCGGGGCCGGGTGCGTCCATTATTTGCGCGGAGGCTTGATGAAGACCCCGCTTCAGATGGCAAGACGAGTCCTGGTTCTGGCACTTCTGGTGCTGGCTGCGAGTTCGGCGCGCCCGTCCGTTCTTGGCGCCGGCGCCCAGGACGACCTTTCAGGCAAAGGCAAACAGCTTTACGACCATATCAAGGCCTTCAAGCTCACCGGCGGCACGGCTGACGTGACCAACCTCACGCTGAAGCGCGATCGGGTGGAGATGACGTTTACCGGCACGTTCCATTTCGCTGGACCCGCCGAAGGAGGCGCCGTGACCGGCGCCGTGTTCACCGGTCAGGGAACGATGAAGGCGGCTGCGCCGCCGACCGACTTCGAGCGCGAGAATGTGAAACGTCTCCTGGGTGCCGACGCGGTGGAGTCGGACTTCAAGACCGCCGTCCTGCGGTTCAGCGATGACACGTTTCCCTTGATCTCGGCCGGCCGTAAAGACGGCGCGGCGCCAGCGACAGCGCAGAAGCTCGCAAACGATACGGACCTGCGCGTGATGCAGGAGCAGGGTGTGAATCTTCCGGCGCGACTCGCGGCGGGACTGCTGAACGGTGACAATCCGGGTGTGTTCTTCGCGCAATTCGACGGTGGCCGACGCGCACGGTTCAGCTACGTGTTCGATCCGCAAAGCCGGATTCCCGCGTCCGCGTTCAACCTGACCGGCGGCGAGAAGGGCATCATCTTTCAGTATCAGAGCTCGATCTATTTCAGCGAGCCCTGGATGGCGTTTCCGGCCATTGACGACTACGGCAAGCCTGGCGTGGTGTATTCGGACGCCGATGACGTGATCGACGTGCAGAGCTACCAGCTCGGCATCGATGTGCGGCGCGTGCCGACGCTCGCGATGAACGCGCGAATCACGTTCAATGTGCGGAAAGCCAACGCGCGAGCGATCTATTTCAACGTCGGCGAGTCACTGTCGATGTCGCAGCAGCGATCGCGCCTCTCGAATCAGTTGCGCGTCAAGCGCGTCCGCGTGGGTGACCGGGAATTGAACGCCATCATGGAGGACTGGGAGGGCGGATTTACCGTACTCCTCGACAAGCCGGCGCAGCAGAACGAATCGATCACATTGAACGTGGACCTGGAAGGGCCGTTCTTTCAGGTTCTGCCAGGGGGATTTTCAGAGTGTTTCTACCTGCATGACAACGTCAGTTGGTTGCCTCGGCATGGATATCTCGACCGCGCCGCCTACGACTTCACCTTTCGGTACCGGAAGCGCGACAAGATTGCCTCTGCCGGAACCCGGGTCAGTGAAGCGCCAGACTCGGAAGATCCCAACGGGATGGTGTCGCAGTACAAGCTGACCTATCCGGTGCCCTTCGTGACGTTCGCGGTTGGACCGTTCGAGCGCAAGTCGAAACAGGTCACGTTCGAAGGCCGCACCACGCCGATACCTGTCGAATTCAACTCGGTGCCGCAACGCGTGTTGAATGGCACGAACATGGTGGCCGTGAATGCCGATCTCATTCTGGATGAGCTCGACAACGGCGTCCGGTATTTCTCCGCGATGTTCGGCTCGTATCCGTACGATTCGTTCGGGGCGACGTTCCATCCCTTTCCGTTTGGCCAGAGTCCCGCAACGATGATGATGCTCATCCCGGCGACGCGAGGCCGCGAGAGCGACGTGTATTCGTTCTTCGCGCACGAAACCGCGCATCAGTGGTGGGGACACGCGGTGGTGTGGCGCTCGTATCGGGATCAGTGGTTGAGCGAAGGATTCGCCGAGTATTCAGGCCTGCTGTATTCCGCCAAGCGCACCGGTGATCCGGCGAAGACGACGATGGAACTGTTGCGCGACATGCGCCAGTCGCTCCTGGAGGTTCCGAGCACCGCATCGGGGGGCGCGGGCCGTGGCCGTATCAACGACATCGGGCCGATTGTGCTGGGGTTCCGGCTGAACACCACAAAAACAGCGGGCGCGTATCAGACATTGATCTACAGCAAGGGAGCGCTGGTGCTCCGGATGCTGCACTTCCTGATGAGCAATCCGACCAACGGCAACGACGCGGCGTTTACGGCGATGATGAAAGACTTCGTCGAACAGAAGAGGAACGGCGCCGCGGGCACGGAAGATTTTCAGCGCATTGCATCGCTGCACTTCGCGCGCACGTCGATCGCAGGAAGGTTCGGCATGACGAACCTCGACTGGTTCTTCAAGCAGTGGGTGTACGGGACCGGTCTGCCGAGCTATGCGCTCGAGTATGAAATGGTGACGAACCCGGACGGTTCGCTGATCTTGAAGGGCGTGGTGAAGCAGACGGGCGTTCCCGACGACTTCCAGATGGTCCTGCCGATCGTGATGTCCTTCGACGGCAATCAGGAAGCGCGCACGTCCGTTCGCGCGAACGGCCCAAGCACGCCGTTCGAACTGAAGCTGCCGGCCAGGCCGAAGAAGGTCGAGCTGGATCCGTTCAACTGGGTGTTGTCAGAGAAGACTGCTTCTCGCGGCAAGTAGTACGGAGCCCCGCCCGCACGAGTACGGAGCCCGCACGCACGAGTACGGAGCCCGCGCGCACGAGTACGGAGCCCCGGGTCTTTAGACCCGGGGTTTCAGACGTTTCGCGCGGATCTTGAACAGGTCGTTCAGCATCCGCACGCCGTCGCGCATCACGGACAGCCGTGATTCCGCACGGTAGTGCCACTCGATCGGCACCTCCACGATGCGCAGGCCCAGCTTTTTCGCGATGCTGAGCACTTCCACGTCGAAGGCCCAGCCGTCGAGCGTGACGTGCGGAAACACGTCGTCCACGCTCTTCGCGGTGAACATCTTGAACCCGCACTGCGTATCCGCGATTCCGGGCAGCACGAGCCATCGGATTGCGTAGTTGAAAAGCCGGCCGACGATGTGACGCCGCCAGGGTTCGCCCACGCGGCGGGCGCCCTGGCCTTCGCGGCTGGCAATCGCGATATCGAATCCCGTCAGCACCGGTGGAAGGAACCGCGGCAGCTCCTCCGGTGGCATCGACAGATCGGCGTCGCACAGGAAACGGAAATCCGTCTTGGCCGCGATCAGGCCAGCTTTGACGGCGCCGCCTTTGCCCCGATGCGGCTCGCGCTGCAGCACGATGTGTGATTCCTGGCGCGCCGCGGTCTCCACGATCGAACAGGTGTCGTCCGCGGAGCCGTCATCGACGACGCGGATTTCCCAGTCCCAGGGTTGCCGCGAGAGGAACGCCGACAACTGATCGAGCGTCGCGCCGATCCGCCGCGCTTCATTGAACGCGGGGATCACGATCGAGAGCGAAACGCGGTCGCGTGACACGGCGACATTCTACTGGGTTATTCTTCGATGGAAATGGTTCGATGGCCTCGTGTGGTCGCCGGGGCCGTCGGCCTGGCCTGGTACCTCCTCATCGGCGGCGCCTCCACGATCAATCCGCTGAACTCCAAATGGCTGGCCGGTGACTGGCTCCAGCACTGGACCGGGTTCCTGTTTTTCAAACAGGAGCCGTGGGCGTTCCCTCTCGGGACGCTCGCATCAATACCGTACCCATACGGCACGTCGATCGGATTTACGGATTCCAATCCGCTGGTGGCGTTTGCGCTTAAGCCCTTTGCGTCCTGGCTGCCGGCCGAATTCCAGTTCATCGGGTTGTGGTTGCTGCTGTGTTTCGGTCTCCAGGGCTATTTCGGCGCATTGCTCTGCAGCGTGGTGACCAGGAATCCGCTGCAGCAGGCGCTTGGTGGATCGTTGTTCGCGCTGAGTCCGGTTCTCGCGAATCGCGTGGGCCACGACACGCTGTGCGCTCAGTGGCTTGTGCTCGCGTTGCTTTATCTGGGGCTTCGCCCGTACGAGGATGGTCGCCAGGCGGGAAGAGGCGCGATTTGGGCAGTCGCCACTGTCGCACTGGCGGCCTTCATCCATCCTTATCTAACCGTGATGTGTTTCGTGCTCGCGGTGGCGTGCCTGTTCCGCCTGTTCAGAGAAGGGCTGCTGCCCATCGCCCGGGCCGGCGTGATGGTTGCGACCGCGGGCGGCGCCGTCGCCGCGATTTTCTGGATGATCGGCTATCTCGGTGCGCCCGGATCTGCGACCGGTGGCTTCGGTATCTATTCGGCGAACCTGAACGCGTTGTTTGATTCGCAGGGTACGTCGCGACTGGTGCCGTTCCTGCCGAACCGTGCGGGACAGTGGGAGGGGTTTGCGTTTCCGGGACTCGGCGGCTGGCTGCTCATCGTGGCCGCTTCCGCCTGGATTGCGACCAGGCCGGCGATTGATTGGCGTCACCGGCGCACGATCGTGTGGACGGCGGTCATTCTTGCGATCTACTCACTGTCTTCACACATCACGCTCGGCGAAGAAATTGTCGCGCACGTTCGAAAGCTGTACCGCGTTTTTGAACCGGTGCCGTCGCTCTTTCGCGCGTCGGGCAGATTCATCTGGCCGTTGCACTATCTGGCGCTGCTGTTCGGCGTGTGGGGTGTTTCGAGGCTGAGTCCCAGGTTGGTTCGTCAGAACGCCGCCACCGCGATTCTGGCCATCGCCGTCATCGTCCAGGCCGCCGACTTCAGGATGCCGGCGCATTGGTTTGCGGAGAGGAACCCGCGGCAGGCACCGCTTGAAGAATTCCAGCCGGCGCGCGGGCATTACAGTCACCTGGTGCTTTACCCGCCGCAGATGGCTTATCGATGCGACAACGGCCCCGTCGACGAAGAGCGCGTCTTCCGATACGCGTTGCTCGCGTATCGGCTTGGCCTCACCTACAACAGCGGCACGTTCGCGCGCGCGTCCTGGGAGAACGTCCAGAGCCAGTGCAAGAAACTGGATCAGGACGTTGAGGCCGGCCAGTTCGACAGCCGCACGATCTTCGTTGTTGAGAGCAAGTCCGCGGAAGATGTCCAGGCGGCCGGCGCGATCTGCAATCGATTCGACGGCGACTGGGTCTGCGTCAGTCCCCGCAATACCGATCCTTTCCGCGTGTACGTTGAAACCGGGCGCACACCGGTGCCGAAGTGATCAGGGCAGCGGCGAACCGATCTTCAGCCGATCAACGGCGCAGGAGCTGAAGGGTCCAGGCAACAGCAGGACCGCGCTCTCCAGTTGCATGAAGCCGACCGTGCTTCCTCGGAATACTTCAAACAACAGCTCAGGCGGATTGGTGGTGTGCCGAGCGGCGCCGCGCAGCACACTTTCGGAATCGCCGCGCATGTGCGCGATGAAATCGACGTAGCGCTTGTCGCCAAGCATCACAGGGCGATACGCGTCTGGAGAATAGAGGTGCATCGCCACCGTCTGATCGGACGCGATGTCCCGCTGCTCCCACGTGCCAAGGTTGTACAGGTAATACGAATACCGGTGTGTGAAGCCGAGTCCTTCCACCCACACGCCGTTCCGCTTGCTGTCCGCCGCTTCGAGGCACGCGCGCAGATTCTGCAGCGGGTGCGCATCACGCCTGATCTCTGCGATTACGCGCTGATACGCAGGAATCGGCAGAAGCAGCAGAATTGCGGCGATCGCCACCGCGCTGATGGCCGCTCTCGACGCGGGCCCCATCGCTGAGCCGGCGCGCTGCATACCGCGCCACAACGCACTGGTCGTGACGCCAACAAAATACCCGCCGGCCAGCGCGAACGGCGGCAGAAACGGATAGGCGTAGTGATAGAGCTTCGACGTTCCGGCTGAAATCACCGCCATCGGCAGCACGAACCACAGGATGATCAGCGCGCCTTCGAGCCATCGATGAAACAGCGTGCGGCGAAGAATGAGCAACGCGCCCGGCACCACGACGAACCACGCACCGCTCTCGCGCAACAGGCCCCACAGATGCGTGAAATAGAAATGCCACGGCTGCAGATGCGTGGGATCCAGATACGCGGTCAGGCGCTTGACCACGTGGTCGCCGAAAATCGTGTCGTACCGGCGATGGCCGTAGATCTGATACTCGTAGACAAACCATGGCGCGATGAGCGCGATCGCGATCACGCCGGCGAGCAGGAACCCGCGCCAGTGGAAATACAGCCGCACCTGATCTTCGCGCTTGAGCAATGCGGCGATGGCCAGAATGACCGGCAGAAACAGCGCCGCCACGAACTTCGTCATGAATCCGAGGACGAAGTACAGCGCCATCGCGATGATGTGAGCGCGGCCATCCGGACCGGACTTGCGCCACGCCAGAAAGTGAAAGACCGCGCCGGCGTACGCAAGGAAGACGGCCGCCTCCATGTTGTTCGTGCGCAGGCCGTGCTCCAGAATCAGCGGTCCGTGCGTGAAGAGCAGCAGCACGGCCACCAATCCGCACAGCGGGCCCGCAAGCCTGCGGCCAATCGCGAAGATGTACAGGAACGCGATGCTGCCCATCAACGCGTCCCAGAACCGCATGCCGAACTCGTTGGCGGGCAGAAGGCCCCACTTGATCGGCAGTCCGACCATCCAGAACTTCAGCGGTGGCTTCTCAAGAAACGGAAACGTCTCGCTTGGAATCATGCGAGGCGTCATCCAATCGCCCGACTTCAGCATGATGTCCACGCTGAACGAGTAAATGGCTTCGTCGTTGTCGAAATCCCTGCGGTCCAGGCCGGTGAACAGCGGCACGCAGAACAGAATGATGACCAGCGCCGCCCACAACCAGGGCGCGCGCCACACACGAATCATCCAGGCCGGCATGCTGGCCGAGAATATCGTAGTTTCCCCGGGTCTTCCGCCTTCGCTGAAGCTACGGCGGGACAAGAAAGACCCGGGGCTCCGTTTAGT
>Ga0315912_10004573_pt1 | contig 13065 bp, 14 predicted proteins | sample VfabasoilMG_FD_204469 | JGI IMG/M metagenome (GOLD analysis project Ga0315912, IMG submission 204469) | Garden soil microbial communities collected in Santa Monica, California, United States - V. faba soil | ecosystem: Environmental > Terrestrial > Soil > Garden | place: USA: California... | reverse complement strand
ATCAGCGCGAGGATGCTGAGGACGAGGTTGGCCTCGGGCATGGTCAGGATGTCGCTGAACATGTGGACGACTTCCTGGAAGAACTTGATGCCGAGGGCGAGCAGCGCCAGCGACAGGCCGAGGTAGACCGGCGCGAGCAGCCAGCGGCTGGAGAAGAGAAGTTTCTCGATGAATCGTTCGACCATGGCGGCGCTCATCCCGTCAGCAGGGTTTGCAGGATTCTTTCATAGATGCCGGACAGTGTCTTGAGCTCATCGACGCCGACGCACTCGTCCACCTTGTGAATCGTGCGGTTGATCGGGCCGAGCTCCACGATCTCGGCGCCGGTCGGGGCGACGAACCTGCCGTCGGACGTGCCGCCGGCGGTATTCACGTGCGGCTCCACGCCCAGCTCGTTCCGGATCGTCTGCTTCACGGCGTCCAGGAGCTTCCCCGACGGCGTCAGGAACGGCGGCCCGGGAGTGCGCCAGTCGATCTCGAAGCGGAGGCCGTGCTCGCGCAGCAGCTTTTCCGTGCGGGCGCGCAGTTCCTTCGGGGTGACGGCCGTGGAAAAGCGGAAGTTGAACAGCACGTCGAAGTGCCCCGGGATCACGTTATCCGCCCCGGTGCCCGCGCGCACGTTCGAAATCTGGAACGACGTGGGCGGAAAATGTTCGTTGCCGCGGTCCCACTCGGTCGCGCACAGCGCGGCCAGCGCCGGCGCCGCGCGATGCACCGGGTTGTCGGCGAGGTGCGGATAGGCCACGTGGCCCTGTGTGCCCAGCACGCGGAGCAGGGCGGTCTGCGTGCCGCGCCGGCCGTTCTTGATCGAGTCGCCCACCTTCTCGAGGCTGCTCGGCTCGCCGATCAGGCACCAGTCGATCTTCACGTTCTCGGCGACGAGCTGTTCGATTACGCGGCGCGTGCCGTCCGCCGCCTCCGCTTCCTCGTCACTGGTCAACAGCAGCGCGATCGTGCCGCGGTGATCCGGGTGCGCGATCGCGAAACGTTCGAGCGCGGTGACCATGGCGGCCACGCCGCCCTTCATGTCGGCGGCGCCGCGCCCGTACAGCTTGCCGTCCCGGATTTCCGGCTTGAACGGATCGCTGGTCCACAGCTTCAGCGGGCCGGTGGGGACGACGTCCGTGTGGCCGAGGAAGGCGAACAGCGGTTTGCCGCTGCCGTGCGTCAGCCAGATGTTGGACACCTTGCCGAAGGGCAGGTGCCGCGCCTTGAACCCGGCACGCGCCATGCGCTCCGCGATGAGCGCTTGGCAGCCGTCGTCCTCCGGCGTGACGGATTTGCGGCTAATCAGTTCCTTGGCGAGTTCCAGGGTCATGAGAAGAGGGCGAGAACTTCGTCGGTCTTGATGCGCCGCTGCCCGTTGCAGCTGATGAACCGGCGCACGGGGAACACGTGCCGTTCCGCCGGTCCGTAGATCCGGCGGGTGAAGTCGGTGGCGTGGTTCGAGATCAGCACCGGCACGCCGCGCTTCGCGAGATCGGCCGCGACATCCGCCAGCCGCTCCTGCTCCGCCTCGCCGAATGCGCCCGCGCTGTACGATGTGAAATTCGAGGTATCGCTCAACGGGATGTACGGCGGGTCGCAGTAGATCACGTCGCCCGGGCGCGCGTCCCGCATCACCGGCTCGAAGTCGCGGTTTTCGATCCGCGCGCGTTTCAGCTTTTCGGCGCAGGCTTCCAGCTCGCGGCGCGGGAAGTAGGGACGCGCGTGCCGGCCGAAAGGCACGTTGAACCTTCCCGAGGCGTTGTAGCGGCACAGGCCGTTGTAGCTGTGCCGGTTGAGATAGAGAAAGATCGCGCTCTTCGCTTCCGGCCCCGCGGTCGCGTTGAATTCCTCGCGCAGGGCGTAGAAGCGCTCCGGCGTATTGTTCCGGGCGTGGAACAGCTTCTCGGCGCGGTCGATGAACCGGGTGCCGTCCTGCTTGAGCACGCGGTAGAACGCGACCAGGTCCGGATTGGCGTCGTTCAGGCAGAAGCGCGGGTAATCGGCGTTGAGGAACACGGCGCCCGATCCCACGAAGGGTTCAATCAGGCGCGCGCCCGCGGGCAGGCGCGGCAGGATTTCGGCGAGCACGCGGTATTTTCCGCCCGCCCATTTGAGCGGGGGCCGGATCCGTGCGCTGCCGTTGCTGCCGGTGGGCGTCCGCACGGTCAATGGCCGGCGGGACGCGCCGATTCCTCCGGGGTCAGCGCCTTCATGCTGAGCGCGTGGATTTCCTTCGGCATGAGATCGCCGAGTGAGGCATAGACCAGCCGGTGCCGTTCGATCGCGGACATGCCCGCGAAGCGGCCGGCCACGATCAGCACGGTGAAGTGTCCGCCGCCTGAAGCCGCTCCCGCGTGTCCCACATGCATGGCGGAATCGTCGCGGATCTCGATCCGATCCGGGGCGAGTGCCTGTTCGAGACGGCTGCGGATGGCGGCCACGCGATCCATGGATCAGTCCGGGAACACCTGCCGGAACGGCTTGATGCTGACCGCCGCGTACACGCCGGCGGCGCGGTACGGATCCGCTTCCGCCCATTTGCGCGCGTCTTCGAGCGATTCGAATTCCGCGACGATCAGGCTGCCGGTGAATCCCGCGGGTCCCGGATCGTTGCCGTCGATGGCGGGGAAAGGCCCGGCGAGCACCAGCCGGCCCTCGTCTTGCAGCCGCGACAGGCGTTCGACGTGCGCGGGGCGCGCGGTCTTGCGCTTCTCGAGCGTGCCAGGCGCGTCCTCGCAGACGATGGCGTACAGCATCAGGTACTCCCGTCCGGCCCTTCGGGCTCGACCAGGTACTTCGACAGGAAGAACCCCTGGGCGGCGATGAACAGGAAGGTGAGCCCGAGGATGCCGAACATCTTGAAGTTCACCCAGATCTCGTCGCTGAAGTTGAAGGCAACGTACAGGTTGGCGGTCCCCGTCAGCAGGAAGAACGCGACCCAGCCGAGGTTGAGGCGCGTCCACACCGCGTCGGGCACGGTCAGCGACTGCTCCAGCATGCGCCGCACCAGCGGTTTCCTGCCGATGAACTGGCTGCCGAGGAACACGATCGCGAAAGCCCAGTTGACCGCCGTCGGCTTCCACTTGATGAAAGTCTTGTCATGGAGCAGCAGCGTCGCGCCGCCCAGCACGAGGATCAGCAGAAAGGTGACCAGGTGCATATTCTCCACGCGGCGCTTCACCAGCCACGTGCCCGTGATCTGGATGAAGGAAGCGCCGATCGCGGCCGCGGTCGCGAGGTAGATCCCCTGCTCGCGATCCTCCGGGATGTAGAACGCGATGAAGAAGGCGATCACTGGGAACAGATCGATGAAGAACTTCATGGAGGGGCAACCCTGGAGTTGGCCGCATCATAGCGAAAAAGGCCGGGTGGCTCTAGGCAAGCGCCGCCGGGCGACACTCTCCGGCAGGCGCTATAATCCGCGAAAAACCGCCGTTGCCGGCCAGGACGGCCGCGCCGCAAATACGCACGGGACGTGCGTTCTCATCAAGCCCACGGGAGGACGGATTTGGCAGTCTCAGGCTCTTCGCGCGTCATGTCGGGCATGCGCCCGACCGGCTCGCTGCACCTCGGTCATTACCACGGCGTACTCAAGAACTGGCTCAAGCTCCAGAACCAGTACGAGTGCTTCTTTTCCGTGGTCGACTGGCACGCGCTGACCACCGATTACGCGAACCCGGGCGAGATCGCGAAGAACGTCTGGGAAGTGGTCATCGACTGGCTCGCCGTCGGCATCAATCCCGGCACCGCCAAGCTGTTCATCCAGTCGCGCGTGCCGGAGCACGCCGAACTGCACCTGCTGCTGTCGATGTTCACGCCGCTGTCGTGGCTGGAACGCGTGCCCACCTACAAGGACCAGCAGGAGCGTCTCAAGGAGAAAGACCTCACGACCTATGGCTTTCTCGGCTACCCGGTGCTGCAGACGGCGGACATCATCATCTACAAGGCCAACCTCGTCCCGGTCGGCGAAGACCAGGTCGCGCACGTGGAGCTCGCGCGCGAGATCGCGCGGCGGTTCAACTTCCTCTACGGCCGCGAAGCCGGATTCGAGGACAAGGCCAGGGCCGCCGTCGAGAAGATGGGCAAGAAGAACAGCAAGCTGTTCGACGAACTGCGCAAGAGTTACCAGGAGCACGGTGAAACCGCCGCGCTGGAGAAAGGCCGGGCGATGATCGCCTCGCTCAAGCGCATCAGTATTGGTGATCGCGACCGGCTGCTCGGCTGGCTCGAGGGCAGCGGCAAGATCATCTTCCCGGAGCCGCAGGCGCTGTTGACGCCGGTGGCCAAGGTGCCGGGGCTCGACGGCCAGAAGATGTCCAAGTCCTATGGCAACACCATCGGGCTCCGCGAGGATCCGAACAGCGTCGAGCAGAAGATCAAGACCATGCGCACGGACCCGGCACGCGTCCGCCGCTCGGATCCGGGAGACCCGGACAAATGCCCGGTGTGGGGCCTGCACCAGGTCTATTCCAACGCGGATACGAAGGAGTGGGTGCAGAAGGGTTGCCGGTCCGCCGGGATCGGCTGCCTCGAGTGCAAGAAGCCGCTGGTCAATGCCGTGCTGGAGGAACTGGTGCCGATCCGCGAGCGGGCCATGGAATACGAGAAGGACCGCGACACCGTGCGCGGCATCATCGAGGCCGGGTGCGCGGCGGCCCGCGACGTGGCCCGGGCGACCATGGACGAGGTGCGGCAGGCGATGGGCATCTCCCACCGCTGAAAACCAGGTCCGGACACCGGGACATCCGGCGGCGGTTGGATCATAATAGGCGGTAGTGACGACCACCCCGGACCCCACCGTCGAACCCGCCTCCGAACAGGCCGAAATGCCGTTCGCGATCGTGCAGGGATCGCCGGTCACGGTCCTCCCGTATGACCTCTACATCCCCCCGGACGCGCTCGAGGTGTTTCTCGAGGCGTTCGAGGGACCGCTGGACCTGCTGCTGTACCTGATCCGCAAGCAGAACCTCGACATTCTCGACATTCCCGTGGCGCCGATCACGAAGCAGTACATGAGCTACATCGAGCTCATGGAGGAGCTGCACATCGAGCTCGCGGGCGAGTACCTGGTCATGGCTGCGGTGCTCGCCGAGATCAAGTCGCGCATGCTGCTGCCCCGTCCCGAGGGCGAGGAGGAGGAGGAGGATCCGCGCGCGGAACTGGTACGGCGCCTCCAGGAATATGAGCGCTTCAAGCAGGCGGCGGAAGACCTGGATGCCCTGCCGCGCCTCGAACGCGACCTGTTCGCGGCCGTGGTCGAATTCCCGGGCCGCCGCTCCACGCTCGCGCCGCCGCAGGTGACGCTGGACGCGGTGCTGAGCGCGTTCGCGGAAGTGCTGCAGCGGGCGGATTTCTTCTCGCACCACCACGTGCAGCGCGAGCCGCTGTCGGTCCGCGAGCGCATGAGCCTCGTGCTGGAGCGCGTGCGCGCGGATGACTTCACCGAATTCCGTTCGCTGTTCACGCCGGAGGAGGGACGCGCCGGCGTCATCGTGGCGCTACTCGCGATCCTGGAACTGCTCAAGGAAGGCCTGATCGAGATGGTGCAGAACGAGATCAACGGCCCGATCTACGTCAAGGCCGCCGCGTGACGCCCGAAAAGATCCGGAACATCGTCGAGGCGGCGCTGATGACCGCCACCGAGCCGCTGTCGATCGCGCGGCTCGACACGATGTTCGAACCCGACATCGACCGCCCGAGCCGGGACGAGATCCGCGCGGCGCTGGAGCACCTGGCCGGCGGCTGCGACGGCCGCGCGGTGGAGCTGAAGCAGGTCGCGAGCGGCTGGCGTTTCCAGGTGCGCGCGGACTATTCCGAGTGGGTGAACCGCCTGTTCGAGGAGAAGCCGCAGCGCTATTCGCGCGCGCTGCTCGAGACGCTCGCCATCATCGCTTACCGCCAGCCGATCACGCGCGGCGAGATCGAGAACATCCGCGGCGTCAGCGTCAGTGCCGGGATCGTGAAAACGCTGCAGGAGCGCGAGTGGGTGCGCGTCGTCGGCCATCGCGACGTGCCCGGCCGGCCGGAACTGCTGGCCACCACGCGCCAGTTCCTGGACTACTTCAATCTCAAGTCCCTGTCGGACCTGCCCTCGCTCGCCGAGATCAAGGACTTCGAGCACATCAACCCGGACCTGTTCGAGTCCCTCGATCAGGCGCCGGCGGGCGAGGGCGCCATCGCGGCCGCGCCGCCGGTGGACGAATCGAAGTTCCCGCCGGACAGCAACATCGTTCCCATCTCGGGCTGAGTCGGACAGGTTAGGTTCCGTGGTGGGCCTGCGACTGACCGCCTGCATCGCCTGTCTTGCGGCGATTCCGCTCTTCTGCGCCGCCGAGACGCCCGTTCCCGGCAGTGTCAGCGAAGTCATCGGCGGCCTGCCCTTCACTCCAGAACAGATGCAGGCCGTCGCCGCCGGGCAGACCATCGCGACGCCGGTCGTGCCGGTGTCCGAAGGAGAACTGGCGATCGGGCTCGCCTGCCTGACCGATCGCGGCGTGACCGAGCTCGCGGTGCGCACGCCGATCGGACAATGGCTCGTGCCCGAAGAACATGTGGTCGGATCGGGCGTGCTAGAGGAAGCGGGCAGCGATGCCTTCCGCGCCGCAATTGAGCGTATACCGGCGGGCAGCGAAGGTCCGCGTTACGCGCGCGCCCGGCCCGGCGCGGACCTGAATCTTTCCGCGTCCGAACTCGATCGGATCGGCAGTGCTTCCGGTCTGCCGGCGGGCCTGTTGCAGGAACTGGTCATGGCTCGGTACCACGATTACCGTGCCGACGGTCTGCCGGCCGTGGCACCGTACGCCCGCGGCCGCGGTGAGACCGATCCGGGATCGCAATTGCGGCAATCGGCGGAAGAGTCGGTCGGCATCGCCCGGTATTTCCCCGCCATGCACGCCACGCTGCTCGGCTACCCGGAGGTTGCGCCGGGCGTGAGCGACGACGGTTTCCACTGGATCCTCGCGCGGCTCGCCGATCGGGACACGATCGTGCTGACGCACACGATCTCGGCGCATCGCGAGAACACGGAGATCGTCGTTACGCGCGCCTACTACGTGAGTCACAGCCTGAACGTGCTGCAGGCCGTGACCGCCGTGCACCCGGTCGCGGAGGGTACCCTATTCCTTTATATATACCGGGTGTGGCTGGACCGCGTGCGGGGCTTCGCCGGGTCCATCGCCGCCGGGGTCGCGCGCGAGGTCATGACTGAGAAAATGCAGGAACTCGCCCGCCAGACCGGCGCCTGCGACCGGGCAGCCCTGGGCTGAAGCCGTACTCCTTACTTCTTTACACTTTGATCCAACCGCATTATCGTTGCGCCCCCTCTGACGGGCGGGACGCAGAGCCATGACCAGTCGGCGGCCGCTGGTGGCGGCAAACTGGAAGATGAACGGTTCGCTGGATTCGATCCGGACCCTGGTCCGGGGCGTCGCCGGCGGCGCGGCGAAGTTGCCCGCGGAACTCGTCCTGTGCGCGCCGTTTCCATACCTGGGAGAAGTGCAGGGCACGCTCGCGGGCACGAACCTGGTGCTCGGCGCGCAGAACCTGTCCGAGCACGAGTCGGGCGCGTACACCGGTGAAGTGTCGGCGGCGATGCTCCGCGACTATAATTGCCGCTTCGTCATCGTCGGCCACTCGGAACGGCGCAGCCTGTACGGCGAGACGGACGCGATCGTGGCGCGGAAGTTCCGGCGCGCGATCGACGCCGGGCTGATTCCCATATTATGCGTGGGCGAGCGGTTCGAGGAACGCGAGGACGGCAGCACGGATCAGGTCGTCGCCCGGCAGCTGGATGCCGTGGTCGGCGAGAACGGCATTGCGCCGTTCGCGAAGGCGGTGATCGCCTACGAACCGGTGTGGGCGATCGGCACGGGCCGCACCGCCACGCCGGAACAGGCGCAGGAGGTGCATGCCTTCATCCGCCTCCGGCTCGCGCGGCACGATGACGGCATCGCCGCCGGGTTGCGCATCCTCTACGGCGGTAGCGTGAAGGCCGCGAATGCCGCGGAGCTGTTCGGACAGGCGGACGTCGACGGCGGACTGGTGGGCGGCGCGTCGCTGGATGCGAAGGAATTTCTGGCAATCTGCAATGCTGCGAGGTAACTGAAGTGCAAACGATTCATACGGTATTGCTGGTCGTGCAGGTCGTGGTTGCGATCAGCCTGGTGGTATTCATCCTGTTGCAGCATGGCCGCGGGGCCGACGCCGGCGCGGCATTCGGCAGCGGCGCGTCCTCGACCGTGTTCGGCGCGCGCGGCTCGGGCAATTTCCTGTCGCGGACGACGGCGATCCTGGCCCTCGTGTTCGTGGCCAACAGCCTCGGCCTCGCCTGGATAGCCAAGGAACGCATGGCGGAGGCGACGAGCCTGATGGAAGGGCAGCAGGCCGTGATGCAGCAGCCGGCGGCGCCCGCGGTGCCGGAACCCGTGCCCGCGGAACAGGCGCCGGCCTCCGAAGTCCCGGCATTGCCGGAAGGACAGTAAACACGTAGATGGTAGATGGTAGATGGGGAATGGGGGGATGCGATTGTTCTCCCCACCCCCCATCTACCATATGCCATCTACCGCTTTTTCAAATGCCGATGTGGTGGAATTGGTAGACACACCATCTTGAGGGGGTGGCGGGGCAACCCGTGTCGGTTCGAATCCGACCATCGGCACCATTTCCCGGCGCGGCGCAACGCGATAAGGTTCAGTCCATGAAGCGGCGCGCGCGGATGTTCCGAGGGCAGGCCCGGCGGCATCGGCTCCGGCCATGAAGTTCGAACGCAAGATTCTCCTGGCATTCCTTTTCGCGATCCTTGCGGTTGGCGTACTGGTTTTCGTCGCAGCACGTACCGCCGGACGACTGACCGAGGACAACCGCCTGGCGGGCATTGCCGCCAGCCAGCGGTTCGCGATCGTGACCATGGTGGGGAACGCCTTCGAGGCGGAAGCCGTCGCGCGCGCCTATGCCTTCACCGGCCTGCCTATCTATCGCGAAGAGTTCGACTTGTCCCTGTCAAAACTGGCGGATGATCAGGTGCGCATCGGGGCGCTTTCGTTCAGCGACGATGCTCAGACGGAACGCGTGCGACAACTGCGCGCGGCTGTGCGGGAACGCGTCGAACTGTTGCAGATCCTGGTCGCGGAGCGCGACGAACTGGGGATGGAAGCGGCGCGCGCGCATGTCGCCAGCGGTAAAGGCAAGCTGGCCATGGACCGCGTTCGCGCGTTGAGCACGGCCGTCGCCCAGTCGCAGACCAGCCGGATTGAAGCCATCCACGAAAAGGCTCGGCAGTCCGCGCGCAAGATGTTCTGGGTTCTGTGCGGGTTTGCCGTGGTGAACTTCGCAATTCTCGGCGTATCGTTTTTTCTCATGTGGCGCGAGTGGAGTCGCGGCGGCGGCTACGTGGCCCGGCTCCAGGAGGCGGCGCGGGAAATGGAACTCCTCAGCAGCATGAGCAGCGGGCTCCAGTCCTGCGGGGGCGTGGAGGAAGCGAAGGAACTCATGCAGCACTTCCTCGAGAAGCTGTTCCCGCGGCGATCCGGCGCTCTCTACGTCATACGCGCTTCGCGCAACGTACTCGAGGTGAAGGCGGGCTGGGGTGACACCATCGGCTGGTCGCCGATCATGGAGCCGCAGGACTGCTGGGCGCTGCGGCTCGGGCGCGTGCAGGAATTCCGGGAAGGTTCGAACACCCTGCCGTGCGCGCACGTCAGCGAGGCACGCGGCGGCTACCTGTGCGTGCCGATGATGGCAGAGGGCGAGGCGCTGGGCGTACTGCACCTGAGGGATCCGGCCGATGAAACGAACGGCGAGAGCGGGGAGGGCCACGCGAATCGAAGCGCGCGAGCGGAGCGCATCGCCGCGCAGTTCGGGCCGTTGATTGCCAGCCTCACGCTGCGCGAGCAGTTCCGCCAGCAGTCGATCCGGGACGGGTTGACGGGCCTGTACAACCGGCGCTACCTAGAGGAAACCATGCACCGCGAACTGCTGCGCGCCGGTCGCGCCGGAACGAGCGTGGCCGTGATCATGATGGACGTGGATCATTTCAAGAAGCTCAATGACATGCACGGCCACCAGGCCGGCGACGAGGTGCTGCAGAAATTCGCGATATTCCTCCGCGACGGCGTGCGCGGGGAGGACATTGCCTGCCGGTTCGGGGGCGAGGAGTTCGCCGTGGTGCTGCCCGGCGTCGGGCTCGACATGGCGCTGCAGCGGGCCGAGCGCATGCGATCGGAACTCGCCAACCTGCGGCTGCGGCTCATGGGCCAGGCCCTGCCGCCGATGACGGCTTCGTTCGGCGTCGCGGTCTATCCCGGGCACGGCGGCGACTGGGAAGCCCTGCTGCGTGCCGCGGACGGGGCCCTGTATTCAGCGAAGCGCAGCGGCCGCAACCGCGTGGTTGGCGCCGGCGGCGCGGATCCGCTTTGAGTTCGCCCGTTCCCGGCGGCGCCGGTACATCCCGCATCGCTGACTTCTTCGTGGTCGGCGCGCCGCGCTGCGGTACGACCTCGCTCTGCCGCTATCTCTCGAAGCATCCGGCGATCTGCTTTTCCCGGCCGAAGGAGACGCACTACTTCGCGCGCCTGCCGCCGGACTGGACTCCGGAGCGGCTGGGCCGCGAGTATCTCGATCGCTACTACCCGCACCGCGCGCCCGAACACCGGCTGCTCGGCGAGGGATCGGTCTCTTACCTCTATGCGCCGGAGGTGCTGGAGCGCCTCGTGCAACTGAATCCCGACGTGCGCATGGTCGTCCTGCTGCGCAATCCGCTGGAGATGCTGCCGTCCTACCACCTGCGCATGTTGTACATCCTGGCGGAGGAGGTCGAGGACGTCGCTGTCGCGTGGTCGCTGCAGGCGGCGCGTGCCCGCGGCGAGCACGTGCCGCGCACCTGCCCGGACGCGCGACTTCTTTATTACCGGGATATCACCAGGTTTGGCGCGCAGGTGCAGCGTCTCTACGACATCCGCGGCCGTGACAAGTCGCTGGTACTGCTGTTCGACGACTTTGCCTCCGAGCCTCTGCGTGTGTACCGGCAGGTGCTGGAGTTCCTCGGCGTCGAGTACGACGGGCGGACGGACTTCGGCTCCAAGCTGCCGAGCCGGCGTTACCGCTGGCGCTTTGTGCAGCGGCTGTTGTGGTCGCCGCCGAAACCCGTGCGCGGCATGCTGGAAGACGCGCTGCTGCGCGCCAAGCAGAAGAAGCGGCCCGGGAAGCGTTCGTTGCTGAAGCGCCTGGCACGCTGGAACACGATCGACGCCGTGCCTGCGCCCCTGGCACCGGAATTCCTCGCTGAGCTCCGGGCGACCTTCCGCGACGACGTCGCCCTGCTCGGCCGGCTCCTGGGACGCGACCTGTCCGGGTGGCTCAAAGAGCCGCGGGCCGGCGCGACAGGCTGATGCGGCGCCGATACCATGGTATATAGTGCGCACGCCTCCACGCGTGCCCGGGGTGGGTGACATCCCATGGACATCCTCGACGAATTCTTCAAGGCGCCGGTAATCGTGGTGCTCACGCTGTTGCCGATCATCAATCCGCTCGGCAACGCGCCGATCTTCGTGTCCCTCGCGCGCGGCCACGTCCCGACGATGCGCCGCATGGCGGTCCGCGTCGCCGTCAATTCCTGGATCATTCTCATGGCTTCGGTCATGGTCGGCACCTACGTGCTGGACCTGTTCGGCATCTCGCTGCCTATCGTGCGGATGGGCGGCGGCATGCTGGTGGCGATGGCCGGCTGGCGCATGCTGTACAGCGACGAAGACAACGCCGTCCGCGACGCCGTCGTCGATCAGGCTACGGAATTCTCCGAACTGGAAGTGGCCAAGCGCAGCTTCTTCCCCATGAGTTTCCCGCTCACCGCCGGTCCCGGCGCGATCGCGGCCTCGATCACGCTCGGCACCGGGGCACCGCTCGTCTCCGCGGACTATCTCGTTGCCACGGCCACCGCGGCCATCGGCACGGCGGTCACCATCGGCATCGTCTATCTCTGCTACCGCTACGCCACCACGATCCTGACGAAGCTCGGGGCGGTCGGCACGATCGTGGTCATGCGGATCGTCGCGTTTATCCTGGTCTGCATCGGCCTCCAGATGATGTGGAGCGCCTGGGCTGAACTGAATGGCCTCCCGCAATGACAACCGGCCAACGGCGCGGGCTCTGACGCCGGTCAAGGTCAAGACTCATTCCAGATAGCCCGGTTTTTCACCGATTTAACCCATGCGGATGATTCCAATTTAATGATTCTGCAATAGAATGCTGTCAGGCTGACACCCGGCAATCCGGGGTTCCGAAAACACCCGCGACGACCGGTCGCGGACGATATTCCAGACGTCAAGGCAATCGACTGATCCCGTTCTCACGGGAGGAGGAAGGTGCGACATGTCTGACAAGCCCGGCTGGAGTTTTCCCACTGCGTTCACGATTCTGTTCTGCCTCATCGCGCTCGTCGCCATCCTGACCTGGATCGTTCCCGCGGGGCAGTACCAGCGGGTGAAGAACGAAGCGCTCGGCAAGGAAGTGCCGGTGCCCGGCACCTACCAGGTCGTCGATTCGAACCCGCAGCGCCTGCGCAACGTGCTGATGGCGCCGATCACCGGCATGTACGACCCGGTGGAGGGCAAGGCGCGCGCCATCGACGTTGCGCTGTTCGTGCTGATGATCGGGGGCTTCCTCGGCATCGTGACAAAGACCGGCGCGATCGACGCCGGGATAGGGCGCGCGATGACCGCGCTCCGCGGTCACGAGATCTGGATGATCCCTATCCTCATGGCGGCATTCGCCGCCGGCGGCACCAGTTACGGCATGGCGGAGGAGTCGCTGGCGTTCTACGCGCTCCTCATCCCGGTGATGATCCGGGCGGGCTATGACGCCGTGACGCCGGTCGCGATCATCATGCTCGGCGCGGGTATCGGCTGTCTCGGCTCGACCATCAACCCGTTCGCCACCGTGATCGCCGCGAATGCTGCAGGCATTCCGTTCACGGACGGCATCGGCCTGCGCGTCGCCATGCTCGTCGCCGGCTGGCTGATCTGCTCGGCCTACGTCATGCGCTATGCCAGGTCCGTGAAGGCCGATCCATCGAAGTCGCTGGTC
>Ga0315912_10004572_pt1 | contig 13066 bp, 12 predicted proteins | sample VfabasoilMG_FD_204469 | JGI IMG/M metagenome (GOLD analysis project Ga0315912, IMG submission 204469) | Garden soil microbial communities collected in Santa Monica, California, United States - V. faba soil | ecosystem: Environmental > Terrestrial > Soil > Garden | place: USA: California... | reverse complement strand
GGTCGCGCTCGCGCTCGGTGCGGAATACGCGCATCCAGCCCTGGCGCCGCATCAGGCCGGTGGCGCCGGCCTCGGTTGCGAGCGCGTCGTGCTCGGTGACGCAATGCTCGATGAGCCGCGAATAGAGGCGTGCGATCTCGGCGTGGCGCGGGCGGCGCGAATGCTTCCAGTACTGCCACAGGAACGGCGCGAGTCGTGGCAGCGCCGAGGGGTGATAGTGCGCGTCGATCGTGCGATTCAGCCCGTAGCGCGCGAGCGCGCCGAAGTCGTGCGGGAAGCCGTAGGGATAGACCCCCTCGCGCTGGATCAGGCCGGCGTTGCCGAACGACGTTTCCTCCGCGGCGCCGCGGCGATCGACGAGCACCACCGGGCGCGCACGCTTCTGCAGGTGCAGCGCCACGCAGATGCCCACGATTCCCGCACCCAGAACAACGACGTCGCTGCGCATTTCCCCTAGAAGCTCGCGTCAAGACGCCGATACTGTATCGCTTCCGCGATGTGCTCGGCGGCGAGAGTGCTCCGGCCCGCCAGGTCCGCGATCGTGCGCGCAACGCGCAGCACCCGGTGATAGGCGCGCGCCGACAGCAGCAGGCGCGCAAGCGCATGCCGCAACAGCTGGTCGCCCTCCTTGTCGGTAGCGCAATGCCGGTCGATCTCCACCGTGCCCAGCAGACAGTTGGGTATCCCTTGGCGTGCCAGCTGCGCCTGCCGCGCCTTTTCCACCCGGTTCCTGATCGTGCCGGAGGATTCGCCCGCGACCGGCGCCACCAGCTCGGCTTCGCGCGGCGCCGGCACTTCGAGCTTGATGTCGATGCGGTCGGCCAAAGGTCCCGAAATGCGCCCGCGGTAGCGCGCGATGCGCTCCGGCGTGCAGCGGCAGCGTCCGCTGCGGTCGCCGCAGTGGCCGCAGGGGCAGGGGTTCATCGCCGCGACCAGCTGGAAACGCGCCGGGAACTGCGCCTGGCGTGCGGCGCGCGCGATCGAAACGCGGCCGGATTCCAGCGGCTCGCGCATGGCTTCAAGCACGTCTCGGTCGAATTCGGGCAGCTCGTCGAGGAACAAGACACCGTGGTGCGCGAGGGAAATCTCGCCCGGGCGAGGCAGGTTGCCGCCGCCCACCAGGGCGGCACCCGACGCGCTGTGGTGCGGGGCGCGGTAAGGACGCTCCCCCCAGCGCAGCGCATCGAAGCCGCTCGAGGAAACAGAATGGATCGCGGCCACTTCCAGCGCCTCCGCTTCAGACATCGAAGGCAGGATTCCCGGGAATCGTGACGCCAGCATGGACTTCCCGGTTCCGGGCGGCCCGACCATCAGCACGCTGTGGCCGCCGGCCGCCGCAACCTCGAGCGCGCGCTTCACCTGGTTCTGTCCCTTGACGTCGTTGAAGTCGGGATACGCGGGCGGTTGCGCCGGCGCGCTGCCCGCGTACTCCATCAGCGGCGCTTCGCCAGCAAGGTGCGCCACCACTTCCAGCAGCGTTCGCGCAGGCAGGATGCGCGCACCTTCGGCAAGCGCGGCCTGTGGCGCATTGCCCTCCGGCAGCACGAAGGCCCGGCCCGCGGCACGGGCCGACAGCGCCATGGCGAGTGCGCCGCGCACCGGTCGCAGATCTCCCGTGAGGGAGAGCTCGCCCGCGAATTCCTGTCCGGCAAGCGCCTGCACGGCGAGCTGGCCGCTCGCGGCGAGGATACCCAGCGCGATCGGCAGGTCGAAGCGGCTCGAGTCCTTCGGCAATTCCGCCGGCGCCAGGTTGACGGTGATGCGGCGCGCCGGAAATTCGAAGTGGACGTGGTTCAGCGCGGCGCGCACGCGGTCGCGCGCTTCGCGCACCTCGGTATCGGGCAGGCCGACGATATGGAACGCGGGCAGACCGGGCCCGAGGTGCACTTCCACGGTGACCTCGGGCGCGTCTATTCCGGCGAGCGCACGGCTCGCAACCGTAGCGACCGACATGCATTTCCTCCCAGTGGGAAGAACGCCGCGGGCCGCCGGACGTTTACCGCTTCTCCAGATCGCGCACGCGCGCCTCGAGCTCCGCCAGCTTGGCCTGGGCGCGCTCAAGCAGTTTCCGCTGCACGTCGAAGTCTTCACGCAGGACGAGATCCATGCGATCGAACCAGGTGGCGAGCAGCGCACGCAGATTCTTCTCGAGATCCGGCGCGGGCGAGTTGCGCAGCGCCTCGCCGATGCGCTCGCTCAGGTCGTCAAAAAGCCGCCTATCCATCGGAGTTCGAAGGTAGCACCTGTAGCAGCGCACCAATATCGGGCGTGAGGCCGAAATCACCGCACCTTTCTGGGGATGCGATGGTTTTTTCGAAACCGAATGACCTAGTAACTATTTGAAAATAAACCAAATTAATTCTGGCACAGGAGATGCTAAGGAATGGGCTGACTTTTCCAAACTCGAACGGAGACCCTTATGCGTAAGTCAATTTTGTCCCTCGCCACAGCGGCGGCATTTGCCATCCCGGCCGTCGCCAATGCCCAGACCGCAGCCCCGGCTGCTGCGCCGGCATCGCCCCATACCGTAACCGGCAATATTGCGCTGGTCACGGACTACCGGTTCCGCGGAATTTCGCAGACCTTCGGGCAGCCCGCCCTTCAAGGCGGCTTCGACTACTCGCACTCCAGTGGCTTTTACCTCGGTAACTGGAACTCGAACATTTCCGAGACCGCGGGCTTCCCCAACGGCAACCTGGAAATGGATTTCTACGGCGGCTACAAGCGGGCCTTCGGCGACTTCGGCCTTGACCTCGGAGCGATCTACTACTACTACCCGGGTACCGACGCCGCGGGCAATACCCGCTACGGCGCTTGCAACCCAACCACGGCAAGCTGCGGCACCGGGGTTGTCAACAACAAGGAGGTCTACATTGGCGCCTCCTGGAAATTCCTCAGCGCCAAGTACTACCACTCGGTAGGCGACTACTTCAGCCTGCCCGCCACCAAGGGTAGTAACTACATCGACCTGACCGCTACCTTCGACCTGGGTAGCGGCTGGGGCCTCGTCGGCCACGGCGGCCGGATGAACGTGAAGGACCTGAACGGGGGCAGCTATACCGACTACAAGGTCGGCATCACCAAGGACATCAACGGCTGGGTCTGGGGTGCGGCGTTCGTCGGCACGACTGCGGCGGACAACGGCAGTTGCGCCGGCGGCACTGGCCAGTTCTACCACTTCTGTAAGTTCGATACCGCTGGCCTGGCCACCAAGGACTATCAGGGCGGCAAAGACACGGTGGTCCTTTCTCTCACCAAGAGCTTCTGAACCAGAACCGGGCGGACGCCGGCTTGCATAGGCGCGGCGTTCGCCCTCGGAGACCCGAATGAAACTGGTTACTGCAATCATCAAGCCATTCAAGCTCGACGAAGTGCGCGAGGCGCTCTCGGCCATCGGTGTCCAGGGAATCACCGTAACCGAGGTCAAAGGCTTCGGGCGCCAGAAAGGGCACACCGAGCTGTACCGCGGCGCGGAGTACGTAGTCGACTTCCTGCCCAAAGTGAAGGTCGAAGCCGCGATCAAGACGGAGTTGCTCGAGCAGGCGATCGAAGCGATCGAGAAATCGGCGAACACCGGCAAGATCGGCGACGGCAAGATCTTCGTGTTCGATCTTGAGAAAGTCATACGCATCCGCACCGGCGAGACCGATGCGGCGGCGCTCTAAGGGGAACGCAATGAAAAAACTTTTCACCTGGCTCGCTTTGGCCACGTGCGTCGGCTATGCCGGCGCCCTCCTGGCGCAGGACAAGCCGGCAGCGGCACCGGACAAACCCGCGGCAGCCGCGGAAGCGCCGAAGCCGGCAGCCGATGCGAAGGCCGAGGCCAAGCCTGCGCCAACGCCCAACAAGGGCGACGTGGCGTGGATGCTGACCTGCACCGCGCTGGTACTGATGATGAGCGTGCCGGCGCTGGCGCTGTTCTACGGCGGCATGGTGCGCGCCAAGAACATGCTCTCGGTGCTGATGCAGGTGTTCGTGGTGTTCTCGCTGGTGACGGTGCTGTGGTGCATCTACGGCTACAGCCTCGCCTTCACCGAGGGCAACGCGTACTTCGGTGGCTTCGATCGCCTCTTCCTGAAGGACACCTTCGATGCAGCCAAGGGCGAGTTCGCGATGGCGGCGACCTTCTCCAAGGGCGTGGTGCTTCCGGAACTGGTGTTCGTCGCGTTCCAGGCCACCTTTGCGGCGATCACCTGCTGCCTGATCCTCGGCGCCTTTGCCGAGCGCGCGAAGTTCTCTGCGGTGCTGGCGTTCATCGTGCTCTGGTTCACCTTCGCCTATGCGCCGATTGCGCACATGGTGTGGTTCTGGATGGGGCCGGACGGGTACACCGATCCGAAGCTGGTAGACGCGCTCAACGCCAAGGCCGGGATGATCTGGCAATGGGGCGCCCTCGACTTCGCCGGGGGCACGGTCGTGCACATCAACGCCGGCGTCGCCGGCCTGGTGGGCGCCTACCTGGTGGGCAAGCGGATTGGCTACGGCAAGGAAGCCATGCCGGCGCACAACCTGCCGCTCACCATGATTGGCGCGGCGCTGCTGTGGGTGGGCTGGTTCGGCTTCAACGCCGGCTCAGCGCTGGAGGCGAACGGCACGGCAGCCCTCGCCTTCATCAACACCTTCCTCGCCACGGCTTGCGCGGTGCTCTCCTGGACGCTCGGCGAAGCCATCTTCAAGGGCAAGCCGACGATGCTGGGCGCCGCTTCGGGTGCAGTGGCGGGCCTGGTGGCGATCACACCGGCTGCCGGCAACGTCGGCATCCCGGGCGCATTCGTGATCGGCCTCAGTGCCGGCCTGGTTTGCCTCTGGGGCGTGAGCGGCCTCAAGCGCATGCTGCGGGCCGATGACTCGCTGGATGTGTTCGGCGTGCACGCCGTCGGCGGCATCCTCGGCGCGCTGCTGACCGGCGTGTTCAACTCGCCGGCGCTCGGCGGGCCGGGCTTCGTCTCCGACTGGGTGACCGGAAAGGTGACGACCGCAGCCGAGTATTCGATCGGCTCGCAGGTGATGATCCAGGCGCAGGCCGTGGGCGTGACCGTACTCTGGTCTGCCGTGGTAGCGCTGGTTGCCTACAAGCTGGTCGACCTGACGATCGGGCTGCGCGTCTCGGAAGAAGAAGAGCGCGAAGGCCTGGACACGGCGGCGCACGGCGAAGCGGCGTACCGCATCTAGCTTCACCTCCGTCAATGGAAAAAGGGCGCTGCGGCGCCTTTTTTCTTTTGCCTTTCAGCCCGAGATTTTTTCGAGCAGGCGCAGGAGCTGGGCGCGCTCCGCCGGGCTGAGGTGCGCCGCGATGCGCCGCTCGTGCGCGCCGATGCGCCGCTTGAGGCGCGCGACGAATGCCCTGCCCGGGCGCGTCAGCCACAGGCCGTTGGTGCGCCGGTCGGCGCCGCGGCGCCGCTCGAGCAGCCGGCGTTCCTCGAGCGCGTGCAGCACGCCGACCATGGTCGAGCGTTCCAGCTTGACCGCCTGCGCGAGGCGGCCTTGCGTGACCCCGGGATTGGCTTCGACGAGAAACAGGATGCCGACGCGCCCCGGCGACAGATCGGGAAAATCCGCAGCGACGTGGGCGGCGAAATCGCGGAACACCGCCTGCTGCGCAAGGCGCAGGCGATACCCCACGAGGCCCGACAGAACTCCCGGCTTCAGGTCCAGTTTGTTTGGCCTTCAAACAATGACTACCATCCTAGCCTCCGCCGGTTGCCGCATGCAAATCACCCTCGAAGGACATGACCGCCCGATTCCCGCCGCCGCGGGCGACACGCTCCTGGTGTCGCTCTGGCGCGCGGGCGTGCCGTTCCCGTTTTCCTGCCAGACCGGCAATTGCGGCACCTGCAAGTGCGAACTGGTCTCGGGCGAGGTGGCGGAGCTCGAGCATTCCGAGCAGGCGCTCACGCCAGCCGAGCGGGCGAAAGGACTGGTCCTCGCCTGCCGCAGCAAGCCGCGGGGCGACGTCGCCCTTCGGTTGGTGGATGCCGAGGCACTAGAATTCGCCTTTTCCGTATCTTCAAGGACTGCCATGGGCTACACCATTCCCCTGCCGACGCCTCCCGCATTGCCGATCGCGGGGTCCAAGGACCTGTTTCCGGTGCGGCGCATTTTCTGCGTCGGCCGCAACTACGCCGAGCACCAGAAGGAAATGGGCGGCGACGGGCGCGAGCAGCCTTTCTTCTTCCTGAAGACCGAGCATGCGCTGGTGCCGCGGGGCGGCGAGGTGCACTACCCGGCGAAATCCTCCAACTACCACTACGAGACCGAACTGGTGGTGGCGCTCGTCAAGGGCGGGCGGCGTATTGAAGCCAAGCGCGCCAACGACCTGATCTTCGGCTACGCCGTCGGACTCGACATGACGCGCCGCGACCTGCAGCAGTGGGGCAAGGACCACGGGCGCCCCTGGGACTTTGGCAAGAATTTCGATGAGTCGGCGCCCTGCGGCGAGCTCGCGCCGGCGTCAAAGATCGGCCATCCATCGAAAGGCGCGATCTGGCTGAACGTCAATGGCAAGCAGCGCCAGAAAGCCGATCTTTCGGACATGATCTGGTCGGTGCCCGAGCAGATAGCCTACCTCTCGGAGCACTACACGCTGGAGCCCGGCGACGTGATCTTTACCGGCACGCCCGCCGGGGTCGGGCCGGTCAAGGCCGGCGACGAACTGGTGGCGGGCATCGACGGCGTGGGAGAACTCAAGGTCAAGATCGTTCCGGCCCTTTGAAGCTCTACACCTACTTCAGGAGTTCAGCCGCGTTCCGCGTGCGCATTGCGCTGAACCTGAAGGGGCTCGCCTATGAACCCTCGTTCGTCCATCTCGCCAAGGGCGAGCACCGCAAACCGGAGTACGCCGAGGTGAACGCGCAGGCGCTGGTGCCGACGCTGATATTGGACGACGGCGTGCGCCTCACGCAATCGCTGGCAATCATCGAGTACCTCGACGAGAAGCACCCGCAGCCACAACTGATTCCCAGCAACGCCATGGACAGGGCGAGGGTACGTGCCCTGTCGCTGCTGGTGTCCTGTGAAGTCCATCCGCTGAACAATCTGCGCGTGCTGCAATACCTGAAGCGCTCGCTCGGCCAGAACGAAGAGCAGGTCAACACCTGGTATCGCCACTGGGTGGCCGACGGCCTGCAGAAATTCGAGGCTGAGCTGAAGGCGGGGGCGGGCTCGTTCTGCCACGGCGACAAGCCGACGATGGCCGACTGCTGCCTGGTGCCGCAGATCTTCAACGCCAAGCGCTTCCAGTGCGATCTCGCGCCGTATCCGGCGACGATGCGCGCGTTCGATTCCTGCATGAAACTCGAGGCCTTCGACCGCGCGCAACCGTCGCAGCAGCCGGACGCCGAGTAGGTCGACTACTTCTTCCGGAACAGCGCCTTGATCGCCTCGGGAATCGCTTCGCTGCGGATCGACGAACCCGGCCCGTCCGCGTAGCGCGCCCAGACCCGCGTTTCGGAACCTTTCGCGAGCGCGGTGCCGTCGTTGCGCCACATTTCGTGCGCCACAACGAAGGACTTCCCGCCAAAGCGCGCGATGCGCGAACGCACCTCGCAGGAATCGCCATGCAGGGCGGGATGGAGAAACTGGCAGTCGGCGGACACCAGCGGCATCGACAGGTGTTCCTCGCGCATGCGCTTCGGCGGATAACCAACCGAGTGCAGGAAACCCCAGGTCGCGGCATCCATCCATCGAAAATAGGTCGGGTAGAAGATGATGCCCGCCGGGTCGCAATCCCCCCACTGCACCTGGCAGGGAAATACGCCGACGATCGAGTGGAATTCGTCCTTTGCGGTCACGCAAAAATTATAAGCTGTTGACAGATTAGGGGTTGTTGGGCAGAATCCCACTTTCGCGCCGATTTGAAGTTCAGCTTGCGGGCGCGCTACAAATACCGCTAAAGAGACGCCTCCCCGAGGCCCGTTTCTGCCAAAAGCTGAACGGGCTTTTTCTATTGGTGCCGGTGGCCAGTGCAAGACCTGAAGACTCTCTTTTCCGAGCGCATCCTGCTCCTCGACGGCGCCATGGGCACCATGATCCAGCGCGCCCGCCTGGCCGAGGAGGACTATCGCGGCATGCGCTTTCGCGATTGGAGCCGGGAACTGCGCGGCAACAACGACCTGCTCTCGCTCACGCAACCGCAGCTGATCCGCGAAATCCACTCGCACTACCTCACGGCGGGCGCGGACATCATCGAAACCAACACCTTCAACTCCACCTCGGTGGCGCTGGCGGATTACGGCATGCAGGACCTGGCACGCGAGCTCAACCGGGCGGCCGCGCAACTCGCGGCCGAGGCGGCGCGCGAGGCAGCGGCGCGCACGCCCGGGCGGCCGCGCTTCGTCGCCGGCGTACTCGGCCCGACCAACAAGACGGCGTCGATTTCGCCGGAGGTAAACGACCCGGGATTCCGCGCCATCAGCTTCGACGAACTGGTCGCCGCGTATGGCGAGGCGATCGAGGGCCTGATGGAAGGCGGTGCCGACCTGCTGCTGGTCGAAACCGTCTTCGACACGCTCAATGCCAAGGCGGCGCTGTACGCCGTCGAACGGGCATTCGTTGCCTCCGGCAGGCGCCTGCCGGTGATCCTCTCCGGTACCATCACCGACGCCTCCGGCCGCACCCTGTCCGGACAGACCGCCGAGGCGTTCTACAACTCGGTGCGCCACGCGCGCGCGCTTGCGGTGGGATTGAACTGCGCACTGGGCGCGCGCGAACTGCGGCCCTATGTGGAGGAACTCGCCATGATCGGCGAGACCTTCGTTTCCTGCCATCCGAACGCCGGACTGCCCAATGCCTTCGGCGAATACGAGGACACCCCGGAGTCGATGGCCGCCGAGATCGGTGAATGGGCGCGCAGCGGCTGGCTCAACCTGGTCGGCGGCTGCTGCGGCACCACGCCGGAACACATTCGGGCGATGGCGGAGGCACTGCGCGGCGTTGCGCCTCGCAAGCCCCCGGTACGGCCGCATGCGCTGCGCCTTGCGGGCCTCGAGCCGCTCAACGTCACGCCGGAATCCCTGTTCGTCAACGTCGGCGAGCGCACCAATGTCACCGGCTCGCGCGCGTTTGCGAAGCTGGTGCTGGCCGGGGACTACGCGGGTGCGCTGGCGGTGGCACGCCAGCAGGTGGAGAACGGCGCGCAGGTAATCGACGTCAACATGGACGAGGCCATGCTCGATTCCGAGAAGGCGATGCACACCTTTCTCAGCCTGGTCGCCGCCGAGCCCGACATCGCGCGCGTGCCGGTGATGATCGACAGTTCCAAGTGGAGCGTAATCGAGGCCGGCCTGAAGTGCGTGCAGGGCAAGCCGATCGTCAATTCGATCTCGATGAAGGAGGGCGAGCAGGAGTTCCTTCGCCAGGCTCGGCTGTGCCGCCAGTACGGCGCCGCCGTGGTGGTGATGGCCTTCGACGAACAAGGCCAGGCCGACACGCTGGAGCGCCGCACGCAGGTCTGCCGGCGCGCCTACGACCTGCTCACGCAGCAGGCCGGCTTCGCCGCCGAGGATATCGTCTTCGACCCGAACATTTTCGCCGTTGCCACCGGCCTGGAGGAGCACGCGCGCTACGGCATCGACTTCATTGAAGCGGTGCGCTGGATCCGCGCCAACCTGCCGCAGGTCAACGTCTCGGGCGGCCTGTCCAACCTGTCGTTCTCGTTCCGCGGCAACGACGCGGTGCGCGAAGCCATGCATACCGCGTTCCTGTACCACGCCATCCGCGCCGGATTGACCATGGGCATCGTCAACGCCGGCCAGCTCGGCGTCTACCAGGAAATCGAGCCGCGCCTGCGCGAGGCAGTAGAAGACGTGCTCTTCAATCGCCGACCCGACGCCACCGAGCGCCTGGTCGAGCTGGCGAGCACGGTTAAAGCCGGGGTGAGGGAAAGCGCGAAAGACGAAGCCTGGCGCGCAAGCCCGGTGCGCGAACGTCTGACCCATGCCCTGGTCAATGGCATCGCGAGCCACGTCGTCGCCGATACCGAAGAGGCGCGACGCGGGGCGGCGCATCCCATCCTGGTGATCGAAGGCCCGCTGATGGACGGCATGAACGTGGTCGGCGATCTGTTCGCCGCGGGCAAGATGTTCCTGCCGCAGGTCGTGAAGTCCGCGCGCGTCATGAAGCAGGCAGTGGCGCACCTGGTTCCCTACATCGAGGCGGAAAAGGCGAAAAGCGGCGAGGTGGCGCGCCCCCGGGGCCGCGTCGTCATCGCCACCGTCAAGGGCGACGTGCATGACATCGGCAAGAACATCGTCGCGGTCGTGCTCCAGTGCAACAACTACGAGGTGATCAATCTCGGCGTGATGGTTCCCGCGCAGGTGATCATCGAGACGGCGCGCCGCGAGAACGCCGATGCCATCGGACTCTCGGGCCTGATTACGCCCTCGCTCGAGGAGATGGCGCACGTCGCGCGGGAAATGGAACGCACCGGCATGGACCTGCCGTTGCTGATCGGCGGCGCCACCACTTCGCGAACTCACACCGCGGTAAAAATCGCGCCGAACTATTCCGGGCCGGTGGTCTACGTGCCGGATGCTTCGCGCAGCGTCCCGGTAGTGCAAAGCCTGCTGGGCGAGTCGGGCCGCGAAGCCTACCTCGCGCAGGTGAGCGCCGACTACGAGAAGATCCGCGTCCAGCACGCCCAGAAGAAGGGCCCGGGTCCCCTTCACCCGATCGCCGACGCACGCCGCCGGGGGCAGAACATCGACTGGTCGGCGTATGTACCGCCAGCGCCCGCCAAGCCCGGCCTGACGGTATTGCGCCAGTACCCGCTGGCAGAACTCGTACCCTACATCGACTGGTCGCCATTCTTCCAGGCTTGGGAGCTGTCGGGCCCCTACCCGAAGATCCTCGAGGATCCGGTGGTTGGCGATGCGGCCCGCAAGCTCTTCGCCGAGGCGCAAGAGATGCTTGCGCACATCGTGCGCGAAGGCTGGATCACCGCAAACGGCGTATTCGGCCTGTTCCCGGCCGCCCAGACAAGCGGCGAGGACATCGAGATCTACCGGGACGAGGAACGGCGCGACCTCCTGATGCGCTGGCACAACCTGCGCCAGCAAAACCACAAGCCGGAAGGTCGCGCCAACCTGTGCCTAGCCGATTTCGTCGCGCCGCGCTCAAGCCAGGTGCGCGACTGGGTCGGTGCATTTGCCGTCAGCGCCGGTGGTATAGAGCAGCGCGTCGCTGCGTATGAGGCGCGCCATGACGACTACAACGCGATCATGCTCAAGGTGCTGGCCGACCGCTTCGCGGAGGCCTTCGCCGAGCGTCTGCACGAGCGGGTACGCCGGGAGTTCTGGGGCTACGCGCCCGGGGAAAAACTCGCTCCCGCGGAGCTCATCGCAGAGTCCTACCGGGGCATCCGGCCTGCGCCCGGCTACCCCGCCTGTCCCGACCACACCGCCAAGGCAGCGCTGTTCCGCATGCTCGATGCGGAAAAGAACGCCGACATGCGCCTCACGGAGTCCTACGCCATGCTGCCCGCGTCGTCCGTCTCAGGCTTCTACCTGTCTCATCCGGACTCGGCGTACTTCGCCGTGGGCAGGATTGGCCGCGACCAGCTGGAGGATTTCGCGCGCCGCAGCGCAATGAAACTGGAGGAAGCCGAAAAATGGCTCGCGCCTAACCTATAATTCCGCCATGGGTAGAGGCGACAAACGCACGCGCAAGGGCAAGGTCTACAAGGGCAGCTACGGCAAGAAGCGGCCCCAGCGCGTGAAAAAAACCAAAAAACCCGCCTAGCTCTCCTCGCGCCGGCCGACCGAAAGGCCGAGCGCCTTGAGCTTGCGGTAGAGGTGCGTGCGCTCGAGGCCGGAACGCTCGGCGACGCGCGACATGCTGCCGTTTTCGCGGGCCAGCAGGTTCTCGAAATACACGCGCTCAAATGCTTCGCGCGCTTCGCGATAAGGACGGTCGAACGCGACTTCCGGTATCGCCCCCGGCACGCCGCGCGCAGCGAGCGCACGCTCCACGTCCTCGAGCTGGATCTCTTCCTCCAGCGCCGTCAGCGCAAGATCCTTGATCACGCTTTCCAGTTCCGCGATGTTTCCCGGCCACGGGTGGTGGCGCAACGCGTTGAGCGCCGCGATCGCAAGGTGGCGCGGCGGGCAGGACCGCGTTTCCACCAGCTGCGTGAGCAGCAGGACCGCCAACTCGGGGATCTCCTCGGCGAACTCGCGCAGGGTCGGGAGCTTGAGCGTCAGCTCGCCGAGGCGGCCGCACAACTCCGCGTCGAAGTCGTGCTTCTCGCACAGCGTGCGCGGATCCAGCGGCGAGAACGACACCACGCGCACCTTGTGCTTGTCGGCCCTGGGCAGCAGGAACTCCAGGTTGCGCTGCTCGGCGCGCGCAAGGCGCGCCAGGTCGGGAAGGAACAGGATGCCCCCTGCAGCCCTCGCCAGGAGCTCGGTGGGGGGCTCGGCGAGCAGTTCCGCGCCGGCCAGGAACGGCGCGCTGGGCGCCGCCAGCAGCCGCGCGAAGAGCTCCGGGCGCATGCCGCGCTCGCCGCGCAGCATCAGCGGCGCGGCCGACTGCGCCAGCTGCGCGAGGCGCTTCTTTACCTCGACCAGCGCTGCTGCGCGCCCCAGCGCGGCAAGCGTCAACTGCGGCGCGGCGGCGATCTCGGGATTGCGCAGTGCGCGCTTGACCGTGGCGAGCAGCCGCTGCAGCGCAATCGGCTTCTCCAGGAAATCGAGCGCCCCGATGCGCGTCGCCTCAACCGCGGTTTCGATAGTGGCGTGGCCCGACATCATCACCACGGGCATGGTGAGCTGTCCGCTGCCGGCCCAGTCCTTGAGCAGCGTGATGCCGTCGGTATCCGGCATCCAGATGTCGAGCAGCACCAGGTCCGGCCGTCCGCGCTCGCGGATGCGCCGCGCGTCCCCGGCGCTCTCGGCGAGCAGCACCTGGTGTCCCTCGTCGGTGAGAATTTCCGACAGCAACTCGCGGATCCCCACTTCGTCGTCGACCACCAGGATCTGCGCCATCGCTATGCCGCCTTCGCCAGCGGCAGCAGCACGCTCACCGAAGCGCCGCGGCTCGGCCGGTTTTCAATCGCCACGCTGCCGTGGTG
>Ga0315912_10004571_pt1 | contig 13068 bp, 7 predicted proteins | sample VfabasoilMG_FD_204469 | JGI IMG/M metagenome (GOLD analysis project Ga0315912, IMG submission 204469) | Garden soil microbial communities collected in Santa Monica, California, United States - V. faba soil | ecosystem: Environmental > Terrestrial > Soil > Garden | place: USA: California... | reverse complement strand
TTAATGGGTCCCTGGGTCGGTTTCGGCTCTTCTCATCTGAAACGGCACGCTCGTCACGATTCCGCGAACGAGCGACGAGAAGCGATAGTTGTCGGCGGCAGCGCCGCGAAGGATCGTGCGGACGGCCGGCATGTCGTCGGCCTCGACGCTGCGGCCAAGCGCGTATGTGAGCAGCTTCTCGGTCATCGTGCTGACGATGAGCTCGGGGCGCTTGAGCAGTGACTCGCGCAATTCGACGACACCATTGATTTTGCTACCGTCTGCCAGCTCGCCTGATGCATCGATCGGCTGGCCGGCATCCTGCGTGCGCCAGACTCCGACGGCATCGTAGTTCTCGAGCGCCAGGCCGATCGGGTCCATGACCTTGTGGCAACCCGCACACGCCGGGCTCGCGCGGTGCAGTTCCATTCGCGCGCGAACAGTCTTCGGCGCCCCTGGCGTCTCCTCAGGGAACGGGGGGACGACTGGCGGCGGCGGAGGCGGCGGCGTTCCGACCAGATTATCGAGGATCCACTTGCCGCGCACCACCGGCGACGTGCGGTCGGCGTGCGATGTGACGAGGAGAATGCCGCCCTTACCGAGCAGGCCTTTCCGTGCGTCCTCGGCTACCGTCACCCTGCGGAAGTCAGGACCGTACACGTTCGCGATGCGATAGTGCTTCGCCAGCCGCTCGTTCACGAACGTGTAGTCCGCCGTCATCAGGTCGAGGACGCTGCGATCCTCGGCGATGATGCTGCCGACGAACAGATCGAGCTCGCGCTCGAACGCCTGGCGGAGGTTGTCGTCGAAATCCGGAAAGTCGTTCTTGTCCGGTGTCGTGTTCTTCAGGTTTCGGATGTGGAGCCACTGTCCAGCGAAGTTGGAGACGAGCGCCTGCGCCTTCGGATCCGCCAGCATCCGGCGAACCTGCCGATCGATCTCCTCGGGCCGGCGCAGACGTCCCTTGCTCGCCGCATCCAACAGCTCATCGTCGGGGATGCTGCTCCACAAGAAGAACGAGAGACGCGAAGCGAGCTCGAGATCGTTGATGCGATACGGCGCTCCCGGCGTCACACCACCGGGATCGTGCTCGATGCGGAAAATGAACTTCGGGCTGACGAGCACTGCGCGCAGCGCCATCTCGACGCCGCGATCGAAGCTGCCGCCGTCGCGCCCGGCATCGTAGAACTTCATGAGGCTCGTGAGATCCGCGTCGGTCAACGGACGACGATATGCGCGCCGCGCCAGCGTCGAGACAATCTTCTCGGCGCATGCTCTTTCGTCGCGAGCCCGCGAGGGCGTGCAGGTGAACAGACGAGCGCGGCTCGGCGTGTCAGTCGCGCCAGTCGCATTGAACGGCCCGCTGACGGTGACGTTCTCGACGTGCGGTAAGCCAAGGTGATCGGTGGCGATCAGCGTGCTGCGTTGGAACGGCTGCAGACGGTTGCCACCCTGGGCGGCCGATCGCTGCAGGAACGCAGCGCCGACTTTGCGTTGCCCTGCCTTCACCTTGACGCGCACCTGCAATCGCTCTGCAAGGGAGTTCACCACGTTGGTCGCGTTGAGCGACGACTGCGTGTAGTCGTCCGGTCCGCCGACCGGCGCGAGCAATACGCGCTCACCATCGACGGTTACTTCGAGCTGATGCTCATACTCGAGACCGCGAATCGACCCGAGGTTGATCTCGAGCAGTTTGACCTTGATCACGTACTCGCCATCGAGCGGGAACGTGTGCAGCGCCATCAAGCCGCCACGCGTTCCTGGAGGGAGGTCTTCGTTCTGTGCCGTCTGCGACGCGTCGCCGCGGATCCGGTAGGTCTCCGAGCTCGGGCCGATCGAAGGATCACCAACCGCGAGCGCGCTGATCTTCGCGGCCGCCGACAGGTACCGTTCGAGCAGCGAGGGCGAGACACCGAGCGAGTCCGCGTTGTTGTCGAAGCCGTCCACCGAATCATCTGGCGGCAACAGCGACGCCGCGTCGACTTCGAGCGCGAGCAGATCGCGGATCGCGTTCTGATACTCGGCGCGGTTCAACCGATGTGGAAGGTGACGACCAGGATTGGGAGTTGCCGCGGCTCGTCGATCGAGGGCCGTCTCGAGATATGAGATCAGCGCGGCCTGCGTCGCGGCATCGGGACGCGGCATGCCCACCGGCGGCATCGCGCCGGCGTGCAGCTTCTTGATCACCTTCTCCCAGATGGCAGCGGAGTCGCCGACGCGCGTGAGGTCGGTCTTATCCAGGATTACGCCCGACACAGTCGCAGACGTCGTCGCGCGTGAGTTATGACAGCCGACGCAGTACTGGTTGACGACCTTCTGAAGATCGGCAGATGAGGATGACGCCGCTGCAGTGGCCGGTGCGCGCGTGGCGCCCTGCTCCGCTCGCGAGACAGACGTCGCCACTGCTGCCGTCCACACGGCCGCCATTAACACGCCTATTCGCAGTCTGTGTGACCCCATCGCGCGTGTGCTAGCCGGCTTGAGCGGCTGAATGTCGATAGTGAATCAAGACTTCCCCGCTCAAGACGGCCCGCCCCGCGAAGCGGGGCAAGGAAATACTGCCAACGAGGCCCTGTATGCGCGTTCCTTAGACAAGGGCCTCGTTAGGATACGTGATCGTCGGAAAGTGCTTCTGTACCCGATTTGGGGGGGCCGCCCATAAGCATGACGCGAATCTGCCAGAATGTGCCCCCATGTCCCGTTTGGTCCGCGTCGTGTCCACAGTGCTGCTCGCGACGATGGCCGTGGCCGGCACGAATGCACAGCGCGTCACCGTGAAGCTGAACGACGTCGCGGCCGAGGCCGGTATCGATCTCGTCAACCTCTCCGGCGGGCCCGCCAAGGACTACATCGTCGACGCCAACGGCAACGGCGCGGCGTTCTTCGACTACGACAACGACGACGACCTCGACGTGCTGATCGTCAACGGATCGACCCGTGACAACTTCGCGAAGGGCGGCGATCAGATGGTCGCTCTGTATCAGAACGACGGGCAGGGTCGCTTCCGCGATGTGACAACCGCCAGCGGGTTCGACCGCCGCGGCTGGGGATCCGGCGCGTGCGTCGGTGACATCGACAACGACGGTGCGAAGGACGTCTACATCACCGCGTTCGGCGCGGACGCGCTGTGGCGAAACACGGGCAAGGGCACATTCGTCGACATCACGCGTGCCGCCGGCTTCGACGAGAAGCGCTGGGGCACGAGCTGCGCCTTCGCAGACTACGACCACGATGGCTACCTCGATCTGTACGTGGCGAACTACGTCGCCTTTGACGACAAGACGATCCCCGCGCGTGGCACCACGGCCAACTGCCGCTTCATGGCCACCGACGTTTTCTGCGGTCCGAAGCGCCTGACCGGCGACCTCGACGTGCTGTATCGCAACAACGGCGACGGCACGTTCACCGACGTCACCGCACGCGCAGGCGTGAAGGATCCCGGCTACTACGGCTTCGGCGTTGTCTTCACCGATCTCAACGACGACGGGTGGCCGGATATCTACGTGGCGAACGATTCAGTCCCGAACCTGTTGTTCCGCAATCGCGGCAACGGCACCTTCGTCGAGGAGGGTCTGGTCTCCGGCGCGGCATTGAGCGGCGACGGCCGTCCACAGGCCGGCATGGGTGTCGACGCCGGTGATTACAACAACGACGGACTCCCCGATCTCATCGTCACGAACTTCTCGCACGACTACAACACGCTGTACGAGAACGGCCCTGCAGGTGTGTTCACGGATCGCAGCTACGCGACGGGCATCGCCACCACCGCAGGACCGTACCTCGGATGGGGCGTGAAGTTCGTCGACCTCGACAACGACGGCCGGCTCGACATCTTCATCTCGAACGGCCACGTCTATCCCGAGGTCGATAAACACGGACTCGGCACGCGCTATCAGCAGCGCAAGCAGGTATTCATGAATGACGGCACGCGCTTCCGGCATGCCAGCGCGGAGATTGGCGGCGGGCTGGCCCAGGAGAAGTCGAGTCGCGGCGCCGCGTTCGGCGACTACGACAACGACGGTGACGTCGACGTGCTCGTCATCAACATGAACGATCGTCCAACGCTGCTGCGCAACGACACGCCCTCATCGAATCACTGGATCACGCTGCGTCTCGTCGGCAGCAAGAGCAATCGCGATGGCATCGGCGCACGCGTACGCATCGATGCGGGGAAACGCCGGCAGACGACGTTCGTGCGCGGTGATGGAAGCTATATGTCGCACAGCGACACGAGGGCGCACTTCGGGCTCGCAGAGGCAACGAGGGTCGATCGGATCGAGATTCGCTGGCCGAGCGGAGCCGTCGAGACAGCGACGGGGCTCGCGACAGACCGGTTCTATCTAGCTCGAGAGGGCGGGGGCATCACGCCGCTGAAGTAAGTGCGATCGGACTTCGATTGCCGGTGCGAGGGCTCTTACGCGGGTCGGTGCGAACCCGATCCATGTCGGTGCGACGTTGAATCTCGTCGGTGCGAAGGCGATGCTTGTCGGTGCAACAAACTGACGCGGGTCGGTGCACGCACCAACGCGGATCGCAACCGCACGGACAAGGAGCAGGCTCGCACCGACAAGAGGCAAACGCGCACCAACAAGGCGAAGCCTGATCGCACCGATGAGCGCCAGGGAGGTCGCACCGACAAGAATCACACATTGCACCGCCGAACGACGAGTTGCATCGTCACCGCCCGAGCTCTCCTATTCGCGCGAGCTTGCCCTGCTGAACCAGTTGCTGCGCGAGCGCGCGCTGGCGAGAGGCTGCGTCCCGATCGCCTGCGGCGCTGTAGGCGTCCGCGAGATACGCAAATCCCTCTGCGGTCGCTTCGAGTCTCTGCGCAACTTCGAGTTGCTCGATCGCTTCTTGCGAACGCTTGGCGCGGAGCAGTGCCAGGCCGAGGTCGCGACGGGATCGGGCGCTGTCGGGTTCGAGCTCGAGAGCCTCGGCGTACGACGCGATCGCCTGATCGAACGCGCCTGCCTGCAGGTTCTTCGCCCCGTCTCGTCGCAGCACATCGAGCCGGAAGGCGAGCTGCCCCGCACCCTCTGCGTCCGCCTGCTGTTGCTGAAACGTCTCGAGTGCCTGCTTCGCCTCGGCGGTCTTCCCGAGCCGCATCAACGACGTGCCAAGCGCGTATCGAGCCTCGCGCAGGCCAGGATCGAGGGCGAGCGCGCGGTCGAGCGCAACGACAGCGTCGGCATACTTGAGCAGCCTTGCCTGCACCTGGCCGGCGGCGGCGAACGCCTTCGCATCGCGCGGGTCGAGCCACGCCGCCGCCAGAAACTCCGCGAGCGCCTGCTCGTCGCGACCCTGGAGAAAGTAGATCTCGCCGAGTTGCCGGTGCGCGTCGCCGCTATTGGGATTGGCCTCGAGCCGTTGCGAATACGCGGCAACGGCGCCGTCGAAGTCGGCTTGATTCACGAGCATCGCGCCGAGCGTCCGATAGAACTCGTCGCGGCCGACGATAGGGCCCAACGCTTCGCTGTCGTGAAAGCTCTTCGCCGCCTGCGGCAGCAGCGACTGCCGTTCGTACAGCAGCGCCAGCTCGTGATGGACGCGTCCGGATCGCGGGCCGCGTTCGAGTGCCTGCGTCAACTCCCGCTCGGCCTCGGCCAATCGCCGATCGCCTGCGAGGACGTCGGCCAGGACGACGCGCGCGCGCTCGTCACCAGGCGCCAGGCGAATCGCCGAGCGCAGAGCGGCGATGCTTTTCCCGGATTGCTCGTCGATCCAGTAGGCGAGCCCGAGCAGGCGATGGGCCTCGGCATGATCGGGCGAGTCGACGACGAGAGCCTGCAGATCTCGCAGTGCCGCATCCAGCTGACCCTGGCGGATCAGTGCCGCGGCGCGAGCGACGCGCTCGCGCGACGCGGAGTCGCCGGCAAGGAGCGGGTCACCGGCAGACGCTGCGCGAAGCTTGTCGACGGCGGTTGCGTAGTCTCCGGTCCGCAAGGCGACGAATCCGTCGACGTAACGCGCCTGCGGAAAGATCGGTGCGACACCAGCGGCCTGCCGCAACAGATCGACCCGCTCGAAGGGCGCGACGGCAGGTGCCGTCGCCGCCAGGGCAGGCGTGCGCTTGCTTAGCGCACGCTGAAATCCGCCGATGGCACGCGAGGCGTCCGACTGCTGATCGAGCCGAACGAGGAGGCGAGCAAGTGTGTAGAAGCTCGCGGCATTGTCGGGATTGAGCGCGGTGGCGCGCCGGAGCGCACGCGCGGCATCAGCATCTCGATCCAACGCGGCATAGGCGAGCGCCTGAAGCGCGTAGATGTCAGGGCGATTGTCGTCCTGGCTCTCGGCCGCCTTCAGCTCCCGGGCGGCGTCCTCGAGACGATGGCGATCGAGGAGCACGGTGGCGACCGCCACGTGCACTTCCGCAACGGGATTGAGGCGACTCGCATCCGACTGGAACTGTTTGACCGCGCGGTCCCATCGATCGAGCGCGTCGCGCATCGACTCGAGGCTGAGACGAAGCTCGTTCCCCTCGTCGCCAAACGTCCCTGCCTGCGCGCGCGTGAACCGCTGCAAGCCGTCGACGAATTCCAGCTTCAGCTTGTGGATGGAGGCCGCCTCGACCCAGAGGCGGTTGTAGGCCGGCGTGGACGACGTCGTGGCCGCGCATTCGGACGTGGCGCATTCGGCACTCTTCTGAGCGCCTGCGCCCACAGGGGCGATGAGTGTCAGCGCGAGGAACCGGATGCCAGCGCGCGGAAAGGCCATCGCCCAGATTCTAGTTCGTGCCGGTCTTTCCCTTCAGGTAGGTCACGATGTCGCTGACGTCCTTGCGACTGGCAACGGCGACCTCGAGCGGCGTGCGTCCCTGCTTGTTCTTGGCGGTGAGATCTGCGCCATGCTCGACGAGGAACTTGACGATGGTCAGCGAGGCCCGGCCGGTGATGGCGGAATGCAGCGCGGTTTCACCGTTGGTGGTGGTCGCGTTGATGTCCAGCCCTGACTCCATGCACAGCTTGATGGCCTCGATGGCGTCCTTCTCCGAGCCCTGATCGTAGGCAGGCGCCGCCGGACTTCCGTCGCGCCAACCCAGACCAGCCGCCAGCATCAACGCATTCGCCTGATTCGGCTGCGTGAGCTTCGGGTCTGCGCCTGCCGCGAGCAGCAGCTTCATCACCGCGATGTCGCCCGACTTGGATGCGCGCATGAACGGCGTCGATCCCTCGCCAAGCGCGCGATCGCCGCCAGTGTGGTGCCGCTGGAAGGTCGGCGCGGCGAGACGCGCATTCGGATCAGCGCCATGAGCCAGCAGCGCCTTGACGACGTCGACCGCGCCGAGCTCGCCCGACGGCTTCGGGTTGGGACGTCCATGGCCGATCGCGAGGCGATCCATGTCAACGGTTGCGTAGAGCGCCGCCATCTTCGCTTCGTTGTCGGCAACGTTCGGATTGGCGCCCTTCTCGACCAGCGCGACGGCAACGTCGTAGTTCGCGTTGATGATCGCGAGGACGAGCGCGGTGGCGCCGTCGGGATCAGTGAGGTTCAAATCCGCGCCGAGCGATGCCAGCGTCACAGCAGCCTCGAGCGAACCCTGGCGCGCCGCATACATTGCCGGCGTCCAGCTGCCGAGGGGAAGAATCGATTGCCCGTTGCGGCGGCGTGGCACGTCGAGTGCTCGCGAACGTTCGTTGACATCAGCACCGCGTGCGACGAGAAGCTTGATCGCCTCGACGTGGTTCTCGGCAGCCGCCCACATCAACGCGGTCTCACCGTACCACTTCTCGCGCGCTTTGAAGTCGGCCCCGTGATCGATCAGTGCTTTCAGCACGTCGGCGTTGCCGGTCCGTGCTGCCGTCATCAATACCGTCTCCCCCTCGGGGAGGACGGCGTTTGGATTGGCGCCCGCCTCGAGCAGCACCTGCGTCGCGGCGAGACTGCCATTCACCGCGGCCAGTTGCAGCGGCGTAATGCCCTCACGCGTGGCGGCCGTCGCATCGGCCCCGGCCCGGAGCAGCAGGCGCATCGTCTCGAGGTCGTCGGCGCGCACCGCGTAGTGCAGCGCGGTTGTTCCGTCGCGCTCCGTGACTTTGAGCTCCGCCGGCTGCTTGAGCAGCGCACGGACGGCCTCGCGGTTTCCGGATTTCACCGCATCGATCAGCCGCAGTGGCGCTTCCGCTGCGGCAGCTTCGCTCGCTATGACACACGCGAAAAGCAACGCCGCAAGCAGGCGTGCTCTTGACGAACCTGAACACGAACTGAGAAGCGAGCACTCAGAAATTCGAACGACTGGTCGCATTCCGTCAGACCTCGACGCGCCCGGTACTTTCGGCAAACGAATCGAGATGCGTGCCATACAGATCGGCGACGTCAAGCCAGAGATTCGCGACCGGCGTCCAGTCCGGCGCCACGATGTGGCGATCGCCTCTGACCTTGCCGCCGGCACTGCCCACAGCGACGAGCGGAAGTGGATACGGTGCGTGCGCCTGGCCGTCGCTCATGCCGGCTCCGTAGAAGACCAGCGAGTTGTCGAGGACGTTGCCATCGCCTTCGGGCATTGCCTTCAACTTCTCCACGAAGCGCGCGAACAGCGTCGCGTAGTGGAGGTTGATCTTCGCGTGGTTCTCCATGTTCTCGGGACGGCCACCGTGATGCGAGACGTCGTGGTGCGTGCCCGGGATGTTGAGCTCGGGATACGTCCGCTGGCTCGCTTCGCGCGACATCATGAACGAGAACACGCGAGTCAGATCGGACTGGTACGCAACCGCGAGCAGATCGAACAGCAGGTTCGCGTGATCGACGAAGTTATCCGGCACGCCGAGCGGCGCGTCGAGCGCGATCACCTTCTTCGAGTTCTGCGCTTCGGCACGCTGGATGCGCCGTTCGATCTCACGCACGTTGTCAAGGTAGTCGCCGAGGCGGGCACGATCGCGTGTGCCAACCTTGCGCTGCAGGTCGCGCGCTTCCTCGGTCACTGAATCGAGGATGCTGCGATCTTCCTGGATGCGCTGGAGACGCTCGGCCTGCGTGCTCGATCGTCCGAACATCCGCTCGAACGCCGCACGCGGATTGGTCTCCATCGGATTCGATTGCGTTTCCGACGCCCACGAGATGCTATTCATGTAGGCGCAGCTGTAACCGGGAACGCATCCGCCGACGTAACCGCTGAAGTCCTCGGTCGCCACTTCCATCGACGGCAGCTGCGTGTCCTGACCGATCTGCTTCGCGATCACCTGGTCGATGCTGACGCCGACGCGAATGTCTTCCGCCTCGGTCTGCTTGGCGACGGCCCCAGTCAGCCAGCCAGCGGAGCTGACCGCATGATCGGTCACCGTTTTGCCGCCGGCTCTCGAGAGATTGCCGAACGAGGTGACTTGATTGCGGAAGGGTTCGAGCGGCTTGAGGATGGTCTTGTACTCGTAGCCGGCGCTCGTGGCGTCAGGGAACCAATGCTTGTTGGTCGCGCCGTTGGGGAAGTAGACCGCGCCGAAGCGGAGCGGGCCCTTCGCCGGCGTCTGCGCGAGCGCTGTGAACGCCGGCACCATCGACTCGAGCAACGGGAGGGCCATCGTGGTCCCTACGCCGAGCAAGAACGTCCGCCTGGGCAATGCCTTCTTGGTGATGAACATGAATCCGGTCCCCTGACCAGTAGTGTCCGGCTTCAGCCGGACCCGCTAACGGTCGCTGTCGCCAACGACCCGCATCTGGAAGGCCGGGCTGTTGACGATCCCCATGATGATGCCTGAAAAACGGTAATCCTGACGCTCTGCTTTTCGGACGATGTCCCGGACGACAGGCATGTCGTAATACTGCAAGCCGCGGCCGAGCCCGTAGGTCATCAGCTTCTCGGTCAGCGTGCGCACAAACACGTCAGGGCGCGCCAGAATGGCGTTCCGCAGCGCCACGACGCCGTCGATCTTCGTGCCGTCGGCGAGTTGTCCTGACGCATCGAGCGGAACCCCCGCTTCGCGCGTGCGCCAGGCGCCGATGGCGTCGAAATTCTCGAGCGAGAAACCGATCGGATCCATCAGCTTGTGGCAACCGGCGCAAGTCGGGCTGGCGCGATGGCGCTCCATCCGCTCGCGCAGCGTCTTCGGCGCCTCTTCAGTGCTCCCCTCGAGCGGCGGGACGTTCGGCAGCGGCGGCGGTGGCGGTGTCCCGAGCACGTTCTCGAGCACCCACTTGCCGCGCAGCACTGGCGCCGTGCGATCCGCGCGCGACGTCACCATCAGCAGCCCACCCTTTCCAAGCAGGCCGCGACGGGCATCGCTGGACACCGTCACCTTCCGGAAGTGGCTGCCGTAGATGTTGGGGATCCCGTAGTGCTTGGCGAGGCGCTCGTTGACGAAGGTGTAGTCGGCGGTGAGGAGGTCGAGGACGCTCTTGTCGCCACGCACGATGCTCTCGAAGAACATCTCGGCTTCGGTCTGGAAGGCATCGCGCAGCGTGTCGTCGAAGTCGGGGAACTCGTCGTGATTGGGCGCAACCGTTCGCAGGTTCCGCGTATGCAGCCACTGACCCGAGAAGTTGGCCACGAAGGCGTCGGCCTTCGGGTCGGCAATCATCCGGCTCACTTCACGCTCGAGCACCGCCGGAGTACGAAGCTGACCCTTCACCGCCACATCCATCAGCGCATCGTCAGGGATCGTGCTCCACAAGAAGAACGAGAGCCGCGAGGCGAGCTCGATGTCGGTGACATTCTGCAGCGTTCCTGGTTTTGCGCCGGGGCTGTCCTCTTCGACGCGGAACACGAATGACGGGCTGGCGAGCAACCGCCGCAGCGCCATCTGGATGCCGTCGTCGAACGTGCCCTTGCTGCGGCCCGCGCGATAGAACGTGAGCACGCGAGTCGTGTCGGCCTTCGTGACCGGCTTGCGATACGCGCGGCGAGCGAGCGTCGACACAATCTTCGTCGCGCAGGCTTCTTCTTCGGCCGCGGTCTTTGGCCGGCAGGAGAAGATGCGCTCACGGCTTGGCGTGTCACCAGGCCCCAGCGGATTGAATGGACCCGCAATCGTCAGCGTCTCGATATGTGGACGACCGGTCGAATCGTAAGTGCCTGCGGAGCTGCGCAGGAACGGACGCAGACGCTGCGTGCCTTCACCGATCTTGCGCACGAACGACGCGCCGACCTCGTGTGGTCCGGCCTTCACTGGCACTGTCACCTGGAGTCGTGCGTCCACGGCATCACTGCGCTCGGTGATGCTCGCACCGGGGGGCAGCACCGGATCGTTGTCGCCGCCAATGGTGATGATGAAGACACGCTCGCCATCAACCGTGATCTCGATCTGATGCGGGTGCTCCAGACCGCGGATGGCCTCGAGGTTCGTGCGATAGAGCTCGAGCGAGAACTTGTACTCGGCGTCGAGCGGGAAGTTGTGATGAACAACGGCGCCGCCCACGGTGCCAAGCGGAAGCCCCTCGATGTGCTGATCCTGCGAGCGATCCTGACGGATCCTGTACGTGTCGGAGCCAGGAGCAACGGTGCCGCCAACGGCGAGAGCGCTGACGCGATCGGCCGCGACGAGATAGCGCTCGAGCAGCGCCGGCGAGGTCCCGAGGAGATCGGAGATGTTGTCGAAACCGAACGCCGAGTCGTCAGGCGGCAGCAGCGACGCGACATCGACGTCAAGCGCGAGCAGATCGCGAACCGAGTTCGCATACTCGCTGCGATTGAGTCGCCGGATCAGCGGCCGCCCGGGATTCGGTTTCGCCGCCGCTGCCTTATCGAGCTCAGTCTCGAGGAACGACGCAAGCGCGGCGTAGGTCGCGTCGTCCGGCCGCGGCATGCCTTGCGGAGGCATCGAGCGCGTCCGCAGCCGGCGCACGACGTTCTCCCAGATCTCGCCGTGTGCGGACGGCGTCGTGATGTCGACACCGTCGAGCGCGAGGTCGGATGTCTTGGTGCGTTGGTTGTGGCAGGTGACGCAGTAGCGATCGACAACGGCGCGCGGATTGAGAGCGGCGTTCGCTGCCGCGGGCGCCACGGCAGGCGCAGGCGTGTTCTGTGCGCTGTTGGCGGACAGGATGGCCCATCCTGCCGACAGCACCCACGCCGATGCGATTGCGAACGCGACTTTCCTCATCTCACCTCAACGCGGAGCGAGCCCGAATCTCAATCGTTTTTAGAACAGTTCCAAGCCCGGATCAATGCCCCGATCAGGTGACCGTTGGGGCAATTTGCTTGGATTTTGAACGATTTTCCCCTTGGCGTGGCGTCGCTATCGAGGGACCATGAACCCAGTACCAAGGACCAAGGACCCGTCCAGATGCCCCTCTACGAATACCAGTGCCGAGCCTGCGGCCATGACTTCGAAACGCTGGTGCGCGGCGGCCAACAGCCCGTGTGTCCGGCGTGCCAGTCACCCGACATCGAGCGGCTGTTATCGTCCTTTGGCGTGAGCTCCGAAGCACGCTCGCACTCGGTCCTGCAGGCGGCACGCCGCGACTTCACGCACAGCACCGATCGGAAAGACCGGATCAGGCACGAAGCCGAACAGGTGCGCGATCACGTGCAGGAGGACTACGGCCTCCGCGTGCCGAAGGTCAAAGACTGACTACTCCTTCTGCTCCTGTCCCTGCTGACCTCCGCGACCAGGACCACCCTGACCCGTCGTGCCCCCTTCGGGCACGTGATGGACACGCGACGCAAAGCGCCACCCTTGCGGCGTTTTGACGTAGGTGTCTTCGTAATAGCCTTCGTGATGAATCTTGTAGGGATCGCCGCCGAGCCCGATCATCAACATGTCGACGCTGCCCTTCGCGCCTTCGGCTGTCGGCTCGATGATGTGGTTGACGTAGAGATGCTTGACGCCCTGTCGGATCCACCCGACGTTCTTGCAGCCGCGCGAACCACCGCCTGAAATCGCGGCAAGCGCCTCGCGGCCTTGCGCCTTGTTGCCAACCTTGCCATTCACTTCGGGCGCGAAGTAGCCATCCGCGGCAAAAAGATCGGCGTAGTCGTAGCCGTTGTTGGAGCACGTATCGATCGCGCGTGCGTACTTCGCGACGAGTTGCTGAATCTCGAAGTAGTCCAAAGCCGTCAACTGCGGCGCAGGAGCCTGAGCACGAGCAAGCCCCTGGGTCATCATCGAAGCAAGAAAGACAACGAGTACCACGATGCGAAAACGTGTCGTCACAACA
>Ga0315912_10004570_pt1 | contig 13068 bp, 12 predicted proteins | sample VfabasoilMG_FD_204469 | JGI IMG/M metagenome (GOLD analysis project Ga0315912, IMG submission 204469) | Garden soil microbial communities collected in Santa Monica, California, United States - V. faba soil | ecosystem: Environmental > Terrestrial > Soil > Garden | place: USA: California... | reverse complement strand
ACTCGAGGATCTGGCGCGCGAAGGCCACGTTGAAGCGCAGGAAGTCGATCAGCTCGCAGGCCGAATCGATCTCGGCCTGGTAGACCGTCTTGCTCTGGCCGAGCATGGTGCTGGCGTTGAGCCGGTCGCGCCACGGGCCGGCGAGCAGGTCGGCCGCGCGCAGGAAGATGGCGGCGCGCTCGTCGAAGTCCATCGCGGCCCACGGCCCGGCGGCCTCGGCGCAGGCGGCGGCCGCCGCCGCCACGGCGTCCCCGTCGCCGTTGTGGAAGACCCCCAGGCGCCGCTGGTGGTCGTGCGGCTCGTGGATCTCCTCGGTGCGCCCGGTGCGGATCTCGCGCCCGCCGATGAACAGCGGCACGTCCGCCGACTGGCTGCGCAGGCGCTGCAGCTCGGTGCGGATGGACGCCCGTTCCGGAGAGCCGGGAGCGTAGGAGCGGACCGGTTCGTTGACCGGAGTCGGGACCTTCGTGATGGCGTTCGACATGGGGGCGCGATTGTAGGGTGCTCGCGCGGCAGCGTCATCCATCGCCGCCGGCTTCCGGCTGCGTGCTGGGTTTGCCCCGGGCCATGGTGTAGAACCGCCGCATGCGCCTCTCTCTCGACTACAGCTGTCTCGTGCGCGGCGGCCCCCAGGGCGCGCTCGGCGTGGACCCCAAGGACCTCGACCAGGCCGGCAGCCAGCACCGCGCGCGCCTGGCTGCGCTCGACAAGCGCCGCCGCTCCGGCGAGATCGGCTTCTGGGACCTGCCCGAGGCGCGCGAGCCCGCGCGCGCCTGCCAGGCTTATGCCGATTCGGTGCGCGGGCGGTTCGAGAACGTGGTCGTGCTGGGCATCGGCGGCTCGGCGCTGGGCACCCAGGCGCTGCACGCGGCGCTGTCGCCCGCGCTGCACGACAAGCGCCCGCACACGACGCGGCCGCGGCTGTTCGTCGTGGACAACGTCGACCCCGTGCTGGTGACCGGCGTGCTGCGCGCCGTCAACCCGGCCACGACGCTCTACAACGTGATCAGCAAGTCGGGCTCGACGGCCGAGACGATGAGCCAATTCCTGCTCTTCCTCGAGGCCTTGAAGACGTCGATCGGCGACAGCTGGCGCGAGCACGTGGTGGTCACCACCGACGCCAAGAAGGGCTTCCTGCGGCCGTTCGCCACCGCCCACGGGCTGACGGCGTTCACGGTGCCGGACTCGGTCGGCGGGCGCTTCAGCGTGTTGACGCCGGTGGGCCTGCTGCCCGGCGCGCTGCTGGGCTGGGACCTCGAGGCGCTGCTCGACGGCGCCGCCGTGGGACGCGACCGCTGCCTGGGCGGCGACTTCGCGTCCAATCCGGCGGCCGTGCTGGCCGTCTGCCAGCACCTGCTCGACACGCGCTGCGGCGTGCACACGCAGGTGCTCTTCCCGTACAGCCACCGCCTGCGCCTGCTCGTGGACTGGAACGTGCAGCTCGTGGCCGAGAGCCTCGGCAAGCGCGACGCCGAGGGGCGCGGCGTCGGGCCGCTGCCGCACGGCGCGGTGGGCGCCACCGACCAGCACAGCCAGGTGCAGCTCTTCAGCGACGGGCCGAGGGACAAGGTCTACACCTTCCTGCGCGTGCTCAGCCACACCGACGACATGCTCATCCCGGCCCCGCCGCACGGGCTCGACGACCTCGAGTACCTCGAGGGCAAGACCTTCGGACAGCTGCTCGACGCCGAGGCGCGCGCCACGCGCGTCGCGCTCATCGACAAGGGCTGCCCCAACGCGCTGATCCACTTCCCGCAGGTGGATGCGCGCAGCGTGGGCGAGTGGCTCATGTGGGCCATGGCCTCGACGGCCTACGGCGGCGAGTTGTACCGCGTCGACGCCTTCGACCAGCCCGGCGTGGAGGCCGGCAAGGTGGCCACCTACGGCCTCATGGGCCGCAAGGGCTACGAGAAGGAGAAGGCGCGCGTCGAGGCCGCCGAGGCCGGCGACGGCCGCCACCGGCTGGATTGAGCCGCGGTCGGTGCGGCGCGCGACGGGCACGGCAAGGCTCTGTCCGCTGCACCTGCCGGCAGGCCGCCGGAGGGCGTGGCGGCCTCAGCCGCCGTCGAGCGGGAGTTGCCGCAGGCCGCGCGCCGCGATGACCGCATCGATGCCCGGGTGCGCCGTGAGGTAGAGCACCTCGACCACCTGGCCGTCCGCGAGCGGCACCTCGATCGCGCGCAGGTGCTCGGGCAGCGCCTGGCCGCTGATCTCGCCCCAGAGGTTCGCGGGCCGGCGGGGCTGCTCGTCGGTGGAGGGCGCGTGCACCTGGGGGTGCGCCACGAGCAAGTTGACGCCGCGCCGCAGCAGGTACTCGAGGGTCGCCACGCGCGTGTGGCCGGGGCGCTTGCCGAGCGTGTCGCCGAAGCGCGCCACCCAGTGGTCGCTCAGGCCGAGCATGTCCACCGTGCGCAGCTTGGACACATAAGGGATGGCGCCGGCGGGCATGGTGGCGATGAGCACGTCGCCGGCCTCGCCGAAGGTCTCGCCGAGCGCCTTGCCCACCTGCAGCCACTGCTCGTGCGAGGCCGTGAGGTGCCCCTGCAGCACGGGCACCGACTCGATGCCGGACGAACCGCCGAAGGTCGTGCCGTGCAGCAGCGAGGCGCCGAGACAGCAGAGCAGCAGCGCCCGGCGCACGGCGACCTCCTGCAGCCTGCCCCACACCCAGGCGATGAGCAGCATGAGCGCGGGAGTCACGGGGATGAGGAACCGGAACTCCATGAAGTCGCCGCCGACCGAGATGACGTACGCCCACCAGGGGACGACCAGCAGCAGGCACAGCGCCAGGCCGCTCGAGCGCCACGCCTCCTTCCCGTGCCAGGCGAGCAGCGCGAGCAGCGGCAGCAGGGCATAGGCCTGCAGGTAGGTGGCGAGGTAGACCGCGCCCGCGCCGAAGCGCGTGAGCGTGGCCGAGGCGCCCTTGACGTACCAGGTGTTGGGCAGCACGCCCCCGTAGTACTGCAGCTTCCACGCCAGCCAGGCCGCGGCCAGCGTGGCGCCCGGCAGGGTGAGCCAGCTCAGGGCGCGGTTCCGTGCCTCGCTCCCGGGCAGCCGGGACTTCAGCGCCATGACCGCCGACAGGTAGAGCACGGCCGCCGGCAGCGCCGAGTCCATGCGCGTGAGGAAGGCCAGGCCCAGCAGCAGCGAGAGCAGCGCCGGCCTTTGCCAGGCGAGCGGCCCGTCGTCCGCCAGGCGCAGCACCTGCAGCGCGGACGCGAGCAGCAGGAAGGTCTGCAGCATGGTCTCCAGCCCGCCCGTCATGTAGGCGCTGAAGCTGAAGTGCGTGCCGAGCAGGAACATGGCCAGCAAGGCCTGCCGAGGGCTGCCGAGCACGCGCCGCCCGACCAGGTAGGTGAGCAGCAGCGTGCTGCAGCCGAGCAGCAGGCCGACCGCCTGGCTGGCCGCGCCCGGGTCGTGGCCGAGCGCGATGGCGCCCGCCATGAGCAGCGTCCACAGGAAGTTGGTGTAGCCCTCGATGGGGGGCTGCTCGCCCGGGTTCCAGTTCAGCTCGCCGTGCTCGACGAGATGGGCCGCGTAGCGGAACGAGATGTAGGCGTCGTCCTGCAGGAAGCGGTTGAGGTAGCCGAGGCCGGTGAGCAGCAGGGCCAGGAGCAGGGCCAGCCACGGCAGGCGACGGTCGCCTGCCCCGAGCCGCGCTGGTCCCCCGGCCGCCGTGCGGTCGACCCCGACCTCCGACGACCGTGGCTCCTCGTCCTGCGTCATCCCGTACCTCTTCCTCGCGCGAGGGGCGCGATTGTACGGATGCCGCACGGCCTGCCGGTGCGGAGCGCGGCGCGGGGGCACCGAGGTGCCGGGGCGGTCTGCCCGCCCCCGGATCGGAGGCTGCACGCTATGCTGCCGGTCCCCCGGCCGCGCTTGTCTGGCGGCGACCCGCACAGCCCCACGGAGACACACCATGCGTTCGTCGATCCTGCGCCTCCTGGCCTGCCTCGCCCTCACGGCCCCGCCGATCCTGGCCGGCGGCGGCGGTGGCGGGACGACGGTCGTCGACACGTTCACGGGCGGCGTCAACCTCGGCGGCTGGAGCTACGGCGGCATCCCGGACGGCACCTTCGCCAACGGCGGCAACCCGGGCGCCTTCCATGGTTCGCAGGTCGACACCTTCGCCCCGCAGCTGCGCACGACGACGCCGGGCAGCGACTTCCTGGGCGACTACAAGGCCAAGAACGTGGTCTCGCTGGGCGTGGACCTGCGCACGATCTCGACGCAGTTCCCCTTCGCGCGCGAGGCCACGCTGATGCTCTCGAACGGCACGTGCACCGTGTTCCGCCTGGGCACCGACTTCGTGCCGCAGGTGGCCGAGGGCTGGAAGAGCATCGATGTCGCCATCGACCCGCACAGCGCCACGCTGCCCGCCGGCTGGGCGGTGCTCGGCGGCAGCAGCTGCACCGACCCCGACGCGGCCTGGTCCACCGTCATGTCGAACGTGACCGAGGTGCGCTGGTTCTACGGCCACCCCGAGTTCTTCTTCATCTTCGACATCTGGCAGGTGGGGGCCGACAACCTGCGCATCGCGAACGTGTCGCCCTGGACCGACCTGGGCGGCGGCACGGTCGGCATCAACGGGCAGCCGACGGCGACGGGCTTCGGCACGCTGCAGGCCAACACGGCCATCGGTCTCTCGCTGGTGCAGGCCCCGCCGAGCACGATCGCGGGGCTGTGGATGTCCATCGCCTCGACGCCCTTCAACGTCCTCGGCGGCACCCTCTACGCCAACCCGCTCGCCGCCGACCTGTACTTCACGACGACGCCTGCCGGCACGCTCTCCGGGCAGACCATCTTCCCGCCGGGCTTCCCGGTCGGCTCGAGCCTCTACTTCCAGTTCCTGTGCTACGACCCGAGCACGCTGCACGACATCACGCTGAGCAACGGGTTGCGCGCGACGGTGCCCTGAGGGCGGAAGCGCTCGCCAGTCGTTGAGCAGACCTGGCCCTGGCCCTGTCGCGGGGGCGGGGGCGGGGGCGTGAGCCGCGTTCGCGCGCCCGTGCCCTACGGATACAGCGGCGCGGCGCAGACCTCCTTGGCGCCGCAGCCGTCGCACAGGTTGTTCTTCGTGGTGATGCCGAGCTTCTTGCGCGTGTCGAGCAGGGCCTGCACGCCCTCCGGCGCGATCGGGCGCACCACGCCCAGGGTGCGCGCGGCATGCGTGATCTTGGCCGTGTGCTCGACCATCTCCATCTTCTTGTAGGCGTCGATGAGGTCGCTGCCGACGCAGATGACGCCGTGCCGCTCCATGATCACGGCGTCGCCGCGCGCCAGGTGGGGCTTCAGGGTCTCGGGCAGGTCGTAGGTGGAGGGCGTGGCGTAGGGCGCGGTGGGGATGGCGCCCATGGTCACGATGATCTCGGGGATGGTGCACTCGGCCAGGCTCAGGCCGGCCAGGCTGAAGGCCACGGCGTAGATGGGGTGCGCATGCACCACCGCGCGCACGTCGGGCCGCTGCTCGTAGGCCGCCACGTGCATCTTGACCTCGGTCGTCACGCGCCGGCCGTCGAGCGAGTTGCCCTGCGGATCGCACTCGATGACCTGGTCGGGCGTCATGTAGCCCTTGAGCACGCCGCTGGCCGTGATCATCAGGTTGCCGTTGGGCAGCCGCGCGCTCACGTTGCCGTCGTTGGCCACGACCATCTCGTGCTGGTAGAGCATGCGCATCACGTCGCAGATCTGGCGCGCGATGGCGGCCTTGTCGTCGTGCGCGGCCTGCGTCAGCACCTCGTGGCGCACCGGACCCGGGGAGGGGGCGCGCCAGGGCGTCTCGCCGATCGGCTTGCCGAGGCGCGCGGGGTCGACCACGGAGGGCAGCCGACAGGGCTGCAGATCGTCGATGCACGGGCTGGGGACGTCCATGGCTAGTGCGCACCTCGGGAGTCGGGGCTGCCGTCGTACAACACGCGGCCTTCGTAGGCGATCTCGTCGATCACGCCGACCACGGCGCAGCGGATCGGCGCGCCCTTGTCGTCCAGGATGTCGCGCACCGAGCTGCCCTCGGCCATGAGCAGCACGAGGTCGCCGACCCCGGCCTGCGCACGGTCGACGGCCGTGAACATGCGGTCGTCGGCGGGCGTGAGGTCGGGGTTCAGGGGCCGCACGGCGAGCAGCTTGCGGCCGTCGTAGGCCGGGTGCTGCACGGGCGTGACCACCGTGCCGATGACGCGCGCGATCTTCATGGCGGGCTCTGCTCTGCGGTCCGGGGCGGGCGCGGATGGGCGCTCAGGGGTTCAGGTAGCGGCGGCGGAAGACGATGGCGGCCGCGGCCGTGAGCGTCACGGCCAGGGCCAGCATGACCCCCAGGTTGCGCAGCATGGGGGCGTCCGTCCAGTGCTGTCCGTACCAGAAGCTGCCCTGGTAGGCGTCGATCGACCAGTAGGGCAGCGTGAAGCGCGCGATCTGCCGCACCACCGGCGGCATGAGGATGAGCGGCACCCAGGCCCCGCCGACCGAACTCATGACCAGGATGAGGAGGGTCGAGAGCCCGTCGGCCTGCTTGTCGCTCTTGGCCAGCACGGCGATGAGCAGCACGAAGCCGGTGACGCTGGCCGCGGTGGCGGCCGAGACGACGAGCAGCGTGTCCCAGCGGCTGGCCACGTCGAGGTCGAAGAGCAGCGCGGCGTACACGAAGAGCATCGCCGTGAGCACCAGGCCCAGCAGGGCAGCGCCCAGGAACTTGCTGAAGAGCACCGCGCGCGGGTCGATGGGCGCCACGAGCAGCCGCCGCAGCGTGCCGGCATCGCGCTCCTCGAGCAGGCCGCGCGCGTAGCCCATGAGGCTGAACATGAGCATCATCACGGTCATGCCCGAGACGGCGTGCGACACCTGGTAGGTGATCTGCGCGTCGCGCCCCTCGGGCAGCACGTCCTCGGTCGTGAGCGGCAGCATGGCCGTCATGAGCTGCTGGAAGTCGATGTCGGCCGCGCCGCCGTCGGCTGCTGCGCCCGCCGCGGTGTCGGGCCTCGCGCCCTCGCCGGCGCCGCCCGCCAGGCCGTCGGGCTCTGCCTCGGCGTCGCGTGCACCGTCCTCCGCGCCGTCGCCCGCGGCAGCCGCCTCGCCGTCGTCGAGCAGGCCGGCCGCCTCGGCGTCGGCGAACATCGCCTCCATCGCCGCGCGGAAGGGGAGCGTGAAGCCGTCGACGCGCGCCATCCAGCTCTCGGGGATGCCGGCGGAGGCGAGCACGCGGCGCTGCACGTCCCAGGCCAGGTCGGGGCCCTGCGTGGCGAAGAGCGCGCGCAGCAGGCCGATGCTGAGCAGCTGCTGCCCGAGCGTGTCGCCCGGGTCGCGCAGCAGCTCGAGGTCTTTGCCCTCGGCGTAGCCGGCCGGGATGATGAGCACGAAGGTCGCGTCGCCGTCGTGCACCGCGTCGCGCAGCGCCTCGCGCGTGCTGCCGGCGGGGGCGTGCTCCAGCTCGAGACCGTCCACCGCGGCCAGCGCGGCGAGCAGCTCGGCCGACGCGGCGCTCCCGTCCGCGTCGAAGACCGTGAGCTCGACGGCCGGCATGCCGCTGCTGCCGCCCCCGATGTTCGCCATGACCGCACCGAAGACCGTGACGAGCACGAGCGGCAGGGCCACGGCCAGCAGCAGCGCCACGCGGTCGCGCACGAACAGCCGCAGGTCCTTGCAGAGCATGAGCCAGGCGGCGCGCATCATGCGCTGGCCCCGTCGCGCAGCGAGTGGCCGGTGAGCGCCAGGAAGGTCTGCTCCAGGTCGGCACCAGCCAGCCCGGCCTGGCTGGCGAGCTGGCTGGCGCTGCCCGTGCCGACGAGCCTGCCGTGGTCCACGATGGCGAGCCGGTCGCAGAGGCGCTGCACCTCGTCCATGGCGTGCGAGGTGTAGAGCACGGCGCGCCCGTCGTCGGCCTGGCGCTCGATGCTCTCGAGGATGTGGTGCCGCGACTGGGGGTCGACGCCGACCATGGGCTCGTCCAGCAGCAGCAGCGCCGGGTCGGCCAGCAGCGCGGCCGCCAGGTTGAGGCGCCGCTTCATGCCGCCCGAGAAGGTCTTCACGCGGTCATCGGCGCGCGCCACGAGGCCGGCCAGCTCGATGCCGCGCTCGACCTCCACGCCCAGGTCGGCGACGCCGTACAGCCCGCCGAAGAAGCGCAGGTTCTCGCGCGCCGTGAGGCCGTCGTAGAGCGCCAGCTCCTGCGGCACGACGCCGAGGCGCGCGCGCTGGCTCGGGTGCCGGCTCGGCTCGAAGGGCTGCCCGTCGAAGCGCAGCTGCCCGGCGGCCGGGCGCAGCAGCCCGCACAGGCAGCCGATGGCGGTCGTCTTGCCGGCGCCGTTGGGGCCGAGCAGTCCGAAGATCTCGCCGCGCCGCACCTCGAACGAGAGCCCGTCGACGGCCTTGCGCTCGCCATAGGAGTAGGCGAGGTCGCGCACCTCGAGCAGCGCGCCCGTCGCCGCGCGCGTCGCGCCGGCCGAGCCGAGCGCCTGTTCTGCGGCGCTCGCACCGTGCGCTCCGCCCGGACCGGCCGCGCTCACGGCGTGTCGAACTGCTCGACGTGGCCGACGATGGTGGCGTCGATCGGCACGAAGGGCTGCCGCAGCGCGAGCGTCGCCTCGCGGCCGTCGCACACGTGCACGATGTCGCCCAGGCCCGAGTCGACCGCGTCGCAGGCCACGACGGTGGCGCCAGCGCGCACGCCGCGCTCGTCGAGCGGCTGCACGATGAGCAGCTTCTCGCCGTCCAGCCCGGGCAGGCGCTGCGTCGCGACCACCCGCCCGATGACGCGCCCCAGGTACACCTCAGGTCTCCGCCGGCTGCCGCGCCAGCGTCTCCAGGCCTTCCTTCTGGTAGACGACCTCGCCGTCCACGTCCCACGAGTCGATCACGGCGAAGATCGCCGCGTCGATGGGCCGGCCGTCGGTGGCCACCGTCTGGCGCGCCGAGCTGCCCTGGGCGAAGAGCACCAGGTCGCCCTGGCCCGCGCCGACCGTGTCCACGGCGACGATGTACTTGTTGCGCGGCGCGTTGTGCTCGTCGAGCTCCTGCACGATCTGGAACTTGAGGTTGCAGACCTTGGCGTCCTTGACGGTCGACACGACCGTGCCGACGACCTTGCCGATGAACATGGGGGTGCGTCCTCGCCGCGGGTCCGCTGCCTGCCGTGCGCGCGCCCTCGACGCGCGCCCCTCAGAAGCGGCGCACGATCGTACTCTCTGCGAAGAAGCGCTGGTAGGTGCGCTCGCGCAGGCGTTTCCAGAGCGTGGGCGCCGCGCGCTCCAGCGTCACGTCGGCTCCGAAGCGCGTCTGCAGCGCGACGAGTTCGTGCTCGAACAGCTCCTCGAGCTGCTCCCTGCTGGTCTGCGCCTCGACGAGCTCGCGCAGCAGCACCTCGGCGCCGAAGCGGGGGGTGGCCACCAGCTCCTCGAGCGAGAGCTGGTACATCTGCTGCACGACGTCCTCGTAGGTCAGGCCCGGCGTCCCGTTCGAGGCCACCAGGGCCTCGCGCTGCGTCAGCTCCTCGGCGGCGGCCTCGGGCGTCAGCGCCAGGCCGGCCGCCTGGGCGCGCGCGCGGATGAGCAGGATGCCGATGAGTTCGGTGAGCACGCCGCTGGCCTCGCGCGGCTCGAGCAGGCGGTGCACCGCGAGGCCGAGTTCCACGCGGCTGATCGTGCAGCCGCCCGGCTCGCCGCAGGTATAGGTGCAGGCGACCGGGCTCTCGAGCGACGCCGGCTGCGGCGCGGCCGCCGCGAGGGCGGCCTCGAGCCAGGTGCGCAGGCGTTCGTCGCTCGGGTGGCTGCCGGCGGGCAGCGCATCGGCCGCTGCCACGAGCTGCTCCTGAAGGCAGAGCAGCGTGAGCGCCCGTTCGAGTTCGCCCTCCGCGACACCGAGCGCCTCGGCCAGCGACGGGGCTCCGGCGTCCGGCGTCGGCACGGCTGCGCCCGTCGCAGCGGCTGCGCCCGCCGCGCCGGCGGCGCGTACCGCGAGACGCTGGCGCAGGTCGGCCAGCTCGGCCTCGCCGGCCTCCACGCCGGCGGCTGCGGCGGCGGCGCGCACGATGCGCTCGGTGAGCAGCTGCTGCAGGGCCAGCTCACCCTGGGGCTCGCGCGCGTACACCGTCCCGACGTAGCGCAGGTAGTCCGCCTCGAGCACGACCTCGGCGTTCACGCGCGCCACCTCGCCCGGGCCGAGCGTGGGCGGGTCCTGCACCCCGGCCGCGGTCTGCAGCACGGCCGACAGCAGGCAGGCCAGGAGGAGGAGCACGGGATGCACGTCGGACGGGGGCCAAGGCAGGGACGGCGAGCACGTCTCGCCGGTGCGCAGATTCTGGGCCAGCCGCTCTTCTGCCTGCAACCATGCCGGACACGCCCGGACACCGACGGTCACGGCCGGCGCGACCCCGCGCGCCCGCGCGACCCGGCGCGACCCCGCCGTGTTGATGCCGCGTTGACGCCCTCCGGGGAGCCCGCTAAGGTCGCGCTCCCCGGTCGGCTGCCGCGGGCCTCGCCGCCTGCACCCTCTCCGCCGCGCCGGCTCCTGCCGTCTCCCGGCTGCCATGCCCACCGTGACCTTCACCCCGAACCTGCAGCGGCACGTCGACTGCCCGCCGCAGCACGTCGAGGCCGCGAGCGTGCGCGCCGCGCTGGAGCAGGTCTTCGCCGGGAACGCGCGCGCCCGCGGCTACGTGCTGGACGACGACGGCGCGCTGCGCCACCACATGATCATCTTCGTGGACGGCGCCCCCGTGCGGGACCGCCGCGGCCTGGGCGACGCGGTGCGCCAGGACAGCTCCATCTACGTCATGCAGGCCCTCTCGGGAGGTTGATCGATGCGCACCCACATCCTCGTCGGCACGCGCAAGGGGCTCTTCACCATCGAGCGCCGGCGCAAGCGCTGGAAGATCGAGCGCGCCGACCACCTGGCGGATGCCGTCTCGATCACCCTGCGCGACAGCGCGGGCGAGGTGACCTACGCGGCGCTCGACCACGGGCACTTCGGCGCCAAGCTGCACCGGCGCGTCGGCAAGAAGGGCGACTGGGAGGAGATCGGCGTCCCGGTCTACCCCGCCAAGCCCGAGGGCCTGCTGGACGAGGACAGCCACGGGCGCGAGATCCCCTGGTCGCTCAAGAAGATCTGGTCGCTCGTGCCGGGTCACGAGGAGCAGGAGGGGCGGCTGTGGTGCGGCACGCTGCCGGGCGGCCTGTTCCGCTCCGACGACGCGGGCAGCAGCTGGCAACTCGTCGAGTCGCTGTGGAACCACCCCGACCGCAAGCAGTGGTTCGGCGGCGGCGCCGACTGGCCCGGCATCCACTCGATCCTGCTGCATCCCACCGAGCGGGAGCGCATCACGCTCGGCGTGTCCTGCGGCGGCGTGTGGGTCACCCACGACGAAGGCGCCAGCTGGAACGTGCGCGCGCAGGGCATGCGCGCCGCCTACATGCCGCCCGAGCGCGCCTTCGACCCGCTCATCCAGGACCCGCACTGCGTGGTGCAGTGCCCCGCGGCGCCCGAGCGGCTCTGGGCGCAGCACCACAACGGCATCTTCCGCTCCGACGACGGCTGCGAGAGCTGGGTCGAGATCGAGGATGCGCAGCCGAGCAGCTTCGGCTTCCCCGTCGCCGTGCACCCGCACGACCCGGACACGGCCTGGTTCGTACCGGCCGTCAAGGACGAGCACCGCGTGCCGGTGGACGCCAAGGTCGTCGTGAGCCGCACGACCGACGGCGGCAAGAACTTCGAGGTGCTCAGGAAGGGCCTGCCGCAGGAGCACGCCTACGACCTCGTCTGGCGCCACGCGCTGGACGTCGACTCGAGCGGCGACCTGCTCGCGTTCGGCAGCACGACCGGCTCGCTGTGGGTCTCCGAGGACGGCGGGGACCACTGGGAGACCGTTTCGGAGCACCTGCCGCCGATCGCCTGCGTGCGCTTCGCCGAGTAGGCGCGCGGCGGCGGAAACCGCTCTGAAGGCCGCGGGCGCAGCGCAGCGCGCCGCGCGGGCATCGGTCGCCGGGTGGCACGCGAGGTGAACGTCCCGTCATGACGCGTGCGTCACGAGCGTGACGCGCCCACATGCCGCAGGTTCTCCGTCGCTCCGCAGTGCGCGCGGAGTCGTCCCGCGGAGTCCGCCGGCATGTCCGAACACTCGTTGGCGCCCACGCTGGTGCCGGGCGTGCGCGCGCTCGAGCGCGAGCGCAGTGCGGCTCCCCGCCCGGCGCTCGTGCTGCGCCGCCTGCTGCTGCTGAACTACCTGCTCCTGCTGCTGGATGCCACGCGCTTCCTGCGGGACGTGCACGTGCGCGGGCCGCTGGCGGCGGCCTTCGTGCTCACCGACCTGTTCCTGTATCCGCTGGCCTACGTCTTCGTCGTCGGGGCGCCGCTGCTGCTGGCCGAGCGCCTGTCGCGCGGACGGCTCTTCGCGGGCAGCCTGCGACGCTGGCGCGTGCCGGTCGCGCCCCTGCTCCATGCCGTCGCGCTGCCCTGCCTGGCCGCGCTGCAGGTGCTCGTGTTCTGCGACGTGATGCTCGTGCGTCTCTACGGCTTCCACATGAACGGCTTCGTGTGGAACCTGATCACGGTGCCGGGCGGCATCGAGTCGATGGATTCGGGCAGCACCTCGGGCTGGGCGCTCGCCAGCCTCGCCGCCTTCGCCCTGGCGCTCGAGTACCTGATGCTCCGCGTCTGCCGCTCGGCCGGCCGCGCCTCCGCCTGCTTCCACGTCGTGCGCGTGCGCCGGCCCTGGTGCATGGCGGCCGGCCTGCTCCTGCTGCTGGCCTTCGAGCGCTTCACCTACGGCCTGTCGGACGCGGCCGACTACCGCCCCGTGACGACGCTCGCCAGCGTCTTCCCGTTCCACGTGCCGGTGCGCATGCACCGCTTCGCGGAGCGCCTCGGCCTCGAGGCGCAGCACGGCGACGAGCACGAGGTGGACCTGCCGCACGGCGGGCGCGGCCTGCGCTACCCGCTGGCGCCGCTCGTGCGCACCGCCGGCAGCCGCGACCTCAACATCGTGTGGCTCGTGTCCGAGTCGCTGCGCGCCGACATGCTCGACCCGGAGATCATGCCGGCCACCTCGGCCTTCGCGGCGCGGGCGCTCGACTTCCGCCGGCA
>Ga0315912_10004569_pt1 | contig 13070 bp, 11 predicted proteins | sample VfabasoilMG_FD_204469 | JGI IMG/M metagenome (GOLD analysis project Ga0315912, IMG submission 204469) | Garden soil microbial communities collected in Santa Monica, California, United States - V. faba soil | ecosystem: Environmental > Terrestrial > Soil > Garden | place: USA: California... | reverse complement strand
TGTCTGCGCGCGCATTTCATCGACCTGGCCGATGGCGCGGAGACGGTGCCGGATGTGAAGGTGATCATCCTGGGCAATGGCCGCGTGGGAAAGACGCAGCTGAGCCGCAAGCTGCGCGACGAGGAATTCCAGCACCATTGGGACAGCACGCACGGCATCGCGGTGCAGCCGGGCGACCTGGCCCAGGCTAATGGCAGCGCGGCGGCGCGGTTGCAGATCTGGGATTTCGGCGGTCAGGATATCTACCACGGCACGCATACCCTGTTCCTGCGCACGCGGGCGGTGTTCGTGCTGGCGTGGTCGCTTGATGTGGAGAACACGCCGGAATACGAGCACCAGGGCATCAATTTCCGGAACCATCCGCTGGCCTACTGGGTGGAGTATGTGCGCCAGTTCGGCGACCGGGAGAGCCCTGTCATTATCGTGCAGACCAAGTGCGACAATGGCGACGCTGATGCCGTTCCGCTGCCTCTGCCGGAGGGGACGTTGGACCATCTCGGCTTCGTGCGCGTGCTGCCCTACAGCTCCGCTAACGACCAGGGGCGCGCGCAGCTGGACGCGGCATTGTGCGAGGCCATCGCGTGGCTGCGCCAGCCGGACCGGCAGGGCCATATCACCACCGGCGCGGCGCGGGCCCGCGTGCGCCGCCGGCTGGAGGCCATGCGCGACGCCGACGCCGCGTTGCCGCCGGCGCAGCGCAAGCACCGCATCCTGGAACGCGACGCGGTGCTGAGGATTTGCGAGGAGGCCGGGGGGGTCGCCTCAGTTGAGCACCTGCTGGGCTACCTGAACAATGCCGGGGTGGTATTCTTCCGCAAGGGATTGTTCAACGACCGCATCATCCTGGACCAGGGTTGGGCGCTGGACGCGATCTACGCGGTGTTCCAGCGGGACAAGTGCTACCGGCAACTGCAGCAACGCCAGGGGCGTTTCGATCGCAAGCTGCTGGAGAGCCTGGCATGGCAGGACTACAGCGTGGCGGAGCAGCGGCTGTTCCTGTCCATGATGGTATCCTGCGGCATCTGCTTCGTGCATCGGCGCCCCACCACGGGGGACGAAGACGGCATCGAATACATCGCGCCGGAATTGCTGGGTAATCGCACGGCGATAGACGGGCAGCTGCGTGCCCGGCAGGACGACCGGCTGGTGGCGGACGAAGTGGCCTTCAGCTACCGCCTGCTGCCGCCCGGACTGCTGCGCGGGCTGACCGCGCGGGTGGGTACGATGGCGGGCACGCATGGCCTGTACTGGCGCGATGGGCTGGCGGTGTACGAGACGACGATGCGCAGCCATCTTCTGCTGGAACAGGCGGCCGATACGGCAAATGGCGGCTGGGGCGGCACGCTGCGCATTCGCGGGCAGGGTGGCGATGCCGCGGCGTTGCTCAGGCGGATCGCCGACTGGGTGGAGGACGAGCACGCGGCAGCCGGACTGGACCCGGCCGACGTTATTCGGACCTCGTCGCGCCCGATGGAACAGGACGACGAACTCGAGGCGATGACGCAGGCCGAGAAGGCCCGCCTGCCGGCACTGGTGTTCGGGCCGGCACCGGCGGTACGCGCGGCCTGATCCGCCTCGTTCGGCCGGGCCTTGCCCCCTGCCCTGCCCGCCTGTAACCCGCAGTTACGGAGGGATTGGCCCCAGGGGGAATCGTCATGGATGCCTGGATCACGGTACTGCATGCCGCGAACACCGCCGCGCAGTGGCATGTCCACCAGCGCCGCAAGGGCGAGGCGGCGGAGCCCTATGTGAACCATTTGCTGGAGGTGGCGCTGCTGGTGGCGCAGGCAACAGGTGGCAAGGACTTCGACCTGGTGATCGCGGCGCTGCTCCACGATGCGATCGAGGATTGTGAAAAATCCGCTGACGAGATCGCGCGGCATTTCGGCCCGGACGTGGCCGAACTGGTGCGTGCGGTGACGGACGACAAGTCCCTGCCCAAGGCGGAACGCAAGCGCTTGCAAGTGGAACATGCCGCCCACGCCATGCCGCGCGCCAAGATTCTGAAGCTGGCGGACAAGATTTCCAATCTCCGGGCGATGTCGGGCAGCCCACCGAAAGGCTGGTCCATTGAACGAAAATTGGAATATATAAACTGGTCACGACAGGTAGTGGGCGGCCTGAGGGGCGCCCATGCGTGGCTTGAGGGGCAGTTCGACCAAGCGGCCGATGCGGCGGAGACGGCTGTGCGCGGCCAGGGCTGAGCAGCGACGGCCGGGTCGTAGCGGGCTTATCCGTAGTTTTACGGATGGCCGTATTCGATGCGAACATTCTAAAATTTTTGTAATCGTGGGCCGAGTCTAGCGGCACGCGGGTCGGGGGGATTCACTAGGCTAACCAACTAGGAATATTCATGTCCCAAACCATGCATGCCGCCAGGCCGATGACCCCAGAGGAGCGGAAGGTCATCGTCGCGTCATCACTCGGCACCGTGTTCGAGTGGTACGATTTCTACCTCTACGGTTCTCTGGCTGCCGTCATCGGCGCCAAGTTCTTCAGCCAGTATGACGAGACCACCCGCAACATCTTCGCCCTGCTCGCCTTCGCCGCCGGCTTCCTGGTGCGCCCGTTCGGTGCCCTCGTATTCGGCCGTCTCGGCGACCTGGTCGGACGCAAGTATACCTTCCTGATCACCATCCTGATCATGGGCAGCTCGACCTTCATCGTCGGCATCCTGCCCACATCGGACCAGATCGGCTTTACCGCGCCGGTGATCCTGATCGCGCTGCGCCTGGCGCAGGGCCTGGCGCTGGGTGGCGAATATGGCGGCGCGGCGACCTATGTGGCGGAACACGCGCCTCATGGCAGGCGGGGCTTCTACACCAGCTGGATCCAGACAACGGCAACGCTTGGCCTGTTCATGTCCCTGCTGGTGATCCTGTTCACCCAGTCCTCCATGAGCGGCGATGACTTCCGGGCCTGGGGCTGGCGTATTCCGTTCCTGGTTTCCATCCTGCTGCTGGCGATTTCCGTCTGGATCCGCATGCAGCTGCAGGAAAGCCCGGCCTTCGTGAAGATGAAGGAGGAAGGCACCCATTCTAAGGCGCCGTTGTCGGAAGCATTCGGCCAGTGGGCGAATGCCAAGGTGGCGCTACTGGCGCTGCTGGGCCTCGTGGCTGGCCAGGGCGTGGTGTGGTACTCGGGCCAGTTCTATGCGCTGTTCTTCCTGACTAACACGCTGAAGGTGGACAGCTTCACCGGCAACCTGTTGGTGGCGTGGTCGCTGGCGCTGGGAACCGGGGGCTTCGTGCTGTTCGGCTGGCTCTCCGACAAGATCGGCCGCAAGCCGATCATCCTGGGTGGCTGCCTGCTGGCGGTGATTACCTACTTCCCTACCTTCAAGTTGCTGGCGGAAACCGCCAACCCGGCGCTGACCAAGGCGCAGGAGACGGTGCAGGTCGTCGTTGTTGCCGATCCGTCGGGCTGTTCCTTCCAGTTCAACCCCACGGGCACGGCAACCTTCACGTCCGGCTGCGATGTGGCCAAAGGCACGCTGGCGCGCCTCTCCGTGCTCTATTCGCAGGAAGACGCGCCGGCCGGCACCCAGGCCAGCGTGAAGGTGAACGGCAAGACCATCGCCGGAATAGGAACCGGGCGCACCGCCGCGGATTTCACCAAGGACCTATCCGCGGCGTTGACCGAAGCCGGTTATCCGGCGGCGTCCAACCCCTCGGTCGCCAAGATGGCGCACCCGTGGGACATCTTCCGCGGCCAGATCTTCAAGCTTGTGCTGATCCTGTTCTACCTCGTCGTCCTGGTGACGATGGTCTACGGACCTATTGCAGCGGCGTTGGTGGAACTGTTCCCGACGCGCATCCGCTACACCTCCATGTCGCTGCCGTATCACATCGGCAATGGCTGGTTCGGTGGGCTACTGCCGGCGACGATCTTTGCGATGAACGCGCAGAGTGGAAACATGTATTTCGGCCTGTGGTATCCCATCGCGATCGCGGCGATGACCGTCGTCATCGGCATGATCTTCGTACCAGAGACGAAGGACGTGGACATCTTCGCCGGGGATTCGTCCATGCATCCGGGAGACAAGACACGGTCCTTCGATCCGGCGGCGCCGGATATTCCGTAATTTCGGCTTGACGCGAGAAGGGGCCGGGCAGTCGGAGGATTGCCCGGCCCCTTCCCTTTTGTGGCGCCCGGTATCAGCCGGCCCGGGTGGCGGTCAGCACCCGCAGCCAGTTGCCGGCGCACACTTTCGCGGTCTCCTCCGCGGTGAGGCCGCCGGAACGCAGGGCGGCGGCGACCTCGGGGTGGCGGCGGAAATCCGGCATTTCGGTCTTCGCGGCCCCGGATGGCAGGTCGGTGCCGATGCCGACATGGTCGATACCGACGGCGTCGATCAGGCGGAAGATGTGGCGGACCATGCCTGGGAGCTTTTCTTCGTAGAGCGTTGCGATCCAGCCGCCGATGACGCCGCCGGTTTCGGCGACCATGCTTGCGTAGTCCTTGCTGATGAAGCGCTTGTGCATGCCGTGCGGGTTACCGGGTTCCAGCAGGTTGGAATGGGTGCAGAGGAGGGGTTTGGTGGTGGTGGCGACGATGCCCTTCACCATGTCCTCCGTGCAGTGGGCCACGTCCACCATGATGCCGAGGCGGTTCATGCGTCGGACTGCATCCGCGCCGAATGGTGTCAGGCCGCCGTGGACGGGCGGGGCGGTCTGGATGTCGCCGGTTTCGTTGATCAGGTAGTGGACGAGTTGGACGGAGCGGACGCCGCGGGCTTCCAGGGCGTTGAGGCGGTCGAGGTTGCCTTCCAGGAAGTCGCAGCCTTCGACGGCGAGGACGAGGGACGGGTCCTCGGCGGTGATGTCGCCGGGTTCGCGGGCGATACGGACACCGAGGGCGGTGGAGGCGGTTTCGAAGGCACTGAGGTACTCGTCTACGGCTTCCCAGCATTCCCCGGGGCGGGGATCGCGGATTTTCTCCAGCGCGCGGGTTTCCGGGTTGCGGCGGATCACCGGCAGGTCCGCGATGGCGGAGATGACGGCAGCGCCGATCTGGCCGTCCCGCATGGTGGCGAGGACGGCCTGGTCCACGGGAACATTGCGCCGGGTGCGCCCGGCATGGGTGTGCATGTCGATTATCATGGGACGGGAGGCTGGCCCGCGCGGGCGGAAGGCGCAAGGTCTTGCATCCCCACCACCGCTTGCGCATTTTCGGGACTTGCAGAGAGGACAGGGCCGAGCATGGACGCCGAAGCCGAGAACCGGCGCATTACCATCCACACGCCGGAGGATTTTGCGCCGATGCGCGCCGCCGGCCGCCTGGCCGCGGAAGCGCTGGACATGATCGCCCCGCATGTGAAGCCCGGCGTCTCCACCGCGCATCTGGACAAGGTGTGCCACGACTTCATCCTGGCGCATGGCGCCGTTCCCGCGCCGCTGGGATATCGCGGCTATCCGAAGTCCATCTGCACGTCGATCAACCATGTCGTCTGCCACGGCATTCCAGGTGACCGGCGGCTGGAAAACGGGGACGTCATCAATATCGACGTCACCGTGATCCTGGACGGATGGCACGGCGATTCCTCGCGCATGTATATCGCCGGCAACGCGAACACGAAGGCGCGCAACCTGATCGACGTGACCTACGAGTCCCTCATGCGCGGCATTGCGGTGGTGAGGCCCGGCGCGACGTTTGGCGATATTGGCTACGCCATCCAGACCTTCGTGGAGGGGCACCGGTTTTCCGTGGTGCGGGATTTCTGTGGCCACGGCATCGGCCGGCGCTTCCATGAACCGCCGAATGTGCTGCATTTCGGTCGCCCCGGCGAAGGCCCGGTGCTGCGGCCGGGCATGTTCTTCACCATCGAGCCGATGGTGAACGCCGGCCGCCCGGAGGTGAAGGTGCTGGACGACGGCTGGACGGCGGTAACGCGCGATCGGTCGCTATCGGCGCAGTTCGAGCACATGGTGGGTGTGACGGAGACAGGGTGTGAAATCTTCACACTCTCCCCTGCCGAGAAGCACAAGCCGCCCTACGGCTGAGGTCGGCGCACCAGCGAGTTGTTGCCCAGATGCCTGCCGCATGGCAACTTGTGGTAGATGAAACGACGGTCTCCACAATCATTAGGATTAGCCGAGGATCAACTTCCGCTGGGTGATGTACCAGTGGGGGACCCGGGAGTACATGGTGCAGAGGGGCACCGGGCGCGGATGCGGGCGCGGCTTCTGACGGCAGGGCCGGATGCGCTGGCGGACCATGAGATGCTGGAGATGGTGCTCTTCCTCGCCCTGTCCCGGCGTGACACGAAGCCGATCGCCCGCGCGCTGATGGCGCGCTTCAGCAGTTTCGCCGGCGCGATAGCCGCGCCCCGGCAGGAATTGCTGGGCATCGAGGGCCTCGGCGAGGCCGGGCTGGCGGCGCTGAAGGTGGTGCAGGCCGCCGCCCTGCGCCTGGCCCGCGCGGAGGTGCTGGACCGTCCGGTGCTGAACAACTGGGACCGGCTGATGGCCTACCTGAACGCGGTGCTGGCGCGGGAGCGAGTGGAGCAGTTCCGCATCCTGTTCCTGGACGATGAGGCGCAGGCGCGGGGCACCGTGAACCATACGCCGGTGTATCCGCGCGAGGTGGTGAAGCGGGCGCTGGAGTTGCACGCCACCGCGCTGATCCTGGTGCACAACCACCCGAGCGGCGATCCCACCCCTTCTCGCGATGATATCGAGATGACCCGAGAGATAAGGGCGGCGGCGCAGGTGCTAGCGGTGGTGGTTCATGACCACGTCATCATCGGCAACGGGCGGTGGCTGAGTTTCCGGAAGGAAGGGCTAATCCAGTAGCCCGGCCGCGCCCAGGGCGGCACCGGCGGCCAGTACGATCAGGGGATGCAGCTTTGTGCGCCACAGCACCAGGGCGGCGGCGGCGGTAAGGATGGCGTAGCGCAAGTTCACAGTGGTGACCTGGCAGAGGATGGCAGACGCCGCCATGACCAGCCCGGCAGTGAGCGGGGTGATGCCGGCCTGGATGATGCGCCGCCAGGGCGCGTCCTTGAAGCGGAACCACACGGCGGAGACGGACAGCAGCAACACCCCGGCCGGCGCGATCATGCTGGCCGTCGCCACCATGGCCCCCGAAAAGCCGGCCACGCGCCAGCCGACGAGCGAGGCGATCAGCATGTTGGGTCCCGGCGCCGCCTGGGCGAGCGCGTAGAGCGCGACGAATTCCCGCGCGCTCATCCAGCCATGCACGTCCACCACCTGGCGCTGCATCTCGCCGATCACGGCGTTGCCGCCACCGAAGGCGAGCAGCGAGAGTTGCCCGTAGATGATGGCGAGAGCGAGAAGGTTGTCCATCAGCGCATCCGCCGGCGCATCCAGGCGGCAAGGATGGCGAGCGGGGTCATCACCAGCATGGCCGGGCCGAGGGGTAGGCGGAACACTGCCACGACGACGAAGGCGACGGCGGCGATAGCCATTTCGAGCACCGATACGCGCAGCGGCGCGACAATCTTCAGCGCGGTGGTGACGACGAGGCCTGACGCGGCGGCCGCGAGGCCGGCGAAGGCGTGGCGGACCACGGGATCGTTCTCGAACTGCGCGTAGATGACACCGAGGGCGATGATGATGGCCATCGGCGCGGCCATCAGGCCCGTGAGCGCGGCCATGGCGCCGGCGGCGCCGTTGAAGCGGGCGCCGAGGGCGAGCGACATGCCGATGACGTTGGGACCGGGCAGGAACTGGCAGAGGGCGAGCAGATCGTTGAACTCGGTGGGCGAGAGCCATTTTCGTTGTTCGACGATGGTGCGCCGTGCCCAGGGGAGCATGCCGCCGAAGCCGCAGATGCCCATCATGAAGAACCCGGCGAACAGGTCCTTCAGGGGGATATGCTGGGTATCGGTCTGGGTCGACATGGGCTCAGAAATCCGCCGCCGCCTCGGCCTGGGCGACGAATGGCGCCACATCCTCCGCCAGCAGCAGACGGCGCGTGACAAGGTCCTGCGCCGCGGTGCGGGTGCGGGCGATGAAGGCCGCCTTGCTGCCGTAGCGGGCCAGCAGGCTGGCACGCGGATCGCCTTCCGCCTTTCCGGGGTCGGTTGCGGCGAAGGGTGCCCGCGTGCCGTCGCGGTCGCACAGCGCATCCGTGGGGAACGGCGCGGCGTAGAGGTTCCAGCCGGTGTAGGTGGCGGCCGGCACAGCGATGTCCGGCAGGCGGATGCCCGCGATCTCATTGCCATCCGCGTCCACAGAGGGCACCAGGACACGGTAGGGCGTTTGCATTGGCCGGGGGCGCACCCAATCCGATTTCGGGAAAACCGAGTTGGCCTTGCGGGCGATGGCGAGGCCAGGAACGGGCGGGAAGTTCAGTTGTTCCGCGGGCACCAGCGTGCCGTCCGCCAGGCGGGGGATGGTGTTGGCGGGCGGCGGCGTACCCGCGCTGGCCCATTCATCGAGGGCCACGAGCAGGGCACGCAGGGCGGGCGCGGCGCTGTGCGGATTGCGCGGGTTGGCACAGAAGCCATTGTCCCCGGGCGTGCCGGCGCGGCCGGCGTGCTGCGTGCCGCTGACCAGGTAGAGGCGGGTATTGGCGGGAATGGCGACGTCCCGCTCCCCGCGCGGGTCGGTGGAGAGGAGAGAGGCGCCCTTCTGCCAGTACTCGGTGGAGGTGTTGACCTGCATGATGAGCGGATCGAACCCGTCGCCGCGCACGGTGCCGGCTTCCTTGCCGGTGGCGGGATCGCGCAGCCGGGCCGGGGCGAACGGGAAAGCGTTCTCCGGCATGGTGCTGTCCTGGAATTCCGTGCGGGTGCGGTTGGACTGGGCGAAGTGTTCGTTGATGAAGACGGTGCCGGCGCCGGCGGTGTGGTGCAGCACGCCGTCGAACACCTTGCGGCCGGCGAGGCGGCCATCCAGGGCCTGGTTGAAGCCGCGTTGCAGGAAGTCCCGCAGGAAGCGGGCGGATTGCGAGATGCCGAAGGCGTAGGCGTGCTGGATGCGACCACCGGCCGGATTGGCGGTGCCGGCGCTGTCCGGCTTGTTGGAACGCAGGTAGGCGGCGACGTCTCGCTGGATGGCGAAGCCGATGCCGGTGACCCAGGGATCGGTGGCGGTGTAGGTGATGTCGTAGATCAGACCGGGCACGGGCTTCGTGCCGGCGGGCAGAAGCTCAACCGTGCGGGCATCGATGAAGCGCCATTGGGTGCGGGGGATGGGCTTCGACGCTTCGGTGGGGCGGGCGCGGACAGTTAGCCTGGCTGACGGCTGCTCCAGCCCGGCGGCGGCGTAGCTGAGGCGGAACCTGTCCAGCACCGGGCCACGGCCGGAGGAGACGAATTCGTCGCGGATTTCCCGGGTGACGCCGCGCAGGGCGGGCAGTGTCGCGCCCATGCCGCCATTGGCACGCGGCGCGTCCGGATCCCAGCCGGCCCAGGCGAGGGTGTAGCCATGGCGGAACAGGAAACCGTCCCCGGCATCGGCCAATGTGCGTGGGTCATTTTCCCTGACATCCGGGCCGGGCACGACCTGCAGCATCATCTGTAGCATCAGCTTGCGGCCGCGGTTCAGCACCTCGAACAACAGGCGCTGGTTGCCCCGGTCCGGGTCGGCGGGGCGCAGCAGGAACAGGTCGGCTTCGTATTCGACGCGTCCGCGTGCGTTACGCGGCGCCTGGTCCAGCCCGGCGATGCCGGTGTTGCGCGGGTCCGTAGGGTCGATTTCGCCGAAAGCGGTGCCGGTGACACGTTCATAGGCGCCGGTCTCGCCGAAGGCGGTGCCCTCCGCGAAGGGTTCGACACGGTCAATCCTGATCCGGACCACTTCCGCCTCCGCCTGGCTGGTTGCGAGCAGGGCCAGCAGGGCGAGGCAGAGGATGCGCCAGCCCATCGCCGACTCCTTCGTGCGTAACGGACCGATGGTAGGCAGGACCGCCGCGCGTGCAAGGCGCGCGGCGGGTGATCAGGGGCGCGTGATGTCCGCGCCGGGTGCGTGCGTCAGGTGGCAGGCGGACATCTGGCCGCCGCCGACATCGCGCAGTTGCGGTTCCTCCGTCTTGCAGCGGTCATGCGCGAAGGGGCAGCGTGTATGGAAGCGGCAGCCGGGCGGCGGGCGGATCGGGCTCGGCACGTCGCCGGTCAGGATGATGCGCTGGCGCTTGATGGTGGGATCGGGCACCGGCACGGCGGAAAGCAGCGCGCGGGTGTAGGGGTGATGAGAGCGGGCGAAGAGCGTGGAGCGGTCCGCGAGTTCCACGATCTTGCCGAGATACATCACGGCGACACGGTGCGTGAGATGCTCGACGATGGCGAGGTCGTGGCTGATGAACAGCAGCGCGACGCCGAGTTCATCTTGCAGATCGACCAGCAGGTTGATGATCTGCGCCTTCACCGAGACGTCCAGCGCCGAGACGGCCTCGTCGCAGACGATCAGGTCCGGGTCCGGTGCCAGGGCGCGGGCGATGCCGATGCGCTGGCGCTGGCCGCCGGAGAATTCATGCGGGAAGCGGTTCACCGCGTCACGCGGCAGGCGCACCTTGTCCATCAGGCCGGCGATGCGGTCGTCCAACTCGGATCGCGTCCGGGTGACGCCGAAATTGCTCAGCGGCTCGGCCAGGATGTCGCGCACGCGCATGCGCGGATTGAGCGAGGAGAACGGGTCCTGGAACACCACCTGCAGGCGCTGGCGCAGCGGGCGGAGCCTGGAACCGGGCAGGTTGTCGATGCGGTTGCCTTCCAGCTTCACCTCACCGTCGGTCGGGTCCAGCAGGCGGAGCACGGTGCGCCCCACCGTGGACTTGCCGCAGCCGGATTCACCGACCAGGGAGAGGGTCTCACCCTTGGCGATGTCGAAGCTGACACCGTCCACGGCATGGACCTGACCGGTGCGGCCGCCGAAAAAGCCGCCATGTATGGGGAAGTGCTTCTTGAGGCCCTTGACGTCCAGCAGGGGGGCGTTGGCCACGGGGGCGGCGCCGCTCATGCCGCTTCCTCCTGGATTTCACGGGGGGAATGGTGGCAGGCGGCCCAGTGGCCGGGGGATTTCTCCTCGATCGCCGGGGTGACCTGGCGGCAGACATCGGTGACGCGGTCGCAGCGGCCGGCGAAGGCGCAGCCGACGATGCGCTGCTTCAGGCTGGGCACCAGGCCAGCGATTTCCGCCAGCTTTTCCCGCCCGTGGCCTTCCTCAAGCGAGGAGCCGAGCTTGGGCACGGAGCCGAGCAGGCCGCGCGTGTAGGGGTGGCGCGGGTTGCCGAAAATCTGCACCACGCCGCCTTCCTCCACCTTGCGGCCGGCGTACATCACCACCACGCGCTCCGCCATTTCGGCGACCACGCCGAGGTCGTGCGTGATGAGCATGATGGCCGAGCCCATGCGCGTCTTCAGGTCGCGCATCAGGTCCAGGATCTGGGCCTGGATCGTTACATCCAGCGCCGTGGTCGGTTCGTCCGCAATGAGGAGCTTCGGGTTGCAGGCCAGTGCCATGGCGATCATCACGCGCTGGCGCATGCCGCCGGAAAGCTGGTGCGGGTATTCGCGCACGCGGCGGGCGGGTTCCGGGATGCCCACCAGGGTGAGCATTTCCACCGCCTTGGCTTCGGCCTGCTGCGCGTTCATGCCCTGGTGCAATACCAGTGTCTCGCCGATCTGCCGGCCGACGGTGAGCACGGGATTCAGGCTCGTCATCGGTTCCTGGAAGATCATGGAGATGGAGTTGCCGCGGATGTCGCGCATCTCCGCTTCCGTCTTCTCCAAAAGATTATCGCCCATAAAGCGGATGGCGCCGGCCATCTTGCCGGGCGGTTCCGGGATCAGGCGCAGGATGGACATGGCGGTGACGGACTTGCCGCAGCCGGATTCACCCACTACGGCGAGGGTTTCGCCGGCGTTGATGTGGAAGGAGACGCCTTCGACGGCGCGCACCACGCCGTCGATGGTGCCGAAGTGGGTTTGCAGATTCTCGATCTGCAACAGGGGACGGTTATCGCTCATCGCTTCAGATCCGCTTCGCCAGCCGCGGGTCCAGCGCGTCGCGCAGGCCGTCGCCGAGCAGGTTCACCGACAGCACGGTGATGGAAAGGAAGATCGCCGGGAAGAAGACGATGTAGGGCTTCACCTGCCACAGCGCGCGGCCTTCCGCCATGATGTTGCCCCAGCTGGGGATGATGGGCGGCGTGCCGGCGCCGATGAAGGACAGGATGGCCTCCGTGATCATCGCGCTGGCGCAGATGAAGGTGGCCTGCACCGTCAGCGGCGCCAGCGTGTTGGGCAGGATGTGCTTGAAGATGATCATCGGCGTTCTTGTCCCGGAGGCGATCGCCGCCTCGACATAGGGCTGCTCCCGCAGGGACAGCACGACGCCGCGCACCAGGCGGGAGACGCGAGGGATTTCCGCGATGGTGATGGAGATAATGACGTTGCGCACCGAGCCGCGCGTCAGCGCCATGAGCGCGATGGCAAGCAGGATCGGCGGGATCGACATCATGCCGTCCATGATGCGCATGATGATCGTGTCCGCCCAGCGCACGAAGCCGGAGATGAGGCCGATCGTCATGCCGATGATGGCGGCGAGCGCGGCGACGGAGAAGCCGACCAGCAGGGAGACGCGGGTGCCGTAGAGGACGCGGGAATAGACGTCGCGACCCAGCATGTCCGTGCCGAACCAGTATTGCGCGCTGGGCTCGCGCGTGCGCCGCGCCGGGGAGAGCGCGGTGGGATCCACGGTCCACAGATAGGGCGCGAGGATCGCCATCAGGATCATCAGCGTGACCAGCGTGCCGCCGAGCGCGATGGTGGGATGGCGGCGGATGAATGTGCGCACCCGTCCCCGCTGCTTCACCGGCGGCAGGACATCGGGCAACAGCGGGGCTGCGTGCACCCCGGCCGGGAGGGATGTTGCGGAGTTCAATACCGGATCCTCGGGTCAAACAGGGTGTAGAGCAGGTCGACAAGAAGATTCACCGCGACGTAGACGAAGCTGAACAGCAGCACGACGCCCTGAATCACCGGGTAGTCCCGGCGCAGGATGGCATCCACCGTCAGCCGGCCCAGGCCGGGAATGGCGAACACGCTTTCGGTGACCACGGCGCCGCCGATCAGGGCAGCGAAGCCGATGCCGACGATGGTC
>Ga0315912_10004568_pt1 | contig 13071 bp, 15 predicted proteins | sample VfabasoilMG_FD_204469 | JGI IMG/M metagenome (GOLD analysis project Ga0315912, IMG submission 204469) | Garden soil microbial communities collected in Santa Monica, California, United States - V. faba soil | ecosystem: Environmental > Terrestrial > Soil > Garden | place: USA: California... | reverse complement strand
CAACGTCCAGCGTGTGGCCCGTGGCGAGGCCCCGCTCTGGGTCATTCCCGAACTACGCGGGTGACGTACTTGGCCGGGTGACCCATGTCCGGCTGGCGCATCACCTTTTATGCCCCGCCCCTGGTCTTGATCCCCATGCGGTCCAGGGCGCTGCCCATGGCGGCGGCGACGTAAAGCATGTCAGGAGGGCTGATGGCGCCGATGCAACCGATCCGAAAGGTCGGGGTGGGGGTATTGAAGAAGTTGGAGATCAGCACCCCGCGCGCCTTCAGCAAATCGACGAAGCGCTGCAGGTTCCAGTTGGCGTCGTTGGGAGCGTGCACGTTCATAACGATCGGCCCCTGGATGGTGCGGGATAGCCAGGGCGTCAGGCCGAGGGAGAGGACGCCGTCATAGAGCGTGCTGGCGTTGGCTCGGTATCGGGCCAGGCGGGCGGGTTGGCCGCCTTCGGCTTCGTAGAGGTCAAGCGCGACATCGAACGCCGAAAGCACCTGGGCCGGCGGCGTGAACCGGAAGCTGCCGGGGCCGGAGCGGCGCGTGTGGGTCAGGATGTCGGACAGGTCGAACGACCAGGAGCCGGCGTTACCGGCCGCCGCTTCGGCGCTGTCGATGCGGGTAATGGCGAAGCCCATGCCCGGCAGCGCCTCGATACATTTGTTGGAGGTGAACACGACCGTATCGATCTCCGGCTGGGCGGACAGGTCCAGGGGCAGGGCGCCGAAGGCGGAAACGGCATCGAGGATCATCCGCCTTCCGGCAGCGCGCACGGCGGCACCGATGGCCGGAGCGTCGTGAATCACGCCGGTGCCAGTTTCGCTGTAGACGAGGCCAACATGGGAGATGGCTGGGTCCGCCGCCAAGGCCCTGGTGATCGCCTCCGGCGGGGCGGGGCTTGTGGCGTCGATCTCCATTTCCACGGGGACGCGGCCGGCTTCACGCGCCAGATGGATCATACGGTCGGCGTAGGCACCGGTCATCGGCACCAGCAACTTACCACCCGGTTTCACGAAGGTGCGGATCGCCGCCTCGGTAATGAAGTGGCCGCAGCCTTGCAGACACAGAGTGGCGTGCGTATCTGCCCCTACACCGGCCAGCGGCAGCATCCGATCGCGCAGCCGTGTCATGAAGTCGCGAAAACTGTTGTCCCATGGCGCGATGTCCTGCGCCATGGCGGCGCGCACAGCGGGGCGCGTAGTGACGGGGCCGGGGATCAGCAGGAGCATCGGGACATGTCCGGGGTTCAGATGGGAGCGGAAAAAGACACAAGAACGCGAAAAAAATCCAGGAAATCTCCGCGCGATAGTGGAGTGGTCACGAATCGGGCTGCTATGTTGCGCATATGACGTTCCCGATTGCCCTGCCGGAGTGGGTGCCTTCCTGGGTACCGCTGGCGTTGATGATCCCGCTGGGGCTGTACGCCCTGGCGTTGATTTTCATGCCCTTCGCCGTGCTGGGGGTGAAAAGCCGCCTGGAAGCCATAGAACTGCGGCTGGACGAGATCCAGGGCGAGATCCGCAGCTTGGCGCTGCGCCTGCCAGAACCGCTGCGGGACACGGCGGATTTCGACGATTCCTACATCAGCCCACCCCCGCAGCAGCCGCACCGCAACCCGCGCGCCGAACCGCGGCCCGAGGTGGGGCCACGCCCGCCCATCCCGCCAGCCTGGCAGCCGGGGGAAAAGCTGGCAGCGGTGGAGCGCAAGCTCGCCTCCGTCCGCCGCGCAGCGGAGCCGGACCACGATGTCGGCCGGGCCGAACCGCGGCTGAACTGGCCGCGCTAGCAACGCTCGTCTAGTATGGCTGCCGCACGAACAAGTTGCGACGAGGAGGGGCGATGCGCGTCAGCGTGATCCAGATGGAACCGAGCACCGACAAGGCGGCCAACATCGCCCAGGCGCGCAGCCTGATCGAGGCGGCGATGGAATCCGACAAGCCGGACCTCGTCACCCTGCCGGAGGTGTGGAGCTGCCTGGGCGGAAACCGCACCGCCAAGATGGAGGCGGCCGAGGAACTACCGGCGAAAGGCAGCAACGCCCCTGGTGGCCCGGCCTACGAATTCCTGCGGGAGATGGCACGCACCCACCGTATCCACGTCCATGGCGGGTCCATCGGGGAGAAGGTGCCGGGCGGGGACAAGCTTTTCAACACTACGGTGGTGTTCAAGCCGGATGGCGAAGAAATCGCCCGCTATCGCAAGATCCACATGTTCGACATCGTCACCCCGGACGGAAAGGGCTATCGCGAAAGCGCGCTGTATGGCTCAGGGGATGAGATCGTGACGTTCCAGGCGGACGGCATCACTCTGGGCTGCGCCATCTGCTATGATGTTCGCTTCCCTGAACTGTTCCTGGAACTGCGCCGAAAGGGGGCGGAGGTGATCTTCCTGCCCTCCGCCTTTACGCTGCAAACCGGCAAGGACCATTGGGACACGCTGATCAAGGCCCGCGCCATCGAAACTCAGTGCTACATGGCCGCCGCCGCCACGCACGGGAAGCATCTGGACGCCGCCGGCGAGCCCCGCTTCACCTATGGCCATTCCCTGATCGCGGACCCGTGGGGCCATGTGGTGGCAAAGGTATCGGACGGACCAGGCTATGCCACCGCCCGCATCGACCCGAAAATGCTCAAGCGCGTGCGCCGCGACATGCCGGTGCTGGAACACCGGAAGCTCGTTTGAGTCCGATCCAGCCCGGCGGCATTCCGGCCAGCGCGACCCTTCGGGACATTACCCCGGGCCGCATCTGCATCCTCAGCAGCCCGACCGAACTGGCCCAAGGCGGCCAGAAGCGGCTGGAAGCACGCTACGGCAACTGCGCGCTGACGCAGGCGGAGGTCGTCGTTGCCCTGGGCGGCGACGGGTTCATGCTGGAGACACTGCACCGCATGCTGGGAAGCAAGGTGCCGGTGTATGGCATGAACCGCGGCTCCGTCGGCTTCCTGATGAATAGCTTCGATGAGGACGATCTGCCCGGCCGGCTTTCCCGCACCACCGCGGCGGAACTGCATCCCCTGCGGATGCGTTGCGTCACGGTTCACGGCAGCGTGGAGGAAGCGGTGGCGCTGAATGAGGTGAGCCTGCTGCGCGAACTGCGCCAGGCGGCGAAGATCCGCGTGAGCGTGGACGGCACGGTTCGGCTGGAGGAACTGATCTGCGACGGAATCCTGCTGTCCACCCCCGCCGGATCGACTGCGTATAATCTCTCCGTACACGGCCCAATCGTGCCACTGTCCGCCAATCTGCTGCCGCTGACGCCGATCAGTGCCTTCCGCCCCCGCCGTTGGCGCGGCGCACTGCTGCCCAGCTCGGCGGAAGTTACTTTCGATATCCTGGAACCTGACAAGCGTCCCGTGGCGGCCGTGGCCGACTTCACCGAGGTCCGCGACGTGATCTCCGTCGCGGTCAGTGAAGATCGGGACGCCTCCGTCACTATCCTGTTCGACCCCGACCAGGGGCTTTCGGAACGAATCCTGGCCGAACAGTTCACTGTTTGAAGCGCGAACGCCAAGAATTTCACGCGTCGCACTTGAAATTTGCCGGCTGAACGCGCAACTAGGGCATATCGGCGCTTTTCAACCCGGACTGTTCGGGCCTTTTTGCGATACTATCGCATCATCACCAACGCTCCCCACAGAAGAGTATTCCGGCCCGCAGCGTGCAGGTCTGCCGGTAAACTAGGAGCAATGCGATGTCGACAGGCACCGTTAAGTGGTTCAATTCCCAGAAGGGTTACGGGTTTATCCAGCCGGAAGACGGCTCGAAGGACGTGTTCGTGCATATTTCCGCCGTCGAGCGGTCCGGCATGGGCAACCTGAGCGATGGCCAGAAGATCAGCTACGACGTGATGCGTGATCAGAAGGGCAAGCTGTCGGCGGAGAATCTGAAGTCCGCCTGACCCAAACAGCCGCCGACGCGCCAGGGTGAAGGCTCGGGACGCGCCGGCGGCACCTTTCGGCGGAGCAACCATGGCCCTTCATAAATACCGGGTCGGCCAAGTGGTCGATCTCATCCCCTCGCGCCGCGATGGCAATGTGCCCAGCGGGAGCTACACGGTGCAACGGCTACTGCCGGAAGAAGGGCGAGATTTCCAGTACCGCGTTAAACATACGCGCGACGGCCACGAACGCGTGGTGCGCGAAAGCCAGCTGGCCACGCAACGCCCCTTGGGCAGCTGAAGCGGTTAGGCTGCCCGCTCGCTTAGAATAATAAACAGATCGGTATCGCCGACATCCTGGCCGGCCTCATAAAGCATCTGGTGCACCTGGCCGCGATGGTGGGTCTGGTGGTTGTGCAGATGCGCCATCAGCATGCCGCGCGGGGCGCGCAGTTCCTTCTGCGTCGCGCCTGAAAACCATACCAGGTCCTGGTCGATCCAGGACTGGTCGATCTTCGCGGCCCAGTCCTCCATCGCCATGTCCATGCGCACGCGCGCACCACGCAGTTCCTCGAAGATTCCATACAGCCCGGCGCTCTGCTTCAGCACCAGCGCGGGCTTGTCCCAACCGGCAAAGCGGGCCATCCAGTTACGGTCGCCCCACAGCAAATGGTTCAGCGTACCGTGGACGGAGGACCAGAACGCGCCCCGGTCCTGCCTGCGTTCGGCGTCCGTCAGTCGCGCGGCAGCGGCGTAGGCGCGGCGATTCATTTCCGCGTTGTAGTAGGCCATCGTGCGCAGGAAGTCCGGCGTGATCATGCGATCTCCTTCCAGAAATACAGCGTGTCGCAGGGCGTGCCATCGGCGTTAAGCGCGAAGCGGGGAATGCGTCCGGCCTCATGATAGTCCATGGAACGATAGAGCAATTCAGCGGCGTCGCCAGCACGAGTGTCCAGCGTCAGCAGCGTGCGTCCAGCGGCTCGGGCTTCATCCTCCAGCGCGTCCATCAGGGCGTGGGCCAGGCCATTTCGGCGCGCGCCCGGGTGTACCAGCAGCTTCTGCACTTCCGCCCGATGCGGCTGATTCGGTGGCATGTCCATGTCCAGCATCACTGTGCCGCGAAGCACACCATCCACCCAGCCGGCGAGCACGATGCGCGATCCGGCCGCCACGTCCCGCGCCTTCATCCGGTAGAAGCCACGTGCCACGTCTGGCGCCAGCGGCGGCAGGTAGGAGACGGAAGCGCCGGCATCGACGCAGGCGCACAGGATATCCGCCAGAGCGCGGCCGGCGGATTCCGCCGCCGCCACATCCAGCCGCTGGACCACGACGCCGGCCAGCGGTTTGGCATAAGCGTATTCCAGGGAGTTGGAGAGATCATCCAGAACCCGGATGGCGCCGGCCCGAACAAAGCCGAGTTTCTCATAGAACGAATGCGCCCGGGTGAATCGGGTATCTGACCACAGCTTCAGTTCCGTCGCGCCCGCCGCCCGCGCATGCGCCTCCGCCACCGTCATCAGTGATAACGCCAGCCCGGTGCCGCGCTGCCCGGTGGAGACATAGACCTTGCCGGCTTCCCAGGCACCGTCATCCAACGGCGCCACGCCGGTCATGCCGACAAGGACGCCGTCGGCCTCCGCCGCCCAAAGCGCCCCGCCCTTGTCCGCATAGTATGTGGCGAGCGCACGAAGCTCCGCATTCTCGCGTTCCATGTCCATCACGCAGCCAGGATATTCCGCCCAGCAGGCGCCGATCAGGTCGATGAAGCCAGCCGCATCGTCGTCCCTTCCCGGGCGCAATGCGGCTTCCGCCATCTCAGTGCAGACCCTTGCAGAACGCCATGATGCGCCGGCATGCCTCATGCAGGCTTTCGTCGTCCGTCGCGGTGGAGACGCGCAGATAGGGGCTCATGCCATAGGCCGCGCCGTGCACGGTGGCGACCAGATTTTCCTCCAACAGCGCCATGCAGAAGTCGAAGTCGTTTTCCAGCTTCTTGCCCCCGGCGGTAGTCTTGCCCAGGCAGCCGGCGACGTTGGGGTAGACGTAGAATGCGCCTTCCGGCTTGTGGCAGGCAATGCCCGGGCAGGCGTTCAGCGATTCCACTACGAAGTCGCGGCGGCGCTTGTAGGCGGCGCGCATCTCCTCCACGCCTTCCTGCGGCCCGTCTAGCGCGGCGGCGGCGGCGGCCTGCCCGACGGTGGAAATGCCGGCGGCAACCTGGCCCTGCATGTTCACCATCGCGCGGATCAGCTGCTTCGGCCCGCCGGCGAAGCCGATGCGCCAGCCGGTCATGGCGTAGGTCTTGGACACGCCGCTGATGGTCAGCGTGCGGTCCTTCAGATCCGGCGCCACCTGCGCCAAGGTGGCGTGCTTGAAGTCGTCGAACACCAGGTGTTCATACATGTCGTCGGACATGATCCAGATGTTCGGATGCTTGCGCACCACCTCGGCGATCTTCGCCAGTTCCTCCGCGGAACAGGCGGCGCCTGTCGGATTGTTAGGATTATTGAGAATCAGCCACTTGGTGCGCGGCGTGATCGCGGCCTCAATATCCTCCGCGCGCGGCTTGAAGCCGTTGTTCTGCGGGCAGGTCACCAGCACGGACTTGCCGCCGATCAGGTCGTTCATCAGCCAGTAGGCGGACCAGGCGGGCACCGGGATCACCGCCTCGTCGCCCGGGTTCACGGTCGCCATTAGCGCGTTGAAGATGCACTGCTTGCCGCCGTTGGACGCGCAGATCTCATCCAATGCGTAGTCCAGCCCGGAATCGCGCTTGAACTTGCGCTGGATCGCCTGCTTCAGCGCCAGCGTGCCGTCCTGCGGGGGATACTTGGTATCCCCCTTCAGAGCGGCCTGGTGCGCCGCCTCGATGGCATGCACCGGCGTCGAGAAATTCGGCTCCCCGATGGTCAGCGCGATCACGTTCTTGCCGGCGGCGCGCAGTTCGCGCGCCTTGATCGTCATCTGCACTGACGCCGCGACGGGCGCCCGGCCGAGGCGTTCGGCGAGTTCAGGCATCAGAGCAGCCCCTTGCAGAAGTGCTGGATGCGGGTGCAGGCATCGCGCAGCGTTTCCGTATCCGTGGCGTAGCTGATGCGCATGTAGCCCGGGAAGCAGAAGGCGGAGCCATGCACAGCGGCGACGCCGGTTTCCTCCAGCAGCGCCACCACGAAGGCCTCGTCATCCACGATCTTCGCGCCGCCGGCGCTGGTCTTGCCGAAGCAGCCGCGCAGGGACGGGAACACGTAGAACGCGCCGTCCGGCTTCAGGCAGTGGATGCCCGGCGCCGCGTTCAGCATGTCCACCACCATGTCGCGCCGCGCCTCGAACGCCTTCGCCATTTCGGCAACGGTGTCCTGCTGCCCGGTCAGCGCCTCTACCGCCGCAGCCTGGGCGATGGAGGTGGCATTGGAGGTGGACTGGCCCTGCAGCTTATCCATCGCCTTGATCAGTTCCACCGGCGCGCCGGCGAAGCCGATGCGCCAGCCGGTCATGGCATAGGCCTTGGACACGCCGTTCAAGGTCAGCGTGCGGTCCTTCAGGCGGGGCTCCACCTCCAGGATGGTCGCGGCCTTGAAGCCGCCGTAGGTCAGCTTGCCGTAGATGTCGTCCGTGAACACCCACACATGCGGGTGCTTCATCAGCACATCCGTCAGCGCCTTCAGCTCCGCCGCGCTGTAGGCGGCGCCCGTGGGGTTGCACGGGTTGTTCAGCATGAACCACTTGGTCTTCGGCGTGATCGCCGCTTCCAGGTCTTCCGGGCGCAGCTTGAAGCCGTTGTTCTCGCTGCACGGCACGATCACCGGCACGCCTTCCGCCAGGGAAACGATGTCCGGATAGGACACCCAGCACGGCGAGGGTATGATCGCCTCGTCGCCCGGGTTCATCGTGCACAGCATGGCGTTGAAGATCACCTGCTTGCCGCCGGAGGAGACGATGATTTCCTCCGGCTTGTAGTCCAGGCCGGAATCCAGGTGGAAACGTTCCGCCACCGCCTTGCGCAGAGCCGGCGTGCCGGAGACGTCCGTGTAGCGCGTGTCGCCGGCCTCCATGGCGCGGATCGCCGCGTCCTTCACGTTGCGCGGCGTATCGAAATCGGGCTCACCCACCGACAGGCTGATCACGTTCTTCCCGGCCGCTTTCAGCGCCCGGGCTTTCCCGGTGATCACCATGGTCTGGCTGGCGCTGATCCGGTTCAGGCGGTCCGCGATGAAGGGCATTGGTGTGGCCGATCTTCCTGTTGGGGGTGGACGGAAAAAAGCGGCGGACCCTACTCGACCGCGCTTTCTCTCGCAACCGCAACACGACGGGCCAGCCATGCGCCGGCCAGGGCGAGGGCGACGATCGCCAGCACCACCGTGGCCAGGGCGTAGAATTCCGGCGTCACCCCCAGCCTTGCGGCGGAAAACAGGCGCATGGGCAGGGTGGTGGCGCCGGGGCCACCGGTGAAACTAGCCACCACCAGGTCGTCCAGGGACAGGGTGAAGGCCAGCAGCCAGCCGGAGACCAGGGCGGGGGCCATCAGCGGCAGGGTGATACGGGCGAACACGACGGAGGGCGGCGCGCCCAGGTCCGCGGCCGCTTCCTCCAAGTCCGTCCCGGCATCGGCCAGGCGGGCCTGCACCAGCACGGCCACGTAGGCGAAGGCAAAGGTGGCGTGCGCCAGGGTGATGGTGGTGAAGCCGCGCTCTATCGGCAGGCCGATCAACGCTTGCCCGGCCACGAACAGCAGTAACAATGCAAGGCCGAAGATCACCTCCGGCACCACAAGGGGAATGGAGAGCACCGCGGCGAATGCCCCCCGGCCGCGGAACGGGCCGCCGTGCGCCAGCGCGAACCCGGCCGCCGTGCCCAGCACCGTTGCCATGGTGGCCGACAGTGCCGCGATGCGCAGCGACAGCCAGGTTGCCTCCATCAGCGGGCCATTGTTCCACAGCGCGATATACCAGCGGACCGAGAAGCCGGACCACGCGGTGACCAGCTTCGAGTCATTGAAGCTGAACACCACCATCAATGCGATCGGCAGGTACAGGAACGCGTAGCCCGGCAGCAGCAGGCCCAGCAGCGCGCGGCGGCTCACCGCTCACCCCCCTGCTTCCACTGCCAGATGCCCACGGGAAGCATCAGCACCAGCAGCATCGCCACGGCCAAGGCGCTCGCCATCGGCCAGTCGCGGTTGGCGAAGAACTCGCCCCACAACACCCGGCCTAGGGTTTCCGCCGCCGGGCCGCCAAGCAGTTCGGGGATGACGAATTCTCCCATCGCAGGCACGAACACCAGCAGCGATCCGGCAACCACGCCGGGCAGGGACAGAGGCCAGGTGATGCGCCAGAACACACGCCACGGCCCGGCGCCCAGGTCGGCCGCGGCTTCCTCCAGCGCCACATCCCGCGCCGAAAGCCGGGCGTACAAGGGAAGAATCATGAACGGCAGGTAGCAATAGGCGATGCCGACATACATCGCGCCCTGTGTGTACATCATCTCGGCCGGCCCCAGGCCGAACAGGCCCAACACGGTGTTGATCCAGCCGTCCTCCCGCAGCAGGCCGATCCATGCGGTCAACCGCAACAGGAAGCCGGTCCAGAATGGCAGGATCACCAGGGTCAGAAACGCGCCGCGCCAAGCTTGCGGCGCACGGGTTATGGCCAAGGCCATCGGGTAGCCGATTACGAGGCACAGTGCGGAGGAGACACCCGCCACCACAAAGCTGCGCGCGAAGGTACCAAGATAGAATCCATCTGCCACCAGCGTGGCAAAGTTGCCCAGGTTGAAGCCCAGGGCGAAGGGCGGCACGGACGCCGTCGCTTCCGCAAACGCCACCGCCAGCACGATGGCCAGCGGCAGCACCAGGAACACCGCCATCCATGAAGTGGGCAGGGTCACGATGAGACGCCGCATCCGCCTAATCCGGCAGCACGATGGCGGCATCCGCCGCGAAACTCACTGTCACCGCCGCGCCCGCCCCCGGTACGCCGGCGCCGTTGCCCAGCGGATGCCGTACAACCAGCGCGGTGGTGCCGAAGCGCACGAACACATCCAGCGTCGCCCCACGGTAGGATACGCCGTCGACAATACCCTCCAGCCGATTCTCCCCGGCACCGCCCAAAGCCAGCCGCTCCGGCCGCAGCGCCAACGTTACCTGGCTGCCCAACGTGGCAGCGCAGGTGCTGCGCACCGGGAGATTGCCGTCCGCCAGCCGCAACAGCGTGGTTCCGCGCCCGCGCTCTCGCACCACGGCCGGCAGGAAATTCGCCATCCCCATGAATTCCGCCACGAAGCGGCTTGCCGGCCGCTCATACACATCCTCCGGCGTGCCCACCTGCGCCAGTTGCCCAGCCTGCATTACGCCGATGCGGTCCGCCATCGCCAGCGCTTCCTCCTGGTCGTGCGTCACCAGAATACTGGCGATGCAGAGCGCGCGCTGTATACGCAGGAATTCGACGCGGGTATCCTCCCGCAAGTTGCGATCCAGCGCGGAGAAAGGCTCGTCCAGCAGCAACAGGCTGGGCCGCCGTGCCAGCGCGCGTGCCAGCGCGACGCGCTGCTTCTGCCCGCCGGACAACTGCGCCGGCCGGCGGGCGCCGAACTCCTCCAGCCGCACCAGCTTCAACAACGCCGCCACGCGCCGCGCCGCTTCCGCCTTGCCCACCCCCGCGTGGCGCAGGCCAAAGCCGACATTCTCCGCCACCGACATATGCGGGAACAGCGCATAGCTCTGGAACATCGTGTTCACGGCACGCTTGTGCGGCGGCAGGGCGGTGATATCCACGCCCTCCAGCGCGATCCGCCCGGCATCCGGTGTCTCAAATCCCCCGATGCAGCGGAGCAGCGTGGTTTTGCCCGAGCCGGAGCCGCCCAGCAGCACGAACACCTCGCCGGCATCCACGCGTAGGTCCAGCCCATCCAGCGCCGCATGGCCGCCGAAGCGCCTTGTCAGCCCCTCTATCAGCAGCGTCTCGGTCAATTACCGCCCGGCCTTGAACCGCGACCACAGTCGCGTTCGCGCCCGTTCCGCCTGCTGGGAAACGGCGCTGACGTTGAAGAACCGGCCGAACGCATCCTGCGGCGGATAGATATTGGTATCCGTCAGGATATCGGGCGCGATATTCGCGCGGCTCGCCGGCACCGCGTTCGGGTAGCGCACCTGGTTGGTCACCGCCGCCATCACGTCCGGCCGCAGCATGAAATCGATGAATGCCAACGCCGCGTCCTTGTTCGGTGCATCGGCCGGAATCGCCATCACGTCAAAGGACAGTTGGGCGCCTTCCTTCGGCGCCACGTAGCGCACCGCCACGCCGCGATTGGCTTCCTTGGCCCGCACCGCGGCCTGGATCACGTCGCCTGAATAGGTCATTGCCAGGCACGTCTCACCGCTCGCCAACTGCTCCACGGCGCCGCCGGATACAAAGGCACGGATATGCGGGCGGATCGCCATCAGCGCCTTCTCCACCGCGGCCAGGTCGTCTGGCTTCTCGCTGTTCGGGTCGCGGCCGAGGTATTTCAGCACGGTGGGGATGGTGTCCGTCGCGCTGTCCATCAGTGTGATGCCGCAGGGCGCGAGGCGCCGCGCATTCTCAGGCTTCAGCAGCAAATCCCAGCTATCCAGCGGCGCATCCGGCAGCCGCGCGGCGATCTTCGCCGGGTTGATACCCAGACCCACGGTACCCCACAAATAGATCGCGCCATGCGCATTGCCGGGATCGGCGCTCGCCACCGCCTTCATCAGTGCCGGGTCCAGCCCCGCCAGATGCGGCACATTCGCCTTGTCCAACTTCGCCACCGCGCCAGCCTTGATCAGCCGCGCCAGGGTCGGCTCCGCCGTCGGCACGATCACGTCGTAGCCGGACCTGCCGGCCAGCAGCTTGCCTTCCAGCGTCTCCAGGCTGTCATACACGTCGTAGCGCACCGTGATGCCTGTTTCCCGCTGGAAGCGGGTAATCACGGCCGGGTCGATGTAGTCGGTCCAGTTATAGACATTCACCACCTGTTCCTGCGCCATCACCGGAAGCGACAGCAGGACTGCCAGCAGGCACGCAAGCAAGCGCATCGTCACGCCGCCTAGCCGAAGAAGGCCAGCATGTGCGCTAGAACCTCGTCCGGCGCTTCCTCGGGCAGGTAGTGGTTGGAATTCACCGGCGCCCCGGTCACCGCGCCGCTGCAATACTGCCCCCAGATTCCCAACGGATCATACCACGCGCCGACCTTGGCCTTGCTGCCCCACAGCACGTGCATGTCGCATTGCACCTTGTGCCCGGCGGCGCGGCTTTCGCGGTCATGCTCCATGTCGATGGTGGTGGAGGCACGGTAGTCCTCGCACATGCCGGTAATGGATTCCGGCTTCGCGTTCGCCTCCAGATAGTCGGCCAGCGCCTCCTTGCCGAACAACTCATCCGCCGGCCGCCCGCGCGTGGTGTGGGTGCGGAACCACTGCGCCGGCGCTAGGTTGATCAGGTTTTCCGGGAACGGATGCGGCTGCGCGAACCAGTACCAATGGTAATAGCCCAGGCCGAATTTCATATCGGCGCGCTCGAAGTGCTCGATGGTCGGGATGATGTCCATCACGCACAGTTTCTCCACCCGCTCCGGGTGGTCGATGGCCAGGCGATGCGACACGCGCGCGCCCCGGTCGTGTCCCGCCAGCTTGAAGCGGCGGTAGCCGAAATGGGACATCACGGCGACCATGTCCTTCGCCATCTCACGCTTGGCATAGGGCGCGTGGTCCGGAGTCGGCCCCGGCTTGTGGGAGCCGCCATAGCCGCGCAGGTCGGCACAGATGACGTGGAATTTCTTTGCCAGATCCGGCGCCACAAGGTGCCACATGGCATGTGATTGCGGGTTGCCGTGCAACAGCAGCAGAGGCGGACCGTCGCCAGCGTGGCGCAGGCGGATGTGGCCACCCGGAACCGGCGCGTTTGTCAGTTCGAACCCATCGAAGAAGCCCATCTCATCCCCCGCATACCCTGTCGAAGGCGCGCAGATTGGCCGCTTCCGCGGCGAGGCGCCAGCAGGGATCGGCGGCAAAGGCGGCCCGCAACGCGGCGGCGGTGATGCGGCTTTCCCGATCCAGTTCCAGTAACGCCAGCACCACGCGCCGGGCGGGAATCTCGGGCGGTGGCTTTTCCACCACCATCACCCGTAACGCGGGCTGCGCCGCCAGCAGGAATACGCCGGCGACCCCCACGCCGTCATTACCGCGCGGC
>Ga0315912_10004567_pt1 | contig 13072 bp, 9 predicted proteins | sample VfabasoilMG_FD_204469 | JGI IMG/M metagenome (GOLD analysis project Ga0315912, IMG submission 204469) | Garden soil microbial communities collected in Santa Monica, California, United States - V. faba soil | ecosystem: Environmental > Terrestrial > Soil > Garden | place: USA: California... | reverse complement strand
GTTGTACGGTGAAGAGGCCGACGATGCGGAGGGCCTGCGAGCGCTGCAGCGCGCCTCGCGCAAGGGCGTGGTGAGGGCCATCACGGCCATCGCGCGGTTGAACTCGGACGGCGCCAGCCGAACGCAGAACCCGGCAGAAGCGGCGCGCCTGTTTCGCACGGCCGCACAGCGCGGTGACGCGGAAGCTCAGTACGAGTTGGCGCTGGCGTATCGCGACGGGTACGGCGTCGCCAAGGATCTCAGCAGCTCGCGTTCATGGCAGGACAAGGCGCTGGCCCAAGGTCATGCTGGCGCCCATCTGGTGCAAGGCAATCTACTGGACGGAACCGACGATGTGAGGATGGCCCAGTATCACTACTGGCGGGCGGCGCAAGGCGGGTCTGCGGCCGGCATGATCAATCTGGGCCTCGCCTATCTGCGCGGTCGCGGTATCGAACAGGATTGGGAGCAGGCGGCACGCTGGTTGTCGCGTGCCCAAGGTGTGCCCATGGCCGACTTTTATCTAGGCGGCATGGTGTTGTACGGAATGGGTGTGGAACGCAACGATCAAGCAGCGTTCGAGGCGTTCCAGCGCGCGGCCAATGTCTTGCCGGATGCCAAGGCGATGCTCGCAGGTCTCTATCAAGGCGGCATCGGCGTGGCTCGCGACACGGTACGGGCGCAGCGCCTGCTGGACGAGGTGCTTGCACTGGAGGATGCAGCGTCCATCAGCAATGCGGCCTGGATGCTCGCGACCTCCGAGCGTGCAGAAGTACGCCAGCCAGTGCTGGCGAGGCGTCTGGCCGAGCGCAGTATGCAACTCGAGTCGAACGGTTATGCACAGATCCTGGCGGCCGCATTTGCCGCGGGGGGTGAGTTCAATCTCGCCATCGAAGCACAGCAGCGTGCCATGCAGGATGTGACCGAGCAGACGCGCCCGTTGCAAGAGCAGCGTTTGGCACGTTACCGCGCCTACGAGGTGTGGACCGAGCCATTCCAGGTGCGACAGGAAATGGGCGCCGCGCCCCGCGAGGCGCAGACCAAAGCCGTGGCCAGCTTCGTCGGCGAGATCGTGCAACTCGGCCCCATTGCCGCGGGCCGCCGGCCGCCGGGCTACGACATCGGCTCGGAAACGCCCTTCGTCATGCGCGTACTCATCGAGAAAGTCGAAAGCGGCGTGCTGCCGCATTTCATGCAGGAAGTCGCTGTGTTCTACGTGCCCAGCACGCTGCAACTGTTTGCGAACTCGCCGCGCTCGGGTTCATTCGAACCGCCAGCCGGCCCGCAGCGCTTCGTGCTCACCGAAGTGGAGGGCAACGGCTGGACCTTCGATTTGCAAGTGGCTCCGCTGGAAGTGCAGGGAGCCGCGTTGCAGAGTCCCTGATCGGTGGAGTGCCTCAGCCGATTCAAGAGTCGCTGAGACGAACTTGGCCGCCTCGGAACGGATAGCTACGCACTCCGTTCGTTGCTCAACTGACCAACCAAAGCCTTGCAGCCGCTGCAGCGTCAGTCATTGACAGCCCAGGTGCTCGGCAAAGTGACCCACTGCCACTGGCTGGCTGCGGAGGAGACGCGGTTGGGATCATCCAGCGGATCCTCGGCAAAGCAGCCGCCGGCAATACCAATGAGATGCGGATACGTGGAGACATACCAATAGAGCGTCGAGCCGCAAGTGCTGCAGAAGTAACGCTCCTGCGTTGCGCCGCTGGCCGCATGTCCAAGCGCATACACAGTGGCTTTCCCTTGCGGGCCGTGTACGGCACTTCGTTGGAAATATGCGGAGATGCCAAAGGCACTGCCGGTGCGTCGCTTGCAGTTGTTGCAATGACATACCAGGTGCGCGACAGGCTCGCCCGCGATGGCAAGCGAGAGCGCACCGCAAGCGCATTGTGCGCGGCGCGGCCGAGTACCGGATTCGAAGTCTTCGGCAGCCATCGGGTTACCTCATCGAGTCTCCGCTTTGCGAGCCCCCGATCCAACAACGGCCGCGGCGTATCCCGCGGACCCTTGTGCCATTCAAGGGTCCCAGAACAATCCCTGAATCTTGCCATCGGACATCAGCAAGATCTGGCACACGATGACGCCTCGCTCGAAACGAACGCTATAGGTATCCGCGCCGTTGGGTGTCACGCGATCGAAGGTGATGGATTGCAGCGCGCCCAGCGAAGCCAGTCCAACTTGGATCGTCCAGGCCTGCTGGCGCACGATCGCGGCGAGGCCCGCTACCATCGTGTCATAGTCGGGAGTCCCGGTGCGCATCGCAGCGATGAAGTCGCGCAGTGCCCGTTCCGAGCCAGCGGCTGCGGTCTGTGTTTGAAAACGGCGCGTGCGTGCATCGATCACCTCGTCGGCAACCCAGGTGCCGAGTTCGAAGCGCAGCACCTTGCCATCCGCAGCCAGCTTGACCTCGCCGCGTAGCAAGCCGCGCGGGTACTCGATGCGATAGACATCGAGTCCCTGCGGCGTGACGCCAGCAAAGCTGACGGCGCGTCTTGGCCCGTAGGAGCGCAGCTCGATTTGCAGCGAGCCCAGGGAGTCACGAATGGATTCGGCTGCGAACCGCGACATGCTGGCATAGTCGGGCCGCCCGGCCTCCAGGTCCGTCAGGATTCGCGTTAGCGCCGCCTGAGTGCCCGCTGACGGTGTCTGGTTGCGGATCTTGTCGGCAAAGGCGCGCAGCAGGTCTTGGGCTACGACATCGCGCATCCGACGTGCGGCATAGCGCTCGCCGCCGTATTGCATGTGAACGCGCACACCCCGGCCGTCGCGGTCCGTGACGAAGCTCAACGTGGCGTCGCGCGCGGCGGCAAAGTATTCGTAGTCGCTGCGGGCGCGCAGCTCCCAACGCTCTTGGCCCGTGAGCGTGGCATATAGTCGGTTCTCCGCACGCGCCACGTGCAGCACGCTCAGGCCGCCGAAATGGTAGTAGCCCACCAAGCCGGCGACGCTGTGCGCATCGAAGGGGATTTCACGGCGCGACGCGAGCTCTGGCGGCCGTACCTGTACCGACACCAGCAACGCCAGCGTACCCGCCACCGCAGCGATCACCAATGACCAGCGCCAACCCGAGTGGCGCATGGCGAGCATCAAGCGAATACGCGTTTCGAGGAACGAGTGCGACTCGGTGAGCGAGACGGCACTGAGCGCCAATGCTGGCTGGCCTTGATTGACCGCGAGCAGCAACGCGCCGTAGTCGCGTGCATCGTGACCTGCGCGTACCATCCGCGCATCGCAGTCCACTTCGATGGCGCGCCGCAGCCGGCTGGTCATCCACCACAGCGGCAAGTTCCAAGGCATGGCGCAGGCCAGTGCGATACTTGCGAACAGCAGCTGTGGATCGCGGGCGGTGATGTGCTGACGTTCGTGTGCCAGGGCGGTGGCGCAGAGGGCGGGTTCGGACTGCAGTAGCCAGCCGGGCAGTACGATGTGCGGACGCAGAAAGCCGATGACGGCCGGACCGACGTCCGGGGCTACGTGCACCCTGATGCCGTCCAGCTCGATCACCGGCAAAGTGCGCCGGCGACGGATCCAATATCCGCTCAAGGCCAGCAGCAGCGTCACGAACAATGCCGAGCCATAGGGCCACAGACGCACTGACCAGGCATTCAGATCTTCGAAACCAGCCCCCACCGCTGCGATCAACCAGCGCTCCGGCGACAGGGCTCTCGCCGTCGTCTCGCGCAAGCGCAGCAGGCCCGGTTCCAGCGGAGTCAGCTGGGTGGGCAAATCCACCGCGAGGAAGGACATGGCTGGTGGCAGCAGCAAAGACGCCAGCAGCGCGCCGACCCAGACCCAGCGAGTTGCCTGGCCGCGCAAGCGTGCGACGTGCTCTGCGGCCAGCGCTGCCAGGCCGAGCAGCAGGGCTACAAAAATTGCATACAGGGCCCAGACAAACATGAATCCGCGCTCATTTCTTGGCGGGTGCTTTCTTCTTTTTCAGCAACTGCTGGATGCGTTCTACTTGTTTGGCATCCACCTTGTGATCCGACACCAGTTGCGTCAGCAGCAACTCTGCGGAGCCGCGAAACAGCTTGTGCATCAGATGCTTCACGGCATTGTTGCGTGCTGCCTGTTGGGCGACTTTGGCGCGGTAACGATGGGCACGCCCATCCTCTTCGTGATCCACGTAGCCCTTGGCCTCGAGCGTACGCAATACCGTCAGTACAGTGGTGTACGCCAGATCATCGCTCAGGCGCTCGCGTACCTCGCCCGCGGTGGAGGCGCCATGTTCCCACAGTACCTGCATCAGATCGGCCTCGCGATCGGTCAACGCAATTGGCATGGTGGCCTCTGGAGTGCTGTTCTAATAGAAACGAGCGTCCCGCGAATGAGCAAATCGGCTGAGTGCTTGCATGCTACACCATGCACGTTGCGGCTGTGGAGACGTCGGTACGAGCCGCAAGTTCTCTGCTGAGTGCAGCGCCAGCTCCAATGTGTCTTGTCTGAGAAGGACTGCGTTGGTGCTCAGCCAGCGCGCGGGCCGCAGGACGCCAGTGGGCGTTTGCGAGTGGTGTCGTGCGCGGCGATCCGCTACCTTGGCAGTCTTGGTTCCCAGGGCCGCGCCATGCCATCGATCCATGAGCTCACCGACTTCGCCGTGCATGCCGTGCAGCTGGCGGGTACGGAAATCCTCGAGTACTTTCGCAGCTCGCCGCCAGTTCATAACAAGGCGCACACGGGATTCGATCCGGTCACCGCCGCGGACCGCGCGGCCGAGGACATCATCCGCAGTGAAATCCAGCGCGTGTTTCCCGATCACGGCATCTGTGGTGAGGAAGGCGGCCAGACCTCGGGTAGCAGCAGACATACCTGGTACATCGATCCCATCGACGGTACGCGTGCTTTCATCCTGGGTCAGCTGCACTGGGGCACGCTGCTCGGGTGTCATGACGGCGAGCGCGCACTGCTCGGCGTGATGCATCAGCCCTACGTCGGCGAGATCTACGTGGGTTCGTCGTTGGGTGCACAGCTGCGGCGCGGTGCGTCGGTCCAGGGGCTGCGCACGAGCGTGCGCACGCAGTTGGATCAGGCCATCGTCTGCGCCACCGATCCCACGATGTTCGTCGACGCTGAGTCCAACCAGGCGTTCCAGCGGCTGGCACGGCGCTGCCGGGCCGTGCGCTGGGGGGGTGATTGCTACACACCTTGTCTGCTCGCCGCGGGACACATCGATCTGGTCGTGGAATCGAGTCTCAAGGCTTGGGACATCGTGCCGTTGCTGCCCATCGTCACGGCCGCAGGGGGCGTGGTCACGGATTGGTCCGGCGGGCCGGCCGAGCACAGCGATCGTGCGGTGTTCGCGGCCAATGCCGAGCTGCATGCGCAGGCGATCGCTGCGCTGTGCGGAGCTGAATGAGCGCTCGCCATGCTGACCCTGACAGCGCTCTGGTCGCGCGCAGCGCCTGAATTGTTGTTCGAGTGCCTCGCTGGTAGTCGTGCCTACGGCACAGCCAGTGCCGCAAGCGATGAAGACGTCCGCGGTATCTTTGCCGTGCCCGCGGCGAGCTACCTGCAACTCGAGCGCCCTGCGGAGCAGATTGCCGACGCGCGCGGCAACACCGTTTTCTACAGCCTGCGGCGAGTGCTCGAGCTCCTGGCCCAGGCAAATCCAAATATCTTGGAGTTGTTGTATATGCCGGCGGATTGTGTTCGGGTCGCCACTGTAGAGATGCAAATGCTGCAGGCCCACCGCCATCTGTTCATCTCCAAGCAGTGTGCCGACACACATGCCGGCTATGCGATGTCACAGATCAAGCGGGCGCGTGGTCAGAACAAGTGGGTGAACAATCCCAAGCCGCGGACACCGCCGGCCAAGGAAGACTACTGCCATGTGATTCCGTGGAGTGTGAGTGACAGTGCGCCCGCCCGCCCGATCCCGCTGCGCAGCAGCGGCTGGCCGCTCGGGGAATACCATGCCGCCAAGCTCGAGCACGTGCGCGATGTGTATCGCCTGTATCACTATGGCAGCGCTGCCCGGGGCGTTTTTCGTGGCGATGTACTGGTGTGCGAATCGATTCCGCGCGAGGACGAGACGGCGCGGTTTGCAGGGCTGTTGGCTTACAACGAGCCTGCCTGGAAGCAGGCGCTCGCCGACCATCACAACTATTGGACGTGGCGGAGCGAACGCAACGACGCCCGCTGGCAGCAGCAAGAGCGCGGTGAGGTGGACTTCGACGCCAAGAACATGATGCACACGGTGCGTTTGCTGCTTTCCGGACGTTCCATCATGGCGAATGGCGAGCCCATCGTACGGTTCAGCGGCGAGCCGCTGGCCCTGCTCATGTCCATCCGCGAAGCCAAACTGTCCTTCGAGGAGATCATGAGCATCGCTCAGGATATCCTGGCCGATTGTGAACGTCTGAAGGGGCAGTCGAGCTTGCAGGACACCTGCGACCAGGAGCAGGCCAGTGGACTCCTGATGACACTCACGCAGCACTGGGCGGAACGCTTGGGGCAGGAGCCTCGAGCATGAAGCAACGCGTACTACTGGAATTGGCGCGGCTCGAAGCCGAACTCTCCGTTCGGGTCCTGTTGGCGGTGGAATCCGGCAGTCGCGCTTGGGGCTTTGCATCGCCTGACAGCGACTACGATGTGCGTTTCATCTACGCGCGCCCGCGCAACTGCTATCTCACCGTGTTCGAAGGGCGCGATGTGATCGAAGCCATGTTGCCCGGCGATCTCGATCTGAGCGGATGGGATCTGCGCAAGGCGTTGCGTCTGTTTTCGAAGTGCAACCTCAGCCTCAATGAATGGCTTGGATCTCCTCTCGTCTATACCGAAGTATCCGAATTCGCGACGCAGCTCCGGCGGCTCGTGCCACAGTATTTCAATCCGATCGCTGCGACGCATCACTATCGCAGCATGGCGAGTTCGGCGCTCGAGGAGCAGGCTGACGATGGACGCATCGGCATCAAGAAGCTGTTCTACGTACTGCGGCCGTTGCTGGCGTGTCGCTGGATCGCGCAGACGCAGGCACAGCCGCCGACTGAATTCGCAGCGCTGGTAGCAGCGGACTGGGTGTCGAGCGATGAGCGAGCCTGGATCACGGAGTTGTTGTGCCAGAAGGCGCAAGCAGTCGAGGCGCAGTCGGTGCAGCTGGCGGTCAGCAGGGTGGAGTCGATTCGGACCGAGCTGGATCTCTACAAGGCCTGCGCCGGCAGTTTTCCCGCGCTGGCAACCGCAGATCTGCGCGAGCTCGATGCGCTGCTGCAACGATGGGTGATGCCCTAACCGCCGCCGGCAGCGATCACTTCCATGAAGGGCACGGCGTAGCGATCCAGCTTGCTCTGGCCTACGCCGGGAACGCGGGCAAACTCTTCGAGCGTCACGGGCTTGCGGGCTGCGAGCTCGCGCAGCGTCGAATCGTGAAAGATCACGTACGGCGGCAACCCTGATGCATCGGCCAACTGCTTGCGCAGCTGGCGCAACTGTTCGAAGAGCCCTGCCTCCGCGGACTGCGGGCTCGGTGCCGCGTCGGCCTCGCGTTTGCGTTTGCTCTTGCTGGAGCGCCGCTCCGGCGCTGCGACCATGGACACCTGGCGTTCGCCGCGCAGCACCTGCCAGCTGGCTTCGTTCAAGGACCAGGTGGTGTAGCCGTCCTGGCTTTGCTTCACCAGCCCTTGGTGCACCAGGGTTCGAGCCAGGTGGCGCCAGGCCTCGATGCTGTGTTGCTTGCCGATGCCATACACACTCAATTGGCCATGGCCGCGATCGTGCACGCGTTGCGTGTCGCTGCCGCGCAGGATCTCGAGGAGGTAGGCACTGCCGTAGCGCTCGCCGCGCCGCTCCAGCCGCGCCACGCACGACAGCAGCTGCTGCGCTTGGACCGTGCAATCCAGCATGGGGCGCGGCTGGCAGCAATTGTCGCAGGCATCGCAGGGCGGACTGAATTCCTCGCCGAAGTAACGCAGCTGGATGGCACGCCGGCACTCACTGGATTGCGCATAGTCGAGCACCTGGCGCAGCTGCTGTCGCGCAATGCGTTGCTCGCCATGCAGCGGCTCGCCGTCGATCGGGTCCAGCTTTTGTTGGATCAGGAACTCATGGGTACGAATGTCGCCCACACCGAAGTACAGCACGCACTGCGCCGGATCTCCGTCGCGTCCGGCACGACCGGATTCCTGGTAGTAGCTTTCCAACGAACGCGGCAAGTCGTAGTGCACCACCCAGCGCACGTCGGGCTTGTTGATGCCCATGCCGAACGCAATGGTGGCCACCATGACGCGGGCGTCATCGCGAATGAAGGCTTCCTGATTGCGGCGGCGCTCCTCGGCTTGCATGCCGGCGTGATACGGCAAGGCTTGGACACCATCGCTACTGAGCTCGGTCGCGAGCTCATCGACCTGGCGGCGCGACAAGCAGTAGACGATGCCGGACCCCTCGCCACGGGCGCGCGCCAGCAGCTCGCCATAGGTGTGTTTGTTCTTGGGGCGCACTTCATAGAAGAGATTCTTGCGATTGAAGCTGGCGACGTGAATGGCGGGGGTGCGCAAAGCCAGCTGCTGCACGATGTCGGCCCGTACGCGTACCGTCGCAGTGGCGGTGAAGGCGAGCACCGGCACCGCAGGCAGATGCTTGCGCACGATCGAGAGTTGCCCATACTCCGGACGGAAATCATGGCCCCACTCGGACACGCAATGCGCCTCGTCCACGACGAAGGCGCCCAAACCCGGCTCGCTGGCCAGCTGCGGCAAGGTGCGACCGAGAAACTCCGGCTGCAACAGCCGCTCCGGCGCGAGATAGACGAGCTTGTACTCCCCGCGCAGTGCTGCCGCGATGCGCCTGCTGACTTCTGCCTGCGGCAGGCTGGAGTTGATGAAAGTGGCGGCAATACCGTTGTCCGCCAGCAGCCGTACCTGGTCCTGCATCAGGGCGATGAGCGGCGAAATCACCAGCGTGACGCCGTTTCCCAGCACCGCCGGCAATTGAAAGCACAGCGACTTGCCACCGCCCGTAGGCATGATGGCGAGCACGTCGCGACCGGCCAGCACGTCACGGACGATGGCCTCCTGGCCCGGGCGAAAGGTCTCGAAGCCAAACCAGCGGCGCAGCTCGCTGAACAGCGTGGTGGGTGAGGTGTTCGGTGTTTCCATGAAGTGGGCGCAAGCGAGAGCGGGCGGCGGCAGATTTACCGCGAATCAGCTGCCTCGTGGCAAGTGATTTCGAGCAAAATCGCTCGTTGACAAGCGCAGCTCATGGCCGGAATCTGCTGACCAACCCTGGTTCGGGTTCCTGGACTGGCGGTTTGTGCGTCGATGCGCTCGGACAGGCGTGCCCGCGGTGTTGCCAGGGCGGTTTTGCATCGTTGATAGTAGTTTATATGCCCGATCCCGAACCAAATAGCGTTTTTGTGATCACGGCATATGATCTTCGTGGCAAACCGCTACTCGCATATAGGCGCAGGCGCCGGAAACAGGTATGACAAAGCAAGGTAAGTTTCCTCCTGGCTGGGATGAGGAGCGTGTCAAGCGTGTGCTAAGGCACTATGAGTCGCAGTCTGAGGCCGAATCTGTGGCGGAAGACGAGGCGGCCTTCGATTCATCGACGGCAACTGTCATGAACGTTCCGAAAGAACTTGTTCCTGAGATTCGCGAGCTAATTGCGCGTCACAAGAAGAGCGCTTGATGCCTATTCCAACGAAACATACGAGGTCGCACCAGTGCAACGATCCAGTTCCGTTTAGACGTGCCACTTGATGACTAGCAGATTGCGTAGTCCATGTCTGCGGTGGTGCCCTCTGGTTTACACAAAGACACCGCCAAGTTTTCGAACAAGTACGTCCTTGACTCTTCAGCGTCCCCGCTCGTAGATGGCCAGATATGCGTTGACCTGCTGGCATTGCAGTTGCGTCTCCACCAGCGCAAACGCGGTGGCAAACAGACCCGCACTGGCGTACGCAGCGGCCACCGCCAGCGGCGCACCTTCGACTCGGCAGGCGGCGCCGGTGTCGAAGCGCAGCAGCTCGCGCGTGGCCGAGTTGAGCTCTGTCAGGGCATCGAAGTACAACGGCGCGGTCGCGACCCAGTTCGCGTAGGCCTTGATGACACTGTCCAGAAACGCGTTGTTGGATATCAGGCGAGCCAAGGCCAGGCTCCGGGCGAACGTGCGCCGCACCAGCGCGGTCCGCCCCGCAGTGATCTGCGCTTTTGCGATCGCCAGCAGGGTGCCGATCACTGCTTGATCGGAGCGCAGCAGGTTGGACGTCCGCTCGGCGTCTTCGATGAAGCCGAGCCGCGCCTGCAGCAGGGCGACGTTGCACAGGGCCTCCTCACGAAAACCCAGACGACAGGGTTGTGCGGGATCAGGGGTGGCGGCATTGGGTGGGCAGTTCTCGCCGCACTCGAGGTCCGATTCGGGATCTTGCTGGACTTTGTCGAGCTCATAGTTGAGTCCGTCGCGCGCCCGCGGCAGGTCGTTCATGCGCCCCAGCAGCAGCACGGTTTCCCGCACCCAGCGTGAACGTTCCTTCGGCGGTATTGGACTGAAGGCATTCGCGGCATCGAACGCGGTGCCAAAGTCGATGCCGTGGACAGCACGCTGCTGTGCCATGAAGAGGGCGGTGGTGCGAACTGTGGGGCGTTGCTCGGCCGGGATCTTGTCGAGCAGGGCGAGCGCCTCGTCGAAACGCTCGGCAAGGGCGGCGCCGCGCGCGATTGCCGCCAGGACGCTCGCTTGCTCGGCCTGCGCTCCTGACACCAGCCGCAGCGCTTCGCTGGTCGCGTCGAGCTGTGCCAGGCGCTCGGCAATCTGCGATTCCGCCGAGCTCGTCAGACCGCGCCGCTGCAGCTGCTCACGATGAAAGCGCACCGTCGCCAGTGCGTCACTGCGAGAGTTGCGCTGGATCTGCAGCTCGGCGATCGACTGCATCGCCCTGCCGAAGGGCACCGGCATCGCGATCTGGTTCGCGAGCTCCAGGGCCCGCCGTGGGTCACCGCGCTGGGCCGCGGCCACTGCCTGAATCCGCAGCGACTCGTCGCGACTGGACTGGTCGCGGGCGCGCTCGCCGAGGGCGGTGGCGGTCTGCGCGGCGGCTTCGCCTTCACCTGCCTGCAGTTGGCGCTCGGCGATGAAGAGCAGCAGCGCGTCGCGATCCGAGCTCGCCTGCATGCGGCCGGCGGCCCAGTAGGCGAGCTCGAAGCGGCTCCCTCGGGCATGACCGACGGCGATCTCCTGATAGAGCGAATCACGCTCTGGCAACTCACGGATGTCGATGAGGGCCTGCAGCGCCACGGCATCGCGCTGCTTGGCGATCAACTCACGTGCCACGTCCTGGAGCAGCGCTTGCTGGCCGTTCGCTGCCAACTGTGTCAGCACCGTCCGTGTGAACCCGCTGCGATACTCTTGCGCATCGCTCCGCATCAGGGTGCTCAACAATTTCACGGCGTCCCGCGAGGGTACCGACGTGTTGCGTCCAATTCCGGGGTTAGGGGCGATCTGCTGCAACACCGCTTGCTTGGCGCGTTCGAGCGCGCACGCACGGGAGGGCGTACAGGCAGGCAGCGTTGCGGCCGCCACCGACGACAGCGTGCTCGCCAGCACACACAGAATTAGGAGTATCCGCATTGGGGTCGGCTCGTGGATCGAGGCGGCATGCGCGTGACACGTAACAGCACGCGTACGGGTCGACGCGCGCTGTGCTGCAGGCAGATTCGGGCACGCGAGCCCTGAACGAAAACTGAAACTCCGCACGCACGGTCACCGTCGCGAGTCCTGACACGCAGGTAGGTGCTCACCGATCGAGCCGGTGACCCCGAGCACTATCTACGGACGAGCCGGCGCGGTATCACAGGAGGCGCTTGATTGCCCTGAGTTCGGAGGGTCGCTGCCAGCCGAGGACCACGATTTCGATGGCAGCGGGCCATGCGAGTGGGCCAAGGCGAGTAGGCCAATGCGAGTGGGCCAAGGCGAGTCGGGCACCGCCAGTGCTGGTGCAGCTCAGGATCCAGAGCACGGTCCGCAGGATCGCATCACGGTCGCCAGCTGAAGCGCACGTAGTAGCTGCGCTCGATTTCGCGCGGCGCCGGCGAGGCGGGAACGAACTCCGGGTGCTCGTCTTCCAACAGGTTCTGGCCCACCAGCGACAGCTCGATGCTCTTGGTCACCTGCCAGCCGAGCCGCAGGTCCACGCTCACATAGCTCGGTACGCGCGGACTCGGTAGACGGTCGACGTAGCGGGCGACCCAGTCGAGCTCGACCTTGGAGCCCAAGTCCAACGTCGATTGCACCAGCAGCTGATTCTCGGGGTCGTTGCTCTCGACGCTGGCATTGTTGCGGTCGCGACTGCTGGCCTTCACCCGCAGGTCTTTGTGAAAGTACGTGTAGCCACCGCGCAGCCGCCATTGCGGCAGCACCTGATACGTAGCGGTGAGCTCGAGGCCGTAGCTGTTGCCCTGCACGCCGTTCAGGAAGGTGATCGGCAAGCCGAGCGGAGGTGGGCCGGGCTCGGCGCTGCGCAGATCGTCGTATTCGTTGTAGAACGTCGCGACGCTCAGCGCCAGATCCGCACGTGGCTGGGCGCGCCAGCCCAGTTCGTAGGCAATGAGTTCCTCGGAATCGAAGCCGCCGGTCACTACCAACGGAATGGCAGGTGTCAGGTTCAGGAAGAAGTCGCGATCGATGCGCGAGGGCGTGCGCACCGCACGCGATATCGCACCCCACAGAGTCTGCTGTTCGCTCGGCGTCCAGGCGAGCCGAATGCTGGGTTGATACTCCACGCCGGTGTAATGAGTGTCTTCGAATTTCGAGCCGACGGTCAGGCGCAACCGCTGCGGCACCAGCGTGATCTCATCATTGATGAAGACGCTGTAGAGATACTGCGTCTCGTCGGCCGGCAGGATGCGGAACAATGCCAGGTTGGTCGTGTCGTGATCCATGCGCCGCACTTCCAGTCCCGAGACGATTTGCTGCGCGCCGGCTTGCCAGCTCAGCTGCACATCCAGATTGGTGGTATCCAGGTCCTGTTGGAAGCCGTTGCGCAGATCGCGGCGCGTGCGGTCGAAGTAGAGATGAGTATCCAGCTCGAGGCGTTCCGAGAACGTGTGCCGCCAACCGCTGAGGAGGTTGCCGCCCTTGGCCGCGACGTAACGTACGCCAT
>Ga0315912_10004566_pt1 | contig 13072 bp, 10 predicted proteins | sample VfabasoilMG_FD_204469 | JGI IMG/M metagenome (GOLD analysis project Ga0315912, IMG submission 204469) | Garden soil microbial communities collected in Santa Monica, California, United States - V. faba soil | ecosystem: Environmental > Terrestrial > Soil > Garden | place: USA: California... | reverse complement strand
GCTAGTTTCTGGGCCGATCACGACGTCACGCCGAGCCCGCGCGGAGAGCAGGCGCGCAGTGTCGCTCGTTCACGCCCGTACCGGTGATTCATTGCAGTGTCTGCAGGGGTAGCATCGGATTCTTTGAGCTTCAACGAGGCGCGTCGCGTCGCTCGAGCTGGGATTTCCAGCGCGCCCTACCAAATGAGCCAACCAGGGGTTGCGGGCGAGGAGGCTCCTCGGTATAGTTTGTGTTCAAACTAATTGAATCAGCAGGATGTGCGGCATAGCAGCAACCTTTGGCGCAGGCGCCACCGTCGCCTCGCTCGGCAGGCTCGTTTCGGAGCGTCTTTGTCACCGCGGTCCGGACGGCGTGGGTGCGGCGTCCACGGGGCGTGCGGTCGTCGCCCACTCTCGGCTGGCGATCATCGACGTAGCGGGCGGCCATCAGCCCATGCGGAGCGAAGATGGGCGGACGCTTCTCGTCTGCAATGGCGAAATCTACAACCACCGCCAACTGCGGCAGCTCATCCCAAATAGTCGTCGATTCCGGAGTCAGAGCGACTCGGAAGTCGTGCTGCGTTTGTTCGAGGAGGCGGGGGACGCCTGCATTCGGGAGCTCGACGGCATGTTCGCGTTCTTCGTCACGGACGGCCAGCGCTTCGTCGCCGCGCGCGATCCCTTCGGCATCAAGCCGCTCTACATGGGCGAGGATCTCGAGGGTGGCCTTTGGTTTGCATCCGAGCTGAAAGCGCTGGCGGAGCGCTGCCCAGGCATCACCGCCGTGGCCCCGGGGTCCTACGTCACCGAATCACGCAAGGTTCGGCCTTGGTTCGAGCCGACATGGGCCGGTCGAGTCGGTGCGCAGGAGCACGTCTCGCCGGACGAGTTGCTCGGGCACCTCGAGCGTGCCGTTTCGAAACGCCTGATGAGCGACGTTCCGCTCGGCGTTCTGTTGTCAGGTGGTCTCGACTCGAGCGTCGTTGCCGCGTTGGCCCGACGCCATTTGAGTCGACTGAAGACGTTCTCCGTCGGAGTCGCAGGCGCTCCCGACTTGGCCGCGGCCAGGCACGTGGCGACGGCGCTCGCCGCCGACCATCGGGAGTTCATCTACACGCTCGAGGACGTGATGCGCCGATTGCCGGAAGTCATCTACCACCTCGAGTCCTATGACGCAGCGCTGATCCGCAGCGCAATTCCCTGCTACTTCGTTTCGGCCATGGCGTCCGAGGACGTCAAGGTCGTCCTGACCGGAGAGGGCGCCGACGAGCTCTTCGCGGGCTACAGCTACATGCAGGGCATCGGCGATTCGAACCTTCTGCATCGTGAATGCGTACGCCTGCTCTTCGGTTTGCACGCGATGAACCTGCAGCGCGTCGACCGGATGACGATGGCGCACGGCCTGGAAGGCCGCGTGCCCTTCTTGGACGTCGCGTTCGTCGATTGGGCGATGGGGCTGGACCCGAAGCTCAAACTGCGCAAGCCCGGAGTCCTCGAGAAGCAGCTTCTGCGTCAAGCCGCCGAACGGCTGCTCCCCAAAGCGATCGCTCAGCGGCCGAAGCTCGAGTTTTCGCAAGGCAGCGCCTCGGAGCGGCTTCTCGAACGGCAAGCCGAGGCTCGTATCAGCGATCGCGACCTCGCGTCCGCTGCACGTCGCTTTCCGGCGGACACGCCGCGAACGAAGGAGGAGCTGCTCTACCGAGTCATTTTCGACGACCTGTTCCCGGGGGAGGCGATGCGCCGAACCGTCTCGCGGTGGCACGTCCCTCGCCCGCCCGCGATGTTGTCGTGAGGAGGACCATGACCGAAGCAGAAGCCCCCGAACGCATCTCCGACGTCAGTGGTACCTGGACGTATTCCGAGACCGTCGCTCGCGGCCTCTACGAGAAGAACCACGGCGGCCTCTTCGGCAAGCACGACAACGTTCGAACGTACTGGGAAGACGAGCTCACTCGCATCGCGCTACGGCCCCACGTTCGTGAACGGGTCGTCGCGTGCGCGGCGGCAGGCAGGCGGGTTCGCATCGTGGACCTCGGCTGCGGCTCGGGACAGGGCTATGAGCTATTGACGAGGATCCGGCACACGGACCTGAGTCTCGAAGAGGCGCAGCGGTACGTTCTCACTCCCGACCAATTGGAGATCTACCTCGGGTTGGACCTCAGTGACGTGATGGTCGAGCAGGGCCGCCACAACTATCAGCACGTTCAGCACGTGGGCTTTCAGCAGGCCGATCTGCGCGAGGGCCTCGGGAGCGTGGCTCGTGAGCGGCCGTTCGACATCTACTTCTCCTCGTACGGCTCCCTGTCTCACCTCGGAGCGGAAGATCTCAAGACGTGTCTGCGTGGCATTGCACGCCACGCGAGTCCCGGCGCGCTCGTGGTGCTCGATCTGATGGGTCGTCTCTCGCCCGAATGGCCTCTCTATTGGCAGGTGGAGGACGAAAACGACAAGGTCCGCCCGTACTCGATGAGCTATCTCTTCTCCGAGCGCGAGCGTCGCACCGGGGAGATCGAACGATTTCCGCTTCGCTTCTGGACGGGGGAAGAGGTGCGGCGTCTCTGCGTGGAGATCACGCGAGATACGGGCATTTCCGTGGGCTTGCTCGAGTTGTTCGATCGTTCGATCTTCGTCGGCCGGCATGTCGACACGCAAGAATACGGTACCTGCCTCCCGCCCTTACGCCGACTGGTCAACAGACTCTTCGAGCACAACGTGCGGACCCACCTCGAACGCCTGCTCGTGGACTACCGGCCGACACCGGGTGCCGACGGCCTGAACGAGTTCTTCGTCAATCTCTCGCATTGCTGGAACACGGTCATCGGGTTCGCGCAGTCACGTCTCTCCGGTACTCGCATCGATCTGGCGGAGATGCCTGGCTGGCGTGACTTCCCTGCGCCGTTGCAGATGGCGCTCGTCACCATGGACCGCATCGTGGACAGCGTCGCATGGATCGACGTTGGCGATGTCCGCGCCAACATCATCGAGCCACAGCTCGCCTACGTGCTCAGGCGGATGCAATCTCGACTGCAGGACGGACGCGGCTCTGGGCACGGGCTCGTCGCCGTGTTGCGCGTGGCTGGAGGACCGACGGACGCAAACCCTGGCCCGCTCGCGCAATGATCACGGTTCGCGGGCTCACCAAGGCCTTCGGGGCCGTTTGCGCCGTGGACGCGGCGTCGTTCGAGGTCCCCGCGGGCGAGCTGCTCGCGCTCGTCGGCGGGTCGGGGTCGGGCAAGACCACCTTGCTCAAGATGCTCAATCGCTTGATCGAGCCGGACGCCGGAAGTGTCTGGATCGCGGGCGCGCCGGTGGACGCCGTGCCGGATCACGTGCTCCGCCGAAACATTGGCTACGTCTTCCAAAAGGTCGGCCTGTTTCCCCATATGACGGTCGCGCGGAACATCGCCATCACGCCCTCCTTGCTCGGCTGGAGTCGCGAGGCCGTCGCGGAGCGCGTCGCGGAGCTCATGGCGCTGCTCGAGCTCGAGCCTTCATTTGGCCACCGATACCCCTCGGAACTGTCGGGTGGGCAACAGCAGCGCGTCGGCGTGGCGCGTGCTCTCGCAGCACGCCCGGAGTTGCTCCTGCTCGACGAGCCTTTCGGCGCCGTCGACCCCATCACCCGGGACCGCCTTCAACAGTCCTTCGCGTCGTTGCGCCGGAAGCTGGGCATGACCGCGATCCTTGTGACGCACGACATGGCCGAAGCGACGCTGCTTGCCGACCGCATCGGCGTCCTTCAGGCGGGGCGCCTGGTTCAGATCGCAACACCGCGGGAGATCCTCGCGCACCCCGCCACCGAGTACGTCGAGCGGCTGATGGAGACTCCGCGCCGTCAGGCACGGGTCTTCGACGCACTTTGCGACGGGGTCGGTCGTGCGTGAACAGCTCGCTCTGCTCCCGCACTTGTTGACGGCGCACCTCGCGCTCACGCTGTTTCCGCTGCTCGTGGGCGTCTGCCTGAGCATTCCGCTCGGTATTCTTTGTGTGCGCTCGCCGTGGCTCGAGCACGTGGCGCTCAACGTCGCAGGGGTCGTTCAAACGGTGCCAAGCCTGGCGCTGCTTGCATTGATGGTCCCGCTGCTCGGCGCGCTCGGCGTCACGAGCATCGGCTTCCTACCGGCATTCATCGCGCTGGTGCTCTACAGCGTGCTGCCGATCCTCCGCAACACCGTTACGGCCCTCGCGGGACTCGATCCCGCGATCACCGAAGCCGCCCTCGGGGTGGGGATGAATGCCCGAGAACGCTTGTTGCGCGTGGAGCTGCCACTTGCGCTCCCGATCATCGTCGCCGGAGTACGAACCGCAACGGTCTGGACCGTGGGAGCCGCGACCCTGGCCACGCCCGTGGGGGCCGATAGCCTCGGTAACTACATCTTTGCTGGCCTCCAGACGCGCAACGTCACCTCCGTGCTCGTCGGTTGCTTCGCGTCTGCGGCGCTGGCGCTCGGCCTCGACGGGCTCGGTCGCCTGCTTCTTGCCGGGGTCACGCGCTCGAACCGCGGCCTCGCCTGGACCGCGCTCGCGGCGTTCGGCGCCCTCTACCTGTATGCGGGCTCGGCCCTTGCCGGCCGCGCTGCTCGAGACCGCACCGACACGATCACCATCGGCGCCAAGACATTCACCGAGCAATACATCCTGAGCCAAATACTCGCGGGACAGATCTCGCGAACCACGGGATACGCGTCCGAGGTCAAGCAGTCCTTGGGCTCGTCGGTCGTCTTCGACGCGCTCGCTGGGGGCTCGATCGACGCTTACGTGGACTATTCAGGCACGATCTGGTCCACCGTGATGAAGCGCACCGATGTGCCAGCCGACAGAGCCGACCTGATGCGTCAGATGACGAAGTTCCTCCTCGAGCAACAGGGCATTCAAGTGGTCGCCCGACTCGGGTTCGAGAACAGCTACGCCCTCGCGATGCGTCGCTCGCGGGCGCAAGAGCTCGGCGTGCACAGCATCAGTCAGCTCTCGTCCCTGTCTCCGCACCTCACCATCGGAGGTGACTATGAGTTCTTCGGCAGACCCGAATGGAAGAGCTTGACTGCCGCGTACGGTCTGAAGTTCCGAGCCCAGACCGCGATGGATGCGTCACTCATGTATCAGGCGGTGCAACAGGGCGTGATTGACGTGCTGAGCGCCTTCTCCACCGACGGTCGGATTGCAGCGCTCGATCTGGTAGTCCTGGACGACGATCGCCGGGCCATTCCGCCGTACGACGCGGTGGTGCTGGTGGGCAAACGGCTCGCGCGCGAGCACCCTCGTGCGCTCGAGGCGCTCCGGAGGTTGAGTGCGCGAATCGACGCGCAACAAATGCGTGCGATGAACCTGGAGGTCGACGCCGGTGGCGTTTCGCCACGCGCCACATCGCAACACTTTCTGTCCGAGCTGGTGTCCAACCCGCCACTGCCAGGAGCGGCGCCCTGACTGCCTTCGTGAAGTCGACGTTGCTCCTATTCGTGATCCTGAATCCGTTTGCACTAGCGGTGTATCTGGTCGATCTATTCCGCAGCAACACGTCGCGCGATGTGCTTCGGATCCTCGCTCGCGCGGCGCTCATCGGTGGCAGCGTGTTCGCGCTGTTCGCCTGGAGCGGGCAGGCCTTGTTCGCAGACGTCCTCCAGGTGCGCTTCGCGGCGTTCCAGGTCTTCGGCGGCATCTTGTTCTTGATCATCGCGCTTCGCTTCATGATCACGGGCAGCCAGACCCTCGTTGTGTTGCGCGGGTCTCCAGGTCAGGTGGCTGGGGCCATTGCCATGCCATTTCTGGTTGGCCCCGGGAGCGTGAGCGCGGCAACCATGGCGGGACTCCGCTTGCCGCTAGGCCAGGCCCTCGCTGCCATCGCCTGTGCGCTCGTTGCCGTCGTCCTACTTCTCGGACTGTTCAAGCTGGTCTTCGATTTCGTCACCGCGAGGAATGCGCGGCTCGTCGAGCGCTACGTCGAAATTGCGAGCCGCGTGAGCGCCATGATGGTCGGCTCCATCGCCGTGGAGATGACGTTCGACGGCGTCGAGAGCTGGCTCGTGGGCTTGCACCACTGAGGAGTCCGTTCGTTTCGCACGCGGGCCTTGCCCCGAGCTCGGCGTAGACGCTGGAACCCCGGGGCGCTAAGGCCGCGCCTTCACGAGTGCTCCGCGTTCCGAGACCGCGTAAAGTAGTTCGAGGTCCGAACTTGCGCTGCCTTGAGCCGAGATCCAACTGGAAAGTCATGTGCCGGAGAGCCCTCCCGGCCGTGCTTCGAGCGCTCATCCCGACCCTTTGGCTCGTGATGGTCACCCGCTTGGCGCAGGCCGAGACGCTCGAGGCGCCCGTCGGTGGTCAGCCCTTTGCGCTCGGCGGGCGCGTGGCCTGTGCTCCCCCGACCGGTGGCTGGTCGCTCGGCGCGGGGCCCTCGGAGGTGAGGCCACCTTCGAGCAACGAGGCCATCGGCCTTGCCGTGGAGCTACTCGTCGCGGCGGATCGCGCCAGCTGCAGTACCAAGGCGACATCGCTCGCGCTCGTCGCGTTGGGCGAGTCACCGACGGTCGACCCGGATTCGGTGACGCTCAACGTGGATGCCGGCACGGTGGAACTGCATGGCCGCAATCTGCGCGGCGTCGGCCTCGCGTGGCGCGGACGTTCCGCGTCGGGCGCGGACGTGTGTCGGGAGCCGCGTCCGAGTGGTGCCACCAAGCGCTGCACCTTCTCCGTTGGGCACGAGCTTCCGGCCAGTGTGGATGACACGGAGCTTTTCTGGATCCCTCCCGGCGGGCGACGGGGGCCGGACGTGCGGGTCTTCGACACCAACGGCAAAATCCTCGACGAGTCCGTCTTCAGGCTGCGGCCGTCGAGCATCGTCGTCACGAAGCTCGTCCCCGACGGGGCCGTCGTCGACCTCGCGACGGGCGTCGGGGAGGTTCCGCTCACTCACCCCGAGGTCGTCGCGGGCGTCACCTGCACCGGGGCGACCTGTTCGCTGTCCGAGCGAGCCCTCGTGGTTCGGGGACAGGCGAGCCTGGTCGACTCGGTCACCGTGCACGTGAGCCTCGCTCCACGCGTCGCGTTCAAGAACGAGGATCGCGTGGAGACGGCCCCCATCCTCCGGCTCAGCGTGGCTCATTGCCCCATGACGGTCGCTTCGGGACCACCGCTTCGCGGCGTGGGGTCGGCCCTGGCCGTCGTGCGGCTGGAAGGACGCTGCGCCGAAGACCTCAGAGCGCTACGTTTCTTCGAGGGCAGCCGGAAGCTCGAGATCGTCTCGACGACGTTGCTCGAAGGTCAGGCCTTCGCCGTGCTGCGCGTTGGTCGCATCACGGAGCCAGACCTTGCGATCACGGCCGTGCGGAGCGGGGGCGACGACGTTGCCGTAGCCATTGCGCGCACTGCGACGCGCGACCGTCCCGATGCGCGCGCCATTCTCGAGATCCCCGGCCTGCCGCGGCTGGCATTCGTGCCGAGCAATCGGGGGGCGATCGTGCACGTGCCCTCTCCTGGTCCCGGTTCCCGCCTCGCGCTCCTGCCGGCTGATGGCATCTACTCGGTCGAGACGCGGGGACAGCTGACGCTCGTACGCGGCGACGACTTTTCCTCGGGCATCATCACGCTGCGCTTCGGCTACCGCAGCGACGCCTTGCCGGGCGCGCTCCGAGACCTCGATCTCGCCGTGCTCGAAGAGCCGGTCGGACGCACCATTCACGAGGCGAACATTCCCGCACCGCTCGCCGGTACCTTGGCGCGACCGCTCCCGCTCGCGGAGGTGGTGTGCGGTGCGGGTACGCAACGACGGCAAACGCTCACCGCCGGCGAGACTGCACGGGTGCCCTGGGACCTGCGCGACGCCTGTCGTCTGATCGTGCATCGGGAGCGACTCTCGCCCGACTACGGCGCACAGAAGCTCGACCTCGAGATCGACGTGCTCGATTCGAGCGGTGCCGCACGCGGTGACGCGCGGGCTTCCCAGACGCTCATTCTCCGCTCCGGCCGTGAGCCGCTCGAGGCCTGGATCCACGGCATCGCGCAACCGTTCGATCGTCTCGTGGTACGGCTTTCTCACGTCGCAGACGAGAACCACTACGCTTCGGCGGCCGAAATGCTGACCACCGAGCCGGCGCTCAAGTGGACGGCAATCATCGGCTCGGGCCACGCGCGATTGTACGCATCGCCGACGATACCCACGGGCCTTTATCGCTTCGGCGACGCGGACCACACGGGCCTGCTCTCGCTGAACTTCGGAGTCATCTCACGCCTGACATGGCTCGACGACGAGGGCCATGAGGGGCTCTTGAACCTCGAGGGCGGTGTGCTGGTCATGGGGCTCGCAAACGCCGAGAGCACGACGGGACAGAGCCTGACTCAGGTGGGCGCCGTGCTCGGAATCGGGCTCGGCATCCCGTTCGCGAATCGCTCGTCGATCACCGAAGCCGCGATCAACCTTCACTTGTGGGTGGAGCACGACCTTGCGACCGCCGCCAGCAGCCACGAAGGGCACCCCTGGGCGCTGATCTTCGGCCCCAGTATTTCGATCGGCAACGTCGGAACCAACCTTTAAGGCGGACGGCATACTACACGGTGAGCACGACCTTGCCGCGGCCGTGTCCGTCGCCGAGGCGTCGGATCGCTGCCTTCACGTCGCTGAGCGGGTAGCGCGCGTCGATGACGGGCCTGACACCACCGCTCTCGACGAGCCTCTTTAATTCGAGGAGGTCGCGCTTGTTGTTGGAGTGAATCAGCGGGCGCAGGGTCTGGCTCACGAACGGCGTGAGGACCAGGGCGGTGAGAAAGCGCTGGGTGCCCTTGAACCAGCGACCGCCCGTCCCACCGACGAGCACCAAGGTCCCGCCCGGTGCGAGTGCGCGGCGACAGTCGGCGAGCCGGCGGTTGCCGACGACGTCCACGATCAGATCGTACGAGGCGTCGCCACGGGCAAAGTCTTGCTTGGTGTAGTCGATGGTCCGGTTCGCGCCGAGGGCCCAAACGAGCTCTAGGTTCCGCGTGCTGCACACGGCCGTGACGTCGGCTCCGTAACACCTGGCGAGCTGTACGGCGAACGAGCCGACGCCGCCCGATGCTCCGTTGATGAGGACTCGTTGGTCCGGTTTTATGGGTCCGGCGGCTCTGAGCGCCTGGAGGGCAGTGAGTCCGGAGATCGGTAGCGCGGCAGCCTCCTCGAACGTGAGATTGGCTGGTTTGAGGGCGATTGTTTCCTCCGAAGCCGCTGCGTACTCGGCGAGCGCCCCACCGCACCATCCGAAGACCGCGTCGCCAGGTTTGAACCATTTCGTCCGCGCGCCCACGGCCGCGACGTGCCCGGCGATCTCGCGGCCCGGAATGGGGTGCTTGGGCTTGAAGAGGCCCGTTTCGAAGCGTGCGACGTAGGGCAGGCCTCGCATCAGGTGCCAGTCGTCGCCGGCAACGGGCGCAGCGAGGACACGGATCAGCACCTCGTCGTCCCCGAGCGTCGGCTCCTCGACGTCGGCGAGCTCGAGGACGTCGTCCGGTGAGCCGTACCTTGATTGAACGATTGCCTTCATCCGAGTCTCCTTCCTGGGCTGGGTGCCGCAACAAACGGGTTCGCGTTGCTCGCGGCGTCAACTCACGGCGCGGGTTACCGCGAGCGCGGCCGGCGGCCTTCACGACGCGACGTCGACGCGTTTCAACCTAACGCATACCGCTTCGATGTCAAACGATTTTGGCTTGCTAGGCGCCCTCGTTGCGCGCTTCCTCATTATGATTGGAACACCAACTATGCCGAGATGATTGGACCATAAACTACTCCTCCGCTACGCTGAGGCGGACGCAGGGTTGGATGAGCGACTCCGAGAACACGCCGCGGCAAAGCGAATCCGTGCAGGAACGGGACGACACGCTTCGGAGAACCGAGCTCGTCGCCGCACGAAACGCCTGGATCGGCGCCGAGCCCACGCGCGGCTTCGAGGTCTCCGTCAATCGCGAGCGAACAGAATGGCGGGTTCAGTTGACGCAACGTGGCCAGGTCGTCGCGACCGGGTCGGGCACCACCTGGGAGAGCGCCCTCGCGGCGGCTCTCGAGGGCGTTGGCCCGCCGTGACGCCGGTAGTCGTTCGAGGCGTGTATCGGCGGCGGGGGGTCGCCGCGAGGAGCGCAATCTCCGTTTTCGCTTCGTGCGTCCCGATTGCGCTGATGCTCGCCTGTCAGCCACCACGCTCCTTGGCGTCGCAGGCCGCCTCGAGGCCAGCGCCTCTCGACGATTCGGGGCGTGGGCCGGGCGTCGCCGCTCCGTCGATTTCGACCGAAGCGGCGGTGTCCGCGCTGTGTCGGATCTTCACGGACCTCGACGCCGATTGTGATCGGCGCATCACGATTGAGGACGAACGTGCCAGGCCGTGCGCGCCCGCGGCGGCTGCGCTGCCGCCCGCGTCCGCGCGCTGGCCCTACACCGCGCGCCTGGGCGACGTGGTGATCTCGCTTCGCGCGCCGCAAGAGGCGGCCCAGCTCGTGCAAGAGCTCGTGCTCGCTTTGCGCGCCTCGGATGGCGGAGACGTGCATGTCGATTTCGCGCGAGCGGAACTCGATCCAGCAAGCTACCTGGTGGGGCGCATCGAGCGCGATTTCTGGGGCGCGCTCACTCGGCGTATCGACGCCGAGCCAGCGCACCTGCTCCGAGCCGCAGGCGACCAAAAGCTCGGAAGCGACCGGGGTCGGCGAGACGAGCTTTGCCGTGACGAGCGGAATCGCTGTGGCGCCTGCCGACCCGCGGAGTCACTACCGGCGGAGTCGGCGGCACAGGAGGCGTACGTGTACTATCCGGCGTCCGATCCTCTGGCTCGCGTCGTGTTCGAGAACGCCGGCATTCCGGGCCGCTTGGTGGTCGCCCCCCTTCCGGAGCCGCAGACGGCTCGCTGGGTGACGGAGCTCACGCGTCGTGGTCGGCACGGGCTCGTCACGCTCGCTCTCGATCCGACCGGCGCCGGGCGGCCCTTCGTTGTCCCCGGAGGGCGCTTCAACGAAATGTACGGATGGGACACCTTCTTCATCGGCAAAGGCCTCCTAGAGAACCCCGCACGCGTGGAGCTCGCACGCGCCCTCGTCGACAACCTAGTCTACGAGATCGACCGGTACGGGAAGATTCTGAACGCCAACCGCACCTACTACCTTACCCGTTCCCAGCCGCCCTTCCTCACGTCGTTGCTCTCGGCCGTTTGGGATTCGCTGCCCGACACGGCGGCCAACCGCGAGTGGCTCGAGCGTTCGCTTCGGTCAGCCATTCGAGAATATCGAACCGTGTGGACGGCAGAACCGCGACGCGTCGAGCCTTGCGAAGGAGACGTGTGCCTGGCGCGCTACTTTGGTGAGGGCAAGGGAGAACCTCCGGAGGTCGAGCCGGGACACTTTGCGTGGTTCTACCAGAGTCATGCGATTTCGCATGGCCACTGTCGCGCTCCCACGCCCGACGACGCCAGCCGCGCGCGCTTCGTCGAGTGCGCGGAGCGTCTTGCGAACGGGTACCGTGCTGGACGCCTGAACGACGCCTCCATCGACCGGTTCTTTACCGACGATCGCTGCGTTCGCGAATCGGGTCACGACACGACGTTTCGCTGGTTTCGCGACGGGTCAGAGCGATGCGCCGACTTTGCCACGGTCGACCTGAACTCGCTCCTGTTCAAGTACGAAACCGACATTGCGACCATCTTGGCGAAAGCACTGGGTGGCTCTCTCGATGGCGAATCTGCGGACGAGTACTGCCGGCGAGCGCGCGCCCGTGCCCGGCTCTTGACGCGATATTTCTGGGACTCCGACGCCGGGCTGTTTTACGACTACGACACGGCTCGGCGCCGTCGCTCTCACTACCTTGCCGCGACGACGCTGTATCCGCTCTGGGCGTCGCGGACGAACGCGTGCGGAGCGACGTTGGTGACCCCGACGATGGCGAAGGAGCTCGTCACCCATGCGCTCCGCGAGCTGGAGGCGCCCGGTGGTCTGCTGGCAGCGTCTCCCGCGTCGGCCGCGGCCGTTCGTCGCCCGACGCTGATTCATCGTTCGGCGGGCGGCGGCTTCGAGCAACTCGAGCCGGGTCGGCAGTGGGAGGCGCCGAACGGTTGGGCTCCGCATCAGATGATCGCGTGGGAGGGCCTCGCCGGAGCGGGCTTCGAGAGCGAGGCGCGCCGGCTTGAGTACCGGTGGCTCTACACGGTCGCGCGGAACGCGGCCTCGTACCACGGTACCGTACCGGAGAAGTTCGACGTCGTGGCGCGCAGTCATGCAGTCTTTCAGGAGTACGGCAACGTCAACACCGAGTTTTCCTACATTGCAGACGAGGGCTTCGGCTGGATGAACGCATCGTTCGTCGTCGGCTGGCGAATGCTGGCGCTCGAGCTTCGTGAGTCGCTGAAGAAGCTCGTGCCACCGGAGCAACTGTTCGGGGCGACGCTCAACTGAGCGCAACGAACCCGCGCGCGCCGTCTAACGGACGGTGACTTCGGCTCTCCTCGTGATCGCGTCGTTGCGAATGAGACACTGGCCGACGACGCGCTCGCAGCGTCCCGTCTGGGTCTCGAGGGCGACATCGACCACAGCGCCAGGTTCGGCCGAAAACCGCTTGCGAGCGGGCAGCCCCTGCCACACGACCTCCCACACACCGGGGGCGACGCGCACTGCGTCCCCCTCGGCCGTGCCGTCGGAGCGAACGCGCACGGCGACGGGTTCCCGCGTGTCATCGCGACGGGTTATCCTGCTGAGCTTGACGGGATCGAGGCGAAACGTCGTGGTCGCGTCGCGCTTCTCGAAGGTCGGCTCGCACCGCGGCTCGCGGAGCTGCGCTCGGGACTCACACGCCAACACGGCCCGATGCGTGTGGTGCGCGCGAATCGAGGCGGACGCGTTCTGCGGCTCGAGCGAGCTCGGGGGGCGCAGGGGCTGGCGCATGGTCCCTTCCGCGTTCAGCGTGAACCAACCAATTGCAAGACCCGTGATGAACCGCATGCTGCCGCTACCCTCGTGCACCGAACTGTTTGTCGGCGCCGAGCGCGCTCAGCGCGCGACCGTCGTTCCGCGCGTTTTCCTGGTCCAGGTTCAGCGCCCGGATCGGGTAAGGGATCACGATCTTTTCGGCCTTGTAGGCGCTCATCAAGGCCTTGATGAA
>Ga0315912_10004565_pt1 | contig 13074 bp, 11 predicted proteins | sample VfabasoilMG_FD_204469 | JGI IMG/M metagenome (GOLD analysis project Ga0315912, IMG submission 204469) | Garden soil microbial communities collected in Santa Monica, California, United States - V. faba soil | ecosystem: Environmental > Terrestrial > Soil > Garden | place: USA: California... | reverse complement strand
CATCGAAACGTACCACGATGGCAAAATTTTCATAAAATCCTCGGAAGAAAATCAGGGCACTACGTTCAGAATTGTCTTGAATGCAGCTTCCGGAGGAGAAGTTGAAGAAAAACCTCAACAAGTCCGTACGGTGCATTCCTAGGCATTTAAACATCTTCAAAATTCCGCACCCGACTCTTTGTACTTCGTACTGAAACGGGTACTTTTGCGCTCGAATTTTCAGACCTCAAATTTTTCAAAAAACACATAACAATGGCAAATATTGGTAAGATCACTCAGGTAATCGGCCCTGTTGTAGACGTTGCCTTCGACGGCGAGGGAGCTAAACTCCCGAATATCCTTGATTCTCTTATAGTTACAAAAGGTGATGGGACAAAGGTAGTGTTGGAATGTCAGCAACACCTTGGTGAGGACCGGGTTCGGACGATTTCCATGGAAGGTACTGAAGGTCTTGTGAGGGGAATGAAAGTGACCGATACAGGCTCGCCAATCCAGATGACCATCGGTGAAGATATTAAAGGGCGTCTGTTTAATGTTGTGGGTGATGCAATTGATGGACTTAAACAGCCAAAGGGTACAGGCACACTGCCGATACACCGTCAGGCTCCGCTTTTTGAAGACTTATCAACATCAACGGAGGTTCTCTTTACAGGAATCAAGGTCATTGACCTGATTGAACCATATGCAAAAGGAGGAAAAATTGGATTGTTTGGTGGAGCAGGAGTGGGTAAAACGGTACTCATACAGGAGTTAATCAACAATATAGCGAAGGCATATTCGGGACTTTCCGTGTTTGCGGGGGTTGGTGAAAGAACGCGTGAGGGGAATGACTTGCTTCGGGAAATGATTGAAGCCGGAATCGTTGATTACGGCGAAGAATTTATGAAGTCGCTTCATTCCGGAGGTTGGGACCTTTCCAAGGTTGATCCTGAAAAGCTGAAAGACTCAAAAGCTACCTTTGTGTTTGGTCAGATGAATGAACCTCCAGGAGCCCGTGCCCGTGTGGCGTTGTCAGGACTTACCGTAGCTGAATATTTCCGTGACGGAGATGGTACCGGAAAAGGCCGTGACATTCTTTTCTTTGTGGATAATATTTTCAGGTTTACGCAAGCCGGTTCAGAAGTATCGGCATTGCTTGGCCGTATGCCATCGGCGGTGGGCTATCAGCCAACACTTGCCACTGAGATGGGTGCCATGCAAGAACGGATTACTTCCACTAAGAATGGATCTATAACTTCCGTACAAGCCGTGTATGTACCTGCTGATGACTTGACCGACCCTGCACCGGCCACTACGTTCGCTCACTTGGATGCAACCACGGTATTGTCACGTAAGATTTCGGAGCTTGGAATTTATCCCGCGGTAGATCCACTGGATTCAACCTCAAGGATTTTGCGTCCTGAAATTGTAGGGGAAGAGCACTACAACTGCGCACAGCGTGTTAAACTCACACTTCAACGTTATAAGGAATTGCTGGATATCATAGCCATCCTTGGAATGGACGAGTTGTCGGATGAAGATAAACAATTGGTTTACCGCGCACGTCGTGTTCAGCGTTTCTTATCACAGCCTTTCCATGTGGCAGAAGCATTTACAGGCCTCAAGGGTGTGTTGGTAGACATTAAAGACACCATCAAAGGTTTCAATGCAATTATGGATGGTGAATATGATCACTTACCTGAAATGGCGTTTAACCTGGTAGGCAGCATTGAACAAGCCGTCGAGAAGGGACAAAAGATGATGGCTGAAGCAAAAGGGTAAAACAGTATAAAATTGGAGGATAGCATTCGTTGCACTCCTCTGAGTTTAATGAAAAAATAGCTATGCACCTTGAGATATTAACTCCAGAAAAAAAACTGTTCGCCGGCGATGTAACGATCGTCACTTTTCCCGGTGCGGATGGATCATTCCAGGTGATGGATGACCATGCGCCACTGATCAGTTTATTGAAGGAAGGAGTTGTTGAGTATAAGTCTAAGGAGGGTACTAAAAATCTGCACGTAAAGGGTGGCGTGGTTGAAGTACTGAAGAACAAGGTTATCCTGCTGGCTACTGGTATTGTTGCCTGAGTTCTTACGAGTAGCTGTTAGGTATTAGAAAAACCTGGTTATCCAGGTTTTTTTGTTATCAGGAATTTTCGATAGAAGATCTTGCCGGAGAGTCACTCCTGTTCACTTTTTGGTTTTCCCGAAGATGCGGTAAAAGAATCTCTTTTCGAACTCCCAAAAGAATCTGAATTGACCAAATAAAAAGCCATACCCTAACAATATGACATTGTACAGGGGTAATATCAGAAGGTAGTATAGCACGGAGGCAAGCGTAGTATCACCTTGGGCACCCACAAGAAAATGCAGTACAGGTTTTTTGATAAACAACACTGTAAATCCGGTACACGCAAAGACCACGAGTACCATAATAACCTGAAAGGCACTACCTAACTTCCAGCGTTGTTTGAGTTTCTCAATCCAGGAAACGTCTGCCATAGTCTGACACGGTTAATCAAATTTTGCGAAATATTTCCACATCCCCATTAACGGAACAGGAGCTTCGAAACTGACCGGTTCTTTTTTCACCGGGTGAATAAACGAAAGCCGACGGGCATGGAGGTATATACTGCCGTCTTCATTCGGCTGATCATCTCCGTACTTTACATCACCTTTGATTACACATCCCATACTGGCCAATTGAACCCGTATTTGATGGGAACGACCTGTGACTGGATTTACCTGCAACAATACGTGACCCTCTTTATTGGCAATAATCCGGTAACCTAACTCGGACCGGGAGGCGCCAATTGTCTCTTTTTTAAAAGTGGTTGTTTTGTTTTTCTTCTCGTCTTTTTTCAGCCAATGGATCAACACACCCTCGGGTTGAGGGGGTCTTGTCTTGACGATTGCCCAATACGTTTTGGTTGTTTCCTTTTCCCGGAACAATTCGTTCATCCGTTCCAGCGCTTTCGACGTACGTGCCAATACAACAACTCCACTTACAGGCCTGTCCAGACGATGAACTACCCCAAGGAAAACCTCGCCGGGTTTTTGATATTTTTCTTTTATGTAGGCTTTACAAAGTTCAACCAATGGCACATCACCTGTCGCGTCGCCTTGGACCAATATTCCGGGAGATTTATTAACAATTAACAGGTGATTGTCCTCGAATAGTACAGTAAAAGGTCTTACAGGCTGCGCCATTTATGTCGGAATGAAACCAAACATCCGAAAAGTTGTGCGATTTATGAAATACTGACGCTATCACTATATATTAGTCAATAGAAGCAGCCTTGAAAAAACTGTCTGGGGAAATAAAACACATCAATGGGGCCAGGTTCAATTTTAATACTCGTTGCTGTTTCTCTTGCCGGGATTATGCTTAAAACTTTTTACGATCGTGGAAAAAAAGCCCTTTCGATTTTTCCGGACATAAATTCAGTAACGGTAAAGTACAGAGACAAAACAGCACTTGGCTATTCCACCAAATCGTGGCAGACTAAAATTGGAGGTGCCAGCAGAGCCCTGGATATTGTAGTGACCGACAAAGAGCTTTGGTTGAAGAGCTTTTTATTATTTGCAGGCATAACCCAGCAGCATGATTTACTTCATAGGATTTCCTTAAACAAGATTACCCGGGTAAAGGAAAACGGAGCGGAAATTATACTCGACTTTAAAAATGAAAAAGGTGAAAAGAAACAAGTGGTTATAAACACACGAGATAAAGCCGGATTTCTAAACTGTATTCGCCAATAAGTACGTACTTAAGGCGCTGACAACTCAATACAACTATCCTGACATGGAACTTCCAACTTATACAAATTACCCCTCCTCCTACCTGAAGGAATTCACTGCTAAGGTGTTTGAACACTTCAAGCTGACTGAGGAGGACGCCTGGCAGGCTGCGGATGTGTTATCCAAAGCTGATGTTCGGGGGATAGACTCACACGGCGTGGCACGGCTGCGAAGTTATGTGGACATGTTTTCCATTGGCAGAATCAATCCCACACCGAAGGTGAAGATTGTACGCGAGAAAAAAAGTATAGCCACAGTGGATGGAGATAGTGGGTTAGGCCTGGTTGTCGGTCCAAAGGCGAACAGGATAGCAATGGATAAGGCAGCGGAGTATGGATCGGGGTGGGTGAGTGTATGCAACACGAACCACTACGGCATCGCATCGTATTATTCCTTGCAGGCGCTGGAACGCGATATGATTGGGTGGTCGATGACGAATTCATCGCGGATCGTTGTTCCGCTATGGGGAGCGGAAAGGCGATTGGGCACGAATCCGATTTCCATTGCTTTTCCCGGTTATAAGAATCCACCCATTGTGATTGATTTGGCAACCAGTGTAGTTGCCTTTGGAAAAATTGAGATAGCCAGGCGTCAGGGGAAAAAGGTGCCAGAGGGTTGGATGATTGACAGTCAGGGGAATTCTACTACGAGTCCGGAGGATGTATACGAGGGTGGACTCCTGCCGCTGGGATCTACACGCGAACTCGGAGGACATAAGGGGTATGCATTGTCGGCCATGGTAGATATACTTTGTTGCGTTCTCAGTGGTGCCAACTGGGGTCCATTTGCTCCTCCTTTTGCACTTTTTGAAAAGGCACCTGAACAAAGTGTTGGGAAGGGCATTGGCCATTTTTTCGGCGCTATGGAGATTGATGGTTTTGAAGACGTTGACGTATTCAAAAAACGAATCGATCACTGGATAGAAGTTTTCAGAGCCACTAAACCTACACCGGGGCACGATGCTGTTTTGATTCCGGGCGACCCTGAACGCGAAGCTGAAGCAATAAGAAGCAAAGAAGGTGTCCCCCTTATTCAGGCTGTCGTCGAAGATCTAACCTCAATAGCTAAACTTACCGGGATTCCTTTTTAAGTTTCACACTAGTCTGATTCCGCATTCCTGGTCGGGTACCGGCCATCACAAAATCATCGGCGTGTATTGAGAATAGAGTCAATCTTGGCTAAATTCATTTATTATTCTCAGCACGCCTCTAATTCATTACTCATGATCAGATTTCTCTTTGGCTTTTATGGTTTACTATTTACCGGAATTTGTCATGGCCAGGTAGAGCGACTGCTTTACGCAGCGGAAGACCATGGATATATTTATGTCTATGATATCAATAATCAACATCGTTTGCTCCGGAAATTCGAAGTCCCTAATACGGGGTCCTATAAGGGCGTGAGCGCTGACGCTGCAAGAGGCAAACTCTACCTTAGTTCTTATGTTGGCGATCAGTTTGTTTGTGTTGATCTTAAAACTGAAAAAATCGACTGGACCATTCCTATCAACGGATATCCGGATAGTCATGCTCAAACACCCGATGGCAAATTCGTTTACCTGCCCAAGCGTCACGGAAGAGGCTGGGACGTAATTGATGTTGATCTGAAAAAAGTAGTTGGTTATGTCCCGATTCCCTATGGCAACCCCCATAATACCTGGTGTAGCAAGGATGGCTCAAAGATGTACCTCGCCGGACTGGGCAATGAAAATTTATATGTGGCCGATACTAAGAAGCAGAAGATTATAAAAACGATTGGTCCGTTTGAACCGAATCCGGACAAAGGTTGGGGATGGATTGATAAAACGTACGATGGTCCGAAGGGAATTCGTCCCTTTGCCGTGAGCAATGATGACCACTATTGTTACATTAACCTCGACGGCGTACTGGGTTATGAAATTGGTGATCTGAATACTGGTAAAAAGATAGGAAGGGTGGAAATACAGGGTTATGAAAAACTTCGCGGTGGACACCTTACCACTAGCCATGGAGTTAACATTACACCTGACCAAAAGGAAATCTGGGTTTCAAATGATGCCGGACCTTATGTCCATGTTTTTGATTGTACCGTCTCGCCACATAAGCAGGTTGCCGACATAAAATTAAACCGTAGAAACGGTTGGATATCCTTTAGTATTGATGGTAAGTACGCTTATCCTTCTTCGGGAGATGTCATAGATACTCAAACCAAAAAGATTGTTGCTCAATTGATAGAAAGCGAAAAGCTGGTGGAGGTTCAATTTGAAAACGGAAAAGCCATTCGGGTTGGAACAAGATAATCATCTCAAATAGGCATTTGTTAGTATCGAATCAATGGGTTTACAACCTTAACGCTGTCGTCTTTATGGAAACAAACCGGATTAACAGGAGAACATTTATCGGGACAGCTGCCAGGTCTACTGCAGCCCTTGGACTGCTGGGTGGTACAATGGTTCATTGCGATTCCAGTGTGGCCGATATTGATGCCACTTCCCTTCCCCGGTGGCGAGGATTCAATCTTCTGGAAAAGTTCATTGCATCAAATGCCAATAAACCTTTTGAGGAATCCGATTTTGAGATTATGGCCAAACTTGGTTTCGATTTTGTGCGCCTTCCTATGTCCTATCTTTGCTGGACGGATGAATCCAATTGGCGAAACTTGCAGGAAGACAAGCTTAAAGAAATTGATCAGGCTGTCACGTTTGGCAAGCAGTACGGTGTACATGTGAGCTTGAATTTTCACCGCGGTCCGGGCTATTCAGTTGATCGTTCGAAGGAAGAGCCGTTTAATCTTTGGCGCGATGAGGAAGCAAGGACGGCCTTCAATTTTCACTGGAAACATTTTGCTGAACGATACAAGGGTATTCCAAACCGGTTAGTCAGCTTCAACCTGCTAAATGAACCGGCAACAATAACCAATGAGAGAAACAGCATTGTAAGTGAAGCAACCTATGTCGAAGTAGTTAAGGGCGCGGCTGAGGCGATCAGGAGTGTTGACCCCAACAGACTGATTATTGCAGACGGACTATGGTGGAGTCGTGATCCGGTTCCAGGCCTGGTAAATCTTAATATAGCGCAAAGCACACGTGGGTATGAACCCATGCAGGTAAGCCATTTTGGTGCCTCGTGGGTTTACGGTTCTGAGACATGGCCCGAACCTTCCTGGCCTCTGAAACAATACGAAGGTGCTGAACTTCGTTGGGCAAGTCCTGTGTTGCAGGAGCATTATAAAGAGAAAATAAAAAGCTGGGGAATTCCTTTGGATATGGAATGGAATAAAGAGCGATTAAAACTTCAGTTGATCGACCCCTGGAAAAAGCTTCAGGAACAAAATGTTGGTGTACATGTCGGTGAGTTTGGTGCATTTAACAACACACCACACAAGGTGGTGCTGGCCTGGTTCAGGGATATGCTTTCACTTTGGAAGGATGCTGGATGGGGTTGGGCCATGTGGAACTTCCGCGGAGGATTTGGTGTACTGGACAGCGAACGGAAAGATGTCAAGTATGAAAATTACTCGGGGCACAAACTGGATCGGGAGATGCTTGAGTTATTGAAGGAATTTTAATGTTAGCTAGTAGTAACTGCAGGATTGTGTCGATTACAATTTTCGCCATTATTCTTCCTTGACAAATCTAAGCGCATTGTACGGTTTTGCAGGTAATTCGACAATGGATTTTCCTTTGTATATCTTCTCGGAGCGAGTCACTGTCATGTTCCAGGTATCGATCAGATCCATTGTGTAGTTGAAATTCCCATCCAGGTTGATTTCAATGGAACTTACTTCCTGCGCTGTATATACGAGGTAGTATTCTCCTCTCTTTGCAAAGACATAAATGTTCGTATGGATGTCCTTTGTATCGTGGTTACTGATAAGTTCCGGCGTCATTTCATGAACGGGGGCTTCTTCCATTATTGATTTGAAGAAGGCAATCCTCTTTGGACTTTTGCCCACCAGTGTGCCGCCTTTTGCCCACCAGCGAACTTCCGTTGAATCGTCGGCATTGTTGCGGAAGGTTTCGCCATGGGTTCCATAGCCACCACTCAATCCTGCCATCCAGAAGTAACTGGTCATTTCCTGTGCTGTTAGGTTACCCCATCCGCTTGGGACATCACCTTCATAACGCATTTCATCGAAAAGCAGCGGTTTCTTGTATTGATTTCTCCACTTTTGCGAATTATTAAATTGTGAGGTCTGTGTGCTAACATGCGTAACCCAGGGTCGTGAATGGTCATAAAAATGATCTTCCGAGTTGTACCAATTGTGAATTCCGCGTAGCCGGTGATGAGGATCATTGTCCTGAAGGAGTGTTCCTATTCCTTCCCAGTCTATGGTTCCTTTAATCTCAGGAACATCCCATTCATTTGCGAGAGACCACCAAACATTTCGATATGCTGACAATCTGGCAATCATGTATTGCACATACCTTTCATTCATCTCCTTTCCCATTTTAGAATAACCCCAGATATCATAGGGATGAAATAAGATCACATCAGCTTGAATTCCCATTTTTAGCAGCTTCAAAACTTGTTGATCAAAGTTTTGAAAGAATTCAACGTTGAGGCTGGTTGAATCATTTTTTCCACCGTCTCTTTTAAATGGGTACATCCAGGGTTCGGATTCGTTACCATAGACATATGATTTTGGAAATACGCACATCCTGATTTTATTAAAGGGCGCATCGGCAAGTGTTTGTATTGTTTTTGCCTGAATACTTTGCTTAACACTTGTCCACTGATAGGCAGTGGTCCCAACGGAATAGAAAGGTGTCCCATCCGCGTACTGCAGATAAAACGTATTTACAACACTTAGCGGACCGTGATTAATGCCTGAAGGAGCAATACAGGTGAATGTTCCTTCTTTGTTTGAGAGTTCTGACTTGTTACTTTCAGTCTTATAGGTCCAGGCTCCCAGTTCATCTGGCGAAAAGCGTAGTTTATAATTTCCATCTCCATCATAGAACCCTGGAACGGTAATTCGCTTTTCTTTATTTTTAAAAACAGCCTTGAGTTCAACGTCCATCCAGGGATTCCCCGATGCTGGTCCCAGTAAGACTATTTCGTAAACATCCCATTTTTCGATTTTTGTTTCCTCTGTTGGGTGTTTGCAACCAGACAAAATGATCGCCATGCTTGCTACAAAAAATATCTTGTACATGCTTAAGGTGTGTTTAAGGACCTGGTATATAACTATAGCTAAACTAAGGCAGATTTTTTGAACTAACTAGTTGTAGTTGTGATAGCAAGTTCACTCAAACTCATTGCGGATAAAAGAGTAGTAAAAATTACTCAGGTGAATAACCAATGGCATTCGTCAGTCTGACGTTAACCAACCGCCACTTCCACGAAACTGTCTTCAGTAAAATACATTTCAGCTACCCGAATAAGGTCATCGGATGAAATGTTATCAACACGGTTAATCAGGTTCTGATAAAAATCCTGAGGCAGATTGAATAACAAAATATTTTTCACTTTATCGGCATGTGCAAAGGATGTGGTGATCTCTAGCTGGAGGCTTCCAACAAAGTGATTGCGTGCCGTTTCAAGTTCGGAGACTTCAATTCTTTCCGTACGAAGGCGTTTCAGCTCTTTGCCGATCTCGTCAAATGTCAGATTAAGATTCTCCCGATTGACATCCGCACCAATTACCAAATGGTTACCCTTGGCCATTGTATGCAATGCGGAAGATATCCCGTACGAAAGTCCTTTGTCCTCGCGGATGTTCTTCATCAGTCTGGATCCAAAGTATCCTCCCAACACGTGGTTCAGGAAAAGGACATCGGGATAATCTCTATGGGAGCGTCCAATAATCTTTTTTCCAATTCGGATAGACGACTGAACGCTTCCTTCTTTCTCAAGGATCTGACGCGGCAGTTTTTTTGTTTCAAACTCTGCTTCGCTTTTGTATTCAAGCAGGTTGAATGTAAGTGGGGCAATAGTATCCGTAATGTATCGTTGGTGATGTTCTGCTACTTTGCCGGAAACCAGCACGGTGCAGGATTTGAAAAATTGAAAATAGTGCTTCGTAAGATGCTCTTGTTGTAAAGCATTTACATGCTCCTCTTCGGACTCCCTGCCGTATGGATGTTGTTCACCGTAAATTGTTTTGCGAATCAGATTTGATGCCTGGAAGCTGGTCTTTTCACGGTTTACTTTCAGATTCTGTAAATAGATAGACTTGAGTTGATCAAGCTCCTTCGGCGGAAATATAGATTCAAGAAGTAATTCACGTAATAGTGCCAGAGAGGGCTCAAGATTTTTTGTCAGACTATAAAGTGAAATTGAAACATAGTCTAACCCGGCATTAATCTCCAGATGAGCGCCATTCCGATCGAACAATTCGGCGATTTCAAAACTGCTTTTGTCCTTCGTTCCTTTCGACAAAAGTTGAGCTGTAAAATAGGAAGCGCCATGAACCTTTTCGAACCAGCGGCCTGCTGAGAAAATAAGTTCAACTTTACAAACATCCTGAGAGCCGCCAAGGACAAAGAAAATTTCCGCTCCGTTTGTAGAGGTAACCTTTTCGGGTTGTAGTAAGGCAAAAGAGGTACTCCGTTTAAACGGGGGGGCTACTGTACGATCCGGCATCACGAATTAGTCGGTAACAGATTCTTTTCTGTCTGAATCCTTTTCCGGAATTTGAAAAAGAAGGGTAAATCGCAACGTTTCTGCGAGCGGGCTCTCCCGTTGGTTTACAGGCACCAGATATGCCACGTCGATGCCAAATGATTTCCTTCGGAAACCGAGTCCGAGTGTCATATATTTTCGGTTGCCCTTATTCTTTGATTCGTTAAAATAGCCAACCCTGGCGGCGAAAATGTCGGTATACCAGTATTCTATACCTACAGAAGTCATGATTTCCTGCATCTCCTCTTCGAACCCGTTAGGGGCATCACTAAAGGACCCGAACATACCGCTCAATAAAGAGCGGTTATCATCTTTTCCATAGATTATGGTACCGTCAGTTGCACGGATCGGAGGGGTTGGTACCAATAACTTGTTAAAATCAAGGATAAACGTAAGTGAATTATAAGGATCCAATTCGGTTGTATAGGCTCCACCTATCCTCAGGTTAGTGGGCAGGAAGTCTTTGTTCTGGTTATCCGTGTATGAAAGCTTTGCGCCGATATTGGTTATCGTTGCACCCAGAGAGAGTGATGACGCCTTGGCAGTCTTAAAATTTGTGGTATAATAAGCACCGATATCCACAGCAACGCTATTGCCCGGTTTGGCATCAATGCCTGAGAATGCACCGGTTAAATTTGAATAAATGTATCTGCCGGTTATACCCATGCTGAACTCCTCTGTGAGCAACCTTGAATAGGTAGCATCAAAAGCAAATTCACGGGGGTTAAAGTCACCTAATGGGTTGTTATTGGCATCGCGGAAACTGATATCACCCAGGTCAAAATACTTTATGGAGGCAGATACAGCCTGCTCCCGTGTAATTTTATAGAAACCGGAGAGATATGAAATTGACATATCGTTCACGATTTTCCCAAGCCATGGCGTATAGGAAATGGTTCCGCCGTACTTCTTGTCAATAAAGACAAGTTTACCGGCATTCCAGTATGATGCATTGGCATCGGCGGAGGTAGCCACTCCGACTTCACCTAACGCTGCGTGGCGTGCATCCGGCGAAATGGCCAGAAACGGGACTGCCGTGGTAATGGCATTCTGGGCACCCAGCAGATCGTCCGGATTACTGATCACAACTTGCGAGAAGGTACTATTGGCGCCCATTAGCCCTACGGCCAACAATGCGATTGCGCGATACTGCATCAATATTATTTTCAAGGGCTCAAAGATAATTAATTCACCACAATAAGTTTTGTAACCCGCTCACTTTTAGAACCATTCGTTAATGAACGAACCGCCAAACGGGCTAAGTATATTCCCCCTGGAAGTTTTTTCCCAAAGTCATTTAAACCGCTAATTTCAAGCAAATCTACATGATATGGGCTCTCAGGAAGGTCAAATTCGTAGGTTTTCAGGGCCTGACCGGTAATTGAATAAATATAGAGCTGCGCCTCCAGGTCATCTCCGGACCGGTTATGCGTAAAGTACACTCTGGTTTCATCCTGGAACGGATTTGGGGTATTCCCCAGGGATTCAATCACCAGGACCTGCCCATCGGTAACCCAAAAATCAATAGAAGCTTGTGCGGGGTTATTATGGGTGTCCCAGGCCTTAACCGTAATGGTATGTTTGCCTGGGGCCAAATTCGACATGGGGTAATATACCCAGCCCTTTGTGAAATTATCCGTCGCTGCTTGATAATAATCAGAGAGGGGAAATGTTTGATCGGTTCCATCTAGTTCGGCGACCAGGGAATACAATGCATCATAACTGGAAATATTAATGCCACTCGCGTCCTGCAGTTTCACCACCAGTGTGGTGTTCGGACTGGTTACGCCTCCGTTTACGAAGGTTGTATCTCCCATAAAGAGTTGTATTAGGGGAGGAGTGGCATCGGGCGATGGATTCTTTTCAGTCCCTCCGATTACAAAGGCAGAAGTGGAGCCGCTGGCATCGCGTTTCTGTTCGGTGTCCGAGGCATACAAACTCAGTTTGCCGTTTCCAACTTTGTTTTCAATACTCTTTGGCACAATGAATTGGAATTCAAAAACACCCGCTTTCACTGATGCACTACCGCGGTAGAGTGCGTTGGTCCATTCTTTAAAAACGTAGGGAGGATTATTTTGTCCAATTGTTGTCCGTTCTGTCTTTTTGTCGAATAGGGTGGCTTCTAATGTGCCGTTAAATGTATCTATCCGGGTGCCCGTTTCATCCAGTATCTCTCCCGTGATAACCACGGTTGATAATGCCCTAAGGGTATCTGAGCCACTTAAAGTTTTAAGGGTTGAGATCGTGACTTCATCAGCGGGCAAAGCCAGTGTCATAGAAGGATCCCCCAACAGCGAAAAATTCCGGTTAGCAACGCCGCTATTACTGCTGTTCTTGGTTCTCCTGAAAACCTCGCCAATGGTTATGTAACGATTGGATTCCTTTTGAAAAAGGTGGCTATAAAATTCCTGGTTCAGCAGGAAGTTCGTGGCGGAATTGACATCCCGTGCCGTGGTAACCAGTCCGATCGCGCCGCCCTGCGCATGAAGAAGACTTAGTTCCGCACTTGAAACAACGGCAGGGTTATCCTGACGGCCAAACTCACAGGTTGCAGTAACCAGGAATGGATAATACTTGTTTTCAAGGGCAGTAATATCATTGTCCGTAAAAATTTTCTCATCGGCCCACAGTTTTTCACTACCGTGTCCGGTATAGTTGATGATAAGTGATCCCCGATCAAACCAACT
>Ga0315912_10004564_pt1 | contig 13077 bp, 12 predicted proteins | sample VfabasoilMG_FD_204469 | JGI IMG/M metagenome (GOLD analysis project Ga0315912, IMG submission 204469) | Garden soil microbial communities collected in Santa Monica, California, United States - V. faba soil | ecosystem: Environmental > Terrestrial > Soil > Garden | place: USA: California... | reverse complement strand
GACGGAACGGCGTTGGAACGTCTGACGGTGGAAGGGCGGTTCAACAGTTTTCCCATGTTTTCTCCGGATGGGAAGCGTCTGGTGTGGGCGTCGGACCGCAATGCGAAGGAGCCGGGCGAGTTCAACGTGTTCCTGGCTGATTGGATCCCATAAAGCAGCGGTCGATCATGAGTGACCGGTGACAAGTCAGGAGGAACCAGCGGTCCTTGGTGGCGATCAGGGTTCCTCTGATCGCCCCGTAGGCCGGACGTGGTTACAGACGGCGGCACTTATCACGGCGTTCGGCTGCTCTTGTGCCGCGCTGATCGTCGCCTTCGTAGGACTGTCCCAGTTCGATCTTCCTATCGTCCGCTATGTGCGGTCGGTCACGGTCCATCTTCCCTGGAACCAGCTCACTGTTCCCTGGATGGCCTTCACCAGCGACGCGGGAAATTGGATCGGTGAAGGAACGCACCTGGTTGCCGTGAGCGTGGGGCTTCTGGCGGTCGGGTGGTTCTTCTCACAGGCGACGGTCAAAGCAGCCGGGATCCAAACTCTGCTCGCGCATGGGCTCGCGGCACTGGTTGTCAATGGGCTCAAGCATCTGATCGGCAGGCCTCGACCAAAATTTGCCCATTCCGGAGAATGGCAACTCGCTCCATCCTGGGCCTCCGGCCTTGACTCGTTTCCCTCCGGGCACTCCGCCGCCAGCTTTGCCGTGGCGACCGTGCTGGCCAAACGATTTCCTGCCGTGGGTCCGCTGTGCCTGGGCATCGCGGCGTTTGTCGCGCTCAGCCGAATCCTTCGTGGTTCCCATTTTCCAACGGACGTGTTTGGCGGGGCCGTCGTCGGCGTGCTCAGCGGAGCAATCGCTGGCGCACCGTTGAAACAATGGCGTACCTCGCTCCGGCACGGGATTCAGCAGGCCGCGATGGGGGCTTCCGTGGCGCTGGCTCTGCTCTGGGCTCTATCGAGACCGGTGGAGGAAGGAATCGTCGGGGCTCTCTTCATCGGCCTCGGCCTGGCGGTTACGGCGAGCGGGTTGTGGCTTCGTAGAACCGAGTGGATCGGCAACGACACATCAGGCACGAGTCGGCAGGCAACGCTCTCGTCGATCATGATTGTGTACGGCCTGGCATCCCTCACGACATCCTTCTATGTGGTGTCGGCAGTTGGATTGGCATGCGTGGCGATTGCATTCAACAGGGCGGGGGCAAGGGAAGAGGAGCAGCACCACCATACTCGCACCTGGCTGGTAATGAGGGAAAGTGCTCTGCTCGGCGCGGTCATGCTTGCCCTGCTAATCTTCTATGACGGGCGAAGCGTCCTGCCGTTCTGACAGGCTGTTGATAAAGTCCGCCAGCGTCGTTCTCGCATCGCTCAGAGGCTCAACGTCATGAGCCCAGCGAAGGCAAGAACTTATCCGCTCGCATGTCATCGAAGCGAGCGGTTCAAGCGAAGCTTGGTATGTACCTCCTCGCCTCTTCGCTCGCTGCGGCCTTGCTGGACAGCCTTTCTGAACAGCCTGCAGACGATTCCGTCTCTAGTTGCCGCCATCTCATTTGTTAATTGCTAACAGATTATTAGTGGCCGGGAGGCTTAGGAAGCGGTGGCTGCGCCGGCGGTACAGCCTCAGGAATTGTCACCATCGGTTGAGAGGCGAGGAGAATATAGCCGTATCGCTTGAGGACTGGTTGATAGGTGGCCGCTTCTCTCGGCAAGGCCTCCTGCATCGCTTCCGGCAGGAGGATCATTGTACGCCCGGGGTGCGCTAATGCGGCCTGCAGCCGTTTGGATTCTCCGGGCGGCACGAACAGCACCTTCCGCCTCGAATAGAAGGCCATGGATGGCCGTAGCGTGCCGAACGCGATCAATTGATCTTCCGGGCCGAGATTCAATCCCGCTGCGTAGGCCAGTTCTTGCGGAGGCGCGATGGCATACCGATTGAGTCCGGGGATGACGGTGAGGACGGCGAGGAGAAACACTGTCGCCACCACGCCGCCTGCTATGCCGAAGGCTGTGTCACGTCTTGCCTCATTCAGTCCGAAATAGCCGACCAATCCCATTCCAATCAAGAGCACCGCTGCGGCCAGATAGGGGCCGATACCCAGATCGAATTGGACGGCTGTGGGAAACTCCTTGACGAGTTTTCCCGCAAATTTGCTATAGAGCCACGGCAGAGAGGCAAATCCGATGGCCAAGAGATAGCCGACACCCGTTACGGCATGGATCGAGCCGCGAATGCCCGCGGTCGAAGGGTCCTTCAGTGCCCGCGCCCAATACAACGCCGCCAAAATCGACGCGGCCGGAAACAGCGGTCCGATATAGTGCGGCAGCCTAGTCGAAGACACGGTAAAAAATATGAAGGTGCCGACCAGCCACAGTGCCGCAAACCATTCCAACTCCTTACCTGATCCTGAGTCGGCGTGCGAGTCCACCGGTGTTGCGCCGGCGTCTGCAAGACTACGCTGCTCCTTCCAGCTTTGATAGGTTCGAGCGAACGCAGCGGGAAGCATTAGGCTCCAGGGGAAAAACCCCAGCAGCAGCACGGGAACATAAAACCAAAAGCCGACTCCGTGGCCCTCCATCGGAGCGAGGAATCGCCCTACGGTGTGGACCTTCGCCTGCGAGCTGTACGCATCGCCGTGGATGAGGAACATGGCGGCATACCATGGACCGGCGAGCAGCATGACCACCACCGTGCCGGCGATGGGAAAGCCGCGTTGCCAGAAGATCGTCCAGCGTCGTGCCGCCGTCAGATAGAGTCCGGCGGTCAGCAACGGAACCAGAAATCCGACCGGCCCTTTTGTCAGGGTGGCGAGGGCCATGCCGACGTAGAAGCCCCAGATCCAATGCCGTCCGGCACCCGGTTCATGCAGGCCCAGCCAGAATCCATAGAGTGACAGCGTGGTGAAAAATATCAGGACGCTGTCGGTGATGGCCATGCGTCCCAGCGCGAGCATCTCGATGTTCAACAGCAGCATGAGGGCGCCGACGAGGCCGGCGGTCTGGCCCCGCAGCCGGTTGAGAAACAGATACTGCATGAGGATGAGTGCCACGCCGAACAGGGCGGAGGGGGCGCGTGCCGCAAACTCGTTCACGCCGAACACATGATAAGAGACGGTCATCAGCCAGTACACGAAGACCGGCTTGGCGACGCGCAGTTCACCATTGAATGTGGGAGTGACGAGGTCTCCGGACGCGAACATCTCACGACCGGCTTCGGCATTCCGCCCTTCATCGCGATCAGTGAGGCCCATATCGCCGAGGCCCAGAAAGAGGAGCAGGCTTGAGAGGGCAAGGAGAATAACGACTGTCATCAACTGGTTGGGCCGGCGGTCGTCAAGCACGGGAGAGCCTTTGGTAACAGACGGGATGAGGCATGTGGACACGGGTGTCTGGTCGGGCGATCATGTCTGTTGGGCCGGCGGGTTGTCCTGGCCTTTGGCTTGGTCTGCGCGGCGGATGAGCATCAGGTTGCGAACGTACACCACCGAGCCGACGCCTTGTCCGGCGATGAAGACCGGATCTTTACGATAGATCGCATAGGCCAGCGTGATGAGACCGCCGATCAGGCTCATATACCAAAATGACACAGGGACCTGGCTCGCAGCCTTCTTTTCAGAGGCGATCCACTGAACCACCCACCGGCCGAAAAACAGGCCTTGGCCGAGGAAGCCGATGGCGATCCAAATAGTTTCGAGACTCATAGTGATGGCGCGATGGGTGATGAGTGATGGGTGATGGGAAATTGTGAAGTCAATGAATAAACGTGCGTGGCGAGAGTCATGGATTTCTTCCAAACATCGAGATCTTTATGCGCGGGTATGGTGTTGACGCCCACTCATCACCTATCACAGATCACGCACTTTGTACCGCAGCACCCGATGCTGCATCCACCGCACGGCAATCAGGTCATAGAGGGATTTGAACAGCCGGTTACCCATGCCGTATTTCGACTGGCCGTGAATGCGCGGGTAATGCCGGACCGGCACTTCAGTCACGGTGAATCCATGCATCTGCGCGAGCGCAGGGAAAAACCGGTGCATGCCCTCGTATAGCGTGATGCGCTCCAGCACAGGGCGCCGGAATACTTTGAGGGGACACCCCGTATCGTGCACCCCATCGTGAGTGAACCGGTTTCGCACGCGGTTCGCAATTCGGGAGGAGATCATCTTTACGAAGCCGTCCTGCCGTTGCTGTCTCCATCCGCACACGAGATCGTAGCTGGACGTGAGGGGGAGCAGTTTCAAGATATCTTCGCTGTCTTGTTGAAGGTCGCCGTCGATTTGGATGATGATTTCGCCGGAGGACTGCCGAAATCCCGCATCGAGGGCGCAGGTCTTACCGTAATTCCGGTCGAAGTGAAACACCTTGACCTGGGGATGCTGCGCTGCCAGACGATCCAGTTCCTGGCTACTGCCGTCGCTGCTGCCGTCGTCTACAAAGATAATTTCGTATGGGCGTGATTGTGACGACTCGTGCGAGTCCATGACCTTGAAGAGGCCCGCCAGGAGGGGCGACAGGTTCTCCCGTTCATCCTTGATGGGAATGATGACCGAGGCCCAGGGACTGGAACTGGACGGCGGCGTCATAATGCGCGAATGCTCCGGCAGCGGCCTGTGCAAAGGGTATTCACGCGCGCATTCTAACGGATGGGGGAGGGAGCGTCAAACAACGGCTGGGTACGTCGAGAATCGGAATGGGCGGCAGCGGATGCGACGTTATTTCCCGCCACCATACCAGACCCGAAGCAATGCCTCGCGCAGGTTCAGTCGTAATCCCGGCCACAATCTATTGATCAGGGTATCCCGTCCATGTATCCGGTGCGAGGTCCGTCGTGATGTGGACAATCTGCTACCGGCGCAGGGTATGTCATGATGCGGAGAGCGATTGACAGGCTCAGCGTTCTCGGTAGAATCCTGGCTAACGGTTGGGTGAGACTTCCGGGGCGGCCGATCACTGTGTGATTGCAAGACCTGACCCCTACTGTGGCTTCCCTTATCCAGACTCCAATATGGAGAGGGACATTGCTCTACCGCCATCTATAATATTGCCAGGAGGGGGTGATTCGTGCCTTGTAGATCCGTACCAATATGAGGAACACCGGAAAAATAAACAGAAGAAAAATTGGGATAAGCATACGAAACCAAGGCCAGGGCGTGACACCGAAGTAAAAAAGCAACACCCCAATTGGAAACCTCATAATGATAACAAGCGCAGACCATCATAATAACTGGGCAAAGACGCCATGAAAATGGGCATTACCCTCCTGTTCAGTTCCCGAACGAAACGAGGTTACGTAGGGATGTTGAATCGCTACGTTGTCTCTGTCAGGACTCGCGCGCGACTGAGAAAGATCGCGCTTGATCTTGGGCGAGTTGAGGCAGCGCATTTCAGTTCAGCCAAAGGTGGCCAATGCACATTTGTAGGTTTGTACGATGTTTATAGTGTGGATGGGCCTCTAAGGAGCGGTGCCATTCTAGGACGTTCAAGCTATTGGAGCCGAAAAACGAGACCAATAGCTGAACGACAGGTCTTCTCAGACCGTAAACTTCTGGCCGCAGTACGAGAGAACACGACATCAAGAGAACGTGCAGACTATCTTTTCAAAGCCGTCTACCTCCTGTCTGCTCCGGCTATTCCCAGAAGGGAACGCCGTACCATCGAGGCATGGCTCTTAGTCCGTGGATCGAGCGGAAACCGGCTCATCGAATTGGCAAAAGAGATCGCCGCTAAAAGAGCGACGGTTCAGCGGCTTCTGAAAATGTCTGATGATCGCGCAACACCAGAGGCCCTCCACTTTTGTGGGTTTGCGGAAGCCCAGAAGGCGTTTGATTCACCGGTAAGAGTGGGTGGCTGCTTTCTCTCTTATGTGAAAAACTTCAACAGTGCGTCTCGCATTCGTGCTCTGATTAGGAAGGACGGCAAGTCAGTACTCGCCAAACATTAAGATAATCACTCAAGAGCTGAGTAAGGTGACAATCGGGTACGACGATGCCGACCGACGCACCAGTGTGACTTATCCGAATACGAACAGCGTCACCTACGCCTACAACGTCGCCTCAGAACTCATGACCGTGACCTATAAGAGAGGCACGACAACATTGGGCACGCTGCTCTATACCTACGATGCCGCCGGTAATCGGATTAAGACGGGAGGCACATTCGGGCGCTCGAACATTCCTCCGGCACTCGCCAGCGCCAGCTACAATGCCAATAACCAGCAGACCGCGTTCGGAGTTGCCACAGAGGCCTACGACTTCAACGGCAACCTGGCGACCTTCACCGATGCCAGCGGCACGACGACCTACACCTGGAATGCGAGAAACCAGCTGACAACGATCAACGGCCCGAGCCTCTCCGCTACCTTTACTTATGACAGCTTCGGCCGGCGCACCGGCAAAACCAAAACAGATGGGGGTCAAGTCTTGCAATCACACAGCAAATCCAAAATCTGTAGTTTCGGATCGCACCAAGGGGGCCTTCTCTGAGAGCCGGAACTGCAAAGCCAATTTCCCGCGGGGAGGACGCTGGGAACGGATTATTTGGATAACAGTGCCCGCGGGCTATTGTTTCGGCGCCGCGACCGTGAACCGCATCGTGCCCATCAGGCTCATCTCGTTGACTTCCTCACCGGCGTGAATTTCTAGTTTATTAGCAACAAGAGAAGGTTGAGTCCTGCAAACAAATGTCTAGCCATCAGATAAGCCTATTATTTCGCCGAGCAGGTTTCGTTCTGCACTTCTGCGCATGACTAGTCGAAACGGCATTCTTGTTGCGCCCGCTACGGAAGCCGGTAGAATCGAGCTGTACTCTCGACGCTAGACAGAGACGTGTGATTGCAAGACCTTGTATCTATACAGGAGGTCTTGCATCATGGCAGCACGGGAGCGGGGCAGATCGCAAAGATCTGGGTCTGGAAGTCGGAAGACCGTGGGGCAGCTGCCCCCTTAAATAATTAGTACAGCTCCACCGCTTTCTTCGCAATGGTTGCCTGGTCAGCTAGGGGTTACTCATGGTAACGTTACGGTCAGGTTCGGCCAATACGCATAGCCGACGGCTCGAGCATTGCCTGCTTCCAACTTCTCGAAGACAATCCTGCTGAAGAACGGCGTTGTTCCCGAGATTCCACTAAATCCACCGGCCCCGCCTGTAAAGGTAAATTCGCCTTCACACTCCATACGCCCTCCAGCGCATTTCCATGCGGCATAACTCACATCTTTCCCCTCATGCGCGAGAATCGTGCAGAGTCCGAAGTAGCCTCTGTGGTCATCCGCTTTGTTGAGGGTGACACGAATCGGGCATTCAAGCTGGGCCGTATGAACAATCCCACCGACCGCGCCATTCGAATGACGGACGATCATCACGCCTTTAACAATGGCGTTGATCACCTGTCCCCCATCCGGGAGTTCATGAACCTCTCCGATACCCATCCAACTTGTACTCGCGTACCCAGCCTCAAGCGTCTTCGCCGAGACCAAAGAATTATCGCTTCCAGCAAGACCAACAACCAAGCCCATCACAACGATGAAATAATGGATGATCCTCATGACGACCCCCTTCAGTTTGACTGGTTTGTTCAACCACACGCCTGGGTAAGGTATTCGACAATATCCGTCCCCCACGGGTTATCCACCAGGAAGAGCCACCGCCCGCCGGGTTGGCGCCGCAAGATGCTGGAGGATCGCCCGCTGAATTGCACGGCAGCTCCCATCGGATCGATTCCCGTGATGCTCCAGCGGGCACAGTACTGCGCAACATCCCCTGCCTGCACGATCTGCTGCGCTTTGATGGTTAATGTCGGTTTCAGCGCCATGAAGCCTTCAAGCGCCTTGCGTATCCCAGCCGGCCCGTTGACGACCACACCGGGCTTCATGACGAACGAAGCGCTAGATTCGAATAGAGTCAGGGCCGATTCCAGATCACAGGCATTCATAGCCGTCACTAGTTGCCTGACGACATCTAACGGGCCGGGGAGTTCCACGACTTGTCCTTTCTCATAACCGCTGGCCATTCGCTGTGTTCTGGGTAGACCCTCACAGAACCCCGCTTTACTGCCGCCGAAGAATGGCATAGAAAGCCGGCACCTCCACCACGTCACCAGTCGGGAGGGTATGGACCGTGCGGATCTGACTCGGACCGGTGCCAAGGATCGCGAATCGCTCCGGCGGGAACAATGAATTGATGGCATTTTCACGCAGCATGCCCGGCGTTATCTGATGCTGGAACACTCGTGCGAGCCCGGGAGGCAGGCCATACTGTTGGATCAGTCGGGCAAAGTAGGGTTCTGCAGCCGATGACAGCTCGATAAAATACAACGTCCCTGTTGCTCCCAGGAGCCGTTCGATGCTCTGAACGGCTGTCGCGTGATCTGCCGGAGACAGTTGATGCAACACTGCCCTTATGTAGAGGTTGGCATCCCCAATTTTGTCGTGGAGGCGTTGTGCGTCATCAGGACGCAGCACATCGAAGAGGCGATACGTAATATTGGCTGCGCCATTGGTCGTCGTGGCTAATTCAACTGCTGCAGGCGCAATCTCAGTGCCAATCACGACTGTGAAATGATTGGCCAAAAACCGTGTTTGGGTGCCGTTCCCACACCCCAGATCGATCAAGGGAAGTCGCGGATTGAAATAGTCACGGAATAGCGCCAGGTCCTGTCGGGATGCATGGATCGGATCGGCATCCCAAAACACTTCACCGGCGGTACCGGTCGTAGAACCCCAAAAACTCTCCCACGATGTTGCGTAACGGTTGACTGCTGTCATCACCATCTCCTTCATGTAGTCAGGATGTCGCTAAATGACGAACCATTCATGCGCACACTGTTTCGCTTAGGTCCCAGCCGCGATCGTTTCCTGCTTCGCAGGCAGGAAGGCTTCGATCGGAAGAATGTTGTATTGTCGACGGAGCTCCTCAACCTGCTCACCCATCACGGGCCAATAGTTCCAGCCGTCGTTCAGGTCCACGTTCATCGAAGCCCCTCGGCGAACCGCAATCATTGCCTTCAACGGGTCGAACATTCCCGTCCGTGCCTGGGTGATGGGCGTCATGCGGATGCCGACGTGAAATTGCAGCAAGACAAAAAAGACAAACATCCATGGCTCGCGCCGCTGAAAGCCGGCGCTGAAGCAGGCGACCTGCACTTCTTCTTCCGGAGCCGTGCCGTAACCTGAGAGAACATGCGCACAATCATGGAACACGATTTGCTCAGGCGCCCCGCCCTTTTGTCCAGGAAGCGCGAACCCGTTCACATGCCAATATTCCCAAAGGGAGCGGCCCAACGAACCAGGCTGACAATGTTCCAACCCCTGGTAGCGAGCTGCCAATTCCTTGTCCTCATACCGTCCCATCATCCCGCGAACAAACTTAAGGAGCCCTCTGATGCCCTCCTTGTTCCAGACCTCGGCCACCTTTTGCCGTAACCAGAACCGGCGCACCAGATCAAGGCGAAGCTGGAGAATTTCTCCCTTCAGGACATGCCGCAAATTCTTCACCTCGGGAGCATCGACCTCCAGCGCTTGCGCAAACTGTTCAACGTGAGCTGTTTCGGTTGGGCCCGCCTTCCCATCGATCAGCGTCATGATGACTAACCCTTGCACGAGCTGCCTCCTGAGCTGCGGATCGGGAAACGCCCGGGCCAGCTCGGCTGGCGTGATTGGAGCAAGCTGCTCCGGATCGTGTGTCGTGCCGAAGATCCGCTGGATGGATTCCAGCATGTGCCGCTCGGACGCATCAAACATCCCGTCTGCCATGGCGACCGTCTTCATGGCACGCAATCCCCAGTAAGCTTGTTCGAGACTCGGCATTTTCAGTTCCATCGCATCCTCCTTGAGTATGATCTCCGCCGTACATTGGATCAGCCGGGCGGATAACGTTATGTTCGGAAGCACTCGCCACATTTAGCTGACACATTGAAGGTGATTCACTGATTAGACCTTCGGCTGAACGCAGCTTGATCGACCACGCAAGACACAGAGACGGTAAGCGGACAGGTCCGCCAAGAATTCGAGACCGTTCTTGACGCCATCCCAGGAATTGACAGCCTCTCTATCGATGCGGTTTTGCCGACCTACGCGCGGATCGGCTCCTGCAGCAAGAAGCTCACCTGTCTGTGCATCACGGATCGTGAACTCGGCTATGACCTCTCCGGCAAATTGAGGTTTACCGGCGAGGGTATAAATCGTGGCGACAGCCTGTAGCTCTTGGGCTACGCGGGACCATAAGGCCGGCGCCGTCGAGCGCTCATCTCGATGTGTGATCGCCACTTGAATGAGCATTGTCCCGGCGGTGGAACTCTCGGTCATTTCGTAATCCTGCGACAGTTTCAGGTAGAGCATGTCCTCCAAAGCACCGGCGAGCACTAAGAGATCATGGCGTTCTTGGAGAAGAAGTCTGGAGGACAAGCATTCCCTGATCGTCACAGGCTTTAACTGGACCTTGTTATATGCCGCCCAGTCGGTCGTCGGATTTCTGTATGTCCACAACATCCGATCCTTCGGACCTGCCTGGAGTGTGGAATGGTATTTATCCAGGAAGTCCGATGGCTGACTGTTTCTTGCTTGCGTGGTGTGCGCACAGCCGTTGAACAAGTTTGCAATGGCAATCAACAGTATGATCGGGATGCGTAACATGATGAATTTTCCTTCTAGAAGTTGATGGTGCCGGTCGCTGGTTATCAACTGTTTCCTATTTCCGCACTCGCGTCGCTGGGCGCGATACAGCATGCCTATGGCACAGAGTGTGCCGATGCTGACGACAACACGCCACAAGCGGAAAGCTATTGATAAAGCGATGGATTGTTAGGCTGAACTGAGATCGTGACTATGCGAGGGGAACATCTCTGACGAGCGCATCTGCCGAGCCGTCGGCAAGTGCCGAAGCAATCGCTGTTAGATCGGACGGACGATGCCGAGCCGCTGCATCTTGGATTGGAGGGTGGTGCGTTTCATGCCGAGTTGGGCGGCAGCCCCGGTCGGACCGCCGATCACCCACTTGGCTGATTTGAGGATTCTCAAGATGTGTTCCCGTTCCGTCTCCTCCAACGTTGCAGGAGGTGGAATCCCGTTTCCGGCGCGCTGTTTCAGTTCGGCCAGTGGGACATAGAGTGCCGTACCCTGCGTGAGAATGATGGCCCGTTCAATCAAGTTTTCCAGCTCACGAATGTTGCCCGGCCAGTCATAGCGGGACAACGCCGTCATGGTCTCCGTGGGAATCGTGTCGATGGCCTTGTCCATACGACGAGCAAACTGTAGAAGGAAATACCGAACCAGAAGAGGAATGTCCTGGCGGCGGTCACGCAGCGCCGGCAGGGTGAGCGGAAACACATTCAACCGATAGTACAGATCGCTCCGAAAGAGTTTCTCCGCCACCATTTCGCCAAGAGCTCGGTTCGTGGCCGCGAGAAGCCGTACACTGACCTTGATGGTTCTTGTACTCCCAAGCCGCTCAAACTCCTGTTCCTGCAGCACACGAAGCAATTTCGATTGCAATTCAAGGGGAATGTCGCCCACCTCGTCGAGGAAGAGAGTTCCCCCATCCGCCAGTTCGAACCGCCCCACTTTGGTCGCAATTGCCCCAGTAAAGGCCCCCCGCTCGTGTCCGAATAACTCACTCTCGAGCAGCCCCGTGGGAATTGCCGCGCAGTTCAATTTCACGAAGGTCCGTTCTCGTCGTTTGCTTCGGTCATGGATGGCGCGGGCAAGGAGTTCCTTGCCGGTTCCGGTCTCGCCGAGAATCAGGACGGTGGAGTCCGTGGGTGCCACGATGCTCACTTGTCTCAGCACATGCTTAATCGCAGGACTCTCCCCGATGATCTCCTCGAAGTTCAATTCGCTTCGTATTTCGTCTTCCAGGTAGAGCTTTTCTTTGTTCAGCTTGTCCTTTAGGGTTGCAATTTCTTGATACGCAAGTACGTTCTCGACCGCAATGGCGATTTGTTTGGCGCATTGGCTGAGCAACCACACATCCGCCTCACTGAAAGCATTTTCGCGCGAACTCACCACGCTCAGTGCCCCAACGGTACGGTCGTGTGTGATCAGGGGAACTGCACATCCCGACCGGACACCATTCTCGACCGCGTGCCGGACCCAGGGGGAAGAGAATCGGGTGAGATCAACAACGGGACCAACCAAAACTGGTTGGCGTGACGCGATTGCCTGTCCTTCGGGCGTATCATGTAACGAGATAAGCACACCTTCCTCAAAAGGAACCGTGCCAAACATCTGCAAATCGAGCGCGTGAAGGCGAAGTTGATCGCTCCCGGGCTCATGCAGCGTCAACAGAGCCGCGTCGTGTGGAATGACCCGACGCAGGCTGAGGGAGATCGCTTTGAGGAGGTCGCGGAGACTGAGGTGCGACACGACGGCATTATTGATTTCCAGCATCAAGCGCTCGCGCTCGTACTGGCACCTCATCTCCTTCTCGGCCTGCTGCGCACGCTCGAAGTTCAGCGTGTTCTCAATCGCAACAGCGACTTGCTTGGCCACCAGTTGCAGAAAATCGATCTCCGCCTGTCCGTAGTGATGATCCTCCAGGCTTCCGACGCCCATCGCGCCCAGACGTCGGCGCGCCGTTGTGAGAGGGACGATGCACAGTGAGCGGATACCTGCCTGGCGAATTATCGGTATCACCTTGGGGAAGCGGGTCTCTTCCTCAAGATTGGTGTAGACAAGGGGCTGCTGATGTTGCCACACCCACCCGCCCGGAACGTCTTCGACGGGAAATTCAAGGCCGGGCGACACAGGCATCGGCCGCAGGTTCTCCAGCACCTGGAGGCGCATGACATTCTTGCTCGGGTCGTGCAGTCCCAGAACCATGGACGAGAACGTGAGCACTTGGGGGAGTCGTTGGGCGAGGGTACGAAATAACTCGGTCAGGTCGTGGTGTGCTGCGATGGATGCGGACACATCCAGGAGGGCGCGGTACTGTGTGTTTAGCATATCAGGTGAAGCCATGGGCAGGCTCTCCTACTAGCAGGCTGTTGACAAACTAACGGGTGAGACGAGTTTTTACGTTGAATGTACCGGATGAGTGCGCTGATCCTGGTGCAGCCCGTAGATCATGGGGCACAGTCCTCCCTCGTCTCCCACTCCC
>Ga0315912_10004563_pt1 | contig 13078 bp, 10 predicted proteins | sample VfabasoilMG_FD_204469 | JGI IMG/M metagenome (GOLD analysis project Ga0315912, IMG submission 204469) | Garden soil microbial communities collected in Santa Monica, California, United States - V. faba soil | ecosystem: Environmental > Terrestrial > Soil > Garden | place: USA: California... | reverse complement strand
ACACCTGCGGCGGGAGGAGGAGCGGGTTTGTCAACAGCCTGCTAGGATGCGCCGCATGAATCTGCGCTGGGTGCTGCTCGCTTTCCACGGTGCCGTCGCCCTTGCTTTTGTCACTGGTTTCGTCAACCAAACTAAGAAAGTAAACAGTCCTGGCCTATCGGCTCTATGGAAGATGGCTGGCAAAGGAACTAGAAGCGCTGGCTATCTGAGCAGATCACTGACGAAGTAGGCGAGTACTTGTTCTCGTGTGACGGTAGGAACCCCTTCCAGAAAATCGTCGATGGTCTCGCCGCCTTCCAGATACTCGATCAGCGTCTGAACCGGACACGGGTGCCGGTGAAAACGGTCGTGCCCCCCCCCAATACATCTGGTGAGGAGCTGATAACTGATGGTTCTGGGCTATCCGCAATATACAAGGGTAGTGAGAGCAGAGTTGATTTACAAGCATACGGCGGGTTGTTAGGATGCGCCGCATGAAAGCGGCTGCGAATGTACTCTGGATCATGCTTTCCCTCCTCGGTGCGCTCGCGCTGGCTCACGTGACTGGTGCCGTCAATCCAACTGAGAAAGTAAACGGGCTCTGGCTCGTCGTGGCGGCGGGGTGCATCTATGTCCTGGCCTATCGGTTCTATGGCCGGTGGTTGGCCAGACAGGTTGTCGAACTCAATAACCAGTATGTCACTCCCGCGGTGCGGCTGAATGACGGCGTGAATTTTCACCCCACCAACAAAGTAGTTCTGTTTGGCCATCATTTTGCCGCGATTGCCGGGGCAGGTCCGTTATTGGGGCCGGTGCTGGCGGCGCAGTTCGGATTTTTGCCCGGGTTCCTCTGGCTGGTGATCGGCGCGGTGCTGGCGGGGGCGGTCCAGGATTTCATTATCCTTGTGGCTTCGATGCGGCGTAACGGGCGATCGTTGCCTGAAATTGCGCATGATGAACTTGGGTCTGTCACCGGCACGGCTACGGCGGTGGCGGTGCTCTTTATCGTGGTGGTGGCACTGGCCGGACTGGGCTTCGCGGTGGTGAATGCGCTCTTTCACAATGCCTGGGGTACGTTCACGATCGCAATGACGATCCCCATCGGCTTTATGATGGGATTCTATCTCCAGAAGTTTCGTCCCGGTGCGGTGATGGAAGTGTCGATTCTTGGCGTGGTCTTGTTGATTGCCGCGGTGCTGTTTGGTCGTGTCGTCGCGCAGTCGTCATATAGCGGGCTCTTTGAGTTTGACAAGCCGGCGTTGGTGTGGTTGCTGGCCGGGTACGGCTTCCTTGCGTCGGTGCTGCCGGGTTGGATGTTGCTGGTGCCGCGCGGGTATCTCAGCACCTTTATGAAGCTTGGCGTGGTGTTTCTGCTCGGATTCGGTGTGATCCTCATGGCGCCGACGATTGAAATGCCACGGGTCACGGCCTTTGCCAATGGAGGCGGGCCGATCATTCCAGGGACGCTCTTTCCGTTTCTCTTCATCACGATCGCCTGCGGGGCAGTGTCGGGCTTTCACTCGCTGGTATCCTCCGGCACGACACCGAAGATGATCGAGCAGGAGTCTCAGGCTGTGGTGGGTTATGCGGCGATGTTGTTGGAAAGTTTCGTCGGCGTGATGGCGTTGATTGCAGCTTCGGTATTGATTCCCGGCGACTATTTGGCGATTAACACTACGTTAGGCGTCGATGCATTGACCGCGATGGGTTTTGCGCCGGCGCGAATCGCCGAACTGTCCCAGATGGTCGAGGTGGATGTGGCCGGGAGACCCGGCGGCGCTGTGTCCTTGGCTGTCGGCATGGCGTCGATCTTTGCAGCTCTGCCCGGCATGGCCGGTCTGATGGCCTATTGGTACCAATTCGCCCTGGTATTCGAGGCCCTCTTCATCCTCACGACAATCGATACTGGCACTCGCGTGGCGCGCTATCTTATTCAAGAAATGGCGGGGAGGGTCTATGCGCCATTTCGCCGGATGAACTGGTGGCCGGGAGTGCTCCTGAGCAGCGGCCTGGTGGTCGGGGCTTGGGCCTATTTGATCGGGACGGGGAATATTTCGACGATCTGGCCGATGTTCGGCGCAGCGAACCAGTTGCTGGGGACGCTGGCGCTCTGCATCGGGACGACCGTATTGATCAAGATGTGGAAGTCGTCCTATTTGTGGGTGACGGTGGTCCCGATGTTTTTTGTGGGAACCATCACACTGACCGGGTCCTACGAGATGTTCTGGATGTTTCTGAAGAAGGCCGGGACATTGGCGGCAGGGCAGTCATTCCCGCTCTATCTGGATGCGGTATTAGTGGCAGCCGTGGCGATTTTGGGAATACTCGTCTTGAGCGACAGTATGAGACAGTGGTATGGCTATCTGGTGCTGAAGAAGCCCTTTACGAGCAGTGAAGTGGTGGTGACGGCTGGAGGTGGATCGGCGGGGCGGGTGCAAACGGCGATTCGGCTCGATGAGGAGAAGGGGTTTAAGTTGCCGCATGGGACAGGGTGTTGCTAAGGGGGATTGGGAGTGGAACGACACCCGTGTTGGTTCCTTGCTCACCGAGTGCGCACGCAGGAATGACCGTACTTCTATATTTCTGGCGGTGCTCCCTCGACGTGCGCAGTGGAACCAATCACGGGTGTCATTCCAGTGAGGGGAAAATCGCGCAAGGGAGATCAACCATGCTGTCCTGCTTAGGCATGGGAGAAGAAGGAGGGAATCGTGGCTGATCAGTTTTCGTTCGATGTGGTATCGGAAGTGAACATGCAGGAACTGAAGAATGCGTTGGATCAAGCGATGAAGGAGATCAAACAGCGCTTTGACTTCAAGGACACGAAGACGGAGATTACGCTGAAGGAAAAAGACAAGGAGCTGGTGGTGGTGTCGGATGACGACTATAAGCTGAACGCGGTGCAGGATATCATCAAGAACAAATGCATCAAGCGCGGGGTGTCGCTGAAGGCGTTCGACTACGGTGCTGTGGAGCCAGCGTTAAGTGGAACCGTGCGGCAGACGGCAAAGATTCAGAGCGGACTCGCGGTAGAAAAGGCCAAAGAGATTACGAAGGCGATCAAGGAATCAAAATTGAAGGTGCAGGGGCAAATTCAGGGCGAACAGGTGCGGGTGTTGAGTAAGAGCAAGGACGATTTGCAGGGGGCGATCGCCTTTCTTAAAGGCAAAGATTTCGGCATCGATCTGCAATTTATCAACTATCGATAAGATTCGACGGCCGGGAACGCGCTCATTCATCGGACTCCCTATTTGTCGCTCCGCCGGACTTTATGAAAAGGCTCGTCGGCCTCCTGTTGTTTCTGATTGGATTGCCTTTGGCGGGCTGCAATCGCAGCGATCCGATCGTCGTCATTCAGCTTCATCCCAAGAATCCGGATATCATATACGTCGCGACGAACGACTATATTTACAAGACCCGTGACGGCGGCCAGACGTGGGGCAATCTTTCCAGGGGGATGAGCTATTCCCGTGTGATTGCCATGGCGATCGATCCGGCCTATCCGGCCACGGTCTACGCAGGTACGAAGGGTGATGCAGTCTACAAGAGCCATGATGGTGGACAGCGTTGGGTGTCGATGCGCGCGGGGCTGGACGATGCCACGATTACGTCAGTCGTCAATCAGTTTTTGTTCGACCCTGCCGATAGTCAGCATATTTTCATTGCCACGACGATGGGAGTGTTTGAAACCAAGAACGGTGGCGAGCAATGGATGAAGCGAATGGAAGGGATGAAGGAAGTCTTGATGGTGGTGACAATAGGAATGGACCCGACCCGGCCTGCCGTTCTCTATGCGGGAACCAGCGGTGGCGTGTACAAATCTGTTGATGGCGCAGGCCATTGGGAGAAGGTCAATAACGGGCTGGTGCCTCCAGGCATGGTCAAGACGTCTCGCGCGCTCAATGTGACGTCGATCCATGTCGATCCCTACCAACCGGACACTGTCTATGCTGCGACGTTGGCGGGGTTTTATAAGACAACCGACGGAGCGAAATCCTGGGCGCGGGCGGCGGAATCACTCGCAGATCAAATGTTGATGGGGATGGTTCTGGATCGTACTAAGAGAGGCGTAATCTATCTTGCCGGAAGAGATGGTGTGCATCGGAGCGAGGATGGCGGGGCTACATGGAATACGCTCAATAAGGGGTTTTCAACCACAAACATTCGATCAATCGCCCAGAGTGAGACCGACTCCAGGCTTTTTTACGCGGGCACAAACGGCAGCGGATTGTACCGCAGCCGCGATGCAGGTGAAACGTGGGAGCCGATGCCGATGGTGGTGGAGAAATAATCGGTGCTGAAGTTATCGGCGGTTGCTGTTGAGATTGGAGTCTCCGATGGAAGGGCCGACTCCTCGGCGTGGAATGGTCGACGATCCGTCGTGATTTTGCGCGTTGTCGACTTCGAATCCGGTGCTGTTGGGAATCGTGGTGTCTTGAAGGTCTGCTCCTGGCCGATGGGGTAATTGGCTGTCATGAATGTCGTCGCCTCTCCTTGGACGTAGCGATTCTCCGACGTTACTGTACGGAGAGACTGACGCTCCGATATCCGCGCCGAAGTTTGCATTTAGCTTGGTGTCTTCAATATCTCCGCCGATCTTGGGGCGCAATGTGGTGTCCTGAATGTCCATCCCTGTGGGTGCCGATGATGGCGGCTTCTTTGCGTTAAACTCTTTCTTGATCGCTTCCCGTTCGTCTTCTATCTGCTGCTGCATCCGGCCGCTTTGCTCATATTCTGCTTTGTCGACACCTTGTTGAGCCTCGCGCAAGTTATCGAGCCGTTCTTTGAGAGAAAGTAAGTCATTCCTCGCGCGCGCCACTGTGCCGACGATCTCGCTGAGGGTGAATTGACGAGCGAACGTTCCCAGCTTTGGGGCTGCGCCGGGGCCGCCTCCCAAGCCGCCATTTCCCGTTCCGTTACCGGGGCTCGTGCCTGGAGTACCGTCTGCGCGGCTTCCGATTCCGAATCCCGCCGAATTGTAAATGCCTTTTTGCTGAACGGCCTTCAGGATGTGGTTTGCTTCGTCTATCAAGTCAATGATTTCGATTGGAGCGTCATCGGAGAGCACACAGCAGGACAGAAAGTTCCGGTATCGATCGGAAAACTTCGAGGCCTCGTTCTGCAATTCTACGATTTTTATGGCGTCGCGATTCGGAAGGTCGTGGCCCTGTTTTCGTGCGTTCTCTCGAAACAATTCCTCTTCTTGTGGGTCGTGCAGCGGTTGACAACCGGAGCGTTGCTTGGTCGCGATCTGCTGATCCTGCGTTTTCCCAGGACACCAAAAAATGGGGGCGGGGGGATTCAGTGGATTGTCGGGATTGAAGTCTTTTGCCATCAGCTCGCCAGGAGTAAGAAAAGTCAGGAGGAGGATTGCGAGGGAGAACAGGAGAGTCGTGTGCTGTGATCGCGAGTGCAGAGTAGGCATGGTCACATTCTCCGTCTCATTCCCTGATATGTCAACGAAACCGGAAGAGTTGGAGAAGTTGAACGCATGTATGCCGCTTCTGTGAGCGTCCAACTGTACGTCAGTCGATGGAGGAATAATCGAATCAGACCAGAGCGTAGCCCCTTTTAGCGTGCATGATCCTTTGTCGGTATGATCTGGAGTCAGCAACAAATTCCCCATTGACAAGCGAATTTGCCGGAGTATACTCCCGTTCTGTGGGTAGAAGTGGAGGATAGTGGGCAATACTGCTTCAGGAAACTCAAGGCATGTTCAAGTCCTTGGAAATGAAGTCTCTTTTTGGCTCGATTTTAAGCGGCCAGTGACAATTTTGGATTGTACGGTGGGATATGGTGGACATGCAGAAATGCTGCTGGATCGTTCCGATCGAGCCACCCGGCTGGTTGGATTGGATCGGGATTCCCAGGCAATCGCATCTTCTAAAGAGCGGTTGGCGAGATTTGCGGAACGTGTCGTGTTGAGAAAGGGGAATTATCGAGATCTCAAGCGGCATCTTGCGGACATCGGAATTGTCAAAGTGGAGGGAGTGTTGTTCGATTTTGGCGTGTCGTCCCCTCAGCTCGATGATCCGGCGCGTGGGTTCAGTTTTCAGCAAGACGGCCCGCTTGATATGCGCATGGACCAAACGACCGGCCCGACTGCAGCCGTACTGGTGAATAGCGTTCGGGAAGGCGAACTTGCGGACATCATTTTCCGTTATGGAGAGGAGCGATACTCACGGAGAATTGCTCGCGCAATCGTGCGAGAGAGGGAGCGCCGGCCGATTGAGACCACGGGTGTTCTTGCCTCTGTGATCGCGGGGGCGGTTCCGTCTGTCTATCGGCATGGGCGGATTCACTGTGCAACGAGAACGTTTCAGGCGCTTCGCATAGCCGTAAATAGTGAGCTTGAAGGCCTGGAGCCAGCGCTTCGGGACGCTGCCGACATATTGGCTCCGGGGGGGAGAATCTGTGCGATTTCGTTTCACTCTCTTGAGGATCGTATCGTGAAGCATACGTTCAGATCGCTTGCGCAGGGAGCCGAGGCGCGCCTGTCGCTTCTGACAAAGAAACCTATTCTTTCCTCTGAACAGGAGTGCGAGGTGAATCCCAGGGCGCGAAGCGCCAAGCTGCGTGTTGCGGAGCGTGCGTCTGAGGAGATGACCCTATGAAAATTCTAGCTGTGCTTATCGGGTTGTGCCTGGTTTTCCTCTTCGTGTGGGAACGAGTGGACATTGTGCGGGTCGGATATCAAGTCGAACGGCTCAAAGTCGAGAAGTCGAGACTCGAGCGAGAGCGCGATCAACTTCAGGTCAAATTCTCTGCGCTCAGTGCCCCAGACCGAATCGCCAAAATGGCAACGGAGCAACTTGGTATGGTTCCGCCACAGAAGGGGCAGGTGATTATGGTGCAAGCCAAGCCTGCTGGAGATCCACACTTTCGTCCGGCTCCGGCTGAAGTACGCATCGCGCGCAATGATTTGTCCGACTGGAGGAGATAGTGGCGGCCCCTCTTGGGCGAGGACGGCGATACATTACATTGCTGCTGCTCTTGTGCGGGTTTGGAGTGGTGTTGTTCCGGTTGGCCACGCTTCAGGTTTTGCAGGCTGCGGAGCTGACGGTCAAAGCAGATCGGCAACATCAAAAAACTGTCTCGCTTGAAGGGGTGCGGGGTACGATCGTCGATCGTCATGGAAAGATGCTGGCGATGAATTTAGAAGTGCCGTCTGTCTTTGGCGTTCCGACAGCGCTCGACAGTCCGGCAAAAACAGCGCGCTCTCTTTCGCCCGTCCTTCATGTGCGGGCCGATGAGCTGGAGCGGAAGCTTCGGCAAGATCGAGGGTTCGTCTGGTTGGCGAGAAAGCTAGACCCTGAGCAGGGGCGTCGGCTGGAACGTATGCCTATGGAGGGTATCGGCATCGTGTTGGAAGGCCGTCGGTTTTATCCCAAGGGGCCGCTTCTGTCTCATGTCCTGGGCTTTGCGGGAATGGACGGCGAGGGGTTGGAAGGCATCGAGCGTCGGTATGAATCGCATTTACATGGTGAGAAGCGCGTGACGGTGCTGCAGCGTGATGCATTGGGTCGTACGGTGTTTCCAAAAACAATGTCAAACGAGCAAAGCCCTGCGCCGGGTCATCAACTGATACTCACGATCGACGAAGTCATTCAATACATCGTGGAAAAGGAATTGGAGGAAGCGGTTGCTCGCGCGGAGGCGAAGTCGGGCACGATGATCGTGCTGGATCCGAGCACAGGCGCGCTCCTGGCATCGGCCGTCAGCCCCCGCTTCGATCCCAACGCGGTCTCAGCTCTGAGGCCTGATCGCTGGCGAAACCGCGCCTTGACGGACGCCTATGAGCCAGGTTCCACCATGAAGGCAGTTCTCGCTGCTGCGGCTATTGAGGAGCGAGTGATGAAACCGGATACGCTGGTATTTGGAGAGCAGGGGCGCATGGCTATTGGGAACACCATAATCCACGATCACGAAAAGCTTGGATGGCTCTCGTTTGCCCAGGTGATTCAAAAGTCCAGTAATGTCGGTGCGGCGAAGGCCGGGATGGTTCTGGGTGAGCAGCGGTTCTATCGCTATCTCCAATCCTTCGGATTCGGGGAGCGTACTGAGATTGATCTTCCCGGAGAAGCGGCAGGACTGCTCAAGCATCCGCGGGAATGGGGAGGGCGAACCCTTGCGTCGATTTCGATGGGCCAGGAAATCGGCGTCACTCCGATGCAAATGGTATCCGCTGTGGCCGCCATTGCAAACGGCGGAGTGTTGATGAGGCCTTATGTCGTTTCGGAAATCCGCGATGCCCAGGGACAGACTTTGAAAGAGGTTCTCCCTTATGTGAAGCGGCGGGTTATCTCCCTGGAGACTGCGCGTACTGTCACCACGATTCTTGAAGGTGTTGTCACTGAGGGCACGGGAGGGAAGGCGGCAATCGCCGGGTTCCGGGTGGCGGGGAAAACCGGGACTGCGCAAAAGATCGATTCACGTACGGGAAAGTATTCGGCAACCCAGTTTGTCAGCTCCTTCGTGGGCTATGTTCCGGCAAACAATCCTCGCTTGGCTATGATCGTCTTGATCGATGAGCCGCGAGGCGAGTCTTGGGGCGGGACCGTGGCGGCGCCGGTATTCAATCGTGTCGGAGAACAGGTGTTGAATTACCTGGGCGTGTCATCGGATGTGCCGGTCAAGCTCGCGATGGCATCCGGAAAACCATGATTGATTTCTAGCGAGACGATGATGACGTTTGCGGCAATGCTTCAGGCGCTTAAAGGACAGGTCGAGACACTCGATCGGCGCGGCAATCTCGATGTCTCGGTAAGTGCGATTACTGACGACTCTCGAGCTGTTCGGGCGGGGAGCGTTTTTGTGGCTGTCAAAGGCGAGCGAACGGACGGACACGCATTCATCCCAGTTGTGGTGAAAGGCGGCGTGGCAGCTGTCGTGTTGCAAGAGCCCGCAATGGATTTGCCGATTCCATTCGTCCGTGTGGCGGATTCACGAAAAGCGCTTGGTTTGCTCGGAAACCATTTTTATGGAGAGCCATCATCGAAAATCCGGATGATCGGCGTCACCGGGACAAATGGAAAGACCACCACGACTTATGTGTGCAAGGCGTTGTTGGAAGCGTTGGGCCGACGGGTTGGATTGATCGGAACCGTGGCCTATCAGATCGGCAATGAAACGATCCCGGCCTCGCATACGACACCGGGTGCATTGGAGTTGCAACAGTTGCTCGCCAAGATGGTGGCAGGCGGCTGCACGACGGCGGTGATGGAGGTGTCGTCCCACGCTCTTGCGCAGGACCGTGTTAGCGGATGCGAGTATGACGTTGCCGTGTTTTCAAATTTAACGCAGGACCATCTCGATTTTCATCGCACCATGGAAGAGTATTTTCTGGCGAAGTTACGCCTGTTCACCGGACTCACCGGAACCAGCAAACCGAACAAGCGTGCCATCGTAAACGTGGACGATCCTGCAGGAGACCGGATCAAACAGCTTTGTCCGGCTCCGGTCTGGAGCTATGGATTGAAAGCGAAAGCGGATCTGCGAGCCGAGCATGTCCGGCTATCGCTCGGAGGTACGACCTTTACGGCGGAGACACCGGCCGGGTCCTTTTCAGTCGAGAGCCATTTGGTGGGTGAGCACAACGTCTATAATTTGTTGGCCGCGATCGGAGTCGCGCTTCATGAGGGGGCCACGCCGGATCAGGTTCGCCAGGCGGTTGCGCATGTCACGAATGTGCCGGGACGGTTCGAGCGCGTCATGGCAGGACAGGAATTTACCGTCGTTGTCGATTATGCCCACACGGAGGATGCGCTTGTCCGGCTGTTGACCGCTGCGCAGACGCTCAAAGCGGGACGTATCATCACCGTATTCGGCTGCGGGGGCGATCGTGATCGCGGAAAGAGACCCAAAATGGGAATGGCAGCCGTGCGGTACAGCGACGTTGTGATACTGACCTCCGACAACCCGCGGACCGAAGACCCACTCTCGATTCTTCAGGACGTCGAGGCCGGTGTGTTTGAAGCCTTGAAGCAGCGATCACAGGTACTTTATCGGAAGGTCGCTGATCGGCGGGAGGCTATCGGTGAGGCGGTGCGAGAGGCCCGTTCCGGCGACATGGTATTGATCGCAGGGAAAGGGCATGAGGATTACCAGATTATCGGCACAAAGAAATATCATTTCGACGACCGTGAAGTGGCGCGTGAAGCTATTGAACGGCGTAAGACCTGTGCATGACCGAGGGTAGGACTGTTTGATGCGGAGAAGAAGGCCTATGCCGCTGTTAACCGTCGAAGAGCTGCGGGAGGTGATCAGCACCAAGATCTTGGCCGGTGCTGGAGCCGGCTGGATGAAACAGCCGGTTCGGCAGATCAGTCTCGATAGCCGGTCGATTCGCTCCGGAGATCTCTTCCTGGCCATGAAGGGAGAGCGCTTTGACGGGCACGATTTCGTGGGGGCTGCGTTGTCGCGAGGGGCTGCGGGGGCGATCGTTCATGACTCCTATAATGTAGGACCACTTGCAATAAAACCCAATCCGAAGCGACTAGCCCCGTTCATCTTGGGCGTCCGCGATCCGTTATTTGCGTATCAGCAGCTTGCGACCCACCATCGAAGCCGGTTTGACATTCCGGTTGTGGCGGTGACGGGGAGCAATGGCAAGACTACCACCAAGGAGATGGTCGCCAGCGTGATGGCGCATCGGTGGAGAGTATTAAAGACCGAGGGCAATCTCAACAACCGTATCGGAGTTCCTCAGACTCTGTTCCGGCTCAACGGGCGGCATGAAGGAGCCGTGATCGAGATGGGCGTCGATCACGTCGGTCAGACCACCAGGCTCTGTGAAATAGTCAGACCGACGATCGGAGTGATTACCAATATCGGCCCGGACCATTTGGAGTTCTTTGGGAGTATGGAAGGGTCCGCCCAATCAAAAGCCGAGTTGTTGGATTTGTTGCCTCCCGACGGCACGGCGGTGCTCAATGCTGATGATCCTTACTACGACTACCTGGCGGCGAGAGCCATCTGCCGGGTGGTGTCGTTCGGGTTTTCCTCCAAAGCCGATGTGCGTGCGACAGATGTGAAATCTGATGCACGAAACGGGACGATCTTCCGTCTGCTACTGCCGGGAAAAGTCCGCCACACCATCGTCCGCATGCATGTCCAAGGAGACCACAATGTGACCAATGCGTTAGCTGCGGCAGCGGTCGGAGCTGTACTCGGCCTGCCCGGAGCGGTCATAGCCCAAGGACTCTCCCGTTTCCGGCCCGCCGCAATGCGGTCGCAAGTTTTCGTGAGTCACGGAGTAACCGTCATCAACGACTGTTACAACGCGAACCCGGCGTCGATGAAAGCGGCCGTACAACTGTTGGCCCAACGAGGGGCAGGTCGGAAGAAGATCGCCGTGCTGGGAGATATGTTGGAGTTGGGTTCGAATGCCGTTCCACTGCATGAGGAAGTCGGTACGTTTGTGGCACAACGAGGCATCGATCAGCTTGTCGCGTGTGGGACTCTGGGTCGGAGTTTGGCTGAAGGGGCAGGGCGGGCCGGGCTCGACCGAAGGAATATTATCTTGGCCCCGGATGCGGCTGTGGCAGCCACCGCGGTCAAAGCCATCGTGAAGCCCGGCGATGTCGTGCTGGTCAAAGCGTCGCGCGGCATGAAGTTGGAACAAGTAGCTCAGGCGCTTCAAGGGACAAAGCGAACGGCGAGAAAGGCCTCGTAATCGAATGGTTGGCAGTATCGGCACAGAACGCGCCGATGCACAGAGGCAGACAACAGACTATGCTGTATAACTGGTTGTATCCGCTGCATACGGACTTCTCGTTCCTGAACGTATTCCGCTATCAAAGCTTCCGCATCATTTATGCCGCCGTCACCGCGTTTCTAATTGCGTTCGTTCTGGCGCCGTATGTGATTCGGAAGCTCCAGGCAATCAAGCTAGGCCAGCAAGTGCGCGACGACGGGCCCAAACGGCATCTGGCCAAGAGCGGCACGCCGACGATGGGCGGGATCTTGATCATTTTCGCCGTCACGCTGTCGACGCTGTTATGGGCCGATATCTCACGGCCCATCATTTGGCTGGTCCTGGCGGCCACGCTGGGCTTCTTCGCCATTGGGTTTGCGGACGACTATCTTAAGTTCGTCAAAGCCCAATCAAAAGGGCTGTCGGCGGGGCAGAAATTTACGGCGCAGGTCGCCGTCGCTCTGGCCATTGCGCTCACACTGTATTTCTTGCCCGGTTACAGCACGAAACTCAGCGTGCCGTTCTTCAAGAATTTCATGCCGGACCTCGGATGGTTCTATGTCGTGTTTGCGGTCCTTGTCATCGTCGGCAGTTCTAATGCTGTCAACCTCACCGACGGTCTTGATGGACTGGCGGTCGGGCCGGTCATGATTGCCGCACTGGCCTATACGGTGGTGGCCTATGTGACAGGTCATCGGCTGATGTCGGAGTACCTGCTGATTCCCCATATCGATGGGGCGGGAGAGTTAGCGGTCTTCACGGCGTCGATCCTGGGGTCAAGCTTGGGATTTCTCTGGTTCAATACCTATCCGGCTTCCGTGTTTATGGGGGATGTGGGGTCGCTTCCGCTCGGCGCGGCGCTCGGGACGGTGGCGGTTATCAGTAAGCACGAGTTGCTGTTGTTGCTGGTCGGAGGAGTGTTCGTAATCGAAGCCGTGTCCGTCATTTTTCAGGTGGTGTCGTTCAAGTCGAGGGGGAAACGGATTTTCTTGATGGCGCCGATTCATCACCACTTCGAGATGAAGGGATGGGAAGAACCCAAGGTGGTGGTACGTCTGTGGATTATTGCCATTTTGCTGGCGCTGTTGAGCTTGAGCACGCTCAAGTTGCGGTGATGGGATGGTGAGCGAGGACATCATGGATGTGGCAGGCAAGAAGGTCACGGTGGTGGGACTTGCCAGAAGCGGAGTTGCCGCCGCTCGCTTATTGCAAGAAGCCGGAGCCGTTGTCACCGTGGCGGATCAAAAAGACAGAGCAGCGTTAGGCCATGTCTTCGAGCAGCTGGATGAGTCTGCTGTCACTATGACGCTGGGAACCAGGTATGAATCGGCGATCGAGACCGCCGATCTCGTGGTCATCAGTCCGGGTGTTCCCTATCGCTTGGAAGTGCTGAACCGCGCGCGTCAT
>Ga0315912_10004562_pt1 | contig 13079 bp, 12 predicted proteins | sample VfabasoilMG_FD_204469 | JGI IMG/M metagenome (GOLD analysis project Ga0315912, IMG submission 204469) | Garden soil microbial communities collected in Santa Monica, California, United States - V. faba soil | ecosystem: Environmental > Terrestrial > Soil > Garden | place: USA: California... | reverse complement strand
AGCAGCACCAGCAGCACGGCGCAGGCCAGCCGGATGCGCGGCGCCCAGCGGCTCACAAGCCGATGTCCAGCCCGTCGTAGGCGGCGCTGACGCGCAGCGCAGCGCCGCCGCGCGTGATCTCCTCCAAGCGCCGCGTCTCGGCCAGCATGGCCTCGATGGCGGCGTCGTCGAACACCGGCTCGTGGTGCGTCATGCACAGGTGGCGCACGCCCGCCAGCTGGCACAGCTCGACCGCGACGACATTGCTGGAATGGCCCCAGTCGGCCTTGACCGAGATGGCGTCGGCCAGCGAGTACATGGCGTCGAAGATCACCAGATCGGCATCGCGGAAGAACTGCACGAAGCGCTCGGTGTGCGCCGGGTCGGCCAGCGGGTGCTCGGAATCGGTGCTGTAGACCAGCACCTTGCCCTGCGACTCGAAGCGGTAGCCGTAGGAATCGCCGGTGTGGCGCTGCAGCATGGTGGTCACGCGCAGGCCGGCCACCTCGTGCGGCACGCCGGGCTCCAGGTGCACGAACTCGACGCGGCCCTCGAAGATGGTGTCGAAGCCCACCGGGAACGACGGTGGCTCCTGCTGGCGGCGCAGCGCGAACTCGATCTCGCGGTGGCTGCCGTAGATGATGACCCGGTTGCCGGGGATGAAAGCCGGCACGAAAAACGGCAGGCCCATGATGTGGTCCCAGTGCAGGTGGGACATGAAGATGTGGAAGGTCTGCGCCTGGCCCGCGCGCTGCGCCATCGCTGCCTGGCCGAAGGGCCGCAGGCCGCTGCCCATGTCGCAGACCAGGTAGTCGGGGCCGTCGCTGTGAATCTGCACGCAGGAGCTGTGGCCGCCGTAGGTGCCGGCCAGCGCAAAGGGCAGGCTGCCCAGCAGGCGCTCGATGTCGGCGTCGCTGGCGATGGGCTGGCCGCGCGCCGCGCGCAGCACGCCGCGCAGCTTGTCGCCCAAGCCGGCCGAGGTCAGCGCCACCGGCAGCGAGCCGCGTGTGCCCCAGAAACGCGCGCCCTTCATGGCTTGCCCGCGGCGCGGTAGGCGGCCAGCGCCGCGTCAGAGACCTGGGCCAGCGCGCCCTCGAGCGTGGCGTTGACCGTCAGCACCTTGTCGAAGCGGCTGATGGTGAAGATCTCGGCCACCACGCTCTGCAGCGCGGCCACGCTCAAGCGCGCCTGCGCCGCGCGCATCTGCTTGGCGGCGATCATCAGCACGCGCAGGCCGACGCTGCTGATGTAGTCGACACCGGAAAGATCCAGCACCAGCGCGTCCCGGCGCGCGGCTGCCTGGCTGACGAGCGGCAGCAGCGCGGCTTCGAGTTCGGCGGCGCTGCGGTGGTCGATGCGGCCCACGGGTGCCACGACGGTCGTGTCGGAAAACTGCTGCGTGGTGACTTGCACGGTGCGCCTCCGCAAGGCGGGCCTGGGGTGAATTCAGTATAGGAGATGCCGCCTGCCGCGAGCTCGTGCGAGCATACGCGCCCCGCTGCCGTCGATCCCGCCGTGCCGAAGCCGCCCCAAACCCCGTCGAAGCGCAGCGCGAAGCCGCGTTCGCCGAACGCGGAGCTGCGTGCCTTCGAGCGCCTGCTGGCCGAGCTGTCGGCCGGCTTCATCGGCCTGCACGCCGAACGCATCGACGGCGCCATCGAGGACGCGCTGCGCCGCATCGTGCGGGCGCTGGACATCGATCGTTGTTCGCTGATTTCGGTATCGCCGGTCACCGGCCGGGTCGAGGCCAGCCATTCCTGGGCTGTGCAGGGCATCGATCGCACGCCGCTGCTGAACATTGCCGAAACCAACCCCTGGGCCTTGAGCATGGCGCTGAACGGGCGGCCGGTGGTCTTTGCCCGACTCGACGACCTGCCGAGCGAGGCAGCCGTGGACAAGGCCACCTGGCAGCGCATCGGCTTGAAGTCGCACGTGAGCATGCCCATGCTCGTCGCCGGGCGCCTTCGCGGCGGCCTGAGCTTCGGCGTGTTGCGTCACGAGCGCGAATGGCCGGCCGAGCTGCTGGGCCGCATGCGCATGCTGGCCGATGTCTTTGCCAGCGTGCTGGCGCGCCAACATGCTGAAACGCAGCGCGAGCGCGCGCTCGACTTCGAGCGTCTGGCCTCGCGCACACTGAGCGCACTGCTCATCGCCGGGCCGCAGGACGAAGCGCGCGTCATTCAGGCCGGCCTGCAGGACATCGGCCGCTTCCTGGGTGCCGACCGGGCGACGCTGTGGGAAGTCGGCGGCGACCAGCGCTTCCGCCGTGCGCACCACTGGTTCGCCGAGGGCGTGCCGGCGGCCGAACACTGGTCGCTGGCCGAACTGCCGTGGATCGGCCGGCGCCTGACCGAGGACGCGCTGCTGCGCTTCGCGCGCTTGGACGAGCTGCCGGTCGATGCCGACGCCGACCGGCAGGCGATGCGCGGCCTGGGCGTGCGCTCGCTGCTCGCCGTGCCGGTGAGCATTGCCGGCCAGCCGGTGGGGGTGTTCTCGGTGGCTGCGGTGCGCAGCGAATGCGACTGGCCCGACGCATTGCTGCCGGGTGTGCGTCTGCTGGCCGAAGTCTTCGCCACGCTGCATGTGCGGCGCCACGCTGAAGCCCGCGAGCGCGCCGCCGAGGCCGAGGCGGCGAAGTGGCGCGAACAGTTCGCGCACGTGGTGCGCGTGCACACGGTCGGCGAAATGTCGGCAGCGCTGGCGCACGAGATCACGCAGCCGCTGGGCGCGATCGAGAACTACGCGCTCGCCGCACGGCGCCGCGCCGCCGGAGCGGCGCCCGAGCTGGCGAAGATCGTCGATCTGCTCGACCGCATCGTCGCGCAGTCGGCGCGCGCCGCCGACGTGGTCACGCGGCTGCGCGGCATGGTCAAGCGCCACGAGTTGCAGCTGACCGAGATCGACCTCGAACGTGTCGCCGCCGCCTGCATCGACCTGCTGCGCGGCGAGTGCGAACAGCGCGAGTTGCGCATCGAGCTGCGGCGGACCGCGGCGTTGCCGCGGCTGGTGGCCGACGAGATCCACGTGCAGCAGGTGCTGCTGAACCTGCTGCGCAACGCCATCGAGGCGATGGACGCTGCGCCGCCCGGTGCGCCACGCTGCATCACGCTGGCCATCATGCAGACCGCGCCGGATTGGGTGTCGGTGCAAGTGGCCGACCATGGTCCCGGCATTGCCGAGGGCGAGCTCGAACAGGTGTTCGAGGCCTTCCACTCGACCAAGCCGCTGGGCCTGGGCGTCGGCCTGGCGATCTGCCGGCGACTCATCGAGGCGCATGGCGGCACGCTGCGCGCCGCGCACAATGCGGGCGGCGGCGCGCTGTTCGAGTTCACGCTGCCGCTCGCACCCCCCGAAGCCCGATGAACGAAGCTACTGTCTTCATCGTCGACGATGACGAGGCCTACCGCGACTCGCTGGTCGAACTGGTGGCTTCGGTCGGCCTGCACTGCGAGTGCTTCGCCTCGGCGCTGGACTTCCTGGACGCCTTCGATGCGGTACGCGCCGGCTGCCTCGTGCTGGACGTGCGCATGGCGCGTATGAGCGGGCTGCAACTGCAGGCGCGGCTGAAGGCGATCGGCGCCATGCTGCCGATCGTCTTCATCAGCGGCCATGGCGACATCGAGATGGCGGTCAAGGCGATCAAGGACGGCGCGGTCGACTTCGTGCAGAAGCCCTACCGCGAGCAACAGCTGCTCGACGCCATCAACGAGGCGTTGCGCCGTGACGCGCTGCAGCGCAGCGCGCCGCCGCCGGCGGCGACCAGCGGGCCAGCCGCGCAGCTGGCGCTGCTCAGCGCGCGCGAACGCGAGGTCATGGCGCTGGCCTTGCAAGGGCTGCCCAGCAAGCTGATCGCCAAGCAGCTCTCGCTGAGCCACCGCACGGTCGAGCACCACCGCAGTCGGCTGCTGGAAAAGCTGGGCGTGGCCTCGATGGCCGAACTGATGCGCTTGAACTACCAGCAGGCGCTGGAGGGCAGCGCGACGCCTGCACCACCCGACGCCACCTAGGTAGCTTTGCGGTGGGCGCACGGATGGTGCGCGCGACCCGGGCGCAGCATCATCGCTCCCATGGCAACCGGCATGGTGCCGGCTGCAAACGAGGGGCGATGTTCAATACCGTGTATGTGCTCGAGCGCGATCCGGCCGAACGCCGGTGGATCGAGTCCGCGCTGGCGGGGCAGGCGCGTTCGCTGGTCTTCCTGGCCGATGGCGCGGCGCTGCTCGATCGGCTGCCGGCGCACATCGGCGACTGCCTGCTGTGCAGCGCAGAGCCCGACGCGCAGGCCGCGCTCGAGCTGGTGCGCGACCTGCGCCGGCGCGGCGAGACGCTGCCGGTGGTGATGATCGGCCCGCACAGCGCCTTTCGCACGGCGGTGGACGTGGCACGGCTGGCCGCCACCGACTTCCTGGAGCGCCCGGTCAGCGCGCAGCGCCTGTGCGGCGCGCTGCGCCGGGTGATCAGCCCGGCCGACAACGCCGCGAAGCATTGAACGAGGAGACGAGGATGAACGACAACACACGCGAATCGCAACAGGCCCTGGCCGCGGTGGAACGGGTGCAGCGGCTGTACGCCACGCAGCGCACGGCCTGCCTTGCCCAGCCCTATCCCAGCGCCGGTGAACGCCTGGTGTGGCTGAAGGCGCTGAAGCGCCAGACCCAGCGCTATCAGGACCTGCTGGCCGAGGCGATGAGCCGTGACTTCGGCTTCCGCCCGGCAGCCGAATCGAAGATGCTCGACCTGCTGGGCTCGGTGCTCGAAGCCACCCATGCGATCGCGCATGTCAAGCGCTGGATGAAGCCCAGCCGGCGTTCGGTCGAACTGCTGTTCCTCGGCAACGGCATCAAGGTGACCTACCAGCCCAAGGGCGTGGTCGGCGTGATCGTGCCGTGGAACTTCCCGATCTACCTGGCGATGGGCCCGCTGGTCACCGCGCTGGCGGCCGGCAACCGCGTGATGATCAAGATGAGCGAGGTCACGCCGACGACGAACGCGGTGTTCAAGCGGCTGCTCGCCGAGGTCTTCGACGAGGACCTGGTGGCGGTGGTCGGCGAGGAACTGGTCGACCCGAACATCTTCACCTCGCTGCCCTTCGATCACATCGTCTTCACCGGCTCGCCGGCGGTCGGCAGGATCGTCATGCGCAGCGCGGCGCAGAACCTGACGCCGGTGACACTGGAACTGGGCGGCAAGTCGCCGGCGGTGGTGACGCGCCACTACCCGGTGCGCGACGCCGCGCTGCGCGTGACCCACGGCAAGTCGGTCAACGGCGGCCAGATCTGCATCGCGCCGGACTACGCGCTGGTGCCGCGCGAGAGCGTCGGCGAATTCATCGCCGGCGTGAAGGCCAGCTTCCAGGGCTTCTACGGCGGCCGCACCGAAGGCAACCCGAACTTCACCAGCATCGTCAGCGAGCGCCAGCTGCAGCGGCTGCAGGCCGTGCTGGACGACGCCCGCGCCAAGGGCGCGACCGTGACCGCCTGCGCGCCGCTGCCCGGCGCGGGCAACCGCCAGCTGCCGCTGCACATCGTCACCGGTGCCACGCCACAGATGACGGTGCTTCAGGAGGAGCTGTTCGGCCCGGTGTTGCCGGTGGTGCCCTACGACACGTTGGACGACGCGATCGCCTTCATCCACGCGCGGCCGCGCCCGCTGGCGTTGTACTGCTTCAGCCATGACACCGCCGAGCGCGACGAGCTGCTGCGGCGCACGCATTCCGGCGGCGTCTCGGTCAACGACTGGGGCTGGCACGCCATCAACCACGACGCACCCTTCGGCGGCATCGGCAACTCCGGCATCGGCAACTACCACGGCGAAGAGGGCTTCCGCGAGCTGTCGCACGCGCGCACCGTGTTCCAGCGCCGGCGCTGGTTCCCGACGCAGCTGTTCCACCCGCCCTATGGCAGCTTCGTGCAGCGGCTGGCGATGAAGTTCTTCCTCGGGCACGGCGACCCGAGCCTGCGCTGAGGGCACCGCCTGTGCCTGCGCTGTCGCCGCGGGTGCCGAACTGAAGCAGGCACCGGGCACCGCACGACCCATTCCCGCGCGCTCGCCGCCACGCCGTCGCGAACAACTTTCCACTTCCACGCATGACGAGGATCCCGATGAAACGACAGAACTTCACCACCAGCGCGCTGATCGCAGCGGCCCTATGCGCCGCAGGCGGCGCCTTCGCACAGCCGAAACCGGCCACGCCGATCACCGAGCGCGCCAACGCCGCTGTGCGCCAGGCGATGGCCACCTTCGACAAGCGCGACTTCGAAGACGCGACGCGCGGCAAGCTGGCCGAACTCAGCGACCCGCTGGTCAAGGCCGCCGACGGCCGCATCGTCTGGGACACGCGGCGCTTCGACTTCCTGAAGAGCGACGCGCCGGCGACGGCCAACCCCAGCCTGTGGCGCCAGCAGCAGCTGAACCACGCGCAGGGGCTGTTCAAGGTGGCGGACGGCATCTACCAGATCCGCGGCTACGACATGGCCAACATGACGCTGGTCGAGGGCCAGACCGGCTGGATCGTCGTCGACACGATGCTCACCGAGCCGGTGGCGCGAGCCGGGCTGAAGCTGGCGATGGAGACGCTGAAGAGCACCAAGCCGGTGTCCGCGGTGATCTACACGCACAGCCACGTCGATCACTTCGGCGGTGTGCGCGGCGTGGTCGACGAGGCCGACGTGCGCTCGGGCAAGGTGAGGATCGTCGCGCCCGAAGGTTTCATGGAGCACGCGATCGCCGAGAACGTGCTCGCCGGCAACGCGATGACGCGGCGCGCGCACTATATGTACGGCGTGGCGCTGCCCTCCGACGGCCGCGGCTCGGTCGGCACCGGCCTGGGGCTGGGCTTGAGCGACGCCCCGCCGGGGCTCATTCCGCCGACGCACACCATCAAGAAGACCGGGGAGGAAATGGTCGTCGACGGCGTGCGCATCCAGTTCCAGATGGCACAGGGTTCGGAGGCGCCGTCCGAGATGATGTTCTATTTCCCCGACAAGAAGGTGCTGTGCCTGTCCGAGGTCGTGACCAAGCTGATGCACAACGTCTACACCATCCGCGGCGCCAAGGTGCGCGACGCGCTGGCGTGGAGCAAGTACATCAACGAGACGCTGGACCTGTACCCCGACGCCGAAGTCGCCTTCGGCAGCCACCACTGGCCGACCTGGGGCAGGGACAACATCCGCACCTTCCTCGCCAACCAGCGCGACACCTACCGCTTCCTGCACGACCGTGCGCTGCACCTGGCCAACCAGGGACAGGTGATGGACGAGATCGGCAGCGAAGCCTTCTTCCCCAAGAGCCTGGCCAGCGACGCCGCCTCGCGCGGTTACTACGGCACGCTGAGCCACAACCTGCGCGCGGTCTACAACTTCTACCTCGGCTACTACGACGCCAATCCGGCGACGCTGCACCGGCTGCCGCCGGTCGACAGCGCCACGCGCTACGTGGCGGCGATGGGTGGCGAGGCAGCGGTGCTGGCCACCGGCCGCAAGGCCTTCGCCGACGGCGAGTACCGCTGGACGGCCGAGCTGATGAACCACGCGGTCTTCGCCAACCCTGGCAACACCGAGGCGCGCGCGCTGCAGGCCGATGCGCTGGAGCAGCTGGGCTACCAGGCCGAGGCCGCCACCTGGCGCAATGCCTACCTGATGGGGGCGCAAGAGCTGCGTGCCGGGTTCAAGCCGGTGGCCGTCAGTGCAAGCAGCCCGGACGTGGTCCGCGGCATGAGCAACGAGCTGCTGTTCGACTTCATCGCGCTGCGCCTGGACCACACCAAGACCGACGGCGCCAAGGCGGCGATCCAGATGGAGTTCAGCGACACCAATGAGGTGTGGGCGCTGGAGCTGTCGAACTCGGTGCTGAACAACACCAAGGGCCGGGTGCTGAAGAACCCGGACCTGAAGCTGACGTTGACGCGACAGGCCTTCCTGGCGATGCTGCTGCAAGGCAAGAAGCTGCCCGAGCTGGTGCAGGCCGGTTTGGTCAAGGTCGAGGGCAACCCGCAGGCCTTCGGCGCGGTGGTCGCCAACATCGTCAACTTCGAACCCACTTTCAACATCGTCACGCCCTGAAGTGGCATATCACAACCAGGAGGAGAAACTCATGTTGCAACCCGGACTGATGATGGAGCAGCCGCTGCTGCTGTCGGACGTGATCGAACACGCGGCGGCGCAGTACGGCGACGTCGAGATCGTCTCGCGCGAGACGCATGGCCCGCTGTTCCGCTACACCTACGCCGACTGTGCGACGCGTGCACGCAAGCTGGCCCATGCGCTGGGCCAGCTGGGCCTGAGCGCCGGCAGCGCGGTCGGCTCGATCGCCTGGAACAACCACCGCCACCTCGAGGCCTATTACGCGGTGTCCGGCAGCGGCATGGTGATGCACACCTGCAACCCGCGGCTTCATCCGCAGCAGCTGATCTACATCGTCAACCATGCCGAGGACGAGGTGGTGCTGTTCGACGCCACCTTCGCGCCGCTGATCAAAGGCATCGCGCCGCATTGTCCGAAAGTCAGGGCCTGGGTCTGCCTGGCCGACGCCGCCCACACGCCGGCGATCGACGGCGTGGCCAACGTGCTGAACTACGAGGAGCTGATCGCGCCGCACAGCGAGCACTACGAGTGGCCCGCTTGCGACGAGCGCAGCGGCGCGGCGCTGTGCTACACCTCGGGCACCACCGGCAACCCCAAGGGCGCGCTCTATTCGCACCGCGCGATCGTGCTCAACGCGCTGGTGTTGTGCACGCCGACGGTGCTGGCGCTGTCCTCGCGCGACGCGATCCTGCCGGTGGTGCCGATGTTCCACATCAACGCTTGGTGCATCCCCTATGGCGCGCCGATGGCAGGTGCCAAGCTGGTGCTGCCCGGGCCGAAGCTCGACGGCGCCAGCCTGTACGAGCTGATGGAGAGCGAGCGCGTCACCGTCAGCGCCGGCGTGCCGACGATCTGGTTGTCGCTGATCCAGCATGTGGAGGCGAACAAGCTGCGCTTCACGACGATGCGCCGCACCGCGGTCGGCGGTTCGGCGATGCCGCAGTCGCTGATCGCCAAGTTCGCCGACGAATACGGCGTCGAGGTGCGCCACGGCTGGGGCATGACCGAGACCACCGCGGTGGCGACGATGACCGCGCTCGCCGCCAAGCACGATGCGCTGTCGCCGGCCGACCGGCATGCGATCGTCGCCAAGCAGGGCAAGACGGTGTTCGGTACGCAGATCAAGATCGTCGACGAGCAGGGCAAGGCGCTGCCGCGCGACGGCAGCTCGCAGGGCGAGCTGATGGTGCGCGGGCACTGGATCCTGGCGCGCTATTTCAAGGGCGAGAGCTCGCCGTTGCAGGACGGCTGGTTCCCCACCGGCGACGTGGCGACGATCGACGCCGACGGCGTGATGCAGATCCGCGATCGTGCCAAAGACGTGATCAAGACCGGCGGCGAGTGGATCAGCTCGATCGACCTGGAGAACGCCGCGATCGCGCACCCCGCCGTGGCAATGGCGGCGGTGATCGGCGTCAAGCACCCGAAGTGGGACGAGCGGCCGCTGCTGTTCATCGTGCGCAAGCCGGGCGCGGCGCTGGAGAAGGAAGAGATCCTCGGCTTCCTGACCGAACGTGTCGCCAAGTGGTGGGTGCCCGACGACGTGGTCTTCCTCGAATCGCTGCCGGTGGGTGGCACGGGCAAGGTGCAAAAGGGCGACCTGCGCAAGCAGTACGGTGGTGTCTTCAGCTGAAGGAGGCGGCCATGCATTCCGATCCCGCTGAAGCCCGCGGCCTGCTGCGGCGCGAGTTCCTCAAGGTGGGCCTCGGCTTCTCGCTGGCCCTCACCGCGGGCACGGCCCTCGTCGGCTGTGGCGAGGCGGCCAAGACGCCGGCGGGGGGCTACGCATTCCTGGGCCCCGGCGACCTGGAACTGTTCAACGCACTGGCGCCAGCAGTGGTTACCGAGCTCGGCGCCTTCGATGCCGTCAAGCGCAAGGCGCTGGTCGAGGGCGTGCTGCGCAACGTGGACGCCACCTGCGCCGCGCTCGACCTGGGCAGCCGGCAGGAGCTGCGCAAGCTGCTCGATCTGCTGGCCATCGGGCCGCTGCGCTACGTGCTGACGGGCGTGGGCGCCTGGAACGAAGCCGGCATCGAGAAGATGCAGGCCTTCCTGGCGCGCTGGCGCGGCAGCCGTTTCGCCACGCTGAATGCCGGCGGCAACGTGCTGGTCAAGCTGACTTCGTCCGGTTTCTACTTGCTGCCCGAGAGCTGGCCCTCCACCGGCTACCCCGGGCCGCTCGAATACGTGTTCAAGGCCGTCAATTCCTGAAGGAACCATCGTGGCTCTACCCGACATCTACACCGAAGGCATCGCCTCGGGCTGGAAGGTCATCGATGCGGCCAAGCTGAACGCGCCGCAGACGATGCAAGCCGACGTCGCCATCATCGGCAGCGGTGCCGGTGGCGGCGTGGCCGCCGAGATCCTGGCGCTGGCCGGGCTGAAGGTGCTGCTGCTGGAAGAGGGTGCGCTGCGCACCTCGGACAGCTTCCGCGACATGGACGAGGGCCGCGCGTTCCGCGAGCTGTACCAGGAAGCCGGCGCCCGCGCCACCTCGGACGGCGCCATCGCCGTGCTGCAGGGACGCTCGGTGGGTGGCTCCACCACCGTCAACTGGACCTCGAGCTTCCGCACGCCGGCGCCGACGCTGAAGCACTGGGCGGCCGAGTGGGAAGTGGTTGGCCACGGCGTCGAGGACATGAAGCCCTGGTTCGAGCAGATGGAAAAGCGCCTCGACGTCACGCTGTGGGAGGCGCACAACCCCAACAACAGCGTGCTGATGCGCGGCTGCAAAGCGCTCGGCTGGGAGGCGCATGCCATCCCGCGCAACGTGCGTGGCTGCTGGAACTCGGGCTACTGCGGCCTGGGCTGCCCCGTCAACGCCAAGCAGTCGATGCTGGTCTCCACCATCCCCGAGGCGCTGCGCCATGGCGCGACGCTGGTGCACCGGCTGCGCGTGCGCCAGCTGCAGCATGCCGACGGCAAGATCACGGGCGCGGTGGGCGAAGCGCTGCGCGACGACGGCCGCACGCCCAGCGGCACGCTGGTGACGATCAAGGCCAGGCACTTCATCGCCGCCGGCGGCGCGATCAACACGCCGGCGCTGCTGCTGCGCTCGCAGCTGCCCGACCCGCACAAGCGGCTGGGCCAGCGCACGCTGATCCACCCGGTGGTGCTGTCGCTGGCGCAGATGCCCGAGCGCATCGACCCGTTCTACGGTGCGCCACAGTCCACCGCCTCCGACCACTTCCAGTGGAAGGACGGCGCCACCGGGCCGATGGGCTACAAGCTCGAGGTGCCGCCGATCTTCCCCGGCATCGGTGCGGGTGTGCTCAATGCCTTTGGTGACAATCTGCGCAAGGAGATGTCGGCGCTGGCGCACACCAACGCGGTGCTGGCGCTGCTGCGTGACGGCTTCGTCGAACAGAGCCCCGGCGGCAGCGTGCGCCTGGCCGACGACGGCAGCCCGCTGCTCGACTACGACTTGAGCGACTATGTGTGGGAGGGCGTTCGCCGTGCCTACCTGAGCATGGCCGAGCTGCAGTTCGCGGCCGGGGCCAAGCAGGTGCGTGCGGCGCATCTCGATGCGCGCTACCTGGGCAACTGGAACGACACCAGGAAAGCCATCGCCGAACTGCCGCTGCGGAAGTTCCGCGCCTCGTTGTTCACCGCGCATCTGATGGGCGGTTGCGCGATGAGCGAGAACCCGAAGCGCGGCGTGGTCGACAGCGGCGGCCGGCACCACCAGGTCGCCAATCTGTCGGTGATGGACGGCTCGGTGTTCCCCACCAGCATCGGCGCGAATCCGCAGCTGTCGATCTATGGATTGGTGGCGCAGAACGCCACGGTTTTGGCCAAGGCGTTGCGGGGCTGAGGTCGCTAGAGTCGGCACGGCGCCGCGGTCGGGCCGCCGTCTGCGGCTTCGAAAAGGAGTGGCGCGAAAATGGCCGCCTAGCAGCCGGGAGAATCTCGCATGGAAATGACCATCTACCTGCTGATGCTGATCGCCGCCTTCGTCGGCATCCTGGTGTGGGCCTTCGGCCGTAAGCGCAAGGCGCGCTTCGACAAGGATGCGAAGATACCTTTCGACGGCGACAAGCGCTGACCACCGGACCGGTCGCATTGCCGCGGCGTGGGCAAGATCTTCCACCTCGGCCAGCTGCCGGTGAACACCCAGCGCGGCGCCTACTACAACGTCGTGCACCCGGACGACGCCGCCAGCTGGCAGCTGCGCTTCCAGGTGCAGCCGATGCTTCCCAAGTAGAGCGCGCTCGTACCGCGGCACGCATCCCAGCGCAGCCAGTCGCGCTCGGGATGCGGCGGCCGGCGAGACGTCAACGGTTCGGCAACATGAGCGTACGCTGCGTCAGCGAATTGCGGATGTTCACGAGATCGCTGCTCGTCACGGTGCGCTGCTGCAGCTTCGGCGTCTGGCAGGAGAAGTTCGCGGCGTCGTTGATGTCGCCAGTGCCCTTGTAGACTGCTTCGGCCGGATACGCGCACACCGGACGCGAGCGCGTCGGATTACCCGCCGCATCGAACCTCGCCGCGACGATCTTCTCCGGCGCCACGCCCTGCTCGACCCACTTGATCACGGCACTGACCGCATGGTGTTCGGCGTCGCGGTAGGCCTTGGGCGGTTCGGGCATGCCCCCACCGATCGAGTTCGGCCCGGTGCTGCCGCCGCAATGGCCAGTGGCCGGCAGCATGAACAGGCGGTGGTACTGCTGCACTTGCCGGCCGAACGCGTTGGCGGTGGCCGCGACGACCTGCGGCGTGAGCTTGGCGACTTGTTTGTCGACCTCTGCGCTCGGCAGGTTCCGCAGCTTCTCCCACTGCGTCAGCGCGAAGAAGTAGTTCAGCGAGCCATCCGGCGGCACGACCGAGTCGTTCCAGCCGTGCGTCTGGATCAGCTTGCCGCCTCGGCTGGTGAACCGTCGGATGTCCGGACTCGGCGCGGCGGTGACCGGTGTCAGCACGGCCTTCACGTGGTCGTACACATCGTCCCAATTGATGTCGCGGCGCCAGTCGTAAGGGGGGCTCAACACCGAGTAGACGTAGTGGCCGATGAAGGGGCCA
>Ga0315912_10004561_pt1 | contig 13080 bp, 11 predicted proteins | sample VfabasoilMG_FD_204469 | JGI IMG/M metagenome (GOLD analysis project Ga0315912, IMG submission 204469) | Garden soil microbial communities collected in Santa Monica, California, United States - V. faba soil | ecosystem: Environmental > Terrestrial > Soil > Garden | place: USA: California... | reverse complement strand
GGTTCCTGCAAGGTCGTTTTACCCCCGTTAGGTGTTCCGTTGGATGTGAATGCGGCGGCGTTCAACGAAGTGGTAGCGGGTGCCAAAGTGCCTGTGCTCGTTGATTTCTGGGCCTCGTGGTGTGGGCCGTGCAAGATGGCTGCGCCGGAAGTTCATCAGCTTGCGAAGGAAATGCAAGGCAAGGCGTTGGTGCTCAAGGTCAATACGGAAGAAGAGCAGCAACTGTCGGCGCGGTATCGTGTCCAATCGATTCCAAACTTCATTGTGTTTCGTGGAGGGCGGCCCGTCTTTCAAAAAGCCGGGTTGGTTGGACGGGCCGAGATGCGGAGTTGGCTTGCGTGAAATCGCTCACCTAGCGTCGAGATCCTCCGATTACTTCTTAAAAAGCGATAAATCCACCGCGTCGCCCATGGCTTTGTGGCCGGCGTCGTTGGGGTGGAGGTTGTCACCGCTATCGTAGAGTTTTTGGAACAGGGTTGGTTGGGTTGGGTCGCTGATGGTTTTGTCGAAGTCTACGACGCCGTCGAAGGCGTTGCTGGTGCGTATCCATTGGTTCACGGTGTCGCGCTTTGCGTGAACCTGCGGGTTGGTGCGCAGAGGCATGATGGTTGCTCCGATGATTTTGAGTCCGCGCTGGTGGGTTCTCTCGATAAGCTGTTTCATGCCGAAGATGATGTCTTCGGCGGTGGCTCCGCTTACGTCGTTGACGCCTTCGAAGAGGAACACGAATTTCAGGCCCGGCACGGAGAGGACGTCGCGGTCGAAACGGGCTAGCGCGTTTTGGCCGTAAGCGATGTTGTTGGTGTCGCTCATGATGCGGTTGCCTCCAATACCTGCGTTCACCACGGCGAACGTATTGCCTTTTTTCGCCAGAAGCCGGTTGCTGAGAATGTCGGGCCAGCGACGGTTCTCATTCGAGGTGGAGCGTGAGCCGTCGGTGATGGAATCCCCGAGCGTGACGATAGTTCCGAACTTCTCCGGTGCCACCACGTCGATGCCTGTCAGATAAGGCCATGACGTAATGGTTGCGGCCTCCGGCAGATCTTCGGCTCCTACGACGTTGCCTGTTGCCACGTAGGAAGTCTGTTGAGCAGAGTAGTGTACGGTGCTGGCGATGACAGCTCCGGGTGGCATGAACAGACTCACGGCGAGATCTGTGGCGTTGGGTGCCTTCAGCGCTACAGGATCGCTCAGCACCTGGCCACCGGGCGGGATGGTGAATGCTGTTTTGCCGCTGAACGTCACAGGCCTGTCTGAGCCTGGCTGAATTTTTGCGCCCTCGCCGCGGAGGGCCAGGTGGACCTCGCCGATCGCCAGCGCCTTGGTCCCGTAGAAATTGGACAGGCGAATGCGGAACTGTTCTCCGCCTACCGAGATGTGGCTGATGAGGCGAACGGTTTGATTATCGAATTCCAGTTTGCGGCGGCGCATCTCGGTGTCGGCCAAGACCGAGGACGGGCTGGCACCCCAGGTGCCAATCCAATTAACCGGCTTGTCTTTCGCAATGGCGGCGATGGCAAAGAAGGCAACGAAACAAATCTGAAGCTTGCGCGAAGTATGCATGATGATGAGAGCGATTATCTCATTGTTTGTTAGAGCTGTGGCATGGGCGGTTTCATTGGCTTCCAGGGCACGGCTCCGGTGCGGCGGAGTTTTCGGCGATAGAGTCTTGCTCCGGCAGTGGCGTAGATGTACTCGAAGTTCCGGCCTCCAAAACCGATGTTCCCTGCCAGTGTGCGGTTGGGCATGTTGATGATGCCGACTACTCTTCCTGCCTGATCGCAGATTTGGATACCGAGTTTTGTTGCGACGTAGAGGTGGCCGGTTGTATCGACGGCGAGGCCGTCGGCTCCGGTGTCGGAGGAATCATCGAGCGTTTGCAGATGATAGAACGGCACTCCGTTGGCAAGCGAACCATCCGGCATGACACGGAAAGACCAGACCCATTTGGTGCGGTAGTCGGCGGCCATCAGGAGCGCATGGTCAGGTGAGAGTGCGATGCCGTTGGGCGAGGCGACTTGCATATTAACATTGCGTTTGTTGCCTTGCGCGTCGATGTGCCAGATGCGACGGGTTGCCGATTCAGTGAGATACATTTCACCTTTGGCGTTCATCGTGTAATCGCTCGATGGGAAGTTCTCGGCGATGGTGCGTTCGGTACCGTTAGGTGCGATGGCGAGGATACGTTGGCGACTATTCTGGCGGAAGTAGGCGGTACCGTCGGCTCCGAACTTTACACCTCCGGCTTCTTCTTTGAATACGGTAACTTTGCCGTCTATGGATGCTTTGTAGGTTTTGCTGACGGGGTTGTCGCTGTAGTAGACGTTGCCTTCAAGGTCCACTCCGAGGTTATCGGTGGAGCGGTGGCTATCGCTCACGAGCTCCCAATCTTTGCCGGGGTCGAGAATCTCGTCGATGTAGCGGCGGTTGGGTTTGGAGTCGATTTTGGTTATCGGCTTCGGCCAATCTTTCCAGAGCCAACGCATCGCGTCAGGGAAAATGGCGGCAGCATGGCGCGAGCTGTGCCCTTCGGGTCCGACGACGAATTGAACTTCGTAACCTGCGTATTCGAGTGCGGAAGCCACGTCCTGATTGGCGAGGTACCAATTGCCGGAGTAGATGCTTTGATCGGCGCTGCCGTCTTGCAGGAAGACCCGGGCTTGTGTTCAGTCTTGCGAATGAGGCCAGGATATTGGTGACCGCCGCGGAGGTCGGTGAAGCTGCCGATGCAGGTGAAGACGCGGTGGAAGGCGTCGGGGCGATACCAGGCGGCGGTGAAAGCAGCAATGCCACCGGAGCTGGAACCGGCGATGGCATGGACGTTTGCATCGGTGGAGATGTTGTATTGTTTGCGAAGCTCGGGCAGGATTTCATCGATCAGGAAACGTGCATAACGATCATCCACGGCATCGTACTCATAGCTGCGGTTGTAGCGCGGCTGTTGATCCGCGGATGCAACCGGCAGGACGCCCGGGTCAATGAAGACTCCGATGGTGACCGGGATTTGGCCTTTGTGGATGAGGTTGTCCATGACGATGTGGGCGTGCCATGCGCTCGTGTCGTTAATGAAATTCATGCCGTCGCAGAAGAACATAACGCAGGCGGGCTTGTCGGCTTTGTATTGGGCAGGAACGTAAGTTGCCCAGTTGCGTGTGGTATCGGGGTAGATTCGGCTGGTATTCCAGGTGAGTCTTGTGACGGTGCCTTGGGGAACTCCTGGATGACGTTGTGAGTCGGGACTGGGTTTATAGGACTTCTGAAAAACTGGCGACAGCAGCAGCCCATCAAAAAAGCGTCGGGTCATGGTGTGTATGATCCCTCAAGCAATGCGAAAGAAACAAGGCTCGGTCACCCTAACTTTAGATAGCTGCGGACTCTCGCACGTTACTTAGCGCGGATGGCCTTGTGTTTGGATGGCTTCTGGCCATGCTCGGACAAGTCAAGATTGAGTGTGCCGTCTTTTTGTGGGTCGATTTCCAGCACGGCTCCGAGTGTTCCGTCAAAGTAATTGAGTGCGAAGAAAGCCCCATTGAACCTTCCGACGAGTGGACCCAAGACTAAACCTTGGCGCGAAAGGGTTGCCAGCGTATCTTCGCCTTTGCGTTCGATGGTCAACTGCCAGTTTGCGGCGGGGACGTTCCACGTACCGGAAATATTGGCTCCCGCTTCACCTTCGAAGGAACAAGTGCAGTAAGCGGAAGCGGTAAATGGGTGTGTCGCGTAGGTACCTTTTAGAACACCGTCGGCTAGGGTTGCTTCCATCCGGCTGCCGAGCTTGTCGAACTTCAGGAAAAGTTTTTTGCCGGCGAAGCTGCCGGGATTTGATCGCACTTTGGCGTCGCCGTTGACGAAGGAGCCTTTGAGAGTTTGCGGTGTGCCTTCGAACTCCATTCGAAAGGGGACCTTGAGTGTGCCCAGAGTGATGGTGCCGTCCCAGCGCCCAGATGGCGTTTGCGCGGAGAGGGCGGCTGCGGCGAGTAAGAGTACGATGGGGACACGCATAAACGTATTGTAACGACTCACAACGCGGTTGTAGTAGGATCATCAAGAACGTTATGCTGCGCACCACTATCCTCCTTGTTATTGCCGCCTGTTCCCTTCAGGCGCAGAACTCCGTTCGTCCTGTTCGTTTCCATGTCGAGCATCCCACGCTATTAAACCTTGGATTTGAGTGGACGATTGAAGGGGACGTCAACCGGAATTCTGCGGTGGATGTGCGCTTTCGCAAAGTGGGGTCCACGGTGTGGCGTCCGGCGCTTCCGTTGCTTCGGATGGGTGGAGAGCGGGTGTTTCGCGAGCGGGAGAACATGAGCTATACGGTACCGGCAGGATTCGCAGGCAGCATCCTGAATCTGGAGCCGGCGACCAGCTACGAATGCGAGTTCACGATGCGTGATCCGGATGGCGTCACCGGCCAGCCAGTCCAACGGGTCACCGTGGCAACTCGCGCGGAACCAAGGCCGTATGCTGGAGGCCGGGTGTTGCATGTTTATCCGGCGGACCATGAGGGTCCGAAGCTGGAGCCGAATTTTATTGGTCTCAAAGCAGCCTACTACGGAGAAGGCCGGGGCGATTGGACCGCTGTGCGTATGAACAAGGCCCAGCCCGGCGATACGATTCTTGTGCATGCCGGGCTTTATCGCCCGGAGCGTTTGAATTATGTGGATCCATTGAGTGCGCCATTCACTGGAACCTGGTCTCTGTCGCTGAAGGGGACCGCGGAGAAGCCGATCACGATCAAGGGGGCTGGTGATGGTGAGGCCATCTTTGATGGCGCGGGCAATCACAAACTGTTTGATGTGATGGCGAGTCAGCATCACATCTTTGAAGGGCTGACGTTTCGGAATACTGAGGTGGCGATCTTTGCGGGCGAGAAGGAAGTAATGGGGGCAGTGGCATTGACGGTTCGCAATTGCCGGTTCGAGGATGTGGGTGTCGGCGTGTGGACCGAGAACGCGGATTCACGTGATTTCCTTATCTCCGACAATCTATTTTTGGGGCGAGAAGATCGGATGCGTCTGATTGGCTGGAATCAGGCGGGCTCACGCGCGGCGGGGATTTATCCGTCGCATCTACTGCGCAGCTTTTTCGCGATCAAGGTTTATGGGCCAGGGCATGTGATTGCTCACAACGCGATTGCTTATTTTCATGATGCGATTTGCATCTCAACGTATGGTCCTCCGGACAGTGATCCCGAGCGGCAGGCTTCGTCAATTGATATATACGGCAACGACATTCACCTTTCCAATGATGACTTCATCGAGTCCGATGGTGGTGCTCACAATATTCGCGTGTATCAGAATCGTGGTGTGAACGCAGCGCACAACGGTTTCAGCGCTCAGCCGATGTTTGGCGGTCCGGTCTATTTTTTCCGAAACATTCTTTATCACGTACCGATTGGGGGAGCGTTCAAGTTCAATGCTGCTCCGGCTGGGATTTTGGTCTATCAGAACACCTTGATTGGGGAACAGACGGCGCGCGAGGCATACTCGAATGCACATTTTCGAAATAATTTGTTCCTTGGTCGTGACACGCCGAATCGGGGGATCATGAATTGGGCGAACGCCACGGAAAGCTATAGCAGCGACTACAATGGCTTCCGCCCGAATCGCGGTGTCGCCCAGCAGTATAGTTGGCTTGCGCCGAAGTCGGAGTGGCGAAGCTTTGCGACGCTGTCGGAGTTTCAGAAAGCGGTGGGGCAGGAAGCGCATGGTGTTGAGGTTGACTTCGACATTTTTGAAAATCTGGTTGCGCCTGATCCGGCAAACCGGTACAAGGTGTACCATTCGATGGATCTCAATTTTCGGTTGAAGGCGAATTCAAAGGCGATTGACGCTGGAGTGGACTTGCCCACTATCAATGACGGGTTTGCTGGGCGCGCTCCGGATCTTGGGGCACTGGAGTACGGGCAGGTGTCGCCTCAGTGGGGTCCGCGTTGGATTCGCTGGACGCCATTTTACCGGTAATAATAGAAACATGGCATTGAACAGAGTCCGCACAGGTGCCGTCGCTTGGTCTGTTGTGGTTACCGCTTTAGTTGGCGGGGCCGACCTTGCTTCCAAGGATTTCTTTGATAACACCAAAGTCTGGCCCGTGCATTTCACGTTTACGGCGGAACAGTATGGCGGGCTGAAACCGGTGCGGAAGGTGGGGAGTGTTGCTGGTGAGCGATTGTCCGGTTTTCAGGCTCCTGATGGTTTGCGGAATGGGATCACGGGATCGCAGGGTTTGCATTTTGAGTATGTGCATGCGTCGGTGTCTGTTGGCGATGTGGCGCTGAAGGATGTTGCCGTTCGCTACAAAGGCAACGGGACGTACCGTCGTGGAGTTCAGTATGGGAAGGTTTCGTTTAAAACAGATCTGAACAAGTATGTTGCGGGGCAAAAACTGGCGGACAATACGAAACTGAACTTCAATAACAGTGTGTCGGATGTTTCGTGGATGAATGAGGCGCTGGGGTACCGGCTCTATCGTGATGCTGGTGTTCCGGCGGCGCGGACTTCGTACGCTCGTGTTTTTGTTACGGTGCCGGGACAGTTCAATCGCGCGTATCAAGGTTTGTACGTGATTGTGGAGGACCTTGACGACCGTTTTGCCGAACAGCATTTCGGGAACAAGGATGGCGTGTTTTTCAAGCCGGTAATTCCGACTCCGTTTCAGTATCTGGGCGAGGACTGGAAGAAATATAACCAGATCTATGATCCGAAGCGGACACCTACCGAACAGGAGAAACGACGTGTCATTGATCTTTCCAGACTGGTGACGAACGGCGATGATGCGGCGTTCACGGCTCGTGTGGGTGAGTTTGTGGATCTGGACGAGTTTGCGCGGTATATGGCGGTTACGGTGTGGCTGACCAGTTATGACGGGATTCTGGACAGTGGGCAGAACTACTATCTTTATCTGGATGCCAAGACGCAGAAGTTTCAATTCTTGCCTTGGGATTTGGACCGGGCGTTTGGGCAGTTCGGGATTTTCCGTGGCAATGCTCAGACGGTGAATATACTGGAGCCGTGGTTAGGCGAGAATCGTTTTTTGCAGCGGATCTTCAGGGTGGCCGCGTTTCGGAAGTTGTATCTGGAACATCTGGATGCATTCAGCAAGACGATCTTCAAGCCAGAGCGATTTGGACCGCAGGTGGACGCGATTGCAGCGGCGGTGCGTCCGGCGATTGTTGAGGAGTCGGCGGTGTTGTTGGGGCGATTCGATGCGGCTGTGGCTGGGAAGACAATGCCGGACACGTTGGATCGGAATTTTGGATTGCCGCACATTCCGATCAAGACGTTTGTGGCGGGGCGGTGGCGGTCTGTTGTGGAGCAGTTGGAGCGAGCTTACATGATCCGCTCGACGCGGTGACTTGCGGCTTGGAGCGCAGAAACAAGCTCATCAATATGAGCTGGTCCGCGTGTCTCCAGAGTGATGTCGAGAATCGTCTGATCCAGGTTCACGCCGTGGTAGGCGCGTTCATGGGAAATCCCCATGACTTTGGCGCGTAGGTTGGCGATGATTCCCATGACGGCTTGCAAAGCTGACGTTTGATCGGGAACGTGGAGTTGGAGGCGAACCAGGCGTCCGTCCTTTACGAGGCCGCGCTCGATGATGCGTGACAGGACGTTGACGTCGATATTTCCGCCCGAGATCAGGACTGCAACTTTCTTGTTTTGTAGCGACGTCTTGTGATTGAGAAGCGCAGCGATGGGGGCGGCACCGGCACCTTCTGCGACGGTTTTTTCGCGTTCCAGCAAAAGCAGGATGGCGTTGGCAATTTCTTCTTCGTCAACGGTGACAATGTCATCGACGTATTTTTGGACGAGCGGTAAAGTGAGGCTGCCTGCTTTGCGGACAGCGATGCCATCGGCGATGGTGATGGCCGCGGGAAGTTTGATTGGCGCGCCTTCGGCGACGGCGTTCTGCATGGATGGGAGTCTGGAAGTCTGCACACCAATGATTTGGATTTTGGGGTTGATGGCTTTGGCAGCGCAGGCGATTCCTGCGATGAGTCCGCCGCCTCCGATGGGAACCACAATCGCTTCGAGGTTGGGTTCTTGTTCCAACAGTTCGAGACCGAGTGTTCCTTGTCCGGCGATGACGGCTTCATCATTGAAGGGGTGGACGAAGGTGAGAGACTCCGCGTCGCATCTGCGGCGGGCTTCCTCGTACGCTTCGTCGTAGTTCGCACCAAACAGGATCACCTCTGCCCCATAGTCTTTTGTAGAGGAGACCTTAATGAGCGGAGTCGTCTCTGGCATACAGATGGTGGAACGAATTCCGAGACGGGTTGCGTGATAGGCGACGCCCTGTGCGTGGTTGCCCGCCGAGGCTGCTATGACGCCTTGATTGCGCTCCTGTTCTGACAGGAGCATGAGGCGGTTCAACGCGCCGCGCTCTTTGAAGGAGCCGGTCATCTGAAGGTTTTCGAGTTTGAAGAAGATTTTGTTGCCCGTGAGGCGGCTGAATGTTTCCGAGTAGGCGCAGGGAGACAGGTAGATGGAATTGCGGATTCGCAACCTGGCAGCTTCGATGTCGCTTCGCGTGAGCATTTCTAATAGCGTGGAACAGACGGGTCGACAAGAGTGCTCCAGGCGTCGATGCCACCGGACATGCTTTGGCAGGCGGTGAGGCCTTGTTCGCGGAGCCAGTTGACGACGTTCAAGCTGCGTACTCCGTGGTGGCAGATGACGATCAATGTGTGTTCGTCGGCCTTTGCTTCGAGGTCCTGCAAAGTTGCGGGGATATTGCGCATGGGGATCAGCGTCGCACCTTCGATGCGTGAAATCTGGAATTCTTCGGGTTCACGGACGTCGATGATAATGAGGCGTTCGTCAGCATCAATGCGGCGTTGGACTTCCAACGGGGTGGTTTCTAACGGCAAGGTAGTGTTCGGCACGCCTCCGAGCATACCGCAATAGAAGACGTCAGTTCTTGGGAACCGCAAAGGCGATTAGTGAGTTGCCGGCGCCTACTACTAGGACTTGTTGGCCGTCGAGTTCATAAGTGATCGGAGCATTGCCAACACGTCCGATGTTTTCACGCCAGAGGGTGGTTCCGTCACTGGTGCGTAGCGCCATCACGTTGCCGGGGTTGTCGCCGGTGAAGGTGAGTCCGCTTGCTGTGGTTAGGACGCCTGCGGTTCCTGCTCCGTCTCCGATGGGATGATCCCAGACGATTTTTCCTGTGCGCCAGTCTATGGCTCGGATGGAGGATTTTCCAGCGAGGTTGTAGTCTGCGCCTGCCCAACCGTACGCGCCGTGTTCGGGTTTGAAGAAGTAGATACCGTAGCCGTCCTGGGCGCTGACGATGAACAGGTTGGTTTTTTGATCAAAGCTGGGTGGACGGTAGTTGGTTGCTCCCGCTTCGTTGGGCGCGACCAGCACTCCGTCGCGTGAGGGCTCTTTTGCGGGGTCTGGAATGGGCCGTCCTAGTGCGTCGATTTCCTTGGCCCAATTCACGGCGGCGAAGGGTTTGGTGAGAATGTTTTTGCCGTTGGTGCGGTCCAGCACGAAGAAGTAACCGTTGCGCGAAGCCTGCATGACTAGCTTGCGTGGTTGTCCATTGACTTCAGCGTCTACCAGAACGGGGACCTCGGCGGCATCCCAATCATGAGTGTCGTGTGGCGACACCTGGAAGCCCCAGGCGAGTTTGCCTGTGTCAGGGTTGATGGCCACAATGCTGCATGTCCACGGATTGTCGCCGGGGCGCGCGGGACCGTTCAACACGGGCGTTGGATTTCCGGTGCCGACGTAGACGAGATTCAACTCCGGATCATAGGTACCGGTGTTCCACATCTGGCCGCCGGTTGCGCCGCCGCTGGGTGGGTCGGAGACACCGGGAGGCGGGGTGCTGTAGAAAGTCCATTGCAGTTCACCTGTATCGGCATCGAAGGATTTGAGAATGCCGGGCACGTTATCGAAGTCTCCCGCAACGCCGACCATGACGTGGTTGCGCACGATGAGCGGAGAATTGGTGGACCAGAAGCCGCGGGTGGAATCGACGATGGCTACGTTCCATTTGACCTTGCCTGTTTTGCCATCGAGAGCGATCAGGTGGCAGTCTGGCGTGGTGAGATAGACCGTGTTTTTGTAGACTGCCGCCCCGCGATGTCCGATGTGAAACGCTGGATTGGGCGGATTGCGATAGCTCCAAAGTTCTTTGCCGGTGCGAGCGTCGATGGCCCAGATGACATCCGGGATTGTCAGGTAAATGATGCCGTCGGCGAGAATCGGAGAGGCTTTGATTTGTTGCGTGCCCTGAAATCGCCAGAGTTGCTTGAGGCTGGTTACGTTCTCTTGCGTGATGCCCGTTAGTTTGGAATGCCTTTGGCCGGTGTAGTCGCCGTGATAGTTGAGCCAGCTGTCCTTTGGTGGATTCAGGAATAATTTGGGATCGACGCCTTGGGCGAAGGCTCCAGCGGCGAGCGCGAGGGCGGCACTTAGACTCAATAGTTTCTTCACTTCAGTGTCTCCAGATAAGCGTAGATGTCGTGCATGTCTTTGTCGGTGTACTTGCTCAGCAGGTCAAAGTGGGCGTCATGAGGGTTGTCGATTTTGAAAGAGATTACTTTCTTGTCGAAGGTTTGCGGTGTGCCGGAAGCGTCCTGGATGACGAGAGTCCACTCATCCTGGCTGGTGAGCGTTCCGGCGAGGGCCTTGCCGCCTGCGGGTGTCACGATGACTTTGGGGCGTTGCGTGCGGGGCGGATTGAGGAATCTCTGCATGAGAGCGAGACCCTGAAATTTGGAAGCGATTCCGGCGAGGTTACCGGTGGGGGAATGACAGGCGATGCAGTTCCCTGCCCCTTCAAAGAAGCGCTTTCCATCCATGGCGTTGCCGGTGCGGAGATCGGCGGGTTCTACGTTGCGGCGTGCGCCGACGAGGGTTTCAAACTTGGTTTTCTGATCGTGGATGAAAGCGACGATAGCTCCCATATCGGCGTCGTTTAGTTTGAAGTCCGGCATCTCTCCGCTGCCTGCGCGAATGAGTGGTGCCAGCTTGTCACCTCGAACATCTTCGGCGACGAGTTTGGATCGTGTGAGGTCGGGGCCTCTTTCGCCGCCTGCGGAATCGCGGCCGTGGCAGAAACCGCATTGGGCGCTGAACAGCGACTTGCCGGCTTCGATTTGAGCGGGCGCGTAGGTTTGTTCAGTGACCGTCTTGGGACGGTCGATGGCAGCGGGGCTCTGCTTGCCTCCGGCTTTTACTTGAGGAACCGGAGCCTTAGTAGTGGGGGTCTGCGTGTTAGGTGCCTGGGCGATCAGAAAGCCCATGGCAGCCCAAACCAGAGAGAGAATCCAGATGGTCTTTTTCATGCTCTTAGATATTGTAGTGCATTCGAACTAGATGTGGTTATTATCCCCACGTGAGGTTCCGAGGCACTTTTGCCCAGTAGATGGTGAGGGCGCAAAGATACATGAGTCCGCCGATCAGCAGTGTGGCTTTGAGTCCGAAGTACAGTGCGAACACTATAGCTAGTGCGGAGCCGAGGACACTTGATGCTGCGTTTAGTGCCCATGCCCAGCGGACCGATTCGTGGGCACTTCCGATTCTTAACGCTCAAGGTGAATCGGAGACAGTTCACTTCTAGCGAGAAGTTAGGGGCGGCCTCACTGTGTATGGCTGATAGGTCCCCTCACAAGCCGCCCGCTCCTCATCTGTGCACCAACTGGAAAGCCAGGAAGCAGCTTCCAAAAGCAACTCTTGAGATTTGCCTCTATCCTTCTGTGCAGCTGACAACAGGAATTCCAGTGCGCTTCCTGAATCGCGCTCAAAAATCAGCCGAATAGTACGGGTGGCATTCCGCCGGTTCGAATACGACTCATCAACGCGCCTAAGCACACCCAACAAGGCAGGAATCGCGCCGCGCCCAATCTTAACAAGACCCTTAACTGCCGGAAACAATCCGTCAACATTGTCCTTGTCCAACATAATCAATCCCTGCACGTCTGGATCTAAAAAATCCAGATAGCGCACAAATATTTGGGAGTCAGCGACGATGCCACGCTCTCCGAGTTTCGCCAACGCAATCGCAATACAGCTAGTAGGAGTCGGGGCACGCTGGTCAAGCAAGTATCGACGAACAACTTGGTCCGCCGCATTAGCAATTGTCGGGCACAACTCTGCACAAAGCACTCCAGGCCCCAACCCAGCAAACGCCGCCACGAAAACGCTACGAAACAGGTTTTTGCAGGTGAAGGGCATGGGGTCAGCGCACTTCGGTTTCAGCTAGGGTTTGTATGCGCCCTTGATTCTGATCCCACCATGATCGCCAAAACCTCAGATATTTGTCTTCACCCAATTCCTTCAGATTCCGATCAAATATCGAAAACTCGATGGTGTCGGCAGTTCTAAAGGATGCTGGTCCAGGGCTAAGGTTCGCGCTACCGACGGATACATTATTGGCGAACATCGACAGGCCCCCAATAGCCCGCCATCGAACCTCAAAATCGCTGTCGTTTAGCAAGTTTCCTAGCTGTAGTATCGCGCTCGCTGTATGAACTCGAGCCAACGCCCCTGCTGCCGCCTGTCGCTTCACTGCAGGCATGGAAGGCCCCAGCCACCTAGCCAATATCTGAAGGCTAGCCTGGGAGGTATCGCTGTAGGAACGCTCGATGCTGAGGACAATAGAACTAAGTTCAGGGTGACCTTGAATCTCGAGCGAATCCGCAGATTCCAATCCGCTGATGCCGCCCAATGCCACAAGACCAGCAGTGCCCAAGGTAAGACCTCTGGGTCCTGAATCTCGAATCGCGCGAAAAACAGTCTCAGATACTTCCGGTTCTACTCTTGCTTGCATTACAGTAGATAAATAGACTGCAGCCCCATCTCCCCCCTGGCCCATCTGAATCATTCCCAACTCTTTGATTACCTTCTGGAGCGGAGTATCTTTAACGTTGATCGCGATAGCAGGAACTGCCAGGGGGGAACCGACACTCAATACGAGGTGGCGCAAGGCTACCCTGCTTCCAGAAGACATTGGCACCAACTCATACGCCTGTCCACTGTCGCTAAGCTTGCCAAATGCGAGTATCCGGCTGCCGATCATCGCTTGCTCGATTCCCATGTCCTCCCATTGCGCCATATATGA
>Ga0315912_10004560_pt1 | contig 13081 bp, 12 predicted proteins | sample VfabasoilMG_FD_204469 | JGI IMG/M metagenome (GOLD analysis project Ga0315912, IMG submission 204469) | Garden soil microbial communities collected in Santa Monica, California, United States - V. faba soil | ecosystem: Environmental > Terrestrial > Soil > Garden | place: USA: California... | reverse complement strand
CGAAGCGGACACAGGTGCGATCTTGCTCGAAGGCAAACCGATCGCTGGCCCAGGACCGGACCGCGGCGTGATCTTTCAGAACTATTCGCTGCTGCCATGGATGAACGTCTTCGATAACGTTTACCTAGCGGTGGACGCGGTCGCGCCGAATCTGGCAGATCAGGAAAAACGCCGGCGCACCGAGTATTACCTCGACCTAGTCAATCTGGGCGCTGCATTGAAAAAAGTTCCGCGCGAACTTTCAGGCGGCATGCGCCAGCGGGTTGCGGTGGCGCGCGGCCTGGCCATGGACCCGAAGGTTTTGCTCTTGGACGAACCCTTTAGCGCCCTCGATGCGCTGACCCGCGGCACGCTGCAAGACGAAGTGGCGCGCATCTGGATGGAAAGCCGCAAGACCGTGGTGATGATCACCAACGATATCGATGAAGCGATTTTGCTCGCCGATACCATTTACACGTTGACTTCCGGGCCGGGCGCAACGCTTGGCCCGGCGGTTTTCGTCGATGCGCCTCACCCGCGCTCGCGGGCGCAGTTGAGCGAACAAGCGGGTTATCACAAGGCCCGGCGCGACACCCTCAAGACGCTTACCGGTGGCACCGTTGCTTCGGTGGCCTCGGCTCCTATCGCCGGGGCGGAACTTTTACTTCACTAGAAGGAACGACAGAATCCATGATACCAGCGCTGGAACTCACACAACTGGGCAAGAGTTACGATACCGATCAAGGGCGGTCGATCATCGTCAAGGATTTCAACCTGCGTGTCAGCGAAGGTGAATTTGTCTGCATCATCGGTCACTCGGGGTGCGGCAAGTCGACGGTCTTGTCGATCGCCATGGGACTCAACGATGCCAGCGAAGGCGGCGTGATCATCGCCGGGCGCGAAGTAGTCGGGCCGGGATTGGACCGCGGCGTGGTGTTTCAGTCCTCGGCGTTGTTGCCCTGGCTCACGGCGCGGGAAAATGTCTTGCTCGCCGTCGATCAGCGCGAGGAGCGCCATTCGCAGCGCATCCGGCGCGGCCTCGCGGATAAATATCTTTTTGCTGTCGGACTCGATGGTAATGCCGATTCCTACCCTGATGAGCTTTCCGCCGGCATGCGCCAGCGCGTCGGCATTGCACGCGCCTTGGCTTTGGAGCCGAAGGTGCTGCTGCTCGACGAGCCGTTCAGTTTGCTCGACGTGGTCACCCGCATGGAGCTGCAAGACCAAGTGATTCGTTTGTGCGCTCAGGAGACGAAGACCGTGCTGATGGTGACCCATGATGTCGACGAAGCACTGTTGCTTGCCGACCGCATCGTCATGATGACCAATGGCCCGGCGGCGACGGTGGGGGAAATTCTCGGCGTTCCTTTCGAGCGGCCGCGCGACCGGCTGACTCTCAGCGAGGAACCGATGTATCACCGATTGCGCAGTCAAATGCTGCGCTTTCTCGAAGAACGCGCGCCGGAGCGCGCGGCAACACCTGCGCAGCAGAAGGACGAGCCCTTCAAACAGCTGGCGCAGTTGAGCGCGGAGGAAGTCTTCATCATCGAGAAATACACCGGCTTTAACCGGTTTCGCGGCAAGTATCGTAATTATGACGCGACGGCGAATGTCAGCGACAACGCGGCAGCCACGCAGGCCAAGGCCTTGGCCTAGTCCCGGCCAGCGCGCTTGAGCAAGAGATCGTGCAGACAGCCGAAGCCAAATCCGCTCAGAATGAAATCCGGCGCTGGGCAAAAACCTACTGCCCGTACTGCGGTGTCGGTTGCGGCCTGCTTGCCGGTGTGGGCAAGGGCATGGTGGCGAAAATCAAAGGGGACAAGGATCACCCTTCGAGCCTGGGTGATCTCTGTCTCAAGGCGGTCTACTTGCCCGAGACGCTACGAACTGCCGATCGCCTGCTCTATCCGCAGATTCGCGCTTGTTCGGATGGTCCGTTCAGGCGCGTGTCATGGGATCAAAGCATGGGCTACTTGGCGCAGCGGTTCCGCGCGATTATCGACGAGCATGGGCCCGACGCGGTGGCTTTCTATGGTTCCGGACAGCTCACCACCGAGGAGTATTACATCGCCAACAAACTCGCCAAGGGTTTCATCGGCACGAATAATTTCGACACCAATTCGCGCCTGTGCATGTCCTCGGCGGTGGCGGGCTATAAATCTTCGTTCGGTTCGGATGGGCCGCCGGTGTCCTATGCCGATCTAGACGAGGCCAACTGTTTTTTCCTCATCGGCACCAACACCGCGGACTGCCATCCGGTGATCTTTAAACGCATCAAGCAGCGCAAGCTCAGCGCGCCGGATGATGTGATGATGATTTGCGTCGATCCGCGGCGCACGGAAACCGCCGACTTCGCCGACCTGCATTTACCGATTCGGCCGGGCAGCGACATAGCTCTGCTCAATAGCATGCTGTATGTGCTCCTCGATGAGAATCTGATCGATCGCGAGTTTGTCGCGCGACGCACCAATGGCTTTGGCGCGCTCATCAATGCTGTCAAAGATTATGCCCCACGCGTGGCCCAGGAGATTTGCGGCATCGCCGAATGTCTGATTGTCGAGGCTGCTTTGATCTTCGGTAAAGCCGAGCGCGCCATGTCGCTGTGGAGCATGGGCGTCAATCAAAGCACGGTGGGAGTGCATAAGAACAACGCGATTCATAATCTTCATCTGGCGACGGGAAAGATCGGCAAACCGGGTTGCGGTCCGTTCTCGCTCACCGGCCAGCCCAATGCGATGGGCGGCCGAGAAGTTGGCGGCCTGTCCCATATGCTCCCCGGCTATCGCAGCGTGGAGAATCCGCAGCACCGCGACGAAGTCGAACGTCATTGGGGTGTGCCGTTCGGCAGCATCGCGCCCGTACCCGGTTTGGCGGCATTGGAGCAATTCGAAGCGCTGGCTGAGGGGAAGGTCAAAGCGATCTGGATCCTTTGCACCAATCCCGCGGCGTCGGCGCCGGATACCGATGTGATCGAAAAGGCATTGCGCCAAGCGGAGCTGGTGGTTGTGCAAGATGCTTATTATACGACCGCGACAAGCAAATTTGCTCATGTGCTTTTGCCCGCGGCGCAATGGAGCGAGAAGGAAGGCGTGATGACCAATTCGGAGCGCCGGATGACTTATATGCCGAAACTAGTCGATCCTCCCGGTGAGGCGCTACCGGATTGGCAAATCATTGCGCGCTTCGCCGGTGCGATGGGCTTCGGCGAAGCATTTGCGTATCAGTCGTCAAAGCAGATCTTTACCGAATACGCCGAGCTGACAAAGAAGAGAGTCTGCGATTGCTCGGGAATGAGTTATCGAAAGCTGAAATCGAGTCCGTTGCAATGGCCCTATCCGAAATCGATACGAATGCCGGCTGCACGGCTCTATTCTGACGGAATCTTCCCGACGGCGGACGGCCGCGCCAATTTTATCGCCGTCGAACATGCCGAACCGGCGGAAACGGCCGATGATGCGTACCCGCTGGTCTTGACCACCGGCCGCTCCAAATATCACTGGCACACCATGACGCGAACCGGGAAAAACCCGGCGCTGCGCAAGAGCGCGCCGGAGCCGATCCTCGATCTCCATCGCGTCGACGCGCGCCGCTACGGCATTCAGGACGCAGATTTCGTCGAGGTTATTTCTCGGCGCGGCAAGGTCATGGTGCAATGCCGGGTCACTGAAGAGATCACCCGCGGCACTTGTTTCCTGCCGTTTCATTGGGGGCGCGATCAAGGCTTTTTCAAGGCGGCGAACAATCTCACGATCAGCGCGCGCGATCCAGCGTCGCGCCAGCCCGAACTAAAAGCCTGCGCGGTACGGCTGCGCAAGGTGATGGATTTTCCCTTGGAGGACAACTGATCATGACTGTTCACGGGCTCGGCAAGGTATTTCTAGTTGGCGCGGGTCCGGGTGATCCGGAATTGCTCACGCTTAAAGGCAAGCGCTGTCTCGAAGCGGCGGAGGTAATTCTCTTCGATGAGCTGGCGAACCATGAGCTGTTGGAGTTTGCTGCCGCGGAAGCGCAATTGATCTATGTCGGGAAGAAACCCGGAAAACATTGCGCCGACCAACGTGAGATCGAAGCGCTGCTGATCCAACACGCCCGGCAGGGCAAATATGTCGTTCGACTTAAGGGCGGCGACCCGTTTGTTTTCGGCCGCGGCGGTGAGGAGGCCCAGGCCTTGAAGGCGGCGGGGATTCCATTCGAAGTCGTGCCGGGGATTAGCGCAGCCATTGCCGTGCCGGCCTATGCTGGAATTCCCGTAACCCACCGTGGCCGTGCTTCGAGTTTTGCCGTAGTGACCGGACATAACGTCTCTGACTCGGTGGTCAATTGGTCGGGCTTGGTGCACTCGGTGGATACGCTGGTAATTTTGATGGGGCTAAGCAACTTGGCAGCGATCATGGACCTGCTACTGGAAAACGGCTGCGAGCCGGAGCGGCCCGTTGGGCTGATCCGGTCCGGTACCCGCAGCCAGCAAGTTGTCGTGACCGGCACGGTTGCGACCATCGGCATGCTCGCCAGCCGAGCCAAATTGCGCTCACCGGTTACGATTGTTGTGGGCGCGGTAGCCCGCATGGCGGCCGAGCTTGACTGGTTCCCCATCATTGCCAGCCCAGTTTCCAGCACTCGTGAGTTGGCGCTCGGCATGACTGAGCTTGAGTTACTACCTGTCTAAAGGCTGCGGGTATTCCCAAGCTTTTGCCTAAATAGTCAGCAGCCATGCCACAATTTAGGCACTCGCGATTTCTGCCGTCGGGGTGTCGGTGAAATATTTCAGGGATATTAACTGTTTATGCCGAGCAATTGGCCTTGATCGGTGATGGCATTTAAGTTGCTTTATATCTTAGCGCTCGAATTCTATTTGCTTTCGTGTATTATCAACAACATTATTTTCATCGGAATTAATTGGTGTTGAGGAGGACTAACACATGAAACGTCGGATGGTCCGAATGGCGCTCTTGGCCGGAGTGATCGCGCTTAGCGGTCAGAACGTTCGCGCTGATGATGACAAACCGCTCGCTCCTGGCGTGTTGAGTTTGGACAGCAGCGTCGGTGTCGCCGATCAGGGGATCGCCAACGGCAAAGGTTCGTTGGAGAAAGCATTAGGCATCGGTATCAGCGGATTTATCGACATGGGCTACATTTGGAGCTCGAATCATCCAGGTAATCCCTCTGACATTTCTGGCCGCTACTTCGATAAGGACAATAATCAATTTAATGTCAACAATTTTCATCTTGCGATTGAAAAGCCGGAAAAGGACTGGGGCGTTGGCTTCAAGGTTTCCGGCGATTTCGGTCGCTACGGCGAGCTACTCCACGAAGCGACGCAGTGGAACAGCATCGGTCCAAAGTTTTGCTGCGCATCGTCGGCCGAGGTCCGTGAGGCATATCTTACAACCACGATTCCCGTGGGTGAGGGGATCGCTGTCAAAGGCGGTTTGTTCGTAACTCCCCTGGGCACGGAAATTCTCAACGCCCCCGGCGCGTATAATGACAATATTTCTCGTTCATTCGCGTTTAACTATGGCATCCCAATTCGCCATCTGGGGACTTTGTTCAGTTACCCGTTTGCCAAAACGGTCACGGCGAGTGTTGGTTGGGTGACCGGTTGGGATGATCCGCACGACAACAACGGCGCGCCATCCGGTATCGTCGGCGTCAATTATACGCCGAGTGACGCCTTCGGTTTGTCGAGCAATCTGCTATTCGGGCCGGAACAAAGACACAATTCAGGACGGATGAGAGTAACCTGGAGCAGCGTGGCGACGATCAAACCGATGGATCCTTTGACAATATTGCTTGAGTATACCCTCGGCGGCGAATCGTCGGCGCCGACTCCGACCGGTACGCAGGATGCGTACTGGCACGCTCTTGCTGCCATCGCATCCTGGGGCTGGACCGACCGTTTCACCACGGCACTACGAGGCGAGGTTTTCTTCGATAATCAAGGCGCGCGAACTTTCGGCCTCGCCGCTACCACTCCCCAACATAATGCCACACTCGGCGAGCTGACTTTAACCAGTAGCTATAAGTTCACTAAGATGCTAATGGGTCGCGCCGAATTGCGTCAAGATTTTGCCAACCATGGTGTTTACAAAGTGGGCAAGACCGGCGCCGATAGCCAGCAGACGACGATCGGGATGCAGTTGCTTTACACGTTCTAGGTCGATTGCCTCCACTTAGGGCGGATGGGGAGCAGCCGAAGGGCTGCTCCTTTTTTTTGGTTGCGGCGTTTGGCATAGCGGTTCAACGTTTCAGCGCTGCGTAACGGAGGGAGTTATGCGGGTTGACGGCGCAAGTATTTCCCACAGCCATCGGTAGACTTCCGGGCTGAGCATGCGTCTGAAATTCTTATTACCGCTTATGACTGTCTCCCCGCCCTTGTGAACGGCGCTGCTTGCGTCTCTGGAAATTGCCCATGGCGCTTGTTAGTTGTGAACCATCAAGCCGCTGATTGTTCTAGTCCTTTGATTGCTGAAAAACATTACTCGCTTGCCCTCCTCGTTCTCTGTTCGCTGTTGTTCTTTTTCGGTATTGGTTCGCGTGACTTCTGGGCGCCGGTGGAGCCGCGCTACGGCGAGATCGTCCGGGTAATGTTCGCCAAAGGCGAGTGGATCGTCCCCACTGTCAGTGGCGGCATCTACACCGACAAGCCAATCCTTTTTTTCTGGCTGGCGCTGATCGCTTCGAAAATCGCCGGCGGCGTGTCCGAGTGGACGGTGAGGCTGCCGGCCGCACTGGGCGGTATCGGGTTTATTTTGTCGACATACTTCTTCGGCCGGGATTTTTTCAACCCGCGCATCGGTCTCATTGCGGCGGCGATCTTGGCGACATCGATGCGGGTGATCTGGGAAGCGCGCTGGGCCCATGTCGACATGGTCTTTTGTTGTTGGTTCATGTTTTCGGTTCACTTCGCCGCGCGAACTTTTCTCGGCAAAGGCCGCGCTTACGAAATCCTCGTCGCCTACGCTTTCATGGGACTGGCGGTGCTGACCAAGGGCTTGATCGGCGTGGTCTTGCCGGGTTTGGTGTTTGTTTCGTTCATGGTCGTGCGCCGCGACTGGCGCATGATCGGCGCGGCGAAACTCCATCTGGGAATTCCCATTCTGCTGCTCGTCACCGTGCCATGGTTTTTTTTGGTTGATCAAGCGACCGACGGTCGATGGCTCCGCGATTTTATTTACCTGCATCATTTGCGGCGTTACATCGCCGGCGCCGGCCATCGACAGCCTGTCTATTATTATCTCACGACGTTGCCTGCCGATTTTCTACCGTGGACAATCTTCGCTATCCCGGCATTGATCGCGCGTAGGCCGCTTCGCCAGATCTTGAAGGATGTTCCCAGCCAACTTTGTCTATGCTGGTTTCTGGCGATCCTTGCATTCTTTACGATCTCCGATACCAAGCGCGATCTTTATCTCCTGCCGCTCCTACCGACGGTGGCATTACTTGTTGCTTGCTACATCGATTCGGTCGCGACACAGCGCAGCGCCGATGGCGCGTCTTGCCGCTGGATCACCGCGAGCTTCTTCGCATTGCTTGCGCTCGGTGCATTCCTTGTTCCAGTGGCGGCGTGGCGCCTTCGCCCCGATGCGGTGCTGCCGTTGTTGCCGGCGAGTCTGGTGTTGGCGGTGAGCGGCGCGTCGGCCGCTGTGTATTTGGTTCGGCGCGAGGTGGTTCACGCGATCATCGTGATTGTCGCTTTGATGACCTTGTCGATGGTAACCGCGGCGCTTTGGGTATTCCCGTATTTGGAAACGTATAAGTCGCCGCGACCGTTCGCCCGCGAAATCGCCCGGCTCGTGCCGCCGTCAGCGCCGCTGTACATCTTTGCCGATACCATGCATGATTTTAACTATTACGTCGAGCGCGAAGCGATTCCCGTGCTGAGTTCGCCATCCGCAGTGGAAAGACTCTTAACGGGAGTACAACCTGGTTTTCTGTTGGTCCGGGAGCGTGACTTGGCAGAATTGCCGATGTTGCCGCGATCCTGGTTGATCACCAGCGATCGCAGAGGGCGCATGCCTTGGCATTTAGTGCGATTCAACAGTGCCCAGGGATCGAGCGCGGCGAACAAAGAGTAGGTAACGGAACATGATCAAAAATATTGCGTGGATCGCTATCGGTGTGATTGCGGCTTACTTGATTTGGTGGATAGTCCCAGACTATTTCCACGGGGAGAAAGGTGATCCGCGCTCGCAGGAGCATTTGAGCCGGATCGCCGCCGAGATCAATCAAAGCGTGCCGTTCATGATCGATAAGGAAACCGAGCTGATGCCGATCTCGGGCCATGAAGGGATGTTGATCTATAATTATCGTCTCGTGAGCTACTCAGTGAAAAATTTGGATTATCGGCGATTTGCCGCCGGGGCGCGCGACCGCGTCGTGCAAGGCGCCTGCGGGCGGCCGGAGACACGCGACGATTTTCTCAAAAAAGGCGTGACGCTGCGCTACTCGTACTTCGACAAAGACAAGCAGCATATCGCAACCATCGACGTGACGCCGCGGGATTGCGGGTTTTGAAGATGGACAGAAATGGCATGAAGGCATGGTGGAGTATCAAAATGGCGGCCCTGTCCTAAGCCCGTAGCTGTACCATTCCAATACTCCATCACGCCATGGTTTTTCACTACTTCAAAATTTCTTTAGAGCGTGGAATTAGTTTGGGGTCGAGTTTGAATACATCTTTGACACTATTCTCTAACTCCTGCCCATCCAGGGGATCGATATCGAGCTTTGCCTTCTTGGCATCTGCAAGGAATTCTGGATCCTTCATGACGTCCATGAATGCTTTGCGCAGTATCGTTAAACGATCCTTCGGGGTGCCCGGCGGAAACAAATAGGGCCTCGCTGCTGGGCCAACGCTGTGAACCAGCGCGTTGATTAAATTTCGAGCCTCATCGGTTTTGGCGTAGCTAATCGCTAGCGGGACCTTGGTAAGTTCCGGGTGCGACTTGGCAGTCGTCTGCAATACGATCTGCAGGTCGCCGCTTTTGAGCTCGTTAGGCCAGGTGGCTGAAAATGACTGCCAAGCGTTGCACACCCCTTGGACTTCACCGGCGTCGTAAGCCAATCTTACATCCGCGGTGCCTTTGTAACCCGATACGAGTTGCGCGGGCAGTCCTATGGTTGCAATCAATACCTTGGGGATATCGTCCGTGGCCGAACCCGCGCCGACACCCCCAAGCTTGACCATGGTCTTGGACGACATCCATTGGTCCATGGTCGACACGCCAGTATTTTTTTTCGACACGCCGATTACATAGTTGTCCTGGGTCGGGACGCCGATATATTCAAATTTGGCCGCGTCGAACTGGATGCCCGGTTTACCCAGGAGTTGCTGCAAGAAAAGCCCACCGATGAAGTGACCGATGGTCAGGCCGTCGGGCTTGGCGATATTGTACATATAGTTGGCCGAGATCAGGAATCCGGCGCCCGGCATATTCTCAACCACAAAGGTCGGGTTGCCCGGGACGTACTTGGAGATATGCCGAGCGATCGTTCGTGAATAGGTATCGTAACCGCCGCCGGCGGATGCGCCGACAATGATGCGGACGGTTTTGCCTTGGTAAAAGTTGTCTTGGGCGAAAACCGCACTTTGCTGCAAGCTCGCTGCGATAAAAGCGACGGTGAGCGCGAAACGCCATCCCTGTTTCATAAGATTCATTCTCCTCTCGTTTTCTATAGACGATAGCTAAGAACGATTATTGCAATATCTCTTTTAGCTGATTAACGATGGCAGGATCAATCTTGAAAAGCTGATCGACGATTTTTTCAATTTCCTCACCGGTCAACGGATCAATGTCGAGCCGTGATTTTTTCGCGTCGGCAAGAAACGCTGAATCTTTAAGTGTCTCGACATACGCTTTGCGCAGTACCATTACGCGATCTTTGGGCGTGCCCGGCGCGACGGCGTAAGGACGGGTTATCGCGGCAGGATCGTGGCCGCCAAATTTCAAAATTTGTTTGGCATTGTCATTAGCCGCGAAGTCGATGGCGTTGGGTACTTTCGCCAATTCGGGGTGCGGCTTGGCATTGACTTGCAAGACCATGTACACGTTGCCCGAGTCGAGGCCCTGGCGCCAAATGGACTTGATTGATTCCCACTGCCAACAGCCGCCCGCCACTTCACCGGCTTCGGCGGCAAGCCTCACTTCCGCCGTGCCTTTATAGCCCGCCACCAGTTGCAACGGCAGCCTGAGCGCGGCGATCAGGAGCTTTGCGGTGTTGTAAGTCGTGTCGCCTGGGGCGACGCCGCCGATTTTCACTGGCGTCTTGGCATTTCGCAGGGCGTCAAAAGTGGTGATGCCGCTGGCTTTGGTGAAACCGCAGGCGACGTTATCCTGGGTCGGGATGCCGATGTACTCGAACTTGCGCGCGTCGAACTCGATACCGGGCTTGCCGATGACCTGATTGATCACCTGGTTGCCGTGGAAATTGAGAATGGTCAGGCCGTCGGGTTTGGCGACCTTGTATACATGATTCGCGGCCAGCAGGCTGGCCGCACCGGTCATGTTCTCAACGACAATGGCGGGGTTACCGGGAATATGCCCGCCCAAGTGGCGCGCGATCAAGCGCGAGTAGGTGTCGAAGCCGCCGCCAGCGGAGAAGCCAACAATTACTTTAATTGTCTTGCCTTCGTAGAAAGACGCGGCGCTGCTGGGCGTACCGAAAGCGGTACTTAATCCCAGTCCCAATATTAAACCACTCAGAGTCTTGTTCATGCTTTTTTTGTCCTCAAAGTGCCCGGGCCTTTATCGCGGCAATTAAATATGAAATGGCGGGAGAGTCAACTGCGTTACCTCGATCGTCGCTAACGCGCCATCCCGACACCAAAGTGGATAGTTCCAAGCTTAAAATTGCTCCGCTGCCTCAATTGTTGACAACGGCCCGCGACGACCCGATGCAAACTACCGATTTCGAAACGGCGTGGTATGAAATAGTGCGTCGCTCGCGGTGTCATCGATTAGCTCCTACACTTCGGTTTGGCAGGCAGGGGCGCTGTTGCCGATTTCTAAGAATTCCGCTGCGTTATAATCACGCTGGTTAAATCGGCCGAATCGACTTAGCGAGACTTCAACCCTTGGCTTCGTTGCGCATCTCGGCCAGCAGCTCGTCTTCCCAGGCGCGGCTGCCGTCAATCGACCATTGAAACCTTGGGTCGCGGATTTCACCGGAGCGGCTGAACTTGGGCAGCTCTTCGAGCGCGCGTGCGAGTACCGCCTCGTTGCGGGCGCGGTCATGGGGCGGGCCGAAGGTGCGGCCCACCGGATGATCGACAAAGACTGCGCGCGGCGGAGCGACTTTGCTCATGATGTCATGGGCCGTGCCGATCATCAGTGTCGGAATGCCCTGGCCTTCGATGACATGAGCGATGAGACCAACGGTCTCATGGCAGAAGGGTCAATAGGGAACTAGTAACGCGAGGTCGACCTGGGCTTGCTTCAAGTCGCTCGTAATCGCCGTCGCCAGCTGGTTTTCGACCTTATCATGGTCGCGCAAGCCGCCCATGAACGAAAAATGAAACGGTGACAAATCGCCGACAACGCCGCGCTTCTGCAAGTTTGCCAATGCCGTGCGTGGAAAAACGATTTCGGGATCCTGCTTCGGCACCCGGCCGATGCCTGAATGATGATCGATAATGATCTCTGCCGCGCTCGGATCGGACGGCACGCGCCGGTAGCCGAAATCTTCGCGTGGAATGAACGGCTCCTGATGCGCCAAACGCAATGCCGCGCTGCTCAACAGCGCGACGCGAGATTCATCTAACGGTTTCTTGATCGGACACCAAGCCGGCTTAGACGGCGCTACCAGCACGCGCGGCGGTTTGGGCGCCGAGTTTTGCGCCATGACGGGGAGATATTGGAAGGGCATAAAAAGAAAGCCTCCGGTGTGGTATTTCTACTTCAGTCATCGACCGGGATCAACTGAATTAACCTGGCCGGCAGTCGTTGGGCGATTCGATGGGAATAATCAGACCATCTCACCTCCTGACTGAATATTCTCTTATCGCGGGTGTAATAGAGTACGAAAAGTGGCAAGCCATTCCGCCCTACAGAGCTCGAGCCGGGTGTTGTTATCTGAATCGGTCCTGTCAAACTTTGGGAATCGGCACCGTGGCCGGATCGTGCTGATAGCCGAGCCCGATGAGAAACTTATCGACGTCTCGTAAGGTTTCGTTGAACCACTTTCCATCGCCATGTCGCGGGTTGAAAAAGCCGTGCTTGGCTTCTGCGTAACCGACGATTTGACACTGATTACCGTAGGCTCTAGCCGCTGCGCAAAACCGTGTCACATCGGCGAAGGGAGCTTTAGCGTCAGCTTTGCCGTGGAGGATTAGGGTGGGCGGTAAATCCGGGCCTAGATGATGCAGCGGCGATCCTTCCAGGGCTCGATCGCCGAACCGCTCCTGCAAATGTCCAAGCCAGGTATGAGTCGTGTCCACTGTCGGATTGAACAGTACGAGTGCGTTAGGTTTCGAACTGATCGTCCGATCCTCGCCGGCCTCATCGAACCTGCTGAAGAGCGCTGCGCTCAAAGCGATGTGGCCGCCAGCCGAGCCTCCCGACGCGACGATTCGCGTGGGATCGACGTGCAATTGCGTGGCGTGAGCGCGTACCCAGCGCAAAGCGGATTTCGCATCCGCTATCGCTTCGAAGGGAGTGGTGCTGTGGCGGCCAAATACACGATAGTCAACGAGGATCGCAACCATGCCACGTTCGGCAAAGTGATGCGCTTGGGGCATGAACTGGGTGATCGACCCCTCCAGCCAACCGCCGCTAAAAAAAAACACGATCGCCGGCCGGCGTTCCTGGGGAGTGGCGCTTTCCGGGCCGAAGACATGCAGCCGCAACTGGTTGCCGCCGATGCTTTTATAGACGTGGGGCGAGGCACCGTCAACAGTCAGCTGCTGTGGCGGAATGGGGTTGGCGCGAGCCGATGACGCCAGGGAGGCGACGATCACCGCAACCCCGATGCAACTTTTGTGGTGAATCACTGACATGTTTCAATTACCCTTCGCGGGTTTGTCCACGAATGCGGCTCTCGGCCTTTAGGTTCCTTTCTGCGAAATTCCACTGATACTCGCCAATATACAAATTTAGACGATTGA
>Ga0315912_10004559_pt1 | contig 13081 bp, 11 predicted proteins | sample VfabasoilMG_FD_204469 | JGI IMG/M metagenome (GOLD analysis project Ga0315912, IMG submission 204469) | Garden soil microbial communities collected in Santa Monica, California, United States - V. faba soil | ecosystem: Environmental > Terrestrial > Soil > Garden | place: USA: California... | reverse complement strand
GGACGAGTTGCCCATCAATGCCTATCTCGACCGGGGGTTCGACTCATGGCTAAAACGCTCATTGCGCTGATCGTTTGGCTGTTTGCCGCTCTTCCCGTCGTTGCAGCGCAAAGCAATCCCCCGCCCAAGAAAGCCCCCAGGCCGGCCTGGTCGGAACTGACCCCGGCGCAGCAGAAGGTCCTCGCGCCGCTACAGGCTGACTGGAACAGCCTCGATACGACGCGGCGCAAGAAGTGGGTCGCGATCGCCGACCGCTATCCCAAGATGAAGCCGCAGGAGCAGCAGCGTCTGCAGAAACGAATGACCGACTGGGCCAAGCTGACGCCCGCGCAGCGGCAGGAAGCGCGTGAGAAATACCAGAGGATGAGAAAGCTGCCTCCTGCGAAACGCCAGGAGATTCAGGACCAGTGGCAGGAATACCAGCAGTCGCTGGCGCCGGCCGACACCCCGCCCGAATCCTCCCCGCCCGAATCCGGCGCGCCCGCTCCGGCGTCGCCCCTCCCCACCCCGGAGGCGGCGCCAAGCACGAGCCAGAGTCAGTGAATCCGCCGGGCGGTACGGGTGGCAGCCTCGCCAGTCTGGGGCGCCGCCTGTTGAGCCTGTTGTACGAGACTCTGCTGCTTGCCGCCGTCCTGCTCGCGAGCGGCGTGGCGTTCCTGCCGCTTGCGGCCAGGATCGAACTGGCGTTCGCCCGCCCCCTCTTCCAACTTTTCGTGCTGTTCGTGGCCGGCGCCTACTTCGCCTGGCAGTGGAGCCATGGCGGACAAACGCTCGCTATGAAGACCTGGCGCCTCCGTCTGATCACGGTGGCGGGCGGGCGCCTCACGTTGCGCCACGCGATTTTTCGCTACGTGCTCGCGGTCGCCGGCACGCTCTTGCTTGGATTGGGGATCCTCTGGGCAGCCATCGATCGCGACCGCCAGTTCCTGCACGACCGGCTCGCGGGCACCAGAATCATAACGAGTGATGAGTAAGCGGTCATGGGAAAAGGCCGTTCGCTCACGGCTCATCAGCCATCGCCCATCACCTTCTCTCCAGCCACCACATCATGCCCAGCGCGAGGGAAAGGACGATGGCGGTCGGCAGAACGGCGCTGTACGCCGCCGGCCAGTCGTTCAGAAGGCCGAGGTGCGAAAACAGCCTGTTCAGGAAGTGAAAGGCGAGACCGAGCATGATGCCGGCGAAGATCTTGGCCCCGACCCCGCCCTGGCGTCCCTGGAAGTAGGCGAACGGCAACGCGAGCATCATCATCGCCAGCACGGCGAAGGGGTACATCATCTTGGTCCACAGCGAAATCTCGTAGCGCAGGGCCTTCTGCCGGTTCTCCTTGAGGTGCTGCGTATACGAGTAGAGCCTCCAGGCCGACATCTTCTCCGGCTTCACCTGCAGCACGTTCAACAGCCCCGGGTCGAGCACGGACTGCCAATCGACTTCCGCGATCGTGCGCACGTTCGTGCGGCTCGCCTCGAACGTGGTCTGCACCACTTGCGCCAGCAGCCAGCGCCGGTCGCCCTTGTGGCGCGCGCGCTCGGCGTAACTGATCGAGCGCAAGCGATGGCCCTCGTCGAATTCGTAGATCCGGATGCCGCGCAGGGTCAAGTCCGGAAGCACCTCCGTCACGTTGATGAAGCTCGAGCCGTCCTTGATCCACAACCCCGAGCGGAATTCCTGGGCGATCAGGCCGGTGATCGCCTGCGAGCGGATGCGATGCGCGAGCTGCGCCCCCGGCGGCGCGATGAATTCGCCGACGACGAAGGTGAGGAGCGCGAACACGAGACCGGTGCGCGCAATCGCCAGCGTCATCCCCGTCAGCGACACGCCCGAGGCACGCATCACCGTGTACTCGGAATTGGCCACCAGATTGGCGAGCGCAAACAGCGTCCCGATCAGGGCCGCGATCGGGAACAGGCCGTAGACGTGGTCCGGCACCGACAACAGCACGTAGAGAAGGATGATCTGCAGCCGGTAGGCGCCGCGCCCGAGATCCTTGATTTCCTCGACCAGGTCGAAGAGCGCGAACAGCAGGATGAGCGCGGCGAACACCAGGGCCGTCGCGGCACCGATCTCGCGCGCAAGATAGCGTGAGAGCGTCTTCATCGGAAAAACCGGAACAGCGAGAACACCGTGAGCCGCCGGTAGAACAGGACGAGCAGCAGCGCGGCCATCGTCGCGTGCACGCCCAGCAAGCCGGCCGTGAAATCCAGCCGTGATTGCGCGATCGACGCCTGCACGATGGACAGCAGGTTGCTGTAGACGACGTAGATCAGCAACGCGAGCACCAGGTTCATCGAACGGCCGGCGCGCGGATTGACGAACGACAGCGGGATCGCGAGCATCGAGAGTATCAGCGCCGCGAGCGGCACGCCGATGCGCCACGAGAGTTCCGCGAGATTGACCGGGGTCGGATTGCGCACCAGATCCAGCGTGGGCGTGACGCGGTAGTTCGGCGCCCGAACCGTGCCCTCCGAAGTCTGGATGCGCATGGCATAGCGCTCGAACTCGTAAATCTTGTAGTCGGAGGTTCCCGCCTCGCCTTCGTAGCGCCGGCCGTCGAGCAACACCAGGAAACGGTCACCGTTGGGCATGATTTCCTGGTAGCCGCGGCTTGCGACCATGACACCGGTTTTCTTGTGCTGCGTCGAGCTGACGAAAACGTTCGCCACCAGATTCTGCGCGCCGGACACTTCCTCGACGAAGAACACCCGGTCGGCCTGGCGCGATTCCTGAAAAATGCCGGGCGAAACGGTCGCTGCCTCGTCCCGCGCGTCCATCGTCTGGCGCAGCTCTTCGGCCTTTCCGCTCGCCCACGGGGTGAGCACCAGCGTGAGCAGGCCGATCACGAGCACCAGCGGCACGGCGAAGACCAGCACCGGCCTGATCCAGCGGGTGAGGCTCAATCCGATCGAGAACCAGACGATCATCTCCGAGTCCCGGTAGCTGCGGGTGAGCGTCATCAGCACCGCGATGAACAACGTGAGCGACAGCAGCACCGGGAGAAGGTTGACGAGGGTGAAGCCCAGCAGCGCCGCGGCGGCGGTCGAAGTCACCATGCCGCTCGCGGCCTGACCCAGCAGACGCACCAGCTGCGTGGTGACGGTGATGCCGACCAGCACGAGAAAGGTCGCGAGCGCCACGGTGGCCAGCTCGCGCAGCAATGAGTGCTGAAAGATCATGGCGTACGCACGGTCATGCGCGAGGTGTGGATCGGCACCCAGTCCGGGCGGCGCCGGGGTTTTGCATTTGCCGGGGAATGCGCCGATAATCAGCAGGCTAGCGCACACCATCGGCAAGGGAGTTGCAGCGTGGAATTTAGCATAAAACGCACGTCATCCGTTCAGATCAGAAGCGACTGCGCGGTCGTCGGCGTATTCGAGCCGCGCAAGCTGAGTGCGGCCGCCGCCACGCTGGACCGGGCAGCCAAGGGCTACCTGGAGACTATCGTTCGCCGCGGCGACATGGATGGCAAAGCCGGCTCCACTCTCCTGCTGCACAACGTGCCCGGTGTCGCCTGCGACCGCATCCTGCTGGTAGGGCTGGGACGCGAGAGTGAGTTCCGCGACAAGCGCTACCGCGAAGCGATAGCCTCGGCAATGCGCGTGCTCGGCACCACCGGCGCGACGGAAGCCACCCTGCACCTCACGGAGCTCGCCGTGCCCCGGCGTGACGGCCGTTGGCGCATCGCCCAGGCGGTGGCGGTGGCGCGCGAGGCGATCTATCGCTTCGACCAGATGAAGAGCAAACCGGAGGGCGCGCCTGCCGCGCTGCGACGTCTCGTGCTCGGCGCAGGTGACCGCGGCGAATTGCGCCGCGCCACGGCCGGCCTCGAACAGGGACTGGCGATGGCGCATGGCGTCAGTCTGGCGCGGGATCTCGGTAACCTTCCGGCCAACGTCTGCACGCCGGCCTATCTCGCCGAGCAAGCACGGGAACTGTCGAAGCGCTATCGCATGAAGCTCACCGTGCTCGAGCGCGAAGACATGGAAAAGCTCGGCATGGGCGCGCTGCTCTCGGTGGCGCGCGGCAGCGCGCAACCCCCCAAGCTGATCGTGCTCGAGTACCGCGCTGGGCCCAAGCCGCAGAAGCCGGTCGTGCTCGTGGGCAAGGGCGTTACTTTCGACACCGGCGGCATCTCGCTCAAGCCCGCCGGCGAAATGGACGAGATGAAGTTCGACATGTGCGGAGCCGCGAGCGTGCTGGGCACGATCAAGGCGGTGGCGGAAATGAAGGCGCCGATCAACGTCATCGGCATCATCCCCGCGACCGAGAACATGCCGGGAGGGCGCGCCACCAAGCCCGGCGACATATTCACCACCCTGTCGGGCCAGACGGTCGAAGTGCTCAACACCGATGCCGAAGGCAGGCTCATCCTGTGCGACGCCCTCACCTACGCGGAGCGCTACGACCCGGCGGCCGTGATCGACATCGCCACGCTCACGGGAGCCTGCGTGATCGCGTTGGGGCACGTCGCCTCGGGACTGTTCGCCAACGACGACGCGCTGGCGCGCGAGCTGCTCGCGGCGGGCGACCTTGCCTTTGACCGCGCCTGGCACATGCCGCTGTGGGAAGACTACCAGGAGCAGCTGAAGAGCAATTTTGCCGACTTTGCCAACATCGGCGGGCGCCCTGCGGGCAGCGTCACGGCCGCATGCTTTCTCGAGCGTTTCACCCGCAAGTTCAAGTGGGCGCACCTCGATATCGCCGGCACGGCGTGGAAGAGCGGCAAGGAAAAGGGCGCGACCGGCCGGCCGGTGCCGCTGCTCACCCAGTTCCTGGTGAACCGCGCCGCAAAACGGTAGTGCTGATGTCGGGAACTTGAAACTCGCGCTGCGCTTGTGACCCAGATCGATTTCTACACCCACGTCGAGGACAAGTTGAAGACCGCCTGCCGGCTGGCGGCGAAAGCCTGCGCCCAGGATCTGCGCACGACCGTGCTGTGCCCCGACGGGGACGTGGCGGCGCGGATCGATCGCATGTTGTGGACGTTCTCGGCGACCGGCTTCGTGCCTCACTGCCGCTCCGGCGATCCGCTGGCTGCAGTGACGCCGATCGTGGTCGACAGCGAAGACCGGGAGCCCGATCACGACCAGGTGCTGCTCAACCTGCGCCCGGAATGGCCGCCGCGCTTCAGCCGTTTCCGGCGCCTGATCGAGATCGTGTGCCTCGAGGACGAGGATCGCCGCCTGGCGCGCGAGCGTTTCCGTTTCTACCGGGACCGGGGCTACGAAATCCGCAGCCACGATCTCAGTCAGACCAGTGTTTAGTGCTTAGTGTTCAGTCATGGCGCGGGATGCAACGCGACACGATGACGGCGAGGACCTGCTCGCGCGCGCCGATGCGCTGATCGGACGCCACCGCGGTTCCACCCCCACGCCACCAATTCCGCCTGTGGCATCGTTGCTCACCGACGTGGTCGCGACGCCTGCCTCGGATATTCCGACCCTGACGGATATCGTCACCGACACGCCGATCATTCCGGTCAGGGCGCCGGCCGAACCGCGCGCAAGTCAGGCAGCACCGGAGGCAGCGCCCCCCGCTTCCAGCGCGGACGGCGTCGCCGCGCGCGAGGCGGATCCCGCGCCGGAAATCGAGGTCATCTCGCGCGTGCAGGCCCAGAACATGGAGCACGCGGTGTTCCTCAAGCTCAAGCAGGATCTGAACGAGCAGATCGCGGAAGTGGTGCGCGAGCGCTTCATGCCGGAGATCGGCGCGGCGCTCGGCGAGGCCCTGCAGAAGGTGACGCGCGACCTGAACGCGAGCATCGGCGCCATGGTGCGCACTTCGATCGAGGAGACCCTGCAACAGCAGATCGGGACGCTCCGGCTCGCCCTCGAGGACAAGGCCGCGCGCGAGGATGCGGGCGCAAAGGCGTCCGTTATAATGCCCGCTTTTTCCGAAGCGCCGCCCCCTCCAGCCCAGATGGAACTTGCCAAGAGTTTTGAGCCGGCGGCGATCGAAGCGCACTGGTATCCGGTGTGGGAAGCGAGCGGCTATTTCCGGGCGGGCCTCGATGCCGCCAATCCGAACAATCACTGCATCCTGTTGCCGCCGCCGAACGTCACCGGGACGCTGCACATGGGGCACGCGTTCCAGCATACGCTCATGGACGCGCTGGCGCGGTACCACCGCATGCGCGGTTTCAACACGCTGTGGCAGCCCGGAACGGACCACGCCGGCATCGCCACGCAGATCGTCGTCGAGCGCCAACTCGAAGCGCAGGGCGTCTCGCGCCGGGACATCGGGCGAGCCGCGTTCGAAAAACGGGTCTGGCTATGGAAGGAAGAGTCAGGCTCCACCATCACGCGCCAGATGCGCCGGCTCGGAACGTCCTGCGACTGGGAACGCGAGCGCTTCACGATGGACGAGGGCCTCTCGACCGTCGTCACCGAGGCGTTCGCGCGCCTGCACGAGGAAGGCCTCATCTACCGCGGCAAGCGGCTCGTCAACTGGGACCCGGTGCTGCAGACCGCAGTCTCCGATCTCGAGGTCGAGTCCCGCGAGGAAACGAGCCACCTTTGGTTCATCCGTTACCCGCTCGCCTCGGGCGAGGGCCACGTCATCGTCGCCACCACCCGCCCTGAGACCATGCTGGGCGACGTGGCGGTCGCGGTCAATCCCGAAGACCCGGCCTACAAGGACATCGTCGGCCGCCGCGTCGTGCTGCCGCTCGCCGGCCGCGAGATCCCGGTGATCGCCGATGCCTACGTGGACCCGGCGTTCGGCACCGGATGCGTGAAGATCACGCCGGCGCACGACTTCAACGACTACCAGGTGGGCGAGCGGCACCGGCTCAAGCCGATCAACATCTTCACCCTCGATGCCCGGATCAACGATAACGCCCCCCCAGCTTATCGCGGGCTGGACCGCTTCGAGGCACGCGCCCGGATCCTCGCCGATCTCGGGGCCGAGGGCCTCCTCGCCGAGACCAAGCCGCACAAGCTGATGGTGCCGCGCTGCGGCCGCACCGATGCCATCGTCGAGCCGATGCTGACGGACCAGTGGTTCGTCAGGATGGACTCGCTCGCCCGCGCCGGGCTCGATGCGGTCGCGCGCGGCGAGGTGAGATTCGTCCCCGAGAACTGGACCAACACCTACAACCAGTGGCTCAACAACATCCAGGACTGGTGCATCTCGCGCCAGTTGTGGTGGGGCCACCGTATTCCGGCGTGGTACGACAGCGAGGGCAACGCGTACGTCGGCCGCACCCAGGCCGAGGCCCAGGCCAAATATGACCAGGCGCTGGCCGAGCGCATTCAGGCCGGCGAAAACGTGACCGCCGGCGAGCTGCGGCAGGATGACGACGTTCTGGATACCTGGTTTTCGTCCGCCCTGTGGCCGTTCTCCACGCTCGACTGGCCGCGCGACAACCCGGCGTTGAGGCTCTACCTGCCCTCGAGCGTGCTGGTGACCGGATTCGACATCATCTTCTTCTGGGTCGCGCGCATGGTGATGATGACGCTCCATTTCACCGGCAAGGCGCCGTTCCGGGAGGTCTACGTGACCGGACTGGTGCGCGACGCGGAAGGCCAGAAGATGAGCAAGTCGAAGGGCAACATCCTCGATCCGCTCGACCTGGTGGACGGCGTGAGCCTCGATGCCCTGCTGGAAAAGCGCACGGCCAACCTGATGGACCCGCGGCAGGCCGAGAGCATTGCCGCCACGACGCGCAAGCACTTTCCCGACGGCATACCGGCATTCGGCACCGATGCCCTGCGCTTTACTTTCACGAGCCTCGCCTCGCACGGACGCGACATCAAGTTCGACCTTTCCCGCTGCGACGGCTACCGCAATTTCTGCAACAAGCTGTGGAACGCCTCGCGCTACGTGCTGATGAACTGCGCGGGCAGGGATACGGGAGTGGACGACTCCCTGCCGGTCGAACTGACGGCGGCGGACCGCTGGATCGTGAGCCGCCTGCAGCGCGCCGCGGACGAAGCGCAGCGGGCGTTTCGGGAATATCGCTTCGATAATCTCGCGCGCGCGATCTACGAACTGGTCTGGGACGAATATTGCGACTGGTACGTGGAGCTCGCCAAAGTGCAACTCGCCGCCGGCAGCGCGGCGCGGCAGCGCGGCACGCGCCGCACCCTGGTGCGGGTGCTGGAAGCGATGTTGCGGCTTACGCACCCGGTGATGCCCTTCATCACCGAGGAGCTGTGGCAGAAGATCGCGCCGCTCGCCGCCGCCGGTGGGCCGTCGATCATGCTGCAGCGCTATCCCGAGCCCCGGTCGGCGAAGATCGACGAGGCGGCGGAGCGGGAGATCGGGCTGCTCAAGCAACTGACGATCGCCTGCCGCACGCTGCGCAGCGAAATGAACATCGCGCCGTCGCAGAAGCTGCCCCTGCTCGCGCAGGGCGAACGCGAGCGGCTCGCCGCATTCATTCCCTACCTGTCGGCCCTGGCGCGGCTCGCGGAGGTGGTGATCCTGCCGGAGCTGCCTGCGGCGGATGCGCCGGTATCCATCATCGGCGAGTTCAAGCTGATGCTCAAGGTCGAGATCGACGTTGCGGCCGAGCGCGCGCGGCTCGGCAAGGAGAAGGCGCGCGTCGCGGCCGAGATCGCCAAGAGCGACGCCAAGCTCGACAACCCGAACTTCCTCGGCAAGGCGCCGGCACAGGTGGTCGTGCAGGAACAGGAACGTCTCGCCAGGTTCCGCGCGACGCTCGAACAGATCGAACAGCAGCTGAACAAGCTGGGGTGAAACCACCATGGACGCGCTCACCCTGATCGCCACGGCCGCGGGCCTGGGTTGGGCGAGCGGCATGCGCGTCTATGCGGTGCTGTTCTTCCTGGGGGTTCTGCACCACGCGGGAATCTACGAGCTGCCCGCGACCCTGCACGTTCTCGCCCATCCGGCGGCGATGGCCGTGTCGGGGATCTTGTTCGCCCTGGAGTTCTTCGCCGACAAGATTCCCGGAGTGGACACGCTGTGGGACGCCGTGCACACCTTTATCCGCATACCGGGCGGGGCGCTCCTCGCCGCTGCCGCGGTCGCGGGCGCCGACCCCGGCCTCGCGCTCGCCGCGGGACTGCTGGGGGGGACGATCGCGGCCGCCACCCACCTCACCAAGGCCGGAAGCCGGGCTCTGATCAATGCATCGCCGGAGCCATTATCGAACTGGACGGCTTCCCTCGGGGAAGACGCGCTCTCGCTGCTCGGACTCTACGCAGCGTTCAAGTACCCGCTGTTGTTTCTCGCGCTGCTGGCGCTGTTCGTCGTGCTCGCGATCTGGCTGCTGCCGCGCATTTGGCGCGGCGTGAAGCGCCTCTTTGCCAAGCTGCGGCGGCTGGGCGTAGCCGCAGGCGAACGCTAGAAATCCAGGCTGTCCTGAATTGCCGCAATGCCCGCACGGGCGCACGCCTCATCGCCGTCGCCGCCCGGCGCCCCCGAAACGCCGATCCCGCCCAGCAGCGACCCGGCGCCCTCGATCATCATGCCGCCGCCCACGGCCGCAACGCGCGGGCGCTGGCGAATCCCGCTCTGCGGCGAACCAGCCTGGGTCGCGCGGGCGAGGTCCGTGGTGCTGGTGCGGAAACTCACCGCCGTCCACGCCTTGTCCACCGCCATCCTCACGGTATGCGGCCCCGCGAACCGGTCCCGCAGCACTACCTGCGCGACGCCGCTGCGATCCACCACCGCCACGGTCACCTGGAACCCGTCATCCCGGCACTTCTTCAGCGCCGCCTGTGCCGCCTTCAGTGCGGTCTCCGGCGTAATCAGCCTCACGGCATAGGTCGCATCCTGCGCGTGCGCGGTCCCGGCTGCGAGCGCAAGCGCTGCCACCGCCAGCATCCACGTCCTCGTCATTCGCATCGTGTGATCGTCATCGAGGCTCACCGCGCCATCGCGAACGCCAGTATAGGTGAAACCACGCCGCTTCGGCTCTTCGCAGTGCTGCCCCGACCGCGCCGCGGGTACTTTCACATATTAGAAAAGCCGAATACTATAATGTCGTCTTCACCGCGGCGGGCGGGTCCCGGCGCAAGCACCGAGTGCCATCATGAACTGGATCGAACGCCTTGCCGCCGTGGAGGAACTCGAGGATGCCGGCCTCGACGCCGGGCTCGTCGCGGAATTCGAGCGCGCAGCGGGCGACACTACCGGCCGCGAGATCCGTTTTTCCACGCCGACCTTCAAGGCGTACTCGAGCTGCGAGCTCACCGGCTGCGGCAAGAACAGCTTCCCCGCCTTCTCGGTCACGGCGGCCGGCTGCGCGCTGATGTGTGACCACTGCCAGGCAAAAATCCTCGATCCGATGATCCCGGCGGTGAGTCCCGGGACGCTCGACCGCAAGGTGCGCGACATGATCGTGCGCGAGGGCCTCCAGGGTTTTCTGCTGTCGGGCGGGTCGAATCGGCGCAACGAAATCCGCTATGAGCGTTATTACCCGGTCGTCGAGAAGCTCAAGCGCGACTTTCCGCATCTCAGGATCGCGCTCCACTCGGCCCTGCTCGACGCCCCGCGTGCACGGGCGATGGCGGCCGCCGGCGTCGACACGGCCATGATGGACGTGATCGGCGCGCGCGCGACGATCGCCGAGGTCTATCACCTCGACCGCCCGGTCGAGGATTTCGAGGCAACGCTCGCCGCGCTGTGCTCGACGTCGATGCAAATCGTGCCGCACATCGTCATCGGCCTGCATTACGGACGGCTGCTCGGCGAAGCCAATGCGCTCGACATCGTGGGCCGATATCCCATCCATTCCCTGGTGCTGGTCGTGGTCATGCCCTTTTATTCGAAGCCGGGCACGTTTCAGACGCCCGCTACACACGACGTGGGAGCGGTGTTCCTGGAGGCACGGCGGCGGATTCCCGCGCGCCCGGTACTGTTGGGCTGCGCGCGCCCGGCCGGGATGCACCGCCGGATCACCGACGCCTACGCCGTCATGAGCGGCCTCGACGGCATTGCGTTTCCGGCCGAGGGCACGCTGGCGGTCGCCCATGCAATCGGACGGCCGGCGCGGCAGGAATACGCGTGTTGCTCGATCCGCACCGGCCAGTCGATTCGGCTCCAGCGCCACGCCCCCGCAGCCGCGTGATGAGCCGCAATCGGCCCGGTGTCGCGGTGATCGGTCTCGGCCCGGCCGGCGCGTGCGCGGCCGCGGAAGCTGCGCGGCGCGGATGTGAGGTCGTCGCGGTGGACCGCCGGCGCGAGCCGGGACGGCCGGTCCAGTGTGCGGAGTTCGTGCCAGCTCTGATCGGTGTCGAAGCCCGCACCTTCCTCGGCTCGGTGCGCCAGCCGATCCGGTCAATGACGACCGCTATCGAGAACGAGGCGCCCGACCGCAAAGACGACTTCGCCGGCCATATGCTCGAGCGCGCCGCTTTCGACGCGGCGCTCGTAGCGGCCGCCGAAGCTGCCGGCGCGCAATGCCGGTTCGGCACCAGCGTGCGTTCGGTGACGCGCGACGGGCGCATTGGGCTCTCCGATGGCAGCACCCTTACTGCCTCCGTCATCATCGGCGCAGACGGTCCGCGCTCGGGCGTGGGGCGCCGCATCGGGCAGGTTAATCGGGTACTCCTGGAGACGCGGCAAATCACCGTCCCGCTGCAGCGGCGCCAGGAATCCATCGAGATTTTCCTGTCAGCCACCATTCCCGGCGGCTACGGCTGGCTGTTTCCCAAGCTCGCCGTCGCCCATGTCGGCGCGGGGGTCGATCCCGCGCATCGGTCGCGGCTGAAGCAGATTGTCGCCCGCCTGCACGCCGCGCTGATCGAGAGCGGACACGTCGACAACCGAATCCTCGGTCTCACGGGCGGGGCAATTCCAGCGGGCGGCATGCTCGCGCCGCGGGGAATGCTCGGCGAGACGCTGGTGATACTGGCCGGCGATGCCGCCGGCCTGACCAACCCGGTGACGGGCGCGGGCATTGCCGCAGCGGTCTATTCCGGAACGCTCGCCGGCGAGGCAGCGGCGGCGTGGATCACCGGCGACCCCGACGCCGATGCGCACTATGAGGAGGAACTGCGGGGCGTGCTGCAGCCGGCGCTCGACCGCGCAGTGAATCGCCGGCGGGAACTGGCCGCGCGCCTTCGCGCCGGCGCCCCGTCCAACCGGGCGACGCTGCGCCGCGGCTGGATCGCCTATCCCGAATACTGGGCGGCCTGATGCCCGTGTTGTCGGAGTCGATCGAACCATGAGCTGCCACCGGCCCGAGACGCCCCCGACACCGGCACCGGATGCCGCGGGGCGAGATCACAACGCGTTCGCGCTCATGCAGCCGCGAGCGCCCGCCCCCACGCCGCAGGAGCTGAAGAACGGCGCGCGGGTGAAACACAACAACGTGGCACCGCATGGCCTCTATCGGCCCAACTACAACATCCTCACGCCGCACATGCGCTCGCCGGACTACGTGCAGATGTCGACCGCGGCGGCGATCACGCTCGGCGTCACGAGCGGCCGCATGCACCGCTGCGCCTGCACGCGCTGTCTCAATCTCCTCCTGAGCTATCCCGAGGGGTGCCGCGCGAACTGCGCCTACTGCGGCCTCGCCCGCCACCGCGAGGCCGAGCGCGATTTCGCGGACCGCAACTTCATCCGGGTCGACTGGCCGGCGGTGCCGCTCGACACCGTGATCGACATCGTCGCGCGCGACGGCGCCGCGAGCGCCTTTCATCGCATGTGCATTTCGATGATCACCCATCCCCGTTCCGACGCCGATACGGTAACGGTGCTAAGACGCTGGACCGAGCGCATCGATCCCTCCGTGATTCCGGTGTCCATCCTCTCCAACCCGACGACCATGACGCGCGCGGACGTGAAGCGTCTGCACCAGCTGGGCGCCGACATCTTTACCGTGGCACTCGATGCGGCCACGCCGGAAATCTTCGACCGCACGCGTGGCAAGGGCGTGGCCTCGCCGCATAAATGGACGAAGTACTGGGAGATTCTGATGGACGCCCGCGACGTTTTCGGGCGCGGAAAATTCGGCGCGCACATCATCGTCGGCATGGGCGAGACCGAGTTCGAGGTGCTCGGGCTCGTCCAGCGGCTGGTCGATCTCGGCGGCCACAGCCACATGTTCTGCTTCTTCCCGGAAAAGGGCTCGTTGATGGACCATCTGCCGGCCACACCCCGCGAT
>Ga0315912_10004558_pt1 | contig 13081 bp, 8 predicted proteins | sample VfabasoilMG_FD_204469 | JGI IMG/M metagenome (GOLD analysis project Ga0315912, IMG submission 204469) | Garden soil microbial communities collected in Santa Monica, California, United States - V. faba soil | ecosystem: Environmental > Terrestrial > Soil > Garden | place: USA: California... | reverse complement strand
TTCCTTCCCATCCGGGCCTCCGCATGATACGCATCGTTCTCGTCGACGATCAGACCCTTGTCCGTCAGGGGATTCGCTCGCTGCTCGAGCTCGTCTCCGACGTCTCGATCGTCGCGGAGGCCGCTGACGGAGACGACGCGGTCACCGTGATTCGTCGCGAGCAGCCCGACGTGGTACTGCTCGATCTCAGGATGCCGAAGAAGGGCGGCGTTGACGTCCTGCGAGAACTGCAGGCCTCACGCACGTTGCCGCCGACGATCGTCCTGACCACATTCGACGATGACGAGGCGTTGCTCGATGCGGTGAGAGCGGGCGCGAAGGGGTATTACCTGAAAGACGTCTCGCTCGAGCGGCTCACGGAGGGCATTCGTGAGGTCGCGCGGGGCGGCTCGATCATCCGTCCGGCGATCACCGAGCGAGTGCTCAAGGGGCTCGAGCACGTGCGTCGCGAGTTCGATGCGCTGAGCCCGCCGGATCCACTGACGAAGCGGGAAGTCGAGATTCTGCGACTGATGGCGGGCGGTTACAGCAATCGCGAAATTGCTGATGCGCTCGGAACCGCGGAAGGCACAGTAAAGAACCACGCGTCGAGCATCCTGTCGAAGCTCGGCGTGCGCGACCGCACTCGCGCAGTGCTCAAAGCGCTCGAGCTTGGATACATCTAGGCGGAAAGATCTCTTCGGTACGTTTCCGTCAGCGCCAGAGTAGACAGCCAGGAGATGAGTGACATCGCCGTGATGTAAACGGTGATGAGAGTCGAATCGCCAGTCGCACTGAAGAGCGATGTCGCAATGGCTGGGGAGAGGGCGCCGCCGAGAATCGTGCCGAGCGTGAGGCTGAGCGACGCGCCGCTGTAGCGCGTCGCCGTCGGGAACAGCTCGGAGAACACCGCCGGCTGCGGACCGATGTATGCGCCCTGGATCACCAGGATTCCGCACAGTGCAATTCCTGCCAGGAGCACCGATCGCGTATCCGCCAACGGAAAGAAGACGAGCGACCAGAGCACGAGCGCGCCGTTCCCCCACTGCATGATCCGCCGCCGGCCGAAGCGATCGGACAAGACTGCAGACGCAAAGATCGACACCGCAAACAGCGCCGCTGCGGTGAGGAGTAGTGCCAGCGTCGTGGTCAGCGGGAACTTGAGCTCGCGGGTGGCATACGACACGAAGTAGACGATGACGATGTAGCCCAGCGTGCTGATGCCGATGTAGCTGCCCGCGGCGAGCAGGACCGCGCGGGCGTCGTGACGAAGCACATCAACGATCGGCATCCGTCGCGCGGACTGCGCCTTGAGCACCTGCGCGAAGATCGGGCTCTCCGCGAGGCCCATCCGGATCCAGAGCCCGACAGCAACGAGCACCGCGCTCGCGATGAATGGAATGCGCCAGGCCCACTCTGCAAACGCCGCCGGTGACACGAGACTCGACGTGACCAGGAACACGAGGTTGGACAGGATGATCCCCGCCGGCAACCCGAGCGCGACGAAGCTCCCGAAGTACCCACGACGTGACTGAGGTGCGTGCTCGACCGACATGAGCACGGCACCGCCCCATTCGCCACCGAGCGCGAACCCCTGCACGAAACGGAACGCGACTAGAAGAATCGGCGCCCACACACCGAGCTGTGCGTAGTTCGGCAGCAGGCCGATGCCGAGCGTCGAGAGCCCCATCAGCATCAGCGACCACACCAGCATCGACTTGCGTCCGAGGCGGTCGCCATAGTGGCCCATCGCCACACCACCGAGCGGTCTCGCGATGAAACCGATGGCGAACGTGCCGAACGCCGCAAGCGTGCCGGCGAGGTCGGACACCTGGGGAAAGAATTGAGGCGCGAAAACGACGGCCGCGGCGGTCCCGTAGATGAAGAAGTCGTACCACTCGATCGTCGTGCCGATCCCGCCGGCAAGTGCCACCCGGCGAGCTTCGGGAGCGCCGGCGCGCTGGGCGCCGGAAGTCAGGGGAAAAGCCATGCGGGGGTACTATACTGATCGCTTCCAGAGGGAGAGCGGAGTTATGAGCAGGCTACGTTTGCCGCACGACTATCGTCTTTGGGTCGTGCTTGCCGCAGTCGGGATCGTCAGCTTCGGGATTCACGCGCGGGCCGGCCAGCAGAAGGTGGAGTTCAAAGGCGGCATTCCCGTCGCGCCGTCTGGTCTTGCCGGTCACAAACTGCCCGCCAAGCCGGTTGAATTCGACACCGGTGAGGGCCAGCGCATTCGCGTGTCGGCGGTGACGAAAGCGCTCGAGTACCCGTGGGCGATGACGTTCCTGCCGGACAACACGATGCTCATCACCGAACGCGCCGGCCGCCTGCGGGTGATTCGAAATGGTGTGCTCGATCCGCAGCCCGTTGCCGGAGCGCCGGCCTCGTACTGGACTGGCGAGTCAGGGCTCCCCGGAGCCGTCCATGGCTACATGGACGTCGCCCTCCATCCGCAGTTCGCGCAAAACCGTCTGGTCTATCTTTCGTACACCAAGCCACTCGACGACAAGCGCACGACCGTTGCGGTTGCGCGCGGCCGCTTCGACGGCAAGGCGCTCACCGAGGTCAAGGACGTCGTCGTCCTGGATCGAGCCGGCACGTCGCGCATTGCGTTCGGTCGCGACGGCAACTTGTACATCTCCACGACCGGGACCGACCCGAAGGACCCGAAGGATCCGCAGAACCCCAACACGCAGGGCGGCAAGGTGCTTCGGTATCGCGATGACGGCAGCATCCCGAAGGACAATCCGTTTGTTGGCAAACCAAATCACCGGCCCGAGGTCTACACGCTCGGCCATCGCAGCGCGCTCGGTCTTGCCGTGAACCCAGCGACGGGTGCGATGTGGCTCAACGAGAACGGGCCCAACGGCGGCGACGAGATCAACATCCTCAAGCCGGGCGCAAACTACGGGTGGCCAATCGTGAGCTACGGCCGCCAGTACACCGGACCGTGGCAGTCGGAGATTCCTGGACACGCGGGGTTCGAGCCGCCACTGGTGTTCTGGGTCCCGTCGATCGCCGCCTCCGGTATGGCTTTCTACACGGGCGACAAATTTCCGAAGTGGAAGGGTGACGTATTTGTCGGTGCCCTTCGGACAGGGGAAATCCCGGGCACCGGGCACCTCGAGCGGATTCTCTTCAATGAAAAGATGGAAGAACTGCGCCGTGAATCGCTGCTCGTCGAGTTGCGACAGCGCATCCGGGAGGTTCGCCAGGGGACGGACGGGCTCTTGTACCTGCTGACCGACGAGAAGGAAGGCGCGGTGCTCAAGATCGAGCCTGTGCAGTAAGCAGAAGACAGAAATTCGCAGTAAGCATCAATGGCGGTCGGAGACCGACTAAGATTCGACTGGGCATTTATATCGGTGATACCGGGACCACGCATGGGCTTCATTCGACTCCTTCTTGTTGCTACCTTCGCGGCCGTGTCGGTTGCAGCGGCCGGTTGTGCCGCGGAAGATCCGGCGGCCAGCGCGGCGTCGGGCTCGGGTCGCGGCGGCGGCGGTCGCGGCGGCACCGGTGGAGTGGTGCCCGTGACGGTTGCGCCGGTCGTCAACAAGGCGATGCCGATCGAGATCAGCGTCATCGGCACGGCTGAGGCATTTTCGAACGTCGGCATCCGGGCCCAGATCACCGGACAACTCGAGAAAGTCAATTTCACCGAAGGCGACGATGTGCAGCAGGGGCAGGTGCTGTTCACGCTCGATCGTCGTCCGCTCGAGTTGGCGCTTCGCGAAGCGCAGGCCAATCTCGAGCGCGATACCGCACGTGCCGAGAACGCGGCGCTCATGACCAAGCGCTACGAGGATCTCGCCAAGCGCGGCATCGCGCCACGCGAGCAGTTGGACACCTCGCGCGCGGACCTGGCCGCGCTCACGGCCACTGTCAGCGCGGACAAGGCAGCCGTCGAGAACGCCACGGTGCAGTTGGACTACGCGACGATCAAGGCGCCGATCTCCGGCCGCACCGGAGCGCTGGCGGTGCACGAGGGCAATCTCGTTCGCGCGAACGATCAGACAGCGCTCGTGACGATCAACCAGGTCATGCCGATGTCGGTGTCGTTTGCCGTTCCTGAAGCGCGATTCTCCGAGCTGAAGCGCTATCTCGCTGCCGGAGCGCTCAACGTCAGAGCGACGCCGCCAAACGACGAAGGCCCTGCCGCCGTTGGCAAGATCGCGTTCGTTGACAACGCCGTTGACGAGACCACCGGCACGATCCGCGTGAAAGGCACGTTTGCCAACGCCGATCGACGGCTCTGGCCCGGGCAGTTCGTCAATGTCGTGGTAACGCTCACGACCGATCCGAAGGCGATCGTGGTGCCGTCGGTGGCGGTGCAGAACGGTCAGCAGGGCACGTACGTCTTCGTGGTCAAGCAGGACCAGACCGTTGAAATGCGTCCGGTGACGGTGCAGCGCGTCAGCGCCAGCGAGACCGTGCTTGCCGGCGGCGGCGTGCAGCCGGGCGATACCGTGGTGACCGATGGCCACCTGCGGCTCGTTCCGGGAAGCCGCATCAGCGTCAAGGGAGACACCAACCAGCAGGCGAATCAAGGCCCGCCACAGGACGATCGAAAGGGCGCTCCATGAATCTGTCGGCACTCTTCATCAAGCGTCCAGTTACCACGACGCTGTTGATGCTCGGCATCCTGGTGTTCGGGGGGCTTGCGTACCAGGTCCTGCCGGTCGCCGACCTCCCGAGCGTTGACTTCCCGTCGATCCGTGTTCAGGCCTCGCTACCGGGTGCGAGCCCGGAGACGATGGCCGCCTCGGTCGCCCTCCCTCTGGAGAAGCAGTTCACGTCGATTGCCGGCGTCACCAGCATCAACTCCACCAGCACGCAGGGTGGCACGGACATCACCATCCAGTTCGACATCAACAAGAACATCGACGCTGCCGCGCAGGACGTGCAGTCGATGATCGGTCGCGCCTCACGGCAGCTTCCGCCCGAGATGCCGTCGCCGCCTTCGTATCAGAAGGTCAACCCGGCCGATCAGTCGATCTTCTTCATCGTGCTGCGGTCGTCCACGCTGTCGCTGGCGGTGCTCGACGAGATCGCCCAGTCGCAGGTCGCACAGCGCATCTCGATGGTCAGCGGCGTCGCACAGGTCAACATCTTCGGGTCGCAGAAGTTTGCCGTCCGGGTGGACGTCGACCCGCGCGAGCTGGCCGCACGCTCGATCGGCATCGACGAAGTCGCCAACGCCATCAACAGCGCCAATTCGAATCTGCCCACCGGCACGATCTATGGCGAACGGACCTTCGTGGTCCGCTCTAACGGCCAGTTGATGCGTGCGGCGTCATACGGGCCGACGATCATCGCGTATCGGAACGGGATGCCCGTCCGGCTCGACGAGGTCGCGCACGTCTACGACGGCGTCGAGAACGACAAGACGGCGAGCTGGCAGAACGGTGAGCGCTGTATCTATCTGCCAGTGCAGAAGCAGCCCGGTGTGAACGTGGTCGAGACGGTGGAGCGCATCAAGGCGTTGCTCCCCACGATTCGCGAGCAGCTGCCGGCATCGGTCACGCTCGATGTCCGCAGCGATCGCGCACTCACCATTCGCGAGTCGGTGCACGACGTGAAGCTCACGCTGATGATCACGGTCGTGCTGGTCGTGCTCGTGATCTTCCTGTTCCTGCGCAATCTCTCCGCCACAATCATCCCGAGCCTGGCGCTGCCGTGTTCACTGGTCGGCACCTTTGCCGTGATGTATCTGCTCGGGTACAGCCTCGACAACCTCTCGCTCATGGCGCTCACGCTCTCCGTCGGCTTCGTCGTTGACGATGCGATCGTGATGCTCGAGAACATCGTCAGGCACATGGAGATGGGCAAGAACGCCATGCAGGCGGCCTTCGATGGATCGAAGGAAGTGGCGTTCACGATCCTGTCGATGACCCTCTCGCTCGTCGCCGTATTCATCCCCGTCCTGTTCATGGGCGGCATCGTCGGTCGTCTGTTGCACGAGTTCGCGATCACGATTGCCGCGGCGATCCTGATCTCCGGCTTCGTCTCGATCAGCCTGACGCCGATGTTGTGCAGCCGGTTCCTCCGGCCGCCGCACGCGCAGCGCCATGGCCGCCTGTACAACCTGTTCGAGTGGGTGTTCGACACGTGGCGCGGTGCGTACAGCGTGACGCTGCGCGCGGCCCTGAGGTATCGATTCATTACCGCAACCGTCTCAGTGGCCCTGATGGTTGCAACCGTGTATCTGTTCATCGCCGTGCCGAAGGGCTTTCTGCCCAGCGAAGATCAGGGACGCTTCAACGTCAACACTGAGGGCGCCCAGGGCATCAGCTTCGACGAAATGGTCCGGCATCAACTGCAGGTGGCGGACGTCCTGTTGAAGGATCCGAACATTGCCAGCGCCGGTGTGAACGTCGGGCAGATGGGCAACAACGCGACCGGTGGCTCGAACCAGGGCCGCATGTTCGTCGAGCTGAAGCCGCGGGAAGAACGGACGGTGAGCGTTGACGAAGTCATCGCCTCGTTGCGTCCGAAGCTCGCCGAGATCCCGGGCATCCGGAGCTTCATGGTCAACCAGCCGCCGATCAATCTTGGTGGCGGCGGTCAGAATCGCGCGCTGTATCAGTTCACGATGCAGGACACCGATACCGCCGAGTTGTACAAGTGGGCGCCGGTGTTCGAAACGAAGATTCGTCAGACGGCGGGGTTCGAAGACGTCAACAGCGACCTGCAGTTGAACAATCCGCAGGTGACGGTGGAGATGAATCGCGACAAGCTGTCGACGCTTGGCCTGTCGGCGACGCAGGTGGAGAACGCGCTCTACAACGCGTACGGCACGCGGCAGGTCTCCCAGATTTTCGCGCCGAACAACCAGTACCAGGTCATCCTGCGCGTGGCGCCGCAGTTCCAGCGCGACCCTGCGGCGATGTCGCTGCTCTACATTCGCTCGAACACGGGCCGCCTGATCCCGCTCGAGTCGGTCGCGCGCGTGAAGACCGAGGTCGGTCCCTTCCAGGTGAACCACTTCGGCCAGCTTCCCGCGGTCACGATCTCGTTCAACCTGGCGCCTGGCTTCGCGCTGGGCGACGCCGTGAACCAGATTCAATCAATGGCGGCCTCCACGCTGCCGGCCACGATCAATCTCGCATTCCAGGGAACCGCGCAGGCGTTCCAGGATTCACTGCGAGGCCTGGGCCTCGTGCTGGCGATGGCGATCGTCGTGATCTACATCGTGCTCGGCGTGCTGTATGAAAGCTTCACGCATCCGCTCACGATTCTCTCGGGGTTGCCTGCCGCCGGCCTCGGCGCGCTGCTCACGCTCATCGTCTTCAAGACCGAGCTGAACCTCTACGCCTTCGTCGGCGTGATCATGCTCGTCGGCCTGGTCAAGAAGAACGGCATCATGATGGTGGACTTCGCCGTCGAACTGCAGCGGCAGGGCAAGTCGGCTGCGGAAGCGATCCACGAAGCGTGTCTCGTCAGGTTCCGGCCGATCATGATGACCACGATGGCCGCGCTCGTCGGGACGTTGCCGATTGCGCTTGGTCTTGGTGCGGGCGCTGAATCACGCCGCCCGTTGGGTCTTGCCGTCGTCGGTGGGCTGGTTGTCTCGCAGTTGCTGACGCTCTACATCACGCCTGTTTACTACGTGTATATCGAGGGTGCCCGCGCTCGCCTGATGCGCCGGCGGCAGGCGCGCGAGCATCAGGAACTTCCGGTCACGGCGCATTAATCAAACGCCCAACTCCCAAAACTCCAACTCTCAATTTTCGATTTGGGAGTTGGGAGTTGGTTATTTGGGAGTTTCTTATTTCATGTACCAATGCCCCGCGAGGCTGACACCGACGCCTCCGAGGTCATATCCCTGCCGCGCCTCGTTGAACCAACGATAGCTCACCTGCGTGCTGACCGCGAACTGCGGCATGCTGGCGAACGACAGCTCGCCGCCGCCGAAGAGTTGCGATCCATACCGTGAGTCCGACATGTCGCCGAGCAGCGGGCTGGTGAGAGACGAGTGATAGAAATTCATGCCGCCGCCGATGTACGGGCGCAGCCATGTGTAGTCGGCGACATGATCGTTGAATGAGAAGAGCACGCTCGGTCCGAAGTCGAACGTCGACATCGAGCCGAGGTCGATCGGGCTCGAGACCTCATAGTGCGCGACATCGAACTGCACGCCCAGGCGCTTGTGCGACCAGCCGCGTGCGCTCACGCCGAGGCCGAAAGCCGGCCCACCGATGAGGGCGCCGACGCCGAAGTTGTGTGTCGTTCCTGAAGACGACGGTGAGGTGGTGCGAACCGGCAGGCGGTTCCCGGTCTGTGGTTGTGCCTCTGCCGGGTCAGGCAGCAGGACGGGCGTCGTGACCACGCGCTGTGATGGTGGCACGGGAGCAGTCTTCGAAGTCGGGTTGTTCGCCGTCGATGCGACGGACGTGGCGGTGCTGGTCGACGCGGTGCCATTCGACAACGTGCCATTCGACACAGCGCCGACGCTCACGCGCACGTACCCGACCCCATCCGCGGCGGCCGGCCACTGGACCTTCACCCAGTCACCAACGTTACGCGTCACCTCGAGCTTTGCGCCGCGAGCAGCGTGGCCAATCACCGGGCTCGCGGTGGTGGGCCCCTTGTGCACGCTCGCCGACGACACGCTGACCGTCAGTTGAGTGCTCTGAGCCGTGACCCATGTTGGGCTCAACAGCAGAACGATGGCGACGGCTGCGGCATGACGAATCATCTCGAATCCTCCTGCTTCAACTCCCGATTGCGTGGGCCAACTGACGGTTCCGTGATCGACCCCGCGCACAGCTGCACGGAATTGACACGGTCAGGTGGCCGACGGAGTGAGAGGAGCAAATGACGTGCTGGCAGGGGCCGATTGGGGATTTCTGATCTTTGATGGTTGATTCGTTGATGATTGCTGATCTTTGATTGGGGATTCAGGAAACCACACGACGTGATTGAGGCACAGGATCTGACGCGACGCTACGGGCAGGTGACCGCCGTCGACCGTCTCTCGCTGAAGGTGAACGAGGGCGAGTTGATCGTGCTGCTCGGCGGCTCCGGCTCGGGCAAGACCACCACGCTGAAGATGGTCAACCGGCTGATCGAGCCGACGTCAGGGCGCGTGTTGATCGAAGGAGAGGATGCCGGGGCGATCCCGGCGCACGAGCTCCGTCGCCGCATCGGGTACGTCTTTCAGCGTGTGGGTCTCTTCCCGCACATGACGATCGGCGAAAACATCGGCATCACGCTGACGTTGCTCGGATGGGACCGCGCTCGTGTTTCGACGCGGGTCACCGAGTTGCTCGAGCTCGTGGAGCTCGATCCGGGTCTCGTGCGCGATCGGCGTCCTGACGAGCTCTCGGGAGGAGAGCAGCAACGTGTGGGTGTCGCGCGCGCGCTCGCGGCCTCCCCGAGACTGATGCTGCTCGACGAGCCGTTCGGTGCCCTCGATCCGCTCACCCGGGATCGTTTACAGCAGTCCTTTCTGCGCATTCGCAGACGGCTGTCGCTGACCGCCATCTTCGTGACGCACGACATGGTGGAGGCGCTCCTCGTCGGCGATCGGATCGCGGTGATGCACGGCGGACGGCTGGTGCAGGTGGGTACGCCGTCGCAGCTGTTGCAGTCACCCGCCGACGACTACGTCCGCCAGTTGATGAGCACGCCGCGGCGGCAGGCCGAAATGGTCGAAGGCCTTCTTGCGGCCAGGCCCTCGTGAGAGAGCAACTCGCGCTCCTGCCCGGCTACCTGACGGCCCACCTGCAGCTCACGTTGTTCGCGCTGCTGGCCGGGGCGGCGCTCAGCATCCCCGCCGGCATCGCGATCACACGCAGCCGTCGTCTCGAACGACCCGTGCTCGGCATCGCCAGCATCATTCAAACCGTGCCGAGCCTCGCGCTGCTCGCCGTGATGGTGCCGGCGCTCTCGTCGCTGGGGCTTCGAAGCATCGGGTTCCTTCCGGCCTTCATCGGCCTGACGTTGTACAGCGTTCTGCCGGTGTTGCGGAACACAGTGACCGGGCTGGCTGGTCTCGATCCCGCGCTCAAGGAAGCGGCGCGTGGCGTGGGCATGACGTCGCGGCAGCAGTTGTGGCGGGTGGAGTTGCCGCTGGCGCTGCCGGTGATTCTTGCCGGGCTGCGAACCTCCACGGTGTGGACAGTCGGGATGGCCACGCTCTCGACGCCGGTCGGTGCTCCAAGCCTGGGCAACTACATCTTCGCGGGCCTACAGACGAGGAACCTGACTGCGGTGCTCGTCGGATGCGTGGCCGCGGCGGCGTTGGCCCTGTTACTCGACGGGTTGGTTCGCGCACTCGGTGCCGCGGTGCTCGCACGCAAGCGCTCGTCGCTGGTTGCGATCCTTGCCGTGTTCGGTCTGCTCTACGCGCACGCCACGATCGCGTTCGTGACGTCCGCCACTCGATCAGGCCCTGCCCGAATCGTCGTCGGCGCGAAGACGTTCACCGAGCAATACATTCTCGCCAGGGTGCTCTCGACGACGATCGCGAACGCAACTGGCACCCAAGTTGAAGTGCTGTCGTCTCTCGGTTCGACCGTCGCATTCGATGCGCTTCGCGCGGGCGACATCGACGCCTACGTCGACTACACCGGAACGATCTGGGCGACGATCATGCGTCGTGATGCCTCGTCGGTCGATCGGGAGACGGTTCTTCGCGAGGTCGGGCGTTACCTGAAAGACGAGCACGGCATCGAGGTCGTGGGTGCGCTCGGCTTCGAGAACGCCTATGCGATGGCGATGCGGCGTGCGCAGGCCGCCGATCTCAGGGTGAAAAGCCTCACCGATCTCGGTCCGTATGCGTCGCGGCTCGCCGTGGGTGGCGACTACGAGTTCTTCCAGCGGCCGGAGTGGCGCGCAATTCAGGAGCGATACGGCCTGCGCTTCAGGGAGCAGCGCAGCATGGACCCATCACTGATGTATCAGGCTGTGGCAAATAGTCAGGTCGATCTCATTGGTGCGTTCTCGACCGACGGCCGCATCGCGGCGCTCGACCTCGTGCTGCTGGACGACGAACGGCACGCGATTCCGCCGTATGACGCGGTCATCCTCGCAGGCGCCCGGCTCATTCGCGAGCACCCCGCCGCTATTGCTGCGCTGCGCGGGCTGGATGGAACGATCGATGCCGACCGCATGCGCCGGATGAATCTCGCCGTCGACCAGGATGGACGATCGCCCGAGGCTGTCGCTTCAGAATTCGTCCAAGGTCAAGCGTCAAACGTCAAGGGTCAAAGGTGAAGTACATTTGACCTTTGACCTTTGACCTTTGCCTTTTGACCTGAATGAGCGACCCCGTTCTCGACATCCGCCCGCTCGGCCATCGCTGGCAGACCGTCGATCCATTTCTTTTCTGCGTCCACCACATCGACTACTACCCGAAGGGGAATGAGCAGTTCGGTCCGGCGGCGCCGTTGACCGGGCACGAGATCGGTCAGGACTTCGAGGGCGTGGACGGCTGGCGCATGTATCACGGCGATGTCGTGCCTGGGTTCCCGCAGCATCCGCATCGTGGCTTCGAGACCGTGACGATCATCCGCCGCGGCTACATCGATCACTCCGATTCGCTCGGTGCAGCAGCAAGGTTCGGCGCCGGCGACGTGCAGTGGCTGACGGCTGGCGCCGGAGTCGTGCACTCGGAGATGTTTCCGCTGCTCAATCGCGAGGGGCCGAACACGCTGGAGCTGTTCCAGATCTGGCTGAACCTTCCGTCGAAGGACAAGCTGGTCGAGCCCTACTTCACGATGCTGTGGGATCGCGAGATCCCGAGGCGAGTGTTCACAGACGCGGCGGGCCGTCGCACAGAGTTGATGGTCATTGCGGGCGCGCTCGACGGCATCACGCCGCTCGCGCCGCCACCGCACTCGTGGGCGTCGAAGCCCGAGTCCGACCTTGCGATCTGGTCGATCTCGCTCGAGAAAGACGCGACGTGGACCGTGCCGCCGGCACCAGGCGCGCACACGTTGCGCACTCTCAACTTCTTCGCGGGCACGTCGCTGCGCGTCGCCGGGCGACTGGTGATAGGCACGTCGGCGGTGCAGGTTCGCGCGAACGAGCCGATCACGATCGAAGCCGTGGACGGGCCTGCGGACATTCTGCTGCTGCAGGGGCGTCCGATCGGCGAACCCGTCGCTCAATACGGCCCCTTCGTCATGAACACGCGCGAAGAACTGCAGCGTGCGTTCAACGACTACCAGCGCACGCTGTTTGGCGGCTGGCCCTGGCCCGAGAATGCGCCAGTCCATGGCCGCGACCCCGCGCGATTTGCCAAACACGCCGACGGCCGCGTCGAGCGCATCGTCGAGGAAGCCACGCCCCAGAGGTGAAACGCCCGTCCGTCACCCCGCGTAATGAATAGGGGTCAGACCCTTCACAGTCTTGCACCTTGAGAACGATTTGTTGATGAGACCACCGTACCGAATATCCCGTGCTCCACTCGCCGCGCTCGTCACCGTGCTTGCCGCGCTCGCTGCCGGCGGTGCCAATCTGATCGCGCGGCAACAGGCCGCAGCAGACCCGAACGCCCTCGAGGTCATCCAGCTTCGTCCCAACTTCTACGTCATCGCCGGCGACGGGTCGAACATCGCTGTGCAACTCGGCGACGATGGCATCGTGATCGTCGACACCGGGATAGGCGACAAGGCGAAGCAGGTGCTCACCGAGATCCGCAAGCTGTCCTCGAAACCAATTCGCTACGTGATCAACACGAGCGCCGATCCCGATCATGTGGGCGGCAACGACGAGGTATCAGCCGCCGGGCAATCCGTTATTCCAACCGGTGGTTTGAATGAGATCGGTGCTGCCGGTGGACGAGCGCCGATCCTCGCGGAAGAGAACGTTCAGTCGCGGATGGCAGCGCCGGAAGGCGAGAAGTCTGCGTTTCCGATCGGTGCATGGCCAACCGTCACGTACGCGTCGGCGCTCGAGGAAACACAGAAGGACCTCTACATCAACGGCGAAGCGATCATTACCACCTATCAGCCCGCTGCCCACACCGACGGCGACAGCATCGTGTTCTTCCGGCGCTCGGACGTGCTCGTCACGGGTGATGTCTTCGATCAGACGCGCTTCCCGATGATCGATCGAGAGAAGGGCGGCAGCGTTCAGGGCGTCATCG
>Ga0315912_10004557_pt1 | contig 13082 bp, 12 predicted proteins | sample VfabasoilMG_FD_204469 | JGI IMG/M metagenome (GOLD analysis project Ga0315912, IMG submission 204469) | Garden soil microbial communities collected in Santa Monica, California, United States - V. faba soil | ecosystem: Environmental > Terrestrial > Soil > Garden | place: USA: California... | reverse complement strand
ATAGATGGCACGCGGCCCCAGGTGGCCATAGTGATCGTAGACGTCCAGGTAGTTGCGCCGCTCGGGATACAACTTCCGGATCCAGGCCACCTCGTCCCGGTTCTCGGACACGTGCGATTGCAGATACGTGCCGGGATGTTCGGCCCACAACTGGCCCGCCATCTCCATCTGTTCCGGTGTACTCGAGGCGGCAAAACGCGGGGTCACGCTGTAGAGCAGCCGGCCCCGGCCATGCCATTTCGCGATCAGCCGCTTCGACTCGTCGTAGCCGGTACGCACCGTGTCGCTGAGCGCCGCCGGCGCATTGCGATCCATGAGCACCTTGCCGGCGATCATGCGCATGTCGAGCGCCAGCGCCTCTTCGAAGAACACCTCGACCGACTGGGCGTGCACCGTGCAATACACCGCTGCCGTCGTGGTCCCCGCGCGCAGACATTCGCGCAGGAATACGCGCGCCGCACTGCGCGCGTGTTCCGGATCCGCGAAGCGTTGCTCGGCGACGAAGGTGTACTTGTCGAGCCAGTCGATGAGTTGCCCGCCACAGGCGCCGATGATGGGGATCTGCGGGTAATGGACGTGTGTGTCGATGAATCCCGGCAGGATCAGCGCATCCGGGCCCGTGAGGCGCACTGGCGTGCCCGCCGGCAATTGCGGCAGGACGGTCGCGGCGGGTCCGAAGTGCGTGATCCGGCCGTCACGCATGGCTACGACGGCGTCGGGCTCGTGGCGCATGGCGCCCGCGATACCTGCCTGGAAGGGGTCGTCGACGAAGGTGAGCGCGGCCCCGCGCAAGGCATGGCCGGAATCGGGATCCGCTTGCATCGCCGTTTTATACACCATGGCCCCAAAGTCCAATGGCCGGCGAAACTCCCGGGGCTTCAATGACGCCATGAGACCGGAGCAGAAGGTCGTCGCCATCGGTGCGGCCAGCGGTGTGCTGTCCATGGCACTGTCGGTGTGGCTGCTGTCCCGATACCTGCCGGTTCCCACCGGCATCGACACGATCGCCGACCGTCTCGCGTATGCCTTGCGTATCAACCTGGTCGCGTTGGTGCCGTTCTTCGTGATGCTGATCGCGATCGGCAATTCGCGCTTTCTCAGCGACGCCATCGATCCCACGAGGCGCGCGGAAACCGCCGCGCAGCAGATCGACGGCCGGGTCGCCGACAACACGCTGCAGCAGAATTTCGTGTTCGCCGTGGCGTCGCTGGCGCTGTCGACGGTGCTGAGTCCGCACTATCTACAGACACTCTGGGCCTGCGCCATCGTGTTCATGGTGGCACGCCTCGCCTTCTGGTTCGGGTATCGCAAACATCCGCTGTTGCGTGCGCCCGGCATGTCGGCCACCGCATACCTGAATCTCGGCATGATCCTCTACGTGCTGTACGCCATGAGCTTCACCGGATGACGGCTGCATGAAGCGTTCATGACGGACCGTCGCGCCATCGCGACGCATGCCCGCTGCGGCGCACGCGAACCTGGCTAACTAGCATTGGTTGGACCTAGGTCCCATGGTGAGGAACCCCGTTTGGCCGCCTACTGGCAGCACGCAAGGTCGTGTTTATCCGGGGAAAACAGCGGCCCTCCGCAATTCCGGCCGGGGCACGGCAGGAGCCGTCCCGTTCCGCAGGATGCGCCGACCAGGCAACTACCGTGCAGGCCACCGGTGATGAATTGCGAGAGCGCCTGAGCAACATGGACCGCCGGCTGGCGGCAAGACGAAGTCTCTGGTCGCGGAGCTGGGTATGCCAATCGAGAACATCGGGATAACGCGGCTTCCGGTCAAGCAGCAATATGTGCCGCCGGACGCGGAAGACCCGATCGTATTTCCCGGCGAAGGCGTGGTCGCGCGCATCGGCCAGCGCGTCAACCCGCCCGCCGAATCCCTGGTACGCACCGTGCGCGCACATCTCGACGGCATCCTGCGCAGCCCGCATTTCGACGGCTCGGCGCGCTCGCGGGAATTCCTGCGTTACGTGGTCGACGAGGTGCTCGCCGGCCGCGCCGCATACCTGAAGCAGGCCGCCATCGCGGTGGAAGTATTCGGCCGCAGACCCGATTTCGACGCGGTGATCGATCCGATCGTGCGCGTGCAGGCCGGCCGCCTGCGGCGTTCGCTGGAGCGCTTCTACCTGCTGTCGGGAGATGCCAATTCGATTCGCATCGAACTTCCCAAGGGGAGTTACGCGCCGGTTTTCGTGGAGACATCGGAGATGCCAACGACGCGCGTCGCCAGGACGGAAAGCGCGCAGGAATGGCCGACCGTGGTCGTCCATCCGTTCACGACCGAAATGTCGGGCCCGGTGCCGCCCTGCGCTCCGCTGCGCGAGGAATTGACCGCAGAGTTGTGCCGTTACGGCATCGTGCGCGTGACGCGAGCGGGAGACGCCAGTCATCCCGACGCGCCGGCGACCGCCGCACGTTTCGAATTGCATGGCGTGTCACGCGACGTCGACGGCAAACCGCTGTTCGCGGCGCGCCTGGTCGACCGTCACAGCGGACAGCAGATCTGGGCCGATGAGTTCCACACGGCGAACCGCCCGGAAAGATGGTCGGGCAGCGCCGCTGAAATAGGCCGTGTCGTCGCGGCACGGATCGGCGCCGAACACGGGGTGATCACGCGCCTGCTGGTGGGCGAACACGCGGCACGCGGATTCCCCGCGGCGGACAACTTCGCGCCGATCGCGCGCAGCCTGCACTTCCTGTATTCGCGACAGATCGGGGCATTCGTGCCCGGCGTGGAGGCGCTGCAGGATCTGACCCAGCGGGCACCGGAAATCGAGCTCGCCTGGACCTCGCTGGCGCGCCTGTACCTCATGAACCACTCGTTCGAGTTGTCGAGCATGTTCACGCCGGTGGAAATGGCGATCGGCTGCGCCAACCAGGGCGTATTGCTCGAGCCCGCCAGCGCCCGCACGCGCTGCCTGATGGCAAAGGCGCTGCTGATCAAGGGCGAACTGTCCGCGGCGCGCCGTGAGCTCGAAATCGCCCTGCGGCACAACAGCGAGTCTCTCGCCTACCGGGAGAACATCGGCTGGCTGCTGGCACTGACGGGTGACTGGGACCAGGGCGTCGCCCTCATGCGCGCCGCCGTGGAACGCAATCCCTACTGCAAGCCCTGCGTGTCGCACGGCCTGTGGGCCGATGCCATGCGCCGCAACGAATTCGAAGCGGCATATGCCGCGGCACTGGAATACCGCGATCCGAATTTCTTCTGGCGCGACCTCATGCTCGCTGCCTGTCTCGGCCACCTCGGCAGGTTCGAAGAGGCGAGCGCCAGCGGCGCGGAACTGCTGCGCGCCAAGCCACAATTCGCCTACCGCGGCCGCCGGCTCGTCGCCTACTACATCAAGTCGGACGAGCTGCGCGACACGATCATCGAAGGCCTGCGCAGGGCCGGCATCGAAGTCGCGTAATTCACGATTCGCGCCGCGGCGCCAACGGCTCGAGCGGCGACGGCGCCACGTCGAACGACGCGCGCAGGATGAACGACGGCAGCATGGTGTTGAGCCCCGCGTAGAGAAGCAGTCCTCCGAACAGCGCGTCGGAGATGGCACCGCGGTCGCGCAGGATGGTCGCCAGCACCAGCGTGAAGATCAGCGTCGGGGTCAGGGCCGCGGCCACCCGCAGGCTGTTGCGCGTCTCGCCGATCCGCAACATGCGGCGCTTGGCCCAGATGGCAAAGGCGCGCAGCGGCACCAGCACCACGGTCAGCGCGACACCGATCTTGAGGGCTTCCAGGCTCAGGGCCTCGGAAGGAACGTGTACACCGCGCGCAAAAAAATAGAACGGCAGGAAAAACGACGAAAACAGCTTGACGGCGCGCAGGTTGTCGTCGGATGCCAGCCGCGGTACACGTTTTTCCATGAGCCGCGCGATCAGCCCCGCGAGGAATGCGCCCAGCAGGTACTCGACGCCCAGCCGGTCCGTCACGAATGCCGCGGCGAAACCCACCATGATCAGCAGCGAGAATGCCGAACCCGGAGCATGCGGGATGATCCAGCGCCCCAGTGCGAGCAGCACCAGCGGCAGCGCCACCAGCGTCAGGAGCAGCTGCGCCGCAGCGAATGCCAGCTCACCCGGCGCATTTGCCTTGAGCACCGCGAACATGATGGCCAGCGCCAGCAATTCTCCGCTGATCGCGTTGTTGGTGACCCAGAAGCGCTCTTCCTCCTCCAGCCCGAAGCGGTCGAGCGAATCGATGATGAAACCGGTGGACGAGGTCAGCACCGCCAGCGCCAGCAGGGTGGCGTCCTGCCAGCCGAGTTGCAGGTAACGCCAGGCCAGCCAGGCGACGGCGGCCACCGCCACGACGCGCGTCAGTAGATAGATCGAGAGCGGGCCGACCGCACTCCGCAGCGTCGCGGGATCGACCTCCAGACCGGCATACAGGAATAGCGTCGAGATGCCGAGCGTGGCCAGCAGGTGCACCGCGTCGTCGCGATGATCCACGGCCTCCGGCATGGACAGGACCAGCACCATGCCCAGCAGGAAGCAGGTCAGCGGCGGCGGGATGCGCAGCCGCTGCAGCACGCCCGGCACGACCATCAGGCTGCAGATCAGCAACAGGTAAGCAAGTTCACGACTCATGAAGCATCCATGCGGCGCGAATGGTTGACCGGCAGCCTGCCACGCGGCCGGGATACGCGCGTATGACACCGTAACTTACCCCCCGCCACTTCCGCGCCCGCGGCCGACTCGCGAATCTCCGTGAAAACAGCGCCGATCGCCGGGTCGTTCGAGGGAGCGCAACCGGCAAGCCCCGATGGAGCGGCGGCCATCGTCGTTTTTTCAAGGAGTATTGGATGAAAAGTCGTTACATCGTCACCCTGGCCGCGATATGCAGCGTCTGGTCGCTGGCCGCGCAGGCGCGCGACCCGGGTTGGGAATTCGGCGGCGAGTTGATCTACCAGGATTCTTCGGACTTCGATGCGGATGGCGGATCCTCGGCCTCGCTCGACAGCGATATTGGTATCGCACTCACCTTCGGCTACCGCGTCAGCGAGCGCTTCGAGGTGAACTTCGGCCTCGACTGGAACAACATCGATTACAGCGCGCACCTCGTCAACGACGTCGCGCCCAACCTGAGCGTCGACGTCGACGGCGAGCTGGAAGCCTTCACGCCACGGATCGGCGCCGCTTTCAACTTCCTGGATGGCCCGATCACGCCGTACGTCACGGCGATGATCGGCTACAGCTTCATCGACACCAACATCCCGCAGGGCCCGCCGGTGAGTGGCTGTTACTGGGATCCCTGGTACGGCTACATCTGCGGCACCTGGCAGGACACGCGCAGCACTGAGGAGTTCATGTACGGCGCGGGCCTCGGCGTGCGCTGGGACGTCAATGACGCCTGGTCGGTGAAGTTCGGCTACGACAAGCGCTGGATCGACTCTGATGCATCGGTCGATCTCGACCAGATCAAGCTCGGCGTCACGATGATGTATTGATTCGAAATGTCGCGCGTGACTGCCGCACGTCGCGGCAGCCACGCGCGCGGAGTGGAAAATGCACGACAAGACCGCGCGCCGCACGGCGCCACGATTCCGACTGGCATGGACGGCCGCGGCAACACTGATAACGAGCGTGATCGCACCCGCGGCGCACGCCTCGCTGTTCTCCGGCGAGACGCTCGACGCCGTGGCGAATGGCGCCGCCTGGGTGGTGCTGTTCATCGCGCCGCTGGCGGCCATCGGCATCTTCCTGATCATCCACATCCTTCCCGAGAAGATCGCGGAGAAGAAAAAGCATCCGCAGCTCGACGCCATCAAGACCCTGTGCCTGCTGTCGCTGGTGTTCGGCGGCATGTTGTGGCCGCTGGCCTGGCTGTGGGCCTACACCCGGCCGGTGATCCACAAGATGGCTTACGGCACCGACACCGTGGAACCGCACGGTCCGGACGATGCCCTGCATCCGCTGGCGGACGCCGGTGTCGAGAAGAAGAAGAAGGAGTCCTGAGCCATGGAACTCATTCTTCTCGGCATCTACTCGTACATCGTCTGGCTGATCTTCTTCAAGTTCAAATGGCTGCCGTGGAACTTCGTCAGCCAGGTCATCGTGGTCACCATCCCGATCGTGGGACTCACGCTGCTGATCCTGCTGCTCAACATCGTCGCGCCCTCCTCGGCCGACGTGCGCGTCATCAACTACGTGACGGCGGTGAATGCGCGCCTGCAGGGCATGGTGGTCGACGTGCCGATCTCGCCCAACCAGCACATCAAGAAGGGCCAGATCCTGTTCCGGCTGGACCCGCGCCCGATAGAAATCGAAATCTCCGGCTTCAAGGCGCAGATCGAATCGCTGCAGGCGCAGTTGCTTTCCGCCGGCGCCAGCACCACGAGCTTCAGCGAACAGGTGCGCAATACGCGCGGCGCGCGTGACGCGGTCGCCGCGCAGCTGCGCCTCGCGCAGGAACGTGAACGCCAGACGCGCGAACTCGCGGCCACCGGCGCCGGCAGCCAGTACGACTACGAGCAGGCGCAGGCCAACGTGCGCAATCTGCAGGGACAACTCGATGCAGCCGTCGCCAACGAGCGTTCGGCGCAGGCCAAGGTAGGCGCAAAGAACGCCAAGGGTGACCAGGACGAGATCGCCGACGTGAAGGCCAAGATCGAGAACGCACAGGCACAGCTCGCCAACGCCGAGTGGCGTCTCGAACAGACCGTCTACCGCGCACCGGCCGACGGCACCGTGGTCTCGCTGTCGCTGCGACCCGGCGCCATGGCGGTGCCGCTGCCCATCACGCCCGCGATGACATTCGTCGAAGACGAACAGTGGGTCATGGCCATCTTCAAGCAGAACGAGGTGCGCAAGATCAAGCCGGGCCAGGAAGCGGAGATCGCACTCAAGATGTACCCGGGCCGCATCATCAAGTGCAAGGTGGACTCCATCATGTGGGCCACCGCGGCCGGTCAGTTGCCCATCGGCTTCACCAACAACATGGCGGGCGTTGCGCCGATACCTCCCAACAGCCTCGCGGTACGGCTGCTCAAGGACAAGAAGGACGTTGACCTGTTCATGGCGTCCGGCGCGGCGGGTGCCGGCGCGGTGTACACCGACAGCGGCGTGGCGATCCACATCCTGCGCAAGATCCTGATCCGCGTCAGCGCCAAGCTCGACTGGCTGATCCTGAAGTTGCATTGAACATGAACATCAAAGGTTCAGCCGCGCGCGTTGGCGTCATGGCGTTCTCCGCGGCGCTGCTCATCGGCTGCGTGGCCAAACCGCCGCCGCCCGAGGAAATCCGCAAGCAGGCGCTCGGCAATGTTTCACTGGATCACCCGTGGAAAGCCGGCGAAGCGGCCGCGAGCACGGTGCAGGACAACTGGCTCGCGACCTTCGGCGACAGCACGCTCGATTCGCTGGTGCGCGAAGCACTGGTGGCGAATCCGGATCTGCGTGTCGCGGCGGCCCGCATGCGCCAGGCCGGCGAGTTGCTGGTGCAGGCACGTGCCCCCCTGTTCCCTTCGGTGGGCATCGGCGGCACGGGCGGCGTGAAGGAATCCGGTGGTGGCGGCGATCCGAGCTCGGCGCTGCAGGGCGTGGTGGCCGCGGCGTCGTGGGAACTCGATCTCTGGGGCCGCGTGCGTTATGCGCGCAACGCGGCGGCCGAAGACAACGCTTCCGCGCAGGCGGACTACGAGTTCGCGCGGCAGTCGATCGCCGCGGCTGTGGCGCGCGCCTGGTTCAGCGCCATCCAGCTGACGCGCCAGGCGCAGCTGGCGGGCGAGATGGTCACTTCCTCGCAGCAACTCGCGGGCTTTGCGTCGGACCGGGAACGCGTCGGCGCCGGTTCGGACGTGGACACCGCGCTGGCCCGCGCCAACCTGCACAACCTCGAAGACACGCGCGCGCAGGCGGAATACGCGCGTGACCAGGCGCTGCGCGCCCTGGAACTCTTGTTGGGCCGCTACCCGGCGGCGGAAATCGCCGCCAGCGCGGACTTCGTCGCCATGCCGCCACCGCCGCCCGTGGGCGTGCCGCTGGCCATGCTGGAGCGGCGTCCCGACGTGATCGCGGCCGAGCGCCGCGTCGCCGCCGCCTTCGACCGAATCGGCGAGGCCAAGGCCGCGATGCTGCCGCAGATCACGCTGAACCTGAACTTCGGGTACTTCGACAGCGACATCCTCGAACTGAGGGACACTTACGAGAACCCGAGCGGCGGCGCGGGCGCCCGGCTCCTTGCCCCCATATTCAAGGGCGGCGCGTTGCGCGCGAATGTCCGCATCCGCACGCTGCAACAGGAAGAGGCGCTGGCCTCGTACGCCGGCACGGCATTGCGAGCGCTCAACGACGTGGAGAACGCCATCGCCGCCGGCCGCTCCCTCGAAACGCGCGTCAAGGCGCTGCGCGATGCCTACGGCGAACAGAAGCGCGCGCTCGATCTCACCGAGACCTCGCTGCGCGTGGGTCGTGCCGACCGCCGCGCGCTGGAGCAGCAGCGCATGAGCGAAGCCAACGCACACATCGCGCTGCTCGGAGTTCAGGCCGAACAGCTCGCGCAACGCGTCAATCTGCACCTCGCCCTCGGTGGAAGTTTCGAGACTCCGCCGCCGCCCCCGCCCAAGTAATCCCCATGGCGGTCCGCCAGTCCATCGAGATACCACGCGCCGCGCTGCGACGGCTGTTCTTCCAGCGTTGCTTCTACCTGTTCATCGTGCTGCTGGCGCTCATCGGCGCCTCGCCGTTCATCGAAGGGCAGCGCGGCGTGTACCTGTTGAACGGCCTCAATGCCTTCGTGGTACTCGCGGCCGCCGCGGCACTGGGACGCACGGCACTTTCGTTCCTGCTGGTGCTGCTGCTGATCGGCGGCGCGGTCGGCCTGCGTTACATCTCGCTGGAGCAGGACAACGCCGCCTTCTACAACTGGTCGCTGCTGATGCACGCGCTGGTCTATTTCACGGTCATCGTGCTGCTGCTGCGCTACGTGTTCGGCCCCGAGGTCATCGACGCCGATCGCCTGTGGGGAGCGGCCGCCGCCTACCTGATGATCGGCATCCTGTGGTGTTTCATCTACGCGCTGGTCGAGCTCGAACCGAGCCAGACCTTCCTGGTCCGCGGCGCGGCATCGAAACTGCAGGTCACCGAACTGCTCTATTTCAGCTTCTCCACGCTCACGACCATCGGCTTTGGCGACATCGTGCCCGTGACGCGCGCCGCGCAGGTCGCGGCGATCTTCGAGGGCATCGTCGGCACGCTGTTCCTCGCCATCCTCATCGCCAAGCTGGTGGGCGTCTATCCACCGCCCACGCACCAGACGGTACAAAAAGAATGAACACCGACAGACCTGCAGGCGACATCACGCGCATCGTTCTCATGGTGCTGTTCATCGCCATCCTCCTGGCCGGCAGCTTCTGGACGCTGCTGCCGTTTCTCGGCGGCCTGATCTGGGCGGCCACCGTGGTCATCGCCACCTGGCCCCTGCTGCTGCGCCTGCGCGAAAAGACCGGGCGGCCGTGGATAGCGGTCACGCTCATGACCACCCTCACGTTGCTCGCCGTGGTGCTGCCCTTCGCGCTCGCGGTCAGCACGCTGCTCGACGTCGCGCAGCGCGGGCCCGAACTGCTCGGCGACATCGTGCGCAAAGGCCTCGGCCCGCCGCCGGCGTGGCTCGGCAAGATCCCGGCGGTCGGCCAGGAACTGGTCGGCAAGTGGGAGCACATCGCCGCGGGTGGCCGTGACGGCCTCATCGAGGCGGCCCGGCCCTACGCGGGCGCGGCCGCGCAGTGGGTGGTGTCGATCACCGGCGGCATCGGCGTGGTGGCGCTCAACATCCTGCTGACCATCATCATGGTCTCGATCCTCTACTCGCAGGGTGAAACCGCGGCCCGCGGCGCGCTCGCCTTCGGCCAGCGGCTCGGCGGCGAACGCGGCGTGGAAGTCATGAAGCTCGCGGCGCAGGCGGTACGCAGCGTCGCGCTCGGCGTGGTGGTGACGGCGCTGGTGCAATCGGTGCTCGCGGGCCTGGCGTTGTGGATCTGCGGCGTCCCGGGCGCAGGCATCCTCGCGGCGCTGGTATTCATCCTCGGCATCGCGCAGCTCGGCCCCATCCCCATCCTGGTGCCCGCCATCGGCTGGCTGTTCTGGACAGATCACACGGTGACCGCCTGGGTGCTCATCGGGCTGGCGATCCCGATCGGCATGCTCGACAACGTGCTGCGGCCCATCCTGATCCGCCGCGGTGTCCAACTACCGATGCTGCTGATCATCGCCGGCGTGATCGGCGGCCTGATCGGTTTCGGCGTCATGGGACTGTTCGTCGGCCCGGTGCTGCTGGCCGCGACCTACACGCTGACGAAATCCTGGGTGAGCGAGGGACTGCCCCCTTCCGCAACCACGGGAGAAAACAGCCCATGAAATTCTCGCTCAACTGGCTGCTGGTGTTCATACCGATCACGCTGGTGCTCGAGCACCTGGGCAGCGTTTCACCGCCGGTCATCTTCTTCAGCGCGGCGCTGGCCATCGTGCCCATCGCCGCGCTCATCGTGCGTTCCACCGGCCAGCTCGCGACCTATACCGGCGACTCGGTCGGCGGCTTGCTCAACGCCACCTTCGGCAACGCGCCCGAGCTGATCATCGCGCTGGTCGCGCTGCATGCAGGCCAGATGGAGATGGTGCGCGCCTCGATCATCGGCGCCATCCTGGCAAACCTGCTGCTGGCGCTGGGCATCGCCTTCCTGATCGGTGGTTTGAAGCACCACGACCAGACTTACAACCGCGTGGCCGCGCGCACCTACGCCACCATGATGCTGTTGGCTGCCCTCAGCCTGGCAATTCCGAGTGCCTTCAGCCGCATGCTCGCGCCGGACGAAACCGTGCGGCAGGAAGCCCTGCTGAACGTCGGCGTCGCGGCCGCGCTGCTCGGGATCTACGTGCTCTATCTCATCTACTCGCTGCGAACGCACAAGGGCAGCTTTGCCAGTGAAGGCGGCGACGGCGGTCACGGTCACGGCGATGAAGGCCCCCGTTGGAGCCTGCCGCGCGCGCTGATCAGCCTGGTGGTGGCTTCGCTGCTCGCGGCATGGATGAGCGAAGTGCTGGTGGGCGCGGCCGACGGCACGGGCAAGGCGCTGGGCATGTCCTCGGTGTTCATCGGCATCGTGTTTCTCGCCGTGGTCGGCGGCGCCGCGGAGAGCGGCTCGGCCATCGCGATGGGCGCGAAGAACAAGCCCGACCTGTCGATCAGCATCGCGCTCGGCAGTTCCATCCAGATCGCGCTGTTCATCGCGCCGGTACTGGTGTTCGCCAGCTACTTCATCGCACCCGTGCCGCTGGAGCTGTCCTTCAGCCGCGCCGAGGTGGGCACGCTGTTCATCGGCGTGCTCATCGGCGCCATGGTGTACGGCGACGGCCAGGCCAACTGGTTCAAGGGCGTCCAGCTGATCACTATCTACCTGATCATGGCGATGATGTTCTATTTCATGCCGGGAGTTTGACGATGAATACGCAGACACACGCAGGGGTGGCGGCGACGTCGGCGGGGGATGCCTCCTCCGGCACCGCCCTGGATCCCGTTTACCGGTCGTCCGAGGTCATCTTCGGCCTGCTGATGGCCATGAGTTTCATCGGGTCCATCAGTGTCGCCACCGACGGGCAGGAAGAGGTGCGCACGCTGCTGGTCGCCGCGCTGGGCTGCAATCTCGCCTGGGGACTGGTCGATGCGGTCATGCACCTGGTGGGCACCAAGACCCAGAAGCGCCGCAATCGCGCGCTGCTGGAGAAGCTGCATGGCAGCAAGGATGCGGACGCGGGACGCGAGCTGATCGCCGACGAGCTTTCCGGCCCGATGGCCGAGAGCCTGGGTGCCGAGGGACTCGAGCTCATGCGCCAGCGGCTGGCCGCGGCGCCGCTCACCCTGTCGCGGGCGCGGCTCACCGGCCGCGATTTCGGCGACGCCGTGATCGTATTCCTGCTGGTGGTGCTGTCCACCTTCCCGCTGGTGATTCCCTTCATGCTCATCGACGACACGGCGCGCGCGTTGTTGTGGTCGCGGCTGACGGCCCTGGTCATGTTGTTTCTGGCCGGCGCATTACTGGCGCGTTACTCGCACGGCAACATCTGGCTCAACGGTCTCGCCATGGCGGGCATCGGCGCGTTGCTGATGGCCGCGATCATGGCCCTGGGCGGATGAAGCGGGTGGATAGGAGATGCGTATGACACCGTACGTAACCTTCGGCCACTTCCGGGCGCCGGAAGCGGCGTGAACTATCGGAATACGCAGGACGCACACCCATGCCTGATTCGCAAGACCGCAATGCCGCGCCGGGCGCGGGCATACCACTGGCGGAGGCCTGTATGAAGCTTCTGTTGGAGAGATTCCCGCACATGCAGGCGCTCGCACTCAAGAGTTGCGAGCAGCAGGACTCGTTTCGCGAATTGTGCGACGAGTACCAGGCCTGCACCGAGGTACTCGCACGCCTGGAACGCCCGGGCTTCGAACAGAACCTGCGCACCGAATACAGCGCGCTGCGGCTGCGCCTCGAGGGCGAGCTGCTGCGCTACATCGCGGAACAGAGCTCGCGCGCGGGTTCTTCCAAATCCTGATCGTTCAAGGAGCGAATCATGCAATCGGCCGCCAAGCGTCCCCTGCGCCAGGTATTGATCGTTGACAGCGGACTGTCGCTGAATTCCGGTGCGGCGGTACGCGCCGTGCGCGCCCTCGCCAGCGAGTTGCGCGACCGGGGCGTGGAAGTGGTCGAGTCGCATTCCTGCGAAGACGGCATGGCCACGGCGACGTCCGATGCCAGCATCGACTGCATCCTGATCAACTGGACGCAGGGCAGGAACGACGGCCAGGTGCATGCCGAGGCCACCGAGCTGATGCGCAGCGTGCGCAAGCGCAACGCCAAGCTGCCCATCTTCCTCATGGCCAGCCGCAAGATGGCGGGAACCGTGAGCGTCGAGGTTGCGCAGCTCTCGGACGAGTTCATCTGGATCCTGGAAGACACCGCCGCATTCGTCGCCGGGCGTGTCGAGACCGCCATGGATCGTTACCTCGAACAACTGCTGCCGCCGTACGCGGCGGCGCTGGCGAATTACAACCGCGAGCGCGAATACTCCTGGGCGGCACCCGGCCACCAGGG
>Ga0315912_10004556_pt1 | contig 13088 bp, 14 predicted proteins | sample VfabasoilMG_FD_204469 | JGI IMG/M metagenome (GOLD analysis project Ga0315912, IMG submission 204469) | Garden soil microbial communities collected in Santa Monica, California, United States - V. faba soil | ecosystem: Environmental > Terrestrial > Soil > Garden | place: USA: California... | reverse complement strand
CCGCGCGATCTTCAGCAACGTCGCGCCGTGGCTGAAGTGATTTTCGAACTCGGCGGTCGCGAAAATTCGGCACAATTGCACCCGTGAGGAGGGCGTCGACAAGGCTGCTGAGTGGCCTGCTACTGATATGTCTGCCTGCGCTGGCGCCGGCAGCGCCGGATGCAGCCGCCGACGCGAAGCTGCGCGAGGTGGGCCGCGAGTGGCTGGAACGCAATGCCGGCGTGGGCCTGTCCGTCGGGGTGTACGACAAGGGCGCGCGCCAGTTCTACAACTTCGGCGTCACGCGTCTCGATGCCGGCTCCGCGCCCACCAAGGACACCGTCTACGAAGTCGGCGCACTGGCGAAGACCATGGCGGCGCAGATCCTGGCGCGTGCCGTGGTGGAAGGTCGCGCCTCGCTCAACGACGAGGTGTCGCGTTACCTCGGTGCGCCGTTCCCCAATCTCGCCCACAGCGACGAACCCATCCGGCTGCTGCACCTCGTGAACATGACCTCGCAGCTGCTCGACAACATCCCGGATCTCACGCAGGTGCGGCCGGTGCCGGGTGAGACGCAGGCTGCCACGTACATGCGCGTGGTCGCGCAGTACAACCAGGAGGAATTCCTGCGCCAGCTGCATCGCGTGATGCCACAGCGAAAGCCGGGTACCGCGCCGGGGCAGTCGAACGTTGCCAGCATGCTGCTGGGCGTGGTGCTCGAGAAGATCTACGGCGAGCCCTTCGAGACGCTGCTGGCGCGGGAAATCGAGAAGCCGCTGCGCATGGGCAGCGGCGTGAGTCCCAATGCCAGGCTGCTGGCGCGGGGCTACACCGACGGCGGCGAAGAACTGCCAGGGTTCGACGCGCGCATGGCGCACACCTGGGGATCGCTGCGTTACAGCACCGACGACCTGTTGCGATACGCGTCCTGGCAACTCGTGGAACGCGACGCCTCGGTGAAGCTCGCGCACCAGTCCACGTGGGATACGCCGGACGGGCGGCAGTCGGTGGCGATGTTCTGGATCCGCTCGGAGACGCCGCAGGGCCGGCGGCTGTATTTCTCGGGAAGCACGTGGGGATTCGCGAGCTGCGTCGAGCTCTACCCGGATGCGCAGCTCGCGCTGGTCCTGTTGTCGAACAAGGACGCGTCGGGCGGGCAGGAGGGCTTGCGCCTGCTGTCGGCGCGGTTCGTCGAGGTGCTGCGACCGGCGCTGGATCTGTCCGCGGAGCCCCCAAAACAATGACGCCCCTTGCGGGGCGTCATATTCATCGTCTGTCGACTCGAACTCAGCTGTTGCTGGCCAGCAGGCGGTCGGCCTGCGGATCGCTCAGCGACTTGCCGATCGTGATGTCGACCTTGGCAGCCACGCCCTTGTGGTTCATGTCGATGCGGCCCGAGAACTGGGCACCATCGGCAATCCCGACACGCGGCGCGAAGATGTTGCCGTTGACCTTGGCGCTCTGGCGCACGGACACCGACTCCGTCGCGTAGACATCGCCATCGACCTTGCCTTCGATGATGACGAACTTCGCGCGGATGTTGCCCTTGACCGAGCCTTCCTTGCCGATGCTCAGCGAGCGGGTGTGCTCGATCGAACCTTCGAGCTGGCCCTGGAAGTCCAGGTCTTCTTCACCGTAGAGCTCGCCCTTGAAATGCAGCGTCGGGCCGAGCACGCAGGGGTTGCCCTGCGAGACGGGCGCGGCGGCAGCCGGGGGAGCCATCTTGTTTTCCGCGAAGCTCTTGCTCATGGGTTTCTCCGGCTCAGCGGCTCGTGCCGGGGGTGGTGGATCCTGACGACCCAGCATTCGACTCCATCGTGACTCCGCCATTGAAATTCGCTCCCTCAGTAATGCTGACACTCGGCGCGCGCAGGTTGCCGCGAACGACCGCCGACTGGCTGACCTTGATTGACTTCTTGGCGACCACATCGCCCTGCACCTTGCCGTCGACATCGACGGACGCGGCGTTGACGGTGGCGACCACTTCGCCCTTGGAACCGACCACGATGCGTTGCTGGTGATGGATCGTGCCTTCGATTCGGCCTTCGATCTTGATGTCTTCCTGGGCTCTCAATTCGCCCTTGAAGCGCAGGGTCGGGCCGAACACCGACATGCGTTCACTGGATGCGTTGCTCATATCTCTCCCTTGGGTGTTTCCGGCGCCTGACGCGAAGCGCGGCATAGATTGCGCCTTACGTTATGCACGCGACCGTGTCGCACTTCGCAGGCGTGGGCGATCGCTGTCCGTCGCCTAACAATATGTAACGTTGTGGATGGGTGTTGATGGGTGTCAGGCCGGCATTTCGGCATTTCCCGCAATCGGCGGAGGGATCGCCCCATATTGGAACGGAACCGAACAAGGCCGAAATGCCGGCCTGACACCGTCAGCCGGCACCGCCTACTTCGGCACTTGCGACATGATGGCCAGGGGGCGGCCGTCGGGGTCCTCGAAGAAGGCCATCCACTCCTCGGTGCCGTCGGAATGGCGGTGGATCATGTGCGGCGCGTGCGTGAACTTCACGCCGCTTTCCTCCAGCCTGGCGTGGGCTGCGGCGATGTCCGGCACGCGCAGGTAGAGCACGGACTCTTTCTGCGCGCCGCCTTTCTCCTGCGCCAGCATCAGGCGCGTACCGCCGCAATCGAAGAACGCCAGCGTGCCGAAGGTGTACAGATGCGGCAGCGCCAGTACCTCGCGATACCACTTCTCCGAAGCCGCGATGTCGCTCACCGAGCGGGAAATCTGCCCGATGGCACCCAGCTGCAACGACTTTTCCATCTGCTGGCTCCCTGAAGTCAGCGCACTGTCGCGCGGCGCGCGAAACCAGGCCCGCAGCGCCTTGCGATTGCGCAGGCCGAGTTTGGCCAACGCATTCGCGACGTGGAATTTCACGGCATTCAGGCTGACGCCGCGCCGCCGTGCGATCTCGGCATTGGACATGCCGTGCTGGACGGCGTGCACCGTCCGCCATTCGGACGGCGTCAACAAGTCCGCGTGCCGGGGCCGGCCACGCGCGCGCTTCGGCGCCGCTTTTTTCATGAAAACATCGTATCGCGCGCCCCGGGCCAATTTCCCTACCCGTGCGCCAGCCCGAATATGACCAGCCGCGGTCTCCCGGAAACGACGGTTTGCCGCGGGTGAGCCCGGTGGGCTACCGTCCAGCCATCCTGGGAGGGGGCTCTCGTGCAGGAAGATCGCGACGCCATCGAGGCGCCAGACACACCGGTCACGAACAGCAACGACGAGGGTCGCGTCGCGAACCTCGGCGTGGCTTCGGCTGCGCTGTTGCTGGCGGCCTGCGGAGGGGGTGGCGGCGGCAGTTCCAGCCCAGCACCCGCGCCGCCGCCCGGCTCGGGTTCTCCGTCGCCGGCTCCCGCACCCGCTCCGGCGCCCGCACCTGCCCCCGCGCCGGCCCCGGCGCCGCCCGTGGTCAAGGCCGCCAACGACACGGAAGCCGCGCGCTTCCTGTTGCAGGCACAGTTCTCCGCGCCGACTACCGACATCAATTCGCTCAAGGCCGATGGCTATGGTCCCTGGCTGAACACCCAGTTCAATTCGGCCCTGGGACAGACCGGCGTGGCCTGGCTCGACTCGCAGAACCGTGGCGGTATCACTCCCGACGAGCAGTATTTCTGGCCGCAGTTCGGCGACTTCATGATCTGGAACCAGCTGTTCACTGGGCCGGACCAGATGCGCAAGCGCGTGGCCCTGGCGCTGTCCGAATTTTTCGTCGTCTCGTTGAGTCCCATCGACGGCTTCTTTCCACCGTACGTCATCGCCGCGTACTGGGACGTGCTCACGGCCAATGCCTTCGGCAATTTCCGCACCCTGCTCGAGAAGATCACGCTCAACGCCGGCATGGGCTTCTTCCTGAACACCAAGGGCAATCTCAAGGAAGACGCCAACGGCCGCCAACCGGACGAGAACTACGCGCGCGAAGTCATGCAGCTCTTCACCATCGGGCTGCACGAGCTGAACATGGACGGCACGCCGCGGCTCGTAAACGGGGAACCGATCGAGACCTACGGGCAGTCCGACATCACGAACCTCGCCCGCGTGTTCACGGGCTACGACTGGGATTATTTCTCGAACGGTGGATTCCTGACGCCGGTGGGCAAGCCCTACCAGGTGCCGAGCACGCATTTCGCCATCAATCCGATGCGCTACACGGCCAACAACCACTCCATGCTCGAGGTGAACTTCCTCGGCGTGAACATTCCGGCCAACACGGCAGGACCGGAAGCCTTGCGCATCGCGCTGGATCGACTTTTCAACCACGCGAATACCGCGCCATTCTTCGCGCGGCAGATGATCCAGCGCCTGGTGACCAGCAATCCGTCGCCGGCCTACGTGGGTCGCGTCGCGGCCGCGTTCGCGAATAACGGCTCCGGCGTGCGCGGAGATTTGCGCGCCGTCTGGACCGCCATCCTCACCGACGACGAAGCGCGCGCCATGCCGACGTCGGCCGACACCCTGCGCGGCAAGCTGCGCGAACCCATCGTGCGCCTGGTGCAATGGGCGCGCACGGTGGGAACGACATCCGCTTCGGGCGTCTACGAGATCTACGATCTCTCGCCCAGCGACACGAATCTCGGCCAGAGTCCGTTGCGTTCGCCTTCGGTATTCAATTTTTTCCGTCCCGGCTATGTGCCGCCGAACTCGGCCATCGCCACGGCCAACAAGCTGGCGCCCGAGTTCCAGTTGCTCAACGAAACCACCACCGCGGGCTACATCAATTTCATGCAATGGATGACGCGCGGTGGCTACCAGGACGTGAAGCCGACCTACGCGGAATTGCTGCCGATTGCGCATGACGTGCCGGCGGTGGTTGCGTGGCTGGACCTCAAGCTCACCGCCAACCAGCTGTCCGCCGATACGCGCGCCACCGTCCAGGGCCTGCTCGCGTCGTTCAATGTCACGGCGGCCAGCGCGGACAGCGCCAAGCTCGACATGCTGGCCACGGGCGCCTGGCTGGTGCTCTGCTCGCCCGAATTCCTGGTGCAGAAATGAAGCGCAACGATTTGTGGACCCGACGAGTGGTGCTGCAACGCGCGATGCAGCTCGGTGCCATGGGCGTGGCCACGCCGCTCGCGATCAACCTGGCGGCGATCAGCGAAGCGGCGGCCTTCGACAGCACCGACTACAAGGCGCTGGTGTGCGTATTCCTGTACGGCGGCAACGACTACGCGAATACCGTCGTTCCGTACGATCCGACTAACTACGCGCTGTACCACCAGATCCGGGCCGGTACCGGTGGCGAGGCGCAGGGCGGCATCGCGCTGGCGCGTGCCGATCTCGCCGCCACGGCGCTCACGCCCAACAACGGCCAGGTGCTCACGGACAACCTGCAATACGCGCTGGCGCCGCAGCTCACCGGTCTCAAGAGCCTGTGGGACCAGGGCAGGCTTGCGGTGCAGCTCAATGTCGGACCCCTGGTTCAGCCAACCACGCTGGCGCAGTACCAGAGCACCAACAAGGTCGCGAATCCGTTGCCGCCCAAGCTGTTCTCGCACAACGACCAGCAGTCGATCTGGCAGTCGAGCGGCAGCGAAGGTTCGACCATGGGCTGGGGTGGCCGCATCGGCGATCTGGCGATGTCGTCGAATTCCACGATCGCGGCGAATTCACTGCTCACCTGCATCTCGGCGTCCGGCAACGCGGTGTTCGTCGCGGGCCAGGATGCGCTGCAGTACCAGATCAGTCCCGGCGGCGCGATCGCCATCCGCGGCATCGATCCCGTACTGACCAACTGGGCGGCGATGCGAACCGCGCTGAACTCCATCATCACGAAGACCAGCAGCCATGTGCTGGAAGACGAATACGCCAGGGTCACGCGCCGGTCGATCGCCATGGAAGACGTGGTGAATGCCGCGCTCGCGCCCGTGACGCTTACCACGCAGACCAACGACTTGTTCGGCACCGGCAATCCGCTGGCCAACCAGCTCAAGATCGTCGCGCGCCTCATCGGGGCCGCTGGCTCATTGCAGGTGCGACGCCAGGTGTTCTTCGTGTCGCTCGGCGGTTTCGACAATCACAATTCGCTCATGGACGGCCACCCGCAGCTGATGACTCGCGTCAACCAGGCCATGAGTGCGTTCTACGCCGCGACCGCGGAGCTGGGCGTGGCCAGCAAGGTCACCACGTTCACGGCCTCCGATTTCGGGCGCACGTTGTCTTCCAATGCGGATGGCTCGGATCATGGCTGGGGCTCGCATCATTTCGTGATGGGCGGTGCGGTGGCGGGCGGACGTTTCTATGGAACTGCCCCGCATGTGTCGATCCAGACCGACGACCAGGTGGGACAGGGGCGACTGCTGCCCACGACGTCGGTGGACCAGTTCGCGGCGACGCTGGCGCGCTGGTTCGGCTGCTCGGAAACCGAACTGCCCGGCATCCTGCCGAACGTCGGAAAATTCCCGAACACCAACCTCGGCTTCGTGTAGCCGCGGTTCCGCCGGATACTTCCGCGCGGGACTCGGGACGGACGATTTTCCGCTATGGCCCTTGTTCGCGGCACGGCCTGATTTATGCTGACGGCCTTCACGAAGGGGGCCTCCATGCGTTCAGTTCTCGTCACCATCCTGCTGGCGTTCGCCGGCGTCGCCGTCGCCGAACAGCCGCCGACTCTCACCGTGGGTTCGGCGCTGCCGGCGTTCTCGCTGCCCGGCGTCGACGGCAAGACCTACACCGACCAGTCGTTCAAGGACGCGAACATCCTGGTGCTCATCTTCACCTGCCCGCATTGCCCCACCGCGCAGGCCTACCAGGAGCGCATCAAGCGCCTGGTCACGGAATACTCGTCCAAGGGCGTGAAGGTGGTGGCCATCAACCCGAACCACGCCGACGCCGTACGCCTCGATGAAATGGCGTGGACCGATCTCGGCGACAGCTTCGAGGACATGAAGGAACGCGCCAAGGATCAGAAATTCAACTTCCTGTGGCTCGACGACGGTCCGAAGCAGGAGCTGTCGCACAAAATGGGGCCGGTGGCGACGCCGCATGTGTTCATCTTCGACAAGTCGCGGAAGCTGCGCTTCGAGGGCCGCATCGACGACGCCGAGCGCGAATCCGCCGCCACCAAGTTCGAAACGCGCGATGCGTTGAATGCGCTGGTCGCCGGCAAGGAGCCCGCGGTTACGTCCACGCGCGTGTTCGGTTGCTCGGTGAAGTGGGCCGAGAAAGTGGCGGAATACGCCAAGTACAAGGATCGCTGGGCCAAGGAGCCGGTGACGCTGGAGAAGGCGGACGCCGCCGTCATGAAGGCCATCCGCGAGAACAAGGGCACGGGCAAGGTGCGGCTCATCAACGTGTGGGCCACCTGGTGCGGACCCTGCATCACGGAGTTCGACGAACTCGTCGAGCACAACATCCGCTTCCGCGGCCGCGAGTTCGAGATGGTGACCATCGCGGCGGAATATCCCGACATGGAAGGCCAGGTGAAGGATTTCCTCACCAAGAAGCACGCGTCGATGAAGAACTACATCCTCGCCAGCGAGAACAAGGACGAGCTGTACGACGCCTTCGAGCCCGCCAGCAACTGGAAGGGCGAGCTGCCCTACACGCTCATCGTCAACGAGAAGGGCGAGGTGGTGTACCGCGAGCGCGGCGAGCTGTCGTTCATCAAGATGCGTCGCGCCATCATCCCCGAGCTCAATCGCATCAAGCCCTGGGGTGGACTGAGCCCCATCAAGAACACGCCGGCCACCGCGGCGAAATAGGATCGGCCACTGAAGAACGCCAGCCTCGTACTCGGAGCCTTCGCGGCGACATTCGCCGCCGCGTCTATCTACCTCGGCGTCGAGCTGGGGGAGGCGCGCGGGCAGCTGGCGGATTCGGAGCAGGCGCGCGCGGCGGACCAGGCGCGCATCCGTCAGCTCGAGGCGGAATTCCAGGGACTGGAAGCCGCGTTCGCCAGCATGGATGGCGTGATGCCGGCCGCGCCGCCGGGTGTACCCGCCCCACCGGCCGGGGAACGCAGCGCCGCTGGGCCGCCACCGCCGGGCATGGCACCGACGCGGCCGTCTTCACCACAGGACCGGCGCGGCATGGTCGCCGAAACGGCCGCCGACCGGGACAATCGCCGCCTGCAGCAGGAAATTCGGGTGCGGCGCCGTTACGCCGAGATGCCGGCGGTGCTGGGCCTGGATACCGCGCAGGCCGACAAGCTCTACGATCTCCTGGCCGACTATCGCATCGCGGAGTACGAAGGCGGGCGTTCCTACGAGGGTGACCAACTCGGGCGCCAGTCGGTGGAGAACGCCACCCGCCAGCAGCGTGACGCGGCCATCGACGCGCTGCTGGGTCCCGACAAGGCGGCGGAATTCCAGTCGTTCGAAAAGAGCATCCCGGCGCGCATGCAGGTGAGCCGCATCGGCGAGAGCATGGCCGCGGCCAGTGTCCCGCTCAGCGAGACGCAACGCACCGGCATGATCACGGCCGTGATGGCCGAGCAGGAAGTGACTCCGCCGCCGGAGCGATTCGTCGACGGGGTTCGTGATCCGGACTACGACGCACGATTTCTCGACTGGCAGGCGGATTACTCGCGCCGCGTGCAGGCGAGCGTCGAGCCGCTGCTGACTTCCGAACAGGCGCGGCAATACCGCGCCGCCGTCCAGTCCCAGAATGCGCGCCGCGCGGAAATGCGCTCGCGCCTCGAGTCGCGGCGCAACGAGGGTCGCCAGTAATGTCACAGACCTTGGGCATGGTGTCGCTGGTGGTGCGCGACTACGAGGAGGCGCTGGCCTTCTACGTGGGCAAGCTTGGCTTTACGCTGCTCGAGGACAGCTTCGTTCCGGAGCAGAACAAGCGCTGGGTGGTGCTGGAGCCGCCGGGCGCCAAGGGCGGCGCCAAACTACTTTTGGCGCGCGGCTCGAATCCAGAGCAGCTGTCCCGCGTCGGCAACCAGACCGGCGGGCGCGTGTTCCTGTTCCTGTACACCGATGACTTCTGGCGCGACTTCAATCTCTACAAGTCGCGCGGCGTGGAATTCGCGCGCGAGCCCAGCGAAGCACCCTACGGCACGGTCGCGGTGTTCAAGGATCTCTACGGCACGCTCTGGGACCTGGTTCAGCTGCGAAGCTGAGTCGGCTACTTGCTGCGCAACTCCTTGCGCAGCACCAGCTTCAGCCCCGACCAGGTTTCGTCCACCGCGCAGACCTTCACGTCCACCAGGCCCAGTGGCAACGCGATCTCGCGGATCACGTCTTCGGTGATGTCGGTGGGCACCTTCGCGGATTTCTTGGGCCAGGACACCCAGGTCATGGCATCCGGCGCCAGGGATTTGCGGCAGGTCGCGAGGGTTTTCGCGAGTTCGGCGCGGTGTGTCGTGAACACGTGCACGATGTCCGCGGCCTTGTCGAAGCTCGTGGTGAACTTCACTCCCTCGGGCACGGGATCCAGCAGCTTGCGGAATCCCGCCGGCGCGCCCAGCAGGCTCACCCGGGTGCCCGGCTCGAGACCGAGCTTTTTGGCGAGGGGTGTTCCCGAGTAACCGGCGGACTTCATCGAACTACTCCGTCAGGAAGATCTTCTCGATCGGCTTCGCGAACAGCTTCGCGATGGCGAAGGCGAGTGGCAGGCTGGGATCATACTTGCCGGTCTCGATGGCATTCACGGTCTGTCGCGACACTTCCAGTTTGTCCGCGAGTTCGCCCTGGCTCCAGCCACGATCGGTGCGCAACTCGCGGACCAGGTTCTTCATCGACTCACCAGGCAGCGCGTCCAGGTAACCGCCGCCCAGGTACCGCCCATCACGCCCCAGACCCAGAACATGCTGAGCTTAGGGAAGCCCGCGCCTTCCAGGAAGCCGTAGGTAAAGGTGAGTCCAGCAGTCACCGCGGCCGCGATGGCCAGCCCTTCGAGACTGCGCAGCCGGATGAACTCGTCCATGCGGCGGAAGTGTCGCGCGATGGCCCAGACCGAAAGCATCACGGGTATCGCGGGCGTGAGCAGCAGCAAGGTGCGCGCCAGGCCTTCGGGCATGGACTTGCCGAGGTAGATTGAACCCGTCAGCACCAACGCGTACAGCAGCATCGCCGCGCCCAGTTCCATCCGGTATTTCTGGTTGGCCTCTTTCTCGCGCATTTCCGTCTCCCGTTCTGCCTGTAAAGCTTCCTTGACAGGCTAGTCGGGACCGGGTGCCCTGTCAAGCTTCCTTTACAGCATCAACCGGGCGATTGATTTATGCGCATTCTTGCGAGGAATTCCTGGGCCTGGGCGGTTTCGGCGGTGCGTTCGCCGGGCACTTCTTCGCAGAACTTCACCCAGGACAGCTGGCTCTCGATGCCGAATTGTTTGACGAGCTCGACGCGCTCGGGGTGATCCAGCGAGCCGATGGTGGTGTACAGGCGCGAGCCCGCCGCCAGGTACTGGAACGAAAGCGGCGTGCCGCATTTTTCGCAGAAGCCGCGCTGCGCGAGATTGGAGCTCGCGAAGAAGCTGGGCGTGCCGCGGGTCCAGGCGAAGTTGTCAGGCGCTCCGCCCGCGAGCGCGGCGAACACGCCGCCCGTGGCGCGCTGGCACATGCGGCAATGGCAGACGTGGGAATTTTCCAGTGGCGCGTAGAACGCATAACGAATCGCGCCGCACTGGCAGCCACCGGTGGCCACGGCCTTGCGCGCCTCGCCGCTGCTCACTGGAAGGTGTTGCACTGGTCGACCGACCCAGTGCTGTATCCCTTGCGGAACCACTGCTGACGCTCGGCGCCGGAGCCGTGCGTGAAGGATTCCTGGTTCACGTGACCCTGCACGCGCTTCTGGATGGTGTCGTCACCCACTGCGGAAGCGGCCGTGAGCGCTTCGTCGATATCGCCCTGTTCGACCAGCTGCCGGGCGCTGTCGGCATAGTGAGCCCAGATGCCGGCGTAACAGTCCGCCTGCAGCTCCATGCGCACCTGCCAGGTGTTGGCTTCTTCCTGTGAACGCGCGCCTTGCTGTGCCTCGCGCACCTTGGCCGAGGTGCCGAGCACCGTTTGCACGTGGTGTCCCACTTCGTGCGCGATGACGTAGGCCTTGGCGAAATCACCCTGCGCCGCGAACTCGGTTTCGAGCTGGCGGAAGAACACCAGGTCGATGTACACCTTGTTGTCGGCGGGACAGTAGAAGGGGCCGGCCGCGGACGTGGCCGAGCCGCAACCCGTGTTGATGCCCTGCGAGAACAGCACTAGATAGGGCGGCGGATACTCACGTCCGGCCTGCGCGAAGATGCCGCTCCAGGTTTCCTCGGTATCGCCGAGCACGTGCGAAACGAAGGCGCCGGCTTCGTCGCCGGGCGTGCCGGCTTCGATGGGTGCCTCGCTCTGCGGAGCGCTGGAGGTGCCGCTGAGCAGGCTCATGACCAGCTGTGGTCCACCGACGAAATACGCGATCACGCCAATGACGATGGTGCCGAGGCCGAGCTTGAGACCGCCGCCACCACCACCGGTCGCCCGACCGCGGTAGTCCTGCACGTTCTGACTTGCACGACTCTGACGCCAACGCATGCGCCGGATGTTAGCAGAGGGCCCGGCGGTTAAGATCGGCGCTCGTGAAATCCGGCCTGCCCATCGACGACGTTCTGCCCGAGCTGCGTGCTGTCCTGCAACGCAACCGCAATGCGGTCGTCGAGGCGCCGCCCGGCGCCGGAAAAAGCACCGTTGTGCCGATTGCGCTGCTCGAGGAATCGTGGTTGCGCGGTGGCAAGCTGTTGATGCTGGAGCCGCGCCGCCTGGCGACGCGCGCCGTGGCCACGCGCATGGCGGCCACGCTGGGCGAGTCCGTGGGCGAAACCGTCGGTTTCCGCATGCGACTGGAAACCCGCGTCAGCCGCCGCACGCGCATCGAGGTGATCACCGAGGGCGTGTTCACGCGCATGTTGCAGAGCGACCCCGCGCTGGAGGGTGTCGCCGCCGTGTTGTTCGACGAATTCCACGAGCGCAGCCTGCATGCCGACACCGGCCTGGCCTTCGCGCTGGATTCGCAGGAGAACCTTTCTCCCGAGCTGCGCCTCGTCGTGATGTCCGCCACGCTCGACGGCGCCGCCGTGGCGAAGTTGTTAGGCGACGCGCCGCGCGTCACGGCCTCGGGACGCATGTACCCGGTCGACATCCACCATGCCGGCGCCGGACTGCCGGCCTTGCCCGGCGGGCGGGAGGAGCCGCTGCTGCTGGTATTGCGCGCCGTCAAGCGCGCGCTGGCCGAAGCCGAAGGCGACATGCTGGTGTTCCTGCCGGGCGCGGGCGAGATCCGCCGCCTGCAGGGCATGTTGTCGGGTATGGGCGAAAACGTGGACGTGCTCGCTCTTTATGGCGAGATGCCGCCGGGCGACCAGGATGCGGCGCTCAGGCCCGCGCGCCCCGGACGCCGCAAGATCGTACTGGCCACGAACATCGCCGAGACCAGTCTCACCATCGACGGCGTGCGCATCGTGGTCGACGCCGGACTCGAGCGCCGCAGCCTGTTCGATCCCGCGAGCGGCATGAACCGGCTGGAGTTGCAGCGCATCTCGCGGGCCTCCGCCGAACAGCGCGCGGGCCGCGCGGGCCGCACGGCCCCTGGCGCCTGCTTCCGGCTCTGGGGCGAAGGCGCGGAACGCAGTCTCGCCGCCTATGCGCCGCCGGAAGTCTGCGTCGCGGATCTCGCGCCCTTGGCCCTGGACCTCGCGGTGTGGGGAACCGAGGCCGCGAACCTGCGCTGGCTGGATCCGCCGCCGGCCGCGACGCTTGCGAGTGCGCGCGACCTGCTGCAGCGGCTCGGCGCGCTGGACGCGAACGGCAAGGTGACGCCGCATGGACGCGCCATGCAGGAATTCCCGGCGCATCCGCGTCTCGCGCACCTGTTGCTCAAGGCGCGCGAACTGGGTGCCACCACGCTCGCGGCCGGGCTCGCGGCGCTGCTGTCCGATCGCGACCTGCTGCGCTCCGGCGCGGGTGGGGTGCGCGACAGTGACGTGCGCACCCGGCTCGACGCGCTCCGCCAGGGTGGCAACGTGGATCGTGGAGCCCTCGATCGCGTGCGGCGCGCGCAGCGATCCTTCGAACAACAACTGGGCGGAGCATCCACGCAGGAGATCGAGCCCGGCGTGTTGTTGGCCTTCGCGTATCCGGACCGCATCGCGCGGCGCCGCGCGGGCGGTG
>Ga0315912_10004555_pt1 | contig 13089 bp, 16 predicted proteins | sample VfabasoilMG_FD_204469 | JGI IMG/M metagenome (GOLD analysis project Ga0315912, IMG submission 204469) | Garden soil microbial communities collected in Santa Monica, California, United States - V. faba soil | ecosystem: Environmental > Terrestrial > Soil > Garden | place: USA: California... | reverse complement strand
ACGTCGGCATCTTCGATGGTCTTGTCGCTGTAGTAGTCCTCGGCATGCACGCCGACCACGGCGGCCTTGATGCGCAGGTTGATGTCCTTGGACACCAGCGTGACGCGTGCTTCGTGGTGCAGCGCCTGCAGCGCCAGCGTCTGCGAGAGGATGGCGTTGTCCGCGCCGTGCCCGGGCAGGTAATCCGGCAGTGCCGACGATAGCTGCCGCGTCTGGAAGAACAGGCGGCCCGACGTCGACGACTTGCCGGCGTCGTGGCCCTTGCCGTTGCCATTGCTCTCGGCGCCGATGCCCTGCGGGCTGGGCAGCGGCAGGCCGGCGTCGATCTGCTCCTTGGTGGCATCGCGCATCAGGTCGTCAAGGAAGCGGCTGACCTGGCGCACGTTGCGTGAAGCTTCCGACAGGCCCTTCTTGTTGGCGTCGAGCTCCTCGAGCACCACCATGGGTAGATAGACGTCGTGTTCCTGGAAACGGAAGATCGAGGTCGGGTCGTGCATCAGCACATTGGTGTCGAGCACGAACAGGCGCCGCTGCACGGCGGATTTGCCCGGCTTGCCGCCGGTTGCGCGCCGCGCCGCCGTCACAGCGCCTTCGCCGCTTCGAGGACTTCGGCCGCGTGGCCCTTGACCCGGACCTTGCGCCATTCGCGCGCCAGCTTGCCGGCGCTGAACAGAAACGTGCTGCGTTCGATTCCCATGAACTTCCTTCCGTACAGGGACTTCTCCTGGATCACGTCGAACAGCCGGCAGACCTTTTCGTCCTCGTCCGACAGCAGTTCGAAGGGAAACTTCTCCTTGGCGCGGAATTTCGCCTGCCGCTCGCAGCTGTCCTTGGAGATGCCGAGCACCGCGGTCCCGGCGCGCTTGAACTGCGCGTGCAGGTCGCGAAAGTCCTGGCCCTCGAGCGTGCAGCCCGGGGTCATCGCCTTGGGATAGAAGAAAAGCACGAGTTTGCCAACGCCGCTCTCCGAAAGAAAATCGGACGTTTTCCAGAGACTGCCGTCGGAACGTGGCAGTGAAAAGGCAGGGAGCTTCTTGCCGACCGCAACAGTCAAGACTTCACGGGCTCCAGGATCGCGTCGAGGTTTTGCGCGTCGCAATAGTCCATGAACTCCTCGCGCAGGTGCGCCAGCTGCAGGCGCTTGGGCACGTTGATGATCATCTGCACGGCGAACATCTGCGCGCCGGTGTGCGCGGCGGGGTAGGTGCGCGTCGAGACCTCGGCGATGTCGATGCCGCGGCTGGCACAGAAACCGGACAACCCGGCCACGATGCCCGACTGGTCGAGGCACACCACGTCGATGGAATATGGCAACAGCTCGGTGCGGGGCGCGCGCGGCTCGGTGCGCTTCATGTGCAGCGACAGCCCGGTCGATTCACCCAGCCGCTGCAGCTCGCTTTCGAGCTTGGCGAGCGAGTGCCAGTTGCCGGACACCAGCACCAGCATGGCGAACTCGTTGCCCAGGCTGGCCATGCGGCTCTCGCTGATCGACCCGCCGCAGTCCGAGATTACGCGGGTCAGGTCATGGACCATCCCGGTGCGATCGCTGCCTATGGCGGATACGGCTAAGTGCTGCTTCATCTGGGGCGCGAGTGTACCCCAGCGCTGCAGGACAATGCCGCCGCGGCTTGCGGACCTCGGGGTCGGCCCGTACCATGCCCGACCGATTTTACGACTCGGATCTAACGCATGTTCGCCGGCAGCCTGGTGGCGCTCGTGACCCCGATGCAGCCGAATGGCGGCATCGATTTCGAAGCCTGGTCGCGGCTCCTCGAGTTCCATGTTTCCAACGGTACTTCGGGAATCGTCGTTGCCGGTTCGACCGGTGAGTCGGCATTCGTCACCGATGCCGAACTCGCGGAACTGCTGCTCCAGGCGCGACGCGTCATCGGCCGCCGCGCGCTGTTGATCGCGAACACCGGCACCAACGACACCCGCAGTTCCTGCGACCGTGCCCGCGACTTTTCCAGCGACAAGTACCAGGCCGACGGTCTGCTGGTGGCGAGCCCGTCGTATGTGCGCCCCACGCAGGAAGGATTGTTCCGGCACTTCTCGGCGGTGGCAGAGAGTTCGCGAATTCCCGTGCTGCTGTACAACGTGCCGAGCCGCACGGCCGTGGACATGTTGCCGGCGACCGTGGCGCGGCTGGCGCGCGTGCCGAATATCGCGGGCATCAAGGAAGCGGTGGGCGAAACGGCACGTGTGCGCGAGCTCGTGGCGAACTGCGGGGCGGATTTCCGGGTCCTGAGCGGCGACGATCTCACGGCCCGCGAGACCATCGGTGCCGGCGCGACCGGCGTCATCTCCGTGACCGCGAACGTGGCGCCGCGCGCCATGGCGGACATGGTCGCCGCCGCGTTGCGCGGCGACCGCGCCGGCGCCACCCAGATCGACCAGCGCCTGGTCGCACTGCACCGCAATCTGTTCGTCGAGCCGAATCCCACACCGGTCAAATGGGCCCTGGCGCGCATGGGCCTGATGGGTGATACCTTGCGCCTGCCATTGCTCGAGCTGTCGCCGCAGTACCATGCCGTCGTCCTCGAGTCGCTGTTCGCCGCCGGCATCTCGGTCGGGGTGAACTCCTGATGTCACAGAAGGTCGCACGTCCTATGCGTATTTCCGTCGTACTCATTGCCGGCCTCGTCGCGACGGCTGCCTTGTCGGGCTGCAAGAGCCCCCTGAATCAATGCAACGAGTCGAACGAGGAATACGCCGGCGCGCAGGAGCTGCCGCCGCTGCAGGCGCCGCCGGGCCTCGACGCGCCGGACACGCGGAATGCCCTCAGGGTGCCGCCGCTCAATACCCCGGAACGCCCCCGCGCAAAGGACGAGCCCTGCCTGAGCGCCCCGCCGCCGTATTCCACCAAGCCGGTGGAATCCCCCAAGCCGCCCACGTCGAAATAATTGCCGGCAAGTTGCTATCATTCGCCGCCCGGACAGGTGGCCGAGCGGTCGAAGGCGCTTGATTGGAAGTCAAGTAACATCTCACGGTGTTCGTGGGTTCGAATCCCACCCTGTCCGCCAGTTCTTTACCATGGCAGTCCGTATCGGCTCCTTCGCGACGACTAGTTGTAAACCCCGTCAGGCCCGGAAGGGAGCAGCGGTAGCTTCGATGTCGGGCGCCGAAGTCCGGCTGGTGCGGGCTGCCTCCAAAGGACTCCAGATCAAATGAGTTATCTCGCGCTGGCGCGCAAATGGCGGCCACGATCCTTTGCCGAGCTGGTGGGCCAGGAGCACGTGCGCGTGGCGCTGGGCAACGCGCTCACGCAGGGCCGCGTGCATCACGCCTTCCTGTTCACCGGAACCCGCGGCGTGGGCAAGACCACCATCGCCCGTATCTTGGCCAAGTGTCTCAACTGCGAGACCGGAGTCACCGCCACGCCCTGCGGCAAGTGCGCCGCGTGCCGCGAGATCGACGAGGGCCGGTTCGTCGACCTGCTCGAAGTGGACGCCGCGTCTCGCACCAAGGTCGACGACACGCGCGAGCTGCTCGAAAACGTGCAATACGCGCCGACACGCGGGCGCTACAAGGTCTATCTCGTCGACGAAGTGCACATGTTGTCGACGCATTCCTTCAACGCGCTGCTGAAAACGCTGGAAGAGCCGCCGCCGCACGTCAAGTTCCTGCTGGCGACCACCGACCCGCAGAAGCTGCCGGTCACCGTCCTGTCCCGCTGCCTGCAGTTCAACCTCAAGCGCCTGCCGGTTGCGCTGATCGGCGAGCACCTCGGCAAGATACTGGCGGCGGAGAAGATAGACGCCGAGCCGGGCGCCATCCGGCTGGTGGCCCAGGCGGCCGATGGCAGCATGCGTGACGCGTTGTCGCTCACCGACCAGCTGATCGCCTTCGGCGGCGGCAAACTCGACGAGACGAGCGCGCGCGGCATGCTGGGCACCATCGATCGCGCGCACGTGGTGCGCCTGGCGCGGGCGCTGGCAGGAGGAGATGCTGGGCAGTTGCTTGCGACGGCGCGCGAACTGGAAGAATTCTCGCCTGACTACCAGCAGGTGTTGGAAGACCTCGCGGTGCTGCTGACGCGCGTGGCGCTGCGGCAGCTGGTGCCCGGCTACGAGGGTGACGAGATGTTCGATCCCGCCATCGTTTCCGAGCTGGCCAGTGCGTTGGGCGCGGAAGACGTGCAGCTGTATTACCAGACGGCAATCCTGGGCCGGCGCGATCTCGACCTGGTTCCTGACAAACGCAGCGGTTTTGAAATGACACTGGTGCGCATGCTGGCCTTCCGGCCCGCGGGTGGCGCGGCCCTCCCGGGCGGCACGGCGGCGCGTGGTGCGGGCGCGGCTCCGGGATCGCCGGCGGGCGCCGCGGCGCCCATCGTGCGGCCGGCAGCCGCCGGTCCCATCGACCCGGTGCAATGGGCACGCGTGATCGGCGACCTGGAAATCAGCGGCGCGGCACGCGAGCTCGCCAGCAACTGTGCGCTGCTCGAACATCGCGGCAACCTGTAGCGTCTCGCGGTCGACCCGAAGTTCTCGCGCACCCCGCAAAACGTGGAGCGCCTGCAACTGGCTCTGGCGAAGTACCTCGGCACGCCGGTGAAACTGGAGTTCGTCGACGGCCCGCAGAGCGTGGAAACGCCCAGCCAGAACGGCCAGCGCCGCACGGCGGAGGCGCTCGAGGCGGCCAGGCGGTCGCTCGACGACGATCCGGCGGTCCAGGAAATGAAATCGCGCTTCGGCGCAACGCTGCACCCGGAATCGGTGCGGCCCACGGAACCATGAGGAGAGGCTGATGCGCGGTGGCGGAAACATGATGAAGCAGGCCATGGCCCTGCAGGCCAACATGAAGAAGGCGCAGGACGAAATCGCCGCCATGGAAATCGTCGGTGAATCCGGTGGCGGCATGGTCAAGGTCACGATGAACGGCAAACACGAAGTGAAACGCGTGCAGATCGAGCCGCAGGTGGCTTCCGAAGATCGCGAAATGCTCGAGGACCTGATCGCCGCGGCCGTCAACGATGCGGTCCACAAGGTCGAGGCCGCTTCCCAGGCGCGCATGTCCAGCGTACTGCCGCCGGGTTTCAAGATGCCGTTCTAGATGCAGCACGCCGCATCTCTCGCCCGGCTCATCGACGCACTTCGCGCGCTGCCGGGTGTCGGTCCGAAAACCGCGCAGCGCATGGCTTTCCACCTGCTGCAGGGTGGCCGCGACGGCGCGCGCACGCTCGCGCAGGCGCTCACCGACGGGCTCGCGACCATTCACCGTTGCAAACGTTGCCGCATGCTCACCGACGGCGAGTTGTGCTCGATCTGCACGGCGGCGGGACGCGATGCCTCGTTGTTGTGTGTCGTCGAGTCACCCGCGGACGTCGTCGCGGTGGAGCAGTCCGGCAGTTATCGCGGGCGATACTTCGTGCTGCACGGGCATCTGTCGCCGCTGGATGGCATCGGACCCGAACAGATCGGCGCGCGCGAATTCGAGGCGCTGCTCGATTCCGGCGAGGTGCGCGAGGTCATTCTCGCCACCAACCCCACGGTTGAAGGCGAGGCCACCGCGCACTTCCTCGGCGAGCGCGCGGCGGAGCGCCGGATCCAGGCGAGCCGCATCGCACATGGCGTGCCGATCGGCGGCGAGCTGGAATACGTCGACGGCGGTACTCTCGCGCATGCCCTGGCGGGGCGGCACTCCGTCTAGTCAGCGGCGATTCCGCGCCCCGGGCCCGCGCGCCTGCACCAGGTCGGCAAAGCGGCGGCGCATCCGCCGGTAACTTTCGTAACGCCGCGCGTTCATCCCGCCGGCCTCGACGGCCGCGATGACGGCGCAGCCGGGTTCCTGCATGTGGCGGCAATCCTGGAACCGGCACCCGGGCGCGCGCTGCGCGACATCGGGAAATCCCAGTGTGCGTTCGTCGAGCAGGTCGATCGACGGCGCGAAGTCGCGCACGCCGGGCGAGTCGATGAGTGTGCCGCCCGAATCCAGTCGGTAGGCGCGTGATGCCGTGGTGGTGTGGCGGCCTTCTTCTTCGCGCATCAGTTCGCCGGTGACCACTACGCTGCCCGGCAACAACGCCGCCACCAGCGAGGACTTGCCGACGCCCGACTGTCCGACCAGCACGCTGACCGAGTTGCCGAGCGCGGCAAGCAGCGCGTCCAGTCCCGATGCCTGGCGCGCCGAGCAGGAGAGGTGCGAGTAACCCGCCGCCGCGAATGCGGCGATTTCCTCCGCGGGAATCCTGCTGTCTTCCAGGTCCGACTTGTTGACGGCCACGGTGCCGCTCATGCCGGCCGCCGTGGCGGCGCACAGGTAACGGTCGACGATGAACAGGTCGGGCACGGGTACCGGCGCCACCACCACGACCACCTGGGTGATGTTGGCCACCACCGGTTCACTGACGCCACGCAGGTTGGAGCGTGCGAGCAGGGTGCGGCGCGGCAGCACTTCGTCGACCAGGATCTCGTCGCAGGCGCGATGGAACACGCAGCGCACCCGGTCGCCGCACACGATGACCAGCTTGCGGCCGGAAGGGCGGGCGCGCAGTTCCTTGCCGGCGCCGTCGCGCACCAGCAGGTGTCTGCCGAACGTCGCGATGACGTCGCCTTCGAAAGTTTCCGCGTCGCGAGCAGTACTCATTCCCTGTAGTATCGCGTCATTCCATATGCCGAGCAGCGACTATCTGGTCTGGATAGACCTCGAGATGACGGGGCTGAAACCCGACACCGACCTCATCATCGAGATGGCGACCATCGTCACCGATTCGCATCTCAACCTGGTCGCCGAGGGTCCGGTGATCGCGATTCACCAGCCGCCGCAGATCCTCGACGCCATGGATGACTGGAACAAGCGCACGCATGGCGCCTCCGGACTCATCGAACGCGTGCGCGACAGCAAGTGGACCGTCACCATGGCCGAGAATCGCACGCTGGAGTTCCTGCGCGCACTGGTGGAACCCAATGCCTCGCCGATGTGCGGCAACAGCATCTGCCAGGACCGCCGCTTCCTGGCGCGCCACATGCCGACGCTCGAGAAGTTCTTCCACTACCGAAATCTCGACGTCAGCACGCTGAAGGAACTGGCGCGCCGCTGGGCGCCGGGGCTGACCAACGGATTCGTGAAGCAGGGCGAACACAAGGCGCTCGCCGACATCCAGGAATCCATCCGCGAGCTGGCGTTCTATCGCGAGCACCTGTTCGTGCCGACCTTCAATCGTCAGTGATCCGCGAATGAGCGTGCGGGTACCCGGCTTCGCCGACGTCGTGGCGGCCGCGGCACGCATCGCGCCCCACGTGGTGCGCACACCGGTGATGCGTTCGCCGGCCTTCGATGCGCGCGCGGGCTGCGAGGTGTATTTCAAGTGCGAGAACCTGCAGACCGGCGGCGCGTTCAAGTTTCGCGGCGCCATGAACGTGCTGCTTCAGCTCGATCCGGCGCGCACGCCGGTGGTCATCACACACTCTTCGGGCAACCACGGCACTGCCCTGGCACTGGCGGCACGCGCGCGTGGCATGCGCGCCATCGTCGTCATCCCGCGCGATTCGGCGCGCACCAAGATCGCGGCCATCGAAGCGGCCGGCGCACGTGTCGAATTGTGCGAGCCGGGACTGGCGGCCCGCGAAAAACGCCTGGCCGAAATTCTGCAGCGCGAGCCCGCGGATGTGGTGCATCCCTTCGACGATGAAAGGATCATCGCGGGGCAGGGGACGGCGGCACTCGAGTTGCTGGCCGAAGTCCCGGACCTCGAACTCCTCAGCACGCCGGTGGGCGGTGGCGGACTCATTGGCGGTACGGCGCTCGCCGCGCGGGGACTGGTGCCCGGCATTCGCGTGGTCGGCGCGGAACCGGAACAGGCCGATGACGCATACCGGTCGTTTCGCAGCGGCCAACGCTGCACGGTCAGCCTGCCGCAGACCATCGCGGATGGTTTGCGCGGATCGATCGGTGTGCGCAATTTCGAACTGCTGAGGACTTGTGTCGATGACGTGGTGACGGTCAGCGAAGCGGCCATCGTCGACGCCATGCGGGTGGTGCTCGGCGATCTGAAGCTGCTGATCGAACCGTCCTCGGCGGTGCCGGTGGCCGCATTGCTTGGCGGAAAATTCGGGTCGCGCCGCGCGCGTGTAGGCATCGTGCTGTCGGGAGGGAACGTGGACCTGGAGCTGTGTCCCTTCCTGCGGGGCCATAGATAAGTGTCCCGACATGTAAAAAATACTTGACATCGAAGTCGCGGAATGTAAGGTATACATGACATCTCCGGCCCAACAGGACTCCGATGACCAAGGCTCTTCGACGTACGCAGGTGCTGCTCGCCCTGGCCGCATTGGGGGCCGCAGGAATGTTCCTCGGGCCGGATGGCTGGTACGGCATCGACATCGGTCCGGTCGGCAGCGCGGTTCTATACGCGGCCCTGTGGCTGTTCGTGATTCACCTCTCGCGTTACTCGGGTGAGGTATTCCCTGAATCGTGGTCGCCTGCAGAGAAACAGGCCTGGGTGGCACTGGTGTTCACGACGCTGGTGACGTTTCACGTCGCCAACTTGCTGCTCCCGCTGCCAGACCTGGGTGCCGAAGCCGATCAACTGCGCAATTCGGCCACACGTCCGCTGTGGATCAACCTGGGCATGCTGATCTTCGGCTGGATCGTGATCGGCTCCATGGTGCGCAAGCAGGATGCTGGCGCCGTGCAGCTCGACGAGCGCGACCTGCGCATCGCGCACCGGGCTTCGCGCTTCGCCGACGGCGCGCTGGCGTTGCTCATCATCTGGCTCGTAGTCGCGCTCGTCACGCTGCCAGACCAATCCCGCACCTGGTTGCGGCCCCTGATCGCCGCGAATGTCCTGATCGCATTGCTGATCGCCCGCACGCTGGTTGAGAACATCTACACGGTGTGGCGTTACCGGCGCGAACGCGCATGAGTGAATTCGCGGTGCGCAATCGCATTCGAGAATTCCGCATGCTGAATGCGGCAATGACGCAGGCGGCACTCGCGGAGGCCTGCGGCGTCACGCGCCAGACGATCATCGCGCTCGAGGCGGAGAAATATTCTCCCTCGCTGGAACTCGCATTCAAACTCGCGCGTGCACTCCAGCGCAACCTCGAAGAGGTTTTTCAGTACGCGGAAAAATAAATTGCGGCGCGCGAACTGCGTCACGCCGTTTTGGCTTGAGTTTTGCGTCTTGAATCATCGTCTTGGTCCGTTATATTCGGACTCGATGCTCAGTGACACGTTATCCATCGTTTCCTGGCGTTCGCGCCCGCGCAGTTTCGTCGCGCTGATGTCGCTCTACGAGAGCAACTATCTGCGCCTGGCGATGCTGGCCGGCGACCTGCGCCAGTTGCCCGACGCGCGGATTTCCCGCGTGCCGGACGATTGTGAATTGCGTCTCAGCGTCACCGAGCGCTCGCCGTACACCACCAGTTTCGATCTCACCTACGTGCTGGCCGGGGCATCCGGCGTTTCCACCTACCCGGACATGCGGGTGCGCATCTATCACGACGCCCGGCTGGTGGAGGCCCAGGAATGGGCAACCCAGCACGATCACCATGCCCTCAAGGCGTTGCGGGGGGTGGCGGAGCGTGAACTGGATCAGCGTTGGGCCCGGAATACGATGCTAAATAAGTGGCTGGAGTACTGCATCGATCGCGGCCACGGGTTTCGCTGACGAATGACCCCGTGCCGCGCGCACGGGGTTTATGAAGGCTCTGAAGCCATTCCGGTTGTTCGGCAATAACGATTCCGCCGCGGCGCCGCCGCCGGAAGACGGCCGCGTCGTCGAGCTGTTCCGCAGCCGTGCCGAATTGCGCAAGCAGCACGAGGAACTGGGCGCGGAGATGCAGCGGCTGCGCGACCGCCTCAAGCAGCAGGAAGGTGCTACGGCGCGCGTGCAGGAAATGATCGATGCGCTGGAGAAGCGTCTCGAGTCGGCCGACACCGGCCTGTCCACCCTGGTCTTCTATCACCTGCGCGCCCTGTGGGGCGACGGTCGCGAGATCATCTCGCTGCTGGTCCAGGACCTCGCCGCCAAGCAGGAAGAACGCGAGCGCAAGACGTTCGCGCTCGAGGGCAACCGCCGCCAGTTCCAGCAGCGCAAGGACAGCGAGCAGCAGCTGCGCCAGGCCGAGTCCGCCATCGTCACCGCGCGACAGCAGCTCACCGCCTTCGAAGCGCGGCTGGCGAAGCTCGACAAGTGGTGGCACCGATGGCAGCGACCCAAGCTCGCCGCGCAGCGTCCCGCCATGCAGGAAGCCCTGGCCGCCGCCGACAGTGAATTGCAGGCGGCGCGTGCGCGCTGCGAACAGATCGAGAAGGCAGGGGCGGGAGACTTCCCGGGAATTTCCGTCGAGTCGAAACGCGCGATCAATCTCTCCGCCATCGCCTGCGCGGAAGTCCTGTGCCTGCGGCTGTCGCGTACCAACCTGGTGGGGGCGGCGCGCGCCGCGATGTCGACGCGCGAGTCCGGCGAGTATTACGGAGACCTGGCCGCCTGCGTTTCCATCATGAGCGACATCGTCAAGGCGCGGAACCTGCTGCGGCAGCGCGCCGGCATCACGCAGGAGGTGCAGGCGCGCACCGAGCGGTTGCGTTCGACCGCCACCTACCTGGCTGATTTCGAAACGGTGCCGATTCCGGAATCCTGCTCGGTCTCCGAAGGTGACGTGATCACCCACGGCTCGCAGGGCGTCAGTTCGGCCAAGTTGCCGAACGTGCTCGCCGAGGACACCTGGGACCTGTTCAAGGTCCTGTTGCGTTAATTGTCTTCGGCCGGTTTCTTCGCGTCGCTGCGCACGGTGCGCGACGGCGCGGAATGCACCGGCCGCACGCCGGTCACCATGTCGGTCATGACTTCCGCGGCCTGGTCCAGCACCGTGTCCGGAAGCTTGGCGTCGGCCAGTTCTTCGGTCGTCTTCAGCGCGGGCAGTCCCTGCGCGGCGCGGCGCGAGTTCTCGCGCGCCAGGCGCTCCTTCTCGAGCCGTTCGCGTTCCGCCTTGCGCTGCTGAAGGTTGAGCGACAGCGAAGTCTGCTTGCGTACCGCGTCGTTCGCGGCCAGGTCGGCGACCAGCCAGCGATAGTCCGGATCCTTGTCGGCGCGCGCCTTCTCTTCGGTCGCGAGCACCGCCACGTTCGGCTGCTGCGCCTTGGCTTCGCTGCGGAACGGCACTCCGGCGATGCGATCCCAGGGCAGGGCGCCTTCCAGCGCGCTCTCGCCGAACTCCTCCATGTCGATCTGCGACGGCAGGTTCACGTCCGGCTCCACGCCACGATGCTGCGTGCTTTCGCCGGTCACGCGATAGAACTTGCCGATGGTGACGGTGAGCTGGCCGTTGACCGGGCGCAGCGACCAGCGATCCAGCGGCACCAGGTTCTGCACGGTGCCCTTGCCGAAGGTGCGCTGACCGACCACCACGCCGCGGTGATAGTCCTGGATGGCGCCGGCGAAGATTTCCGACGCCGAAGCGCTGAAGCGGTCGACGAGAACGGCCAGCGGCCCGGAGTAGGCGACGCCGACTTCCGGATCGTCCTGTACTTCGAGCTCACCCGTGGTGACCTTGAGCTGCACCACCGGACCCTTGTCGATGAACAGGCCGGTGAGCGCCGTGGCTTCCGGCAGGTAGCCGCCACCGTTGCCGCGCAGGTCGAGTACCAGGCCGTCGATCTTTTCGGTCTTGAGCTCGTTGATCAGGCGGCGGACGTCGCGCGTGGTCGAACGGAATTCCTTGTCGCCGTTGTTCTGTGCTTCGACGTCCTGGTAGAACGCCGGCACGTTGATGATGCCGACGCGGATTTCCTTGTCACCGCGCTTGATGGTGCGCAGTTCCTTCTGCGCAGCCTGCGCCTCGAGGGTCACCTTGTTGCGCGTGAATTCGAGCGTCTTCTCCGTGGTTCCGGGCGCGGCACCGGCCGGCAGGACCTGCAGGCGCACCTGCGTGCCGGCGCGGCCGCGAATCAGCTGCACGACGTCGTCGATGCGCCAGCCGAGCACGTCGGTGATCGGGCCTTCCTTGCCCTGGCCGACGCCGGTGATGCGATCCTTGACCGACAAGGTGCCGGCCACGGCGGCGGGACCGCCTTCGATCACGTTCATGATGGTCACGTAGTCGTCGACGAGCTGCAACGAGGCGCCGATGCCGTCGTAGTTGAGGCTCATCTGGATGCGATATTCCTCGGAGCTGCGCGGCGAGAAATAACTCGAATGCGGATCGTAGGCGCGCGCGTAGGAATTCATCAGCGATTCGAAGACGTCATCGGCGCTGACCTGGTCGATGCGCTTGAGCGTGGTCTCGTAACGCTTCTTCAGCAGCTTGGACGATTCGTCCCAGCTCTTGCCGGTGAGCAGCAGCGACAGGGCGTCGTTCTTCACCCGCTTGCGCCACCATTCGTCGAGCTCGGCGGAGGAGGCGGCCCACGGCGCCTTTTCGCGGTCGAACTCGAAGTTCTCGTTCAGGGTCCAGTCCGGTTCCTTGTCGAGTTGCGCGATCGCGTACTTGATGCGCTCGCGATTGCGCTGCTGGAAGCGCGCGAAGATAGCGAACGCGGGGTCCACGTCGCCGCTGCGCATCATGTCGTCGAAGCGCAGCTTGTACTGTTCGAATTCCGCGATGTCGGAGGCCAGCAGGCTGGTGTGCTGACTGTCGATGCTCTCGATGTAACGGGCGTAGACGGTGGCCGACATCTTGTCGTCGAGCTTCGAGCCGCTGTAATGCATGCCTTCGAGCATGTTGCCCACGCGGCGGGCCACGGAGCGGTGCCTCTCGGTGGGGACGACGGAGCCGGCCGGGAGCTGGGTGTTCGCGGGTGCCTGGGCGGAACCCGTCAGGACCAGCAGGGCGGCCAGCGTCGCGGGAGCGAGCCAGCGGGAGGAACGGATAAGGGAGGAATTCATGCGGCGAAGGTACTTCCGGCTTGAGAAGGGTCCGTACAATTCAACAGTAAGGCCGCGCGGCGGCCTGCTTCAAGTGTCATCCGCCCCAAACTGAGGCCAATCCATGCGCCCATTCGTCGTTCTCCTTGGAATCGTGATGGGCTCGACAGTCTCCATTGCCGTGGCGCTGCTGATGACCGGAGTGGTCTTCCTGCTGCTGCCGGAATACGCCGACCGGCTGGCGGACGAACGCCGGCCCCTGCTGCTGGCATGCTCCA
>Ga0315912_10004554_pt1 | contig 13090 bp, 9 predicted proteins | sample VfabasoilMG_FD_204469 | JGI IMG/M metagenome (GOLD analysis project Ga0315912, IMG submission 204469) | Garden soil microbial communities collected in Santa Monica, California, United States - V. faba soil | ecosystem: Environmental > Terrestrial > Soil > Garden | place: USA: California... | reverse complement strand
TGCTCCATGGACCAGCCCTCCTGATTGCGGCTCTGCGCCGCGCCGGGGTTCGTTTCACAACGCCCCAGCGTGCGTAACCCGCGCCACATCCGGTCGGGCTGGTCCAACCATTGGGGCTGAGCGGGGGCGTCGGCGGCGCGGCACGCTCAGAAGCGGTGCACCCAGTCCAGCGTGTACCTGTCGGCGAAGATGTCCTTGCGTTCGGTGAGCGGCCGCTCGTAGGCGAAACCGATGTCGGCCCGGCTCGTGACCCGCCAGCGGCAACCCAACGCACCGGTGATGACATCGTTTCCGGCGACGTCGTTGGAGCCGAGGTTGGCATAGTCGACGCCCTCGAAGTCGGCAGCCAGCGCGCGCCCGTTGTTCTGGTAGTGGATGCCGTTCAGCTCGAAGAGCGGCACGAACTCGGTCGCACCCGCAGGCGACCACTGCGCGTGGTAGTCCCACGAAGCGCTCTCGGCGTCACCGCTCACCGGCAGGCTGGCGCCGAGCGAGAGCAGCGTGTTGACGCGCTCGCCCGCGAGGCCGGCGCTCACGAACGGGCGCCACAAGCCGTTGCCATTGCCCTGGAAGATGTCGCGGTCGCCCTGCGTGGCCTCGTAGGTGCAACCCAGCGTGATGAGCCGGCCGGCCTGAGGGTCATCGACGAGCGCGTACTTCACGCCACCCGCCAGATCGGCGTAGCCGCTCTCGTCGGGGCCGGCGCCGGGGTGCAGCTCGAAGCGCCCGTCCTTGGTGGCGATGACTGCGAAGCGATCCGTCACGGCCCAGCGCAGTTGGAGCGCTGCCCCGGTGAGGTGGCCGCCCTTGAAGATCGATGTCTCGGGCAACTCGTGGTGCAGGAAGACCGCCGTGGTGCTCGAGTGGATGAGAGGGCTCTCGAACGTGAGCGGCGCCGACACCGGGTCGATCAGGCGGCGAGTCCAGGGAGTGGTCGCCGGCGGTTCCTCGCCAGCCGGGGCGAGGCACTCCGGGGGCCTCGCCGCGGTGGGCATCGCTACTCGCTGCGGAGCACTGCAACCCAGGACGGAGAGACAGCCAGCGACGAGTCTGAACCAACGCATGCACGGGTCCTCGGAGGGGGCTCGGATGCGCGGGACCCTATCAAGCGACAAATGAGTCTGAACTAAGGCGAAGGGCGTAGCTCCGGCCGACGCGACCCCGCCCGCTGCGGCTCAGGTGCGCACGGCGAGACGCAGCGCGCCGCCGATCAGGGCGCGCCCGAGCGGCGACCGCAGGCTGCTCACCGGCGTCGCCAGGTAGCGCCCGGCGCGCTCGAGCAGGTAGTCCAGCGCCATGTCGTCGAGGCCCTCGGCCAGCGGCCAGCCGCCCTGACCGGCGTCGAGCCCCGCCAGCATCCGCATCAGTCCCACGCGCTTGCAGCCGGCCGTCAGCTGGGTGACGGTCGCGTCGGTCGCTGCCGCGCCGAGCAGCTGGCTCTCGCGCCGCGACAGCACCGTCTGCTGCTCGCCGATGGCGAAGCCCGTGACCAGGCCGCCCTCCACCAGCGGCAGCAGGCGGGCCGTGGCGACGCGCTCGCTGGTCGCATCGGTCAGCACGCCGCCGCGACCGTGCAGCCGCCAGTGTCCGCGCGCGTAGTCGCGCGGTTCGAGCAGGCTGGCGCTCCGGCCGCCGGCGAAGCGCAGGTCCACGCGGCTGCCGTCTCCCTGCCGTCGCTGTCGCGCGGAGCGCACGGGCGCTCCGTCGAACAGCGTCTTGAGCAGCGCGAAGGCGTGGTAGCGCCAGGCCGCATGGTGCAGCTCGACGCGCGTGAGTTCGCCCAGCCAGGCCCGCTGCGCGAGGCGCACCGTGTCCAGCCACGGCAGCCGCGTGCAGTCCTCGGCCACCGACACGGCGCGCCAGCCCTGCAGCAGGCGCAGCGCGCCGAGGTGCTTGAAGAGCAGCACCGGCGTGTCGAGCAGCAGCTCGACGCGGCTCTTGTCCCACTCCGCGAAACGCCGCAGCACGCGCGGCACGCTGTCCTTGGAGACGGCGACGTACACCAGGTCGGCCGCCGCGAGGTCGCCCTCGCCGAGCGTGCGCACGTCGCGCGTCTCGAGCACCCGGCCGGCGACCTCCAGCGGCCGCCGGCTGCGCGCGAAGACGTCGACCACCTGGTAGCGATCCGAGAGCGCGAAGAGCGCCGGCAGCACGTCCTCGACCACGCGTTCGCCCGCCCCGAGGACGAGCACCCGCCGCCGGCCGCCGGCGCCTCCGCCATCGGTCGCGGACGGTCGGCCCGGGTCCGGCTGCCGCTGCCGCACCCGGCCCGCGAACACGGTCGTCGCGAGGTGCTCCGCCAGCCGGATGGCCAGCGCCACGATGGTGAAGGTCGGGTTGGCGCAGCCGCTCGTGGGGAAGAGCGAGCCCCCCGCCAGGTAGACGTTGTCGACCCCGTGCAGGCGACCGTCGGCATTGGTGACCGACTCCCGGCGGTCGTGGCCCATGCGCGTGGTCCCCAGGTGGTGCGAGGCGTCGAGGTCGATGGGCCAGGGATCGGCCCGCCCGAGGTCGCTCTCCAGCGCGCCGAACCCGTTGCGCTGCAGTTCCTCGGCCAGCGCCGCGTGCAGGGCCTTGAGCGAGCGGCGGTCGCGCTCCGTCGTGTCGTGCGCCACGCGCGCCAGCCGCTCGCCATGGGCGTCGCGCTCGTGCGAGAGCGTCACGCGGTTCTCCGGGTGCGGCTCCATCTCCATGAAGTTGCGCAGCCGCACGCGCTGCACGAGCGGCGCACGCCCCGAGAGCCGCGCCACGACATAGCGCGCCACCGAGGGCAGGTGCAGCAGGATGCCGGCGGTCAGCCCGAGCCAGCCGAGCGCCGACTTGCGCTCGTTCTGCAGCTCGGAGTCGTCGCCCGTCTCGGAGTAGTCGCGCAGCGTGACCACCTCGTCGCGATGGCGGCGCTTCCAGAACTGGAACAGCAGCTTGCTGCGCTTGACGAGCAGCACCAGCGATTCGACGCCGCGGTTGTCGGACCACGGGAAGAGCGGCTCGAAGCGCACATAGGCGTTGAGCAGCTCGGCGCGCGCCTGCTCGGCATCGGTCAGTCGCAGGCCGGCGTAGCCGGCGTAGCCCTGGTAGAGGCAGCCGAAGTGGTAGGGCAGCTCGCGTACCGGGCGGGTGAGACGGATGATGCCGTGGTTGTTCTTGGGGTGGTTCATCAGACAGCGGCCGACCTGGTCGTGCTCGTTGCCGAGGCCCTCCGGGCAGAGGTCGGTCGAGGCCAGCAGCAGGCGCGCGTTCTCGATGCCCCCCGTGGCGAGCACGAAGACCTCGCCCGTGATGGGCAGGCTGCGCCCGTCGGGAGCCGCCACCAGTCCGCGCCGGATGTGCCCCGGCGCACCGATCGACTCGAGGCGCAGCAGCGTCGCGCCCAGGTACAGGTCCACGCCCGGCAGCTCGAAGACGTGCTTGTGCTCCTTGCCGAAGTGCTGCGGCTCGGCGGCGGCGAGGAAGACCTTCTCCTCCAGGCGCTGCCACGACAGGGACAGGTCGCCCCGCGCCTTCAGGCGGCCGAAACCCGACGGGCCGTAGGACGCGAGCGGCGCGAAGCGGTAGCGCTGCGCGGCGAGGTCCCAGTAGCGGCGCAGCTCGCCCGGGGAGAGCGGCCAACCGGGCAGCCCGAGGGCCGGGCGGCTGTGCAGCTCGACCTCGTCCAGCGGGCTCGAGAGCCCGGCCCAGGTGCTCGAGGCGCCGCCCAGCACGCGCTCGCGCGAGTAGTCCTTGATGGCGATGCCGCGCACGTGCTGGACGCGTCGCAGCGCGTCGCCCTCGCGCGTCGGCCGCAGGCGCCCGCTCTCCAGCACGGTGATGCGCAACCCGCTGCCCGCCAGCTCGCGCACGAGCGTCATGCCCGCCGGCCCGCTGCCGACGACGACCACGTCGGCCGGCAGCAGCTCGGCGTCACGGCGTTCGTGGAGGTCGACGATCATGCACGCTCCCGCGGGGCGCCAGCGGGCGCCGTCGCGGACCTCGTCGGCCATGCGCCGGGCCGCCAGGCGCCGTGGCGCAGATCGTAGGTTCCGCGGCGGGCGATGTCCCCTGGGCCGTGCTAGCTTGTCCGGCCGTCCCGGAAGCCCTCGACCAGGCGCACACCATGGCACGCTTGCTCCCGCTCATGCTGGCCGGTCTCCTGCTGCCGGCGTGCAGCCGCACCCTCACCCCGGAGACCTCCATGCCTGCTCCCACCCCCGCTCCCGCTCCCGCCGGCGGGTCCACCGAGATCGCGACCTTCGGCGCCGGCTGCTTCTGGTGCATCGAGGCCGTGCTCGAACAGATCGACGGCGTGCAGGACGTGCGCTCGGGCTACATGGGCGGGCGGGTCGCCAAGCCCACCTACGAGCAGGTCTGCACCGGCACCACCGGCCATGCGGAGGTGGTGCAGGTGACCTTCGACCCGGGCGTGATCAGTTACTCACAGCTGCTCGACATGTTCTGGAAGCTGCACGACCCCACCACGCTCAACCGGCAGGGGAACGACGTGGGCACCCAGTACCGCTCGGCGATCTTCGTGCACAGCCCGGCGCAGCGTGAGGCCGCCGAGGCCTCGCTCGCGGCGCTGCAGGCGAGCGGCACGCTCGGCCAGCCGATCGTGACGGAGATCACGGACGCCAGCACCTTCTATCCGGCGGAGCAGTACCACCAGGACTACTACCGCCAGAACCGGCAGCAGTCGTACTGCCGCTTCGTGATCGCCCCCAAACTGGACAAGCTGGGCCTGCAGCAGTGAGCCCCCGGGCGCCCGGCCCGGCCCGGGCGGGGTGCGGGGCCCGGACGGGGCGCGGGGCCCAGACGGGGCGCGGGGCGCCCCGACGGGCTGATAGGCTCATCCCGTGAGCCCTGGCAGGAAGCTCTCCGCGCTCGACGCCACGCTCATGGTGATGGGCGGCATCGTGGGCGTGGGCATCTTCTTCACGCCGAGCACGGTGGCGCAGCGGGTGCACGAACCGTGGGCCTTCCTGGCCGTGTGGGTCTTCGGCGGGCTCATCGCGCTCTGCGCGGCCTTCACCTTCGCCGAACTCGGCGGCAGCCTGCCGCAGTCGGGCGGCTGGTTCGTCTACCTGCGCACGGCCTTCGGCGGCTTCCCGGCCTTCCTGTTCGCCTGGGTCGTGCTCTTCGTGGTCTCCACCGGAGCCATGGCGGCGATCCTCGGCTTCTCGGCCGACATGCTGCACACCGGCCTGCCGGAACTCGTGGGGCCGCCGGGTTCGTCCGGCCACACCGCCGTGCCCATCGTGCTCACGCTGCTGCTCACCGGGCTCAGCCTCTCGGGCGCCAAGAGCGGCGCGCGCCTGCAGAACGCCTGCATGCTCACCAAGCTGCTCGTCATCGCCGGCCTGGCGGCCGTCGGCTGGCTGGGCCTGGGAGCCGCCGGGCCCGCGGTCGGTGGCGCCCTCCCGGCGGGCGGCGATGCGGCGCTGCCGGTCGCGTCCGGCGCGGGCGTCGGGGGCGGTGCCTGGGCCGGCATGTTCGCGGCGCTCACGCCGGTGTTCTTCGCCTACGGCGGCTGGCAGCTGGTCTGCTACATCGCGTCCGAGCTGGAAGACCCGGTCGTCATGCTGCCGCGCGCCATCGTGTCCGGCGTCGGCGCCGTGCTGCTCGTCTACCTCGTGGCGAACGCCGCCTTCCTCGGCACGCTGGGCCTCGATGGGCTGGCGGCCGACCCGGGCTTCGCCACGGCGCTCGCACGCCGCGCGCTCGGCCACACGGGCGAGCGCCTCATGGCGCTCGGCATGGCCGTCTCGGCCATCGGCGTGTGCACGGTCAACATCCTGACAGGCCCGTGGCTCTACGTGGCCATGGCGCGCGAGAAGCTCTTCTTCGCGGCCATCGGCAGGCTGCATCCGGTGCGCGGCGTGCCGGTCAACGCGCTGCTGCTTCAGGCGGTGCTCATCATCGTGTACGTCACGACGCGCACCCTGCAGGACCTGGTGGACGCCGTGGTCTTCGTCGAGTGGCTGTTCCACGGGCTGGCCGCCCTGGCGCTGCTGCGCCTGCGACGGCTGCGCCCCGAGCTGCCGCGCCCCTTCCGCTCGCCGCTCTACCCGTTGGCACCGCTGGTCTACATCGTGGCCGCCCTGCTGGTCGTGGGCGGCACGCTGTGGCAGTCCGAGCCGCGCATCACGCTCACCGGCCTGGGCATCGTGGCCCTGGGTGCGCTCGTCTACCGGCCGTGGCGCCGGATCGTGGGCGGAGGCTGAGTGCGTGCGCCGCGCGCGCGCCCGCTCAACCGGCCTTCTCGGTCTCGGCCGCCGGCTTGGCCGCGCGCCGCAGCCTGGGGAAGACGCGCCGCGTGAGACGCCAGGCCAGGTAGGCCACGATGAAGAGCGTCGACATGCCCAGCACCACGTCCTCGCGCACGCTGCGCATGTAGGCCGGGAACACCATGCCGAGCACCTGCAGGGTGGCGAACACGATGGTGAAGAAGGCCACCAGCGAGACGAGCCGGTGCATGGACGGGTCGCGGTCGGCGAGACCGCCCGACATGGTCGCCTCGCGCTCGCGTGACGAGAGACCCACCGGGCGCTCCTGGTCGCGCAGGGCGCGGTCGCGCTTGCGCTCCTCGCGCTCCAGCCGCCGCTCCTCGCGGTCCAGCTCGAAGGCCTCGAGGAAGCGCTCGTGCGCCAGGAGCGTCTCGCCGGCGCGCGTCCAGCCGCCGCCGAAGACCTCCATGTCGGCCAGGCGCTGGCGCACCTCCTCCATCACGCGCTCGGAGTCGTGCACCTGGCGCAGGCCGCGGTAGAAGTGCTGGTACTCGCTGGCCCCGCCCGTGTCGTTGCCCGTGGCGCGCAGGAAGGTGGCCGAGACGCGGCTCATGAGCTGCTCGACCGTGCCTGCCGCGGCGGACGACGACGTGCTGCCCTCGGCACGCGCCGTCCCCAGCTGCTCGGCGCCGCGCGCCAGCTCGTAGGCGCAGCTCGAGAGCGCGATGCGCTCGGCCAGCACGTGCACGTGCAGCGCCAGGTAGAAGTCGAGGAACTTGGCCGGCCACTGGTACACCTCGAGCACCTCGTTGGCCGAGGGCTCGAGCCAGGAGATCGAGGCCGCGCCCTCGCGGCTGATGCCGACGACGCGGTTCCGGCGCGGGCGCAGGACGACGTCCAGCTGGTCGGCCTCGTGCGGCACCAGGTAGTCGTCCTTGTAGGCCCGGCCGAGGTGGTACAGCAGCCGCGTCTGCACATCGGTCGAGGGCTCGCCCTCGAGCACGAAGGCCGACTGATGGCGGGCGAAGCGCGTCAGGTCGATGCGCGCCTGGCTCGGCAGGCGCTGGCCGGCGCGCACGGCCTCGCCGTGCACCACGGGGTCGAGGCGCTCGGGCGCCTCGCCGTCCGTCAGCAGCAGCCAGTTGGCGAGCGTGCCGAGGCGCACGGGCTCGAGGGGCTCGCCGGCGGGCACGCCGTCGTGCAGCGCGCGCCGGATCTCGCCCGCGAAGCGCTTGACGTTCTCGGCCCACTCCGCGTGACCCTCCGCCTTCAGCTGGCCGTGCGGCAGGGCGCCGTGGTGGCGCTTGAAGACCCAGCCGCGCACGCCGCCCTCGGAGTGCAGGTGGCGCGCCGCGATGAGCGTGCGGATGGCGACGCGCGGGTCGCCGTGGCTGCCGTAGTCCACGCGCAGCACGAGCACGCCGACGCGATGCGGGTAGACCACCACCTCGACGCCGGCCAGCGACAGCTCGTGCTCGCTGTTGTTGGTCACGACCTCGCAGGCGGCGTAGCGCTCGACGAGTCCGGGGTCGAGCTTCAGCACGATCGAGCCGTTGTCGCCGTCCGCGCCGTCGGCCTCGCCGTTCCAATGAGAGGAGAGCAGCGCGTCCTGGAAGCTCGGGAAGAGGTCGAGCACCTCGGCCGCGCGCTCGTGGCTGAGGCGCCACATGGGAGCGGCCGTGGCCCCGGGCGTGGCGATCGGCAGGCGCCGGGCCAGCAGGCCCGCCGCCCACCGCTTGCGCGACCAGCCCTCGGGCAGTCGGAACGGGATGAGGAGTGCTGTCCGGCCGTCCACGAGCTGGATGCTCATCGGTAGTCCGCCTGGGGTTGGGGTAGCAAGCGCGGGAAGCGCCCGGCCCTATCGGCAGTCGCGGTCGCCTGACTGCATTTTTGCTTGGGCGATCCAGGACGCCTTCCGATGAGGGCGCCGGCCGGGCGCACCTCCGCCCCTTGGGCGGCCGCGATCCCGGCCACGGATCCGATCCGTACAGCCAGCCACTCCGACCGGGGCCACCACGATGCAACGCACGCTCCACCGTTCCCTGCTCGCCTTGTTCGCCGCCTGCACCCTGGCTGCAGCTCCGGCAGTGGTCGCCCAGACGCTCGAGCTGCCCTACGAGGTGGACTTCACCAGCAAGGGCCTCGGCAACTCGCTCGACGTCATCGTCCCCGACGCCCAGGCCTACGACGTCAGCCTCGGCAAGCTCGTGGGCGCCACGGTGCGCGTGGACATCGAGCGCACCTGCGGCGAGACGCTCTACACCAACCACACGCGCGCCACCAAGCAGGTGAACGCCATGCGCAACCTGCAGATCAGCGTGGCCAACCTGGCCACCGGCGTCGTGCTCACGAGCCGGCTGCCCGCCTCCACCGGCAACCTGCCGGTGCAGCTCGAGCCCAACACCACGGCCACGGTGAGCGAGTGCGGCGGCGCCGCGACGCTCGTGTTCACCAACCTGCCCATCGGCCCGACGCAGCACGCCATCGGGCTGGGCGTCTTCGGGCTCGACATCGAGGTCACGCCCGCGCCGCCCCCCGCCGGCGTGACGCTCGAGCGCTACGCGACCCTCATCGAGGGGCGCGTCAGCGTGATCTGGCACTTCGAGCCGGGCCCGGGCAACGGCGCCGCGGGCTGGACCGGAGTGGCGCCCTGGAGCAACCTGCACCAGGGCCTGGCGGGACACGACGACCGCATCCCGTCGCTGATGGGCTCCGGCGCGCTGAAGGAGGGCGAGTTCTACACGCTCGTGCTGTTCGACGCGCCCGTCCTGGCCCCCGCCTACCTCATCGGCGGCGGCTCGGTCGCCAACCTGCCCTTCAAGGGCGGCGTCATGGTGCCCTTCCCGAACATCCGCATCCCGATGGACACCAGCGACGAGGGCGCGATCGTGATCGCCAAGCGCATGCCGCAGCACGTCGCCCTGGCCGGCACGTACACGCTGCAGTTCTGGATCGAGGATGCCGCGGGACCCGAGGGCTTCTCGGCCAGCAACGCGATCTCCGGCGTGAGCCAGTAACCAGCAGGCGGCTGGTCGCGCGCGGTCGCGCCCTGCGACCATGAGCGCGTGAGCTCCGTGGCCTCCCAGGACGACCTGCTGCTGGCCATCGACCAGGGCACGACGAGCTGCCGCGCGCTGCTCTTCGACCTGGCCGGCCGCCAGCACGGCCCCATCGCCCAGGAGGAACTGCGCCAGCACTTCCCGGCGCCGGGCCTGGTCGAGCACGACGCCGAGGAGATCTGGCGCTCCACGCTCGCCACCTGCCGAGGCGTCATCGCCCGCGCCCGGTCGGCGGGCCGCAGCGTCGTCGGGCTGGGCATCACGAACCAGCGCGAGAGCGTCGTGCTCTGGGAGCGCGCGGGCGGCCGCCCCGTGCACGCCGCGCTGGTCTGGCAGGACCGGCGCGGCACCGAACGCTGCGAGCAGCTCGAGGCGCTCGGTGCCGGCGGGCTCGTGCAGGCCCGCACCGGGCTGCTGCTCGACCCCTACTTCTCCGCCACCAAGCTCGCCTGGCTGCTCGACCACGTGCCCTCCGCACGCCGGCGCGCGGCACGCGGCGAGCTGCTCGCGGGCACGATCGACAGCTTCCTCGTCTGGCGCCTCACGGGCGGTCAGGTGCACGCCACGGATGCGACCAACGCCAGCCGCACGCTGCTCTTCGACATCCATCGCCAGTGCTGGGACGACGAGCTGCTCGCGCTGTTCGACGTCCCGCGCGAGATCCTGCCCGAGGTGCGCGACTCGGCCGGCGACTTCGGCACGACGCAGCGGGAGCTGTTCGGCAGCGCCCTGCCGATCCGGGGCGTGGCCGGCGACCAGCAGGCGGCGGCCCTCGGCCAGGCCTGCTGGCAGCCCGGCACGCTGAAGTGCACCTACGGCACCGGCGCCTTCGCCCTGCTCAACACCGGCGCGACGGCCCTCGTGTCACGCCAGCGGCTGCTCACCACGGTGGCCTACCGCCTCGACGGACGCGTGAGCTACGCGCTCGAGGGCAGCATCTTCTCGGCCGGCAGCACGCTGCAGTGGCTGCGCGACGGGCTCGGCCTGCTGCGCCGCGCGTCCGACAGCGCCGCGATGGCGGCGCGCTCCGACCGCCAGCGCCCGGTGTTCCTGGTGCCCGCCTTCACCGGCCTCGGCGCGCCCGACTGGGATCCGCGTGCGCGCGCCGCGATCCTCGGCCTGACGCGCGACGTGACCGCCGACGACATCGTGCGCGCCGCCCTCGAAGCCGTGGCCTTCCAGACCGCCGACCTGCTCGCCGCCATGTCCGCCGACGGGGCGCCGCTCGCGGCCGCGCTGCGCGTGGACGGCGGCATGGCTGCCAACGACTGGCTGCTGCAGTGCCTGGCCGACGTGCTGGGTCGGCGCGTGGAGCGGCCGTCGGTCACCGAGACCACGGCCCTCGGCGCCGCCTTGCTGGCCGCACGCGGCGCAGGTCTCTGCCCGGCGGAGGCCGACCTCGAACGGCGCTGGACGCTGGAGGCCGCCTTCGAGCCGCAGCTCGGCGACGACGAGCGTGCGGCGCGACGGGCCGCGTGGCGAGCGGCCGTGGCGCGCGTCAGGGAGGGAACTAGCCCTCCGGCGACGAGCGCCTCCTGAATGCCCCTGCCGGACGGCCGGACCACCGCGCACCCGCGGCGCCCCCCGTCACCCGGTCGGGCAGCACCCGGTGCGACCGCTGTGGCGCTCCCGGTGGATGCGGGCTAGGCTGCGCGCGAGCATGACGCCGCGGCCAGCGACTCCCCTCCCCCGCGCGACCCTGCGTGCGGTCCTGCTCGTCCTCGGGTGGCTGTGCGTCGGGCTCGGGCTGCTGGGTCTGGTGCTGCCCGTGCTGCCGACCACGCCCTTCCTGCTGCTGGCGGCGGCCTGCTTCGCGCGCAGCTCGCCGCGCTTCCACGCCTGGCTGCTGGCGCACCGCACCTTCGGGCCGCTGCTCCGCAGCTGGCGGGAGCACCGGGCCCTCCCGCCGGGCGTCAAGGCGCGCGCGATCGTGCTGGTCGCGCTCACGTTCTCGCTCTCGATCACCTTCGGCCTCAGCGCACCCTGGCACCGCGCAGGGCTGGCGCTCGTCGGCGTCGGCCTCGTGGTCTTCCTGGCGCGACTGCCCGTGCGCGCCGCCGCGCCGCCGGCGGCCGGCCTCGTGGCGCCCCTGGGCCCTCCTGCTCAGCCGTCCGTCGGCAGCACCCAGACGTTGCGGTAGCGCACCGCGTCGCCATGGTCCTGCAGCAGCAGGGGACCGCGCGCCAGCTCGTCCTGCATGCCGGCCCGCGTGGGGCCCGGCAGCTCGAGGTCGTCGTGCACCAGCAGGCCGTTGTGCCACACGCTCAGGCGCGCCGGCTCCACGCGCAGGCCGGAGGCGTCGAAGCGCGCGGCGCGGAAGCGCAGGTCGTAGCTCTGCCAGCGGCCCGGCGGACGGCAGGCGGCCTGGCTGGGCGGAGCCACGCCGTAGACCGCCCCGCAGCCATCGCCGGACGGCGGCAGGCCGAAGGAGTCGAGCACCTGCACCTCGTAGCGGCCCTGCAGGTAGACGCCGCTGTTGCCGCGCGCCTGGCCGACCTGATCGTCGGCCTCGAGCGGCGTGCAGAACTCCACGTGCACCAGCGCATCGCCGAACACCGCGCGCGAGATGATGTCGCCGGCGCCGGGCGTCGGCTGCAGCGCGCCGTCCACCTCGGTCCAGGCGCAGTCGCCGCCGTCCCGCTTCACCCAGGCGGCGCGCGCGCCTTCCAGCAGACCGTCACCGGAGCCCAGCAGCGAGAGAGCGCCGGCGGGCACGGGCGCGGGCAGGTCCGGCCCGGCGAGCGCCCAGCGCAGGCCGCCGAGCAGGTGGCCCAGGTAGCGCGGGTCCTCCCACAGTGCCGCCTCGTGGCCGAGCGCCGTGTAGAAGACGCGCCCCTCTCCGTAGTCGCGCCACCAGGCCAGGGCATGCGGCCCTTCCGGCCGGCGCGCCTGGCCCAGGTCGACGCTGCTGCCGTCGAGCGCGAGCACCACGCGCAGCGGTTCGAGCACCTGGCCGCGGAACTGGTAGATCTCGTCGCGCAGCTCCCATCTCGCCGGCAGGGCCGCGCAGGCCGGGTGCCCGGGCTGCAGCACGAGTGCCGCCACCTGTTGATGCCACGGATGGCCGTCGAAGATGCCCCCCACCATCTCCTGGTATGGCGGGTACTCGTAGAAGGTGTCCGTGGCGCAGTGGATGCCCACGAAGGCTCCGCCCGTGCGCACGAAGTCGAGCAGCGCCTCGCGCCCGCCCTCCGGCAGCGGCAGCTCGCCCGTGGTGAAGAAGACGAGCGCGTCGAGCCCGGCGAGGCGGGCTGGCGAAAGATCAGCCACGTCCTGTGAGAGCACGACCTCGAACTCGGACGCGGCAGCCGCGGCGAACGCGCGCTCGGCGAGCGACGGCGCCGCGGCGTCGCTGCGCGCCACGACCGGGTGGACGAAGCCTGCCGAGTGCGTGAAGAAGAGGACGCGCGGGCGGCCCGGGGCGGCAGCGGCGACACTTTGCGACGAGGTGGGAACCGGGTCGGCATGCGGTGCGGCGCGCAGCTCGCTCGTGGGCCACAGCACGAGGGCGAGCAGGCTGGCGAGCGGAAGCGGGAGGGTCGGCGTCACGGGAGGAGGGCCTGCGGGACGGGAGGTGGGCTACCGCGGCGCGGAGTCGTCCAGCGCGGCGGGCGGCACGAGTATCCAGGCCGGGACGGCCCGACGCTCCCGGGAATCGAACGGGCCCCGGACTCCGCACGACCCGCGGCCGCCCCGCGCCCGGGCGTCCCGCGCTCGCGCCCCGCCTCCACCAAACAAAGCCGGCTCGTGCGGGGTTCTCCCGCACGAGCCGGTCTCATCCCCTGTGTCGGGGCAACGCTTGTCGATCGGCATCAGCGTTCGACCAGGAGG